>JADEYI010000310.1_pt1 | contig 77389 bp, 104 predicted proteins | sample 8542331 | NCBI WGS metagenome assembly JADEYI01 (sample SAMN16510988, study PRJNA670497) | mine drainage metagenome | isolation source: biofilm near Copperflume 1 | place: Germany: Marsberg coppermine Kilianstollen | collected 2018-02
CCCCCGGCCTCGCGGTCCACCAGCGATCTCGTTGGCGGCGTTCCCTCTGGGGGGTCCCCCCAGGTGCTGGGCATGCTTCCGGCCCTGTCTGCCAAATACTTCCAGCAGCCGTCGCCAAACCAGCACCCCGCCACAGTCAGGAGTGCCTTTGCAGATGCTGCGCAGGCGCCTTCGAATTCGAATTCGAGGCCGCAGCAGGGGACGCACGCGCTCCCCGGCTTGGCGGCGGAGGTGGAGATGGTGGAGCATGCGGGGGAGACCGGGGGGTCCGACAATGCCACAGCCTCTCAGGGCGACGGCCTGCCCATGCCCGACGTCGTTGCCGAGTGGTTCAAAACAGCGTCGTTTAGAAACGAAGCCGCGGCGATGCAGCAGCCCATCAATGTCAAGGATGATGCGGAAGGCGGCGATTTTGCTGAGAGCATGCCACTGGAACTTGGGCGGAACAGGCGGCGACATCAGTGATGTCTGTGCGACCTTGCGCACTAAATGCTGACCACCACAAGTCTTATGACAGTTTGAGAGCGCGGGATTGTGCTATGAGAAGCTGTGGAAGGCATGGGTCCCTCTGTTTACAGGAAGCCATGAAAGAAGGGAGAGATCTATTCCAAGGGTGGGGGTGAAGCTTTGAATGTGTGTCTAGAACGCTCTGCTGCTGAAAGACCCCATTTTTGCGCACTGCGAATGGACAGTGTGGCGGGACACAGTGAAGCAGCGGCAGCTGACATAGCATATTTCATTGTTAGACCAATCTATGACCGGCATTCTTAAAGGACTCCTCTGAGGATCTCCCCAAGGTTCGGATATATGTTTGGGCATTTTTATGCTCTCCAAATGCAGCCAGGCTGCCGCATGTCATGCGTGTGTTTTACTCGTAGACAGGTTTTGAATGACAACTTTGCTTCATGCTCATGCTTAGCATTCTTGGCGTCCAATAGTGTAGTGCGTCGCAGTGTGCCGCTTTGATATTTTCCTTATCGTTTGTGAGTTTCTGCAAGGCATACTATGTGGTAGCCTTTGTGAGGTTTGGCTTTCATGTCCAGCAAAGATTAGCGTAGAATGACGAAGACATGCAAGCGTATATATCACAGGATGCCCATCCTGTGCTTCTCACAGTTTGATTGTTTGGCCGCACTGAGTCAGTAAGAGGCGCCGTTCACCCTTTAGGGGCGCAATTGTTCTGATGAATGGTCCCAGGACCCGAGTGCAGTGGCGAAGGTATTGCCTACCGATTGGGCGTCCCTCTGTGTGACAGGGGAGCTTAAATTGAAGGGGGGCTTTGTGTCCCTGTTATCCGCTGTGACAGTCTCTTAGGCACATGTAGCGTACCTGTCTAGGTGATGCAGTTGTTTTGTGATATGGCGCGTTACTGGCAGTGCCCAAGTGTGGTCTGTGGGGCTTTCTGGGCAAGAATGGTGTATGCTCTGCGAGAGATGATCTTTGCTCATTGGTGAGCGGTGCTGACAGTGTTCTTATTCTGAATCACCGTGACGTTGCACGCTTGACGCGTGCCGCTGCACGGCGCTGAGTCAGTAATGGAATGTCGACATAGACGTCTATCATGCACAGTCAGTCGAGTTGAGCTCATTCAAGCCCAGATGTAGCTTACTACGTTGACCTCCTCGGGACGGTGAGCTCAGTGCATATGTGTATCGTACATGTGACATGTGACATGATACTATCTATAGTAAATCAGTCTACGCCGTACTAAGGTGACCTACTGTGCAGTCTATCTTAAGCAGATATTTAGAGCATGTGTTCACCTCCATCGTGAAGCTGCTGTCTGATGCCGCACGGCGCCAGAGTAGGCCAACCTAGGCCGGGCCTGATGTCAGTGAAGGAATTCTACACAGTGAGATTCAATCCATTCATGCAACCTAGGGAGAGGGCTTCACGTGATATCACTAAGGTGTAGTCATATTATGTGATAAATTCGAAAGGAAGTTTGATCATTCGCTGATCAGAACGGAGCCTTTACGAAATCCTTCCCCAATCATGTTTCTGAAAGGCTTGCCATTTATGGATTCAGGAAACTATGGCAACCTAAAAATGTTGTCCCGGAGTTCATAGAGAGTTTTCCTGCATGGTGGGTACCGGAAGGCCTTCGTTGAGGATACAGCGGCCCTCTCATTCTGGCTTGCTGAGGCCAAGCCAACCTTGACAGATCCCTTAGAACTATGTAGCTTGGATTCAGGCTGACCATGGGTTCGGGTTCTGGGCATGGTTGCTCTGGTCGTAATAGAAGCCCAGCGCCCACGTGTACTAGAGACCAAGCGGGGAACATACACAGCACTTGTTCATACAGCCTATGCGATCATGTATATCTAGCAATGCATTGGAAAAAATTGTTCCAGAAATTATGAAGGGCGTGACCCTGCGTGGGCTGCTGGGTCTATTCATAATCCTCGTAGGAGTGAACTTGGCCTGCTCAGCTCGGAGCTTGGACCAGCTTGATCCTAAAATCTTTGGATACGCCAATGATACCTCGTCGAGCAGAACTGTCACCACTGGGGCAGACCTTGCAGCCACTTTGTCGGACGTGACCGTCTCGACCATCATCCTGAACGGTGTGTTTCTCCATCGCCACGCAGGATTGCCCAAGTGTGCTGTTCTTTTCGTTACTTGTAATGTCAATGGGTGTTTGAAGCGAACACTACCTGTGTGAGTTGTTTCTTGCCCTGAAGGAGTCTGTTTTTCTTGGTGCAGATAGTGTTGCCCTCAGCTCAGAGGTGTGGAAGGCGACTGTTCCGATCAGGAGCAGAAATGTGCAAATCATATCAGGTGTGTCAATATGATGCTGCACTGTGGAGTTTCTAAGCTCGAGCTGCTCTGACAAGCAGACCAAGAACAGACGAAGCCCAGTTCCATGCGCATAGCACCAATTCTGCTTTCTCTCGAAACAGTGGACGGAGGGGATATGCATGCTAGAGGTTAAGGCTCGTGTGCTTTGCAACAGGACCCTCACAGCATCTAGAAATTGATTTTGGCGGCCTTGTCAATGCAATATACGTGGAGAGCAATGGGATTCTGGGCCTCTTCAACATCACCGCTAGGAACATTGGGCCCAAGGCTCTCAGGCGGCCCACGGAGAACCTGCAGTACAAGATTGAGTCTTTTGGCCCATGGCCCAGCATACAAGTAGCCCCAGGCGCCACGGTGGGGGCCTTAAGCTGAACTCTCCTCTCAAATTACTCTTATGCAAAGAGATGTGCAGACATCCAAGCAGTGCGAGCGCTAGGGACACAAGAGGAAGGGCTGCCTCGGGAGTGCAAATTATGCAGCAACAATCAATGATACCCCGGAGCACTGATTTGTAGCCTTGTATTGCACTTTCAGTGGCGCATGGTCTGGCTGTGTGTTCTTCTCTTGACTAAGGAGGATACAGACACATGACAGCTGTTAGCTGGGTGTCAACTTGGGCCAAGCATGTTATTTTCATTATTGCTTGCATGACAAGTCTAGCAGATTTCCAGCATGTAGCAGAGCTCTCGCAAACTGTTCTCTCTCATTGCTCCTCAGTCACTGAGGACCAGTGGGTGGATGTTCGTGCTTCTCGGTTGCTGAAAACCAGTGGAATGGATGTGTGTGCAGGTGTACACCACGCTGGTCACCTTTTATGCCTACAGCGAGCCGGACTGGCAGCAGTGCACGCTGTTCCAAAACTTCACTGCGGAGCGGCTGCTGGACAGTGGCTATCCAGGCTCCTACACTATCACAGGCCGCAACTCCTTCACCATCAACGATTTTGCTACTGTCAGACCAAAGATTATTGACCTGCGAACCAACAAAGTTGGTGGGTTGCTGAATTCTTCTCAGTCTTTGTCTATTTCTAGTATTTTACATGAAATATTGAAAATACTGAATATCAATAGAACTGTTGGAAACCGCCTCAGGCTCACTGGCTTGTGGACAGTCGTTCCCTGTCCTGTTCATATCACCAACATTTCAGTGTTCCTGGCTTTATGTAAGCCCATTTGCATGCATGATGCAGCTGTTCAAACACATCTGTCTGTGCACATCACGTGTGCAGCCTCTCTGTGACAGCGCATGGGTAGCTTGGTGAGGTGAGGTGCCTGACTAATCTGTGTGGCATTCTGCAGTGGGGAATGCGAGCCTGATTGGGGAAAAAATCACCATCACTTGTGCTCCAGACCCCTTTGTCAACCTATCTGTTGACTCTCCCGCCCCTGAAGGTGCGCCAAAGCTCAGAACCAGCCTTCAAACTCATGTCAGTGTTTCATGCTCTGCTACCATGAGGGGAAGCCTCAACAGAAAAGATGTCTGAAGGAGGGTGGCTTCCTACCTCAAACAGACAGCGCCAACCAGCTCATTTTTGTCATGCCAGGGGGGCTTGAATTGATAGAGCTGCTACTTACCAGACCAGAAGATCCAAATTGCCAAGAGACGCAAAGAACCTGGGGTGAATTACTTGACAGCAGCACTTCTCCGCCATGCACATGTTTGCAGCAGGAATAATGGGTGGTGTTGATGCGCAGCGGCGAGTTCAGGCGTGTCCAACAGCGTTCCTTGGTGGGTGGGCCTGCTCTGCGCTGTCGGAGGCCTGCTGGTGCTCGTGATGGGAGCCTGGCTGCTTCTTGTCTTACGCGGCCGCCGCCCCCGGCGTGCGACCGATGATCCCGAGAAGCTTCCTCCTTCCCCGGATAAGGTGCGCGCCTGCCGCTGTTATTATTATTGTTATCAGTATTATTGGACGCTCTTCCTGCCAAGAGGCAAAGTGCGTCCTGCAGACAAGCTGCAGTTGAAGGCTGCCACAATCCTACCTCTCGATGGACTCGCTAGATCCAAGCAAGCCCCTGTCAAGCGTGGGCACGGTGCTCAGTATTTATACCGGCCCCCGCAAGCTGGGGCCAAGCCGGCGCCTGCCGCTGTACAATATGAGAATTGGTGACCAGATCCAGACATGCATAACAAGTGATTTTGGCATCGGTGTCCGAGCAGAAATTTTGTCTTGTGTCATCCAATTTGTGTCCAGGCAGGTGGGTGCGCGCCTCTGCGCGATCTCGCGTGTCATGCATGCATTGCATGTCACGTCGTCCACCTCCTGCTAGTGCAGAAGAACTGGTCATGCGTTTTCAAGATGTTTATTTGGCACATGGGTCTTAGATGAGACGGACAGCTATATGGTGCATCGATTATAGAGACAATTTAGCTGTCGAGTGATCTTTCATATTCTGTGGGCAGGTAACGCTGCAGGAGGACGGGGCGCGGCACACATGCAGGGCGTGCAGCGGGGACTTGGGGCCTGACGAGAGCCAGAAGCTGTCTACGGCTCCCAGCAGGAGCTATGACGGCACGATTAGGACACAGAATGGACATCCCAACGGCCCTGTCACCCTTCGCAAGCCTCAGACCGACGCCGGCAGCGCCTCTGAATCCGCCGGGCCGGAAGATGGTGCGCCGTCTTGCACCGCGTGCTCCTGCATACCTGTCCACAAACTCACAGTCAGCATGCAAGGCAATGTCAAAAGACGTGCTTGGTGCCGTTGCTTTGTGGCTGGCTTCACTATTTACGGAGTCCCATGCTGCTATGCTACACTCTACACTTTTGTGAGATCTCTTCCAGGAGGCGATGCTCTCTTTATGCCACATATACATGCGCAGGGCCACATCATGACACTCCATCAGGACAGGTTGGCTCCTTGCTTGCAGCTATTACACCCCACATTCCGCGATGTGAGCTTTATCTGCATGCATGAAATGGTACGATTGGGAATGCAGGCTTCGTGTCAGCGCCGACCACAGGCCCAAGCAGCACCAACACGGCAAACACCAACTCCATCACTGACATGACGAGCCTGCCGGACATTCTGCGCGCGCGCTCGGCCATGCTCGTCGGCGCCCTCGAGCTCGGCGCGCCCCTGGGCCGCGGCAGCTATGGCAAGGTCTACAAGGGTGCGCCCTCTCTCTCCTGCTGCTATACTTGCAACTGATTACAATCCTGTATTGCACAGCACACTCCACGTGCATTTGCCACGGCAGTGACTAATCCTGTGAAAATGGTGTATGGGCACGCCGCTGCCTGACACATCCTTCTATATGTGTGCTGCTATACTGAGCAGATGTCCAATTCTACAGCTTGTGCTAGAAAACAACTTGTCAAGGAGTCCATGTGCATGGGCTCTGTTGACTTCGACTCTTGTGTGTATGTGAGCATGATGTATGTTTCTTGCCTGCACTTTGTTCTTCTCATGTCAGGCATACCCTGCGCACTATAATTCGAGGGCTGTGATCGGTCAAGGTCAGATGGTCTTTGATTGTGAGTCTGATCCCATGGCAGAGCCTAATAAACAGTAAGCCTGCCAGAATTGACTCAAATTGGATCATTGTGCGCACCTGCACCCCATGTGCGGAGTGCATCCCGCTCCTGTGGCTTTTTGGCAGTCTTGGGGCCACTTTCTGAGCCGGCATGGTGTGTTCCAGGCAAGTGGAAGGGTGTGACGGTGGCTGTCAAAATTGTGGAGCACAGCTCGGAGGCCAATGGGGGCATAAGGCAGCTGCGAGAGTCCATCCTCAGTTCCTCCATCATCCACCCCAATGTGGTGCGTGTCAGGCTGCTGTGCTCACCTCTACATCCTAGCACCCGATAAACGTGATATTTGTATGGTGTCTTGGAGAATTGCTGGTTGTCCCAAGGAGCACACCATCTCTCATCTCTGTGTGGTCATGCGTTGCATAAAGTACATGTCAAGGATGTTGGAAAGCTTCTAGGTAGAGCATAAAAGTAGAAGGTCATGTTGGGAGGTGGACTCTGCACATTATATTTTACAGAGAGAGCAAGATTGGTGACATGTGCTTTTAATGTGTCACAGGTGTCCACCTACAAGATCCGCACCATCCCAGCTGCATGTGCACACCCTGATGGGGTCTCACGCACAGCAAAGCAGCAGGTAGTCTTATTGGCACCTGCTCTGCAGTGGTTCAGAATAATAGCACAATAATATCAGTAGGTGGCGCCCCCTTAGAGATGGGGGGCAGTGCAATCTCAAGGGGATCGAAGGTTCCATGCAATTGCAAGGCAATAGAGGATGACCAAGCTGCTAGGGGTGATAGCATTGTTATGGCATAATAGCGTTGTGAGTAAGCAGATGCTACTTGCAGCAGCAAGGCTTTGACTGCACTGGTTCTCAGAATGGCGCTTGCACGATGTTGCATCCATGCCCATGCAGAAACATTGTTGCAAATGTGAGAAAGACAACAGGCTGCTTTGCTTAGTCATCCTTGGTGGTCTGTAAAGCAGGGGAGAGACATTGGCGCGTATGCATCAGACCCCACTGTGGAGAAGGAGGCCGGGAAGGAGGCCGGCTATGCACCAGACATGCTGGAAACCTGGCTCCTCCTGGAGTTTTGTGACAGGTGCTGCCTGGAACATTCTCTTCTACCTGATGTGCAATGCCAGTTCTTTTACAGGCATTCACTGCTCGTTGCTGCAACTTATCGGTGACTGTGCCGCCGTTCTGCGTGAGGTACATCACTGATGCAGATTGAATGTGCAAGTCCATCATTGACCACCAAGGTCTTGATTTGCGGTCATGGTGCACAGGGGCAACCTGGATAGGGCCATCATGCAGCAGAAGGAGTTCCACCATCCCAATGGCAGGCCCAAGCTGGTAAGCTCATCCTTTGCTCCCGAGTCCTTTTCCCATGGCCTGGCTCGCCCCCTGATGGACACCTCACACAGGCCCACCACCTGCAAGCTGCCTGTATAAGGTCACAACAGCCAAGATAACCGCACACACCCCAACGTCTCTGTCAAAAAAGGGCTCTCATGCTAGGACGAGTGGGAGAAGGCGGTGCTCCAGAACGCGGTGTTTCTCCTTGCAACATTGTTCTCTCTTTGTCAGGTCTACACTGAAGCAGCTGAGGGTCGGCTGTGCAGGAATCGATGTACCGGTGTCTCATCGACATGGCGGCTGGCATGGACTACCTGCACTCGCTGGGGGTGATCAATGGTGACCTCAAGCCGGCCAATGTGCTGCTCAAGTCCACCAACGCAGACAGCCGCGGCTTCACCTGCAAGGTGCGCTGCTCTCCCCTCCTCTGGCCTCCAAGCTCTCTTCACCTGCAGTCTTCCATGGGACAGTTTCTTTGACTGCACTAGCATGGGCTGTGTCCTGAGCCCAGCCTGCAAAGGTATTGTACAGACCTCCATGCGGTCCTCCCCATTCGGATCCTAGCAGGCTGTGGGCTTGGCGTAAACTTGCAAGTCCGCCCACATCCAGCAACGAGACTGCCCCAGGCAGACATTACTGCGCCAGGCAGACATTTGACGAAGCTGCTCATTAGATGTGTCAGAGTGACTCATGTGCTGTCATGATTGACGTGGGACATCGCCTTTTGCAGCTTGCCGATTTTGGGTTGAGCCGCGTTCTGGACACGAATGGGACGCATGTGAGCACACAGACGTATGGCACGCTCGCGTATCAGCCGGCGGAGCTTCTGCGGGATGGGAAGCTGACCAAGGCCGTGGACGTGTACTCCTTCGGCATGATAATGTGGGAGCTGTGCGCCGGGCGCCGCCTGTTTGAGAACAACATCACTGGCCAGGTGGGTGGCCACAAGCAGATGCACCCCCTCCAATTGAAGGCGTTTGATGTCCTTTATCAAGCACCCCTGCAAAGAAGGGGAGGGGGCGGGTCTGAGGTGGTCAAGCAGAACCCCATGTGCAACTCCAGGGATGCGTGGCCTATTTTTGTCATTGGTGTTTCTGTGTTGCTCACTCATGCGTGTCCACTCATGTTAGCAGCAAGCTGCTGGCTGTGTTGTTATGTGCAGCTAGCTATTAATGTTGCACCAATGCCGCAGTCAGCATGCCTTGATAACGCAAATTGGCACATTGCATCTGTCTCGAGCATCATAAATCGAGGTGCTTTGAGGAAAATGTATTCAAATTCAAAATTGTAGTCCAAATCTGGCGGCGACTGAGGGGGAGGCATCGCCGCTGCGCAGGTCTTCTACAAGGTGCTGATGGGCTTCCGGCCGGCCATCCCTGCGGACATGGCGCTCGGCTACAGGAACGTCATGGAAGCATGCTGGCAGCCCAACGACGCCGCGCGGCCCACCTTTGATGTCATCCTGCGCAGCCTGCAGGTGAAAATCCGCTCACTGCGGCACACCACTGGTGTTTTCGTTGATACAGGGTCTGTCTGGTCAGCAACTTGGGCGCTACTGAGGACACCATGAGAGCCTCGAGGGTTTAAATGTGCATGTAGCATGCTCCATGGATTTTGCACATTCCCCAGTTGTGGTGGCTCTTTTCTGTGCTGCCAATTCAATGATAATAGAGATGGGACCTCAAAGGCAAGTGTTACGGTCGTAGCACCTCAAGGATTGTGGAAAATAGGACATGGTCGCATGGCGGGTTTGCTAAGCGGTGACACACTGCGATGCAGAGGCTGCTGGACGAGCACATGCAGATGGAGCATGGCATGGAGTACATGCCCACAATCCAGATGGCCTTCTACGACGAAAATGGCAAACCCCCCAAAGCACCCGCCAAGGCGGAGTCCCCAGCCTTCTTCAACCAGCTGCAGGCTGCTGCCCGCCAGGTCGGCAATTTGACAGACCTGTGCACTGATCCCTTAATGGTGCCTCTTCGATCTGGGATGTTTGCAAAGGGGTTGTTAAAACACGTTGGTGCTGCTGACCCCGCGAAGAAGACATCAGTCACAAGAGAACTGAGAAAATGCGCACGCGTGCGTGAAACAGGCTCGCGACGAGCTCGGCGTGGATGGGAGGCCTGTCACGAAACGCGCAAGCCCGTTCTCAGACGCGGACGTGGTGCCCATCTTGGAAACTGCGGAAGGGAATGGTGACGGGCCGAATTCATCTGACAGCTATGTGCAGATCAACAGCCTGGGAGGTACGCTGCAGGAGACCAGCTACGAAGTTGGCGCGGCGGCGCGCATGCAGTCCTGGGAGCGGGCAAATTCCGGCTCGCTCACCCCTGCCCGCCCGGAGGGCGTCGGGCAGGGAGGCCTGCCCAGGCCGGGCAGCTCCGGGCAGCTGGGGGCGACGACGCATAACTTCTGGCAGCCCACACCGCAGCGCCAGCTCGCGGACATGGAACTGTCGCCCTTCAACGCCGCCGTGCGCGGGCGCGAGGGGCCGCCGCTGCCGCAGCCGCCGGGCGCCACCTTTGGCGGCGCCGCCGCGCAGCTGCACCTGGCCAGCCCGGCCGACCGTGCGCCGCCACTGGGCGTGGGCGAGCTCCGAGCGATGCTGGAAGGCCGCGCAGGGATGGCTGCAGCGGCGACAGCGGAGAGGGAATCATGCAGCTCGAGCGGTGCGGAGTACAGGGCGGCAATGGCGGCGGCCGGGGAGGCCCTCTCAGCGCGGGCCCCGTCGGCCGAGGCGCCGATGGGCCTGGACGACCTCGCGAGCATGATGGGCCGCAAGAAGCGCCGGCCGGTCGTCGCGCCGCCGCTCTCGCCGCAGCCGCCGGCCTCGCCGGACGCCTCCGCGCACCCGACAGGCGTGGACGTGCCCGGCGCAGCCGGGCTGGAGCCAAATGGCCTGGCGATACCGGGGCAGGTGGAAGGGGTTAAGGTGGAAGGCTGGCTGGAGCGGCCGGCGATCCCGCCTGGCAGCCTGGCCGAGCGCTACCTGCAGGAGCTCGCCGAGGAAGAGGCGGCGGAGGAGGCGGCCGCGGCGGAGGAGGCGGCCGCGGCGGCGGCTGCGGCAGGAGGCGGCCGGCCGCCGATCTCCGGCGACTTCCCCGCGCAGCACAGCGGGCGGAGCCTGCTTAGCGAGGAGCGTAGCAGCGAGCGGTCCGGGCTGCGGAGCCCGGCGAGCGATGCTAGCGGCTTGCGCGGCAGCAGCGGCAGCGGTGGCCGGCCGCGGTACGCCCTGGCGGAGGCGCACAGCGTGGCCAGCACGCGCACCAGCAGCGAGCTGCGCGACGAGCGCATCATCGCCGAGGAGGCTCCAGACAGCCTTGCTGAGCTGGATGACTTGCTGTCCCGGTGTGTTCCCTCCCACCCCATATGCCCCATGCAGCATCCTGCCAAATGCCCGAAAGATGTGCACGCACCCTCATTGTCCTCTGCTCATGGCCACTGCGCGGTTTGTGCAGCACTTCACGATTTATTCAAATGGTTCTCTGTACCTGGCTCCAATTTCAATGCTGCACAGGCGTTGAATCTCAGTCTTGCTGCATAGCTTGACACAAGAAACCGCTTCTCTTGCTGGTATTCTGAGCGCTGCTGTGTCCTCATGGCTTAGGCGGCAATCGCGGGCGGGGGGGTCCATGTCTCAGACTCCGATGGACGTGCGGTCTATGCTGGAGGCAACATCGTCGGCCGAGACACCCATGAGGAGCCGGCCGCCGATGGGACCGCAGGGGCATCTGCTGCGTGACATGTTCGACGACGGCAACTTTGCTCTGCGGCAGTCCCCCTTTGGCGGGTACACAGCCGTGGAGCAAGGGGAAAGCATCGAGCACGTGGCCCGCCGCAGCAGCCTTCAGCCCACCAGAAGCGGCCCAGTCGAATGTGCGCTCGTTCATCCTGCTCTTAAGGCCATGCCCATTGAACAGATAGGATCACTTCCTGCCGACCGAGGAAAGTATGACTTCTGCTGATTGTGCTCACTCGTTGAACATGCGCTTGGCAGGTTGATAGCCAAGGCGCTACATGTCACGAAGCTTGCCGCGCGCCATCGAGGGCTTGTGCACATCATTGTTTAGGCTAGGATTCTGCGCATTGTCACACGGGTTGCACTCAACAAGCTACTTGAAACTGCGCAGGCGCAAGCAGGACGGAGATAGAGATTCGGGGCCGTAACGGGGGCCCGACCGTGGGCGCGCAGCTGCCGCAGAAGGCCAGCCTGCACCTCATCCGTCGCGACGGCCGCGGCCCGGCCGCTACGGGGGCGGCCGGCGGCACGGCCGACAGCCGTCGCGGCCGCTCCCTCCCTCCGGAGGACATGGCACGCATCATGGACATGCGCACCAGAGCGCAGCGCGACACGGCCCTTTCGCTCGGCGCGGCGCCCCTCAGCCGGCAGGACATCAGGCACGCCTCGGGAGAGGGCGCCGCCGCCAAAGTCCCCGGGGGGACCCCGGAGAACACCCCCTCTGCCGCGGCGGCCGCCGCCATGGATAACCCGTTTGCGTTCAACGCCTGATGAGAGATGGTGCGTATTCAAAATGGAGCAGGGGACTCTCAAAACCAAGGACGGTACTTTACTTAGTTTAGAACCCCCCGAACGGAGTTTCTGAGGGTGCAATTACATCTGATCAGCAGCGCAAGGGATAATATTTGCAATTTGCATGCCGTTTTGATATATCGTCCGCCTTTTGGGAATAATCTGCTGCTGTGCACAACAGCATAAATGCGTCTACCTGTGTCTAGGCAGATGCAGTATTTTGCAATTCAGGTTTGCTACGTTGCAGTCAGGTTTCCTGCGGTGCAGTCTGGGGAAGCTTAGACAGGAGGGGGAGCAAAGATTCCTGTTCTGCGTAGAGCACACTTTGGGCCCATGCCTAAATTCTAGAAGATTCTTTCTTTGGTGCACCGCGGTACATCTGTCCGCGCCCTTTGCTGTGCGCCTCTCGTATGTGTGATGCGGTTACTTCTTTGTGTTTGCTAAGTATGCTGTGGCCCTCTCTGGTGGGCTGCTATAAACAAGACGTCTGTTTGCCACGCTTGTATGCATCCCATGACTGCCCTGTTACACGGTTCAGCGCTGATCTGTGCGATTTAATTGATGCCTGTTGTCCCGTCTCCCTTCGTGTGATGGCCGACTTCAGAAAAGTATGCGCGGACAGGTCTGCGACAATGGCAGCAGATGGCAAGACAATGTAGCGGTGAAGCAAAGTGGTGCTGCATTTTGAGATGGATCATCGTTTGTCGTCCCAAAGCGTACATGAGATGAGCTGAGCTGACGACATCTTTTGAAAATCTAATGTAAAAATATTCATCATTTATAAATACGCCTGGAAGCTTGCCAATTTATTCAAGGTGCAGCCCAGCCTGCAATAGCTTTGTTAAAGTTTAACAAGCAATTCCGCATTGCACTTCCTCGGCACGCCCGGTGCACTTCCCCTTTAATCACAAGGCAGTCACACACATTTCTAGGGACCCAGTTGCAATAATATACATTAACCTGACAGATGCAGACATTGGGGGACTGCGAGCGCGTGCCCTGCAGCACCCAGAGCACTCTTACTGTACAGCCACTGCTACAACGTCTTCTGTTGCTATTTCTTTATATGCTCCACATAGTTGTCTAGCAGCAGCGGCCACGCCTGGCTCTCATCAAAGTTGCTGCAGTCCGGCCTCACCTGCCGCCATGCAAATGCGCCGTTTCAAGCCACCAGGGCATGTGCCTGTGCAGTGCTTTCCAATACAAGAGGACCAATCAGAACAGATGATGCTGAGGGCAGGATCCAGGCGCAAGTGGTCAATTGTTGGCCGTTTGACCCAAATGATGAGATATTCATGCATCCAACATGTTCAGAACAACAGCCTTGCATGGGTCTGGTAATTTCTGGCTGATATGGATGATGTAAAGCCCCTCCCAGTACAACAACAACAACTCAAGGGTGTGCTTGTGGATTCGGGCCCACTGCTTCCAGCCAGGTATCTTGCACAACTTAGGCATTTACTTATGGTTGGCAGCTCATTCCCTTAGGCCCTGATCAACCCGGGCCCGAGACTTTTAACAGCCTCACTATTTTGCCATGTTCTGGCTTTGTGGAATGGGAGGGGGGGGAGTGAGACCTCCTCGGCGAAGCGCTGGAAGCTGGTCCACTGGTCGAGGTTGACGGCCTTGTACTCCTGCTGGGCCTGCAGAAAGCTGGTGAAGGGCGCCAGGTGCGGCTCACTGGGCGGCATGGCTATGGCCAACATCTGCGCCGCCGTCTCTATGTCTATTATCTTCTGCCGCGGCTCCTACGCGCATCACGTGACAGGCATCAAGGGTGCCCCGCAATGTGTACATGTTGCAGCACAGTTTTGCTGTGTGCCTTATCGTGAGAGTGATTGTTGACACTCCTGCTGCATTGCAGCAGTCTTTGATTGCTTCAATGGCGTGTCACAAATGGATACGGCTCAAAGGGATTTTTTGGATTTTCATAGCATGGCAATCCTGAACCCTCTTAGTTCACATGCGGTGTATCTGCTGCCACAATGCACACGCATTTGTGACAGCAAATATAACCAGCACATGAAACATAGGTGTACAGGGTCCTTCGATTGAAGCAGATAGGCAGCGCTGAATGCAATACGCAGCTGCAAGCTTCTCGGCAAACCCATCTTGCTGCAGCAAACACGACAGACAATTTGCACACTGCCGGACTGTTCCCATGCATCAGTGAGGCTTCTTCATTGTTCAGAGAGCTTTCTTAAGCATGCAGCGTTGTTCTCTGTATTTACAGCTGTGTTCCTGACCCTGAACAGGCTCACCGTGAGGCAGAATTTGAATGCGAAGGTGAAGAAGGATGAGAACGCCGCAGGATTGGAGTCCACCTCCTCTTCCAACTTTGGCAGCGCCTTCTTTAGCTTGTCCAGGGTTGTTGCACCGAGCGCCCTGAGCCCCCTGCTAAATTCCTCCCGCGAAAAGAAGCCCATCCGCTGCGCCTCCATCTTCCACGCTAGCAGCAGCACCTGTAACATGCAGACAACGGAACTCTAAGCCACATGTAGTCGTAAGACAGCCATTGCCATCCAGTCTAGAGACAACACACAGGAATTACATTGCAGAAATAACATCTACCAGCATGTATCAGCCACAGATGCCCCACTGTTCAGATCCTTGTGCTGAATGTAATGATGTATGCATTGGAAATCGGCAATGTGCGCTGATCATGCAGATGGATTGCTTGCAATTGCACACCTGTCTAGAAGATGGATCTACATTCAGGTCGCTGCACAACCTCTCCACTCCTGCATCAGCCACCGGCGATTCAGCCCTGTCCTAGGCAGTGATCAGTAAATTGCAGGAAAGCTGCCCTGTTTGTGTGAGCGGCAACCATGGAAGTCTGGGGGCCATGCAGTACCTTCTGGCCCAATGACGTCCTCATTAGCATCCTTGTATTGAATAAAGAGAGCTTCAGACTTGTCTTGCTCCTTTGTAGGCGCCTGTATATGGAAGCAAAGGTAGGTGCAGAGTTTTCTGTGAGAGATCAATCTGGCACAAGACTCTTTGTGGATGTCTTGATTCCAGCTCATACCAAAGGCTAATGTTCTGTGCATGGCATTACTTATATTAAGGACTAAGACGCTGAGCATCACAATAAGAACAGGTGCTTGTTGAACATCACTGTGTTATTCAATGCCTTCCTGCCGGCACAGAGGTGCCAGTGAACGGTTTTAAATGACTTAAACTTCACACCAGATTTATCAGGTTGTTTCCGATCTACTGCCGTTCATACCTTTGTTGTCGTTTGTCGCCTTCCCAATCTCATGGAGGCCAGATTTGTCTTCAAGAATCCAAAGCACTCAGCGCTCTACCAGGCAGCGACTCCTTCAACAAAAACAAATGGATGTGCTGATCAATCCTAGGATTGCTGGAGATCATTCTCACGCCACACTCTGCGCCTGGAGCATTTGGAGGGCAAGGGCGTCATGAGGCAGCTGCCTATCCTGGCAGAGGCAGTCATGCACCCATCTGCCCAGCACCTGCCCATTTAATCGACGAGAAAATTCAAACCTGCTTCTCTTGGAGTTGTTTATTTGAAAGATTCGGTGACTTTGATCAAGGTCAAACTTGTTGCGCTGAAGGTATTGATCAATGGCATGAGAGCAGTGCACCTTATTCTTGTCAAGTAGGCGTCACGATACTAATCCTAGAACTCTGGATTGAAAAATCTGAGCCCTTTTGAATTGTACGATCTATAGTGTTCACCTGCATTGAAACAGGAGGACACTCCCAAAGCCATGGCCCTCTTATATCGCCAGGCAACTGGCCGTTGCACTAACCCCTTGGCATGTCTTTCGCGATCATTCGTGTCCTTAGCAGCCCGCATGTCTGCTGATACGTCTGAAAGGATGTATACACCAGACGAACGCGAGACAGCAAGCTTTGGTACGACCCACATGAAGTCTAAAATTTAGTGTCCTACTCAGGAGAGGTCTGAGAGACTGATCGACGATTGAAGTGTTCTTATGCTCTTCAACTCAATTGCAGGGTTCGAAGAAATCAGAGCAGAGGAAAAGTCCAAGCGTGTGGGCCAAGTGTTCAGCAGTGTCGCCTCATCCTATGACACCATGAACGACCTGATGAGTGGGGGCCTGCACCGTCTGTGGAAAGACAGGTAGCACATCTGGCGGCCCTTCATAAGTCCGAGCTCATTACCACCTGCTTTTTGCAGAGTGCTCCATGATAGCCACAGTGACTGCAGCCAATGCCCTGGCCTTGAACAGACCTATGTGGGTCACTGAAATGCGCATATGTATGGCAGGTTGGTGACTCGCTTGCAGCCATTCGCTGGGATGCAGCACCTGGACGTGGCAGGAGGCACTGGGGACGTGGCCTTCAGGGTGCTAGGGGCCATGGGAGAGGACCAGGCCAGGCAGCAAGAGGAGAGCGATGCACCCAACCCGGTGCCCCTGGGCCAAGTGCATGTGTGCGACATCAACCCTGACATGCTCCAGGCAGGCCAACGGAAAGCTCTGCAGCAGCACATAGGTGAATTTGTGGGCCTTGCATGCATGCACCTTCAGCTGTACAGATGAAGAGCATGTGCTTCCTTTTGGTGATAGTCTCATGATTGTGCAGCTCTTTGGACAATGCAGTTGTTGTAGATATCTACTGAGTTTCTGTGACTGAAGAGATAGCATGATCTGTGTTGTCCAGGGGAGGGTGGCGGCCTCAGCTGGGTAGTGGGGGATGCAGAACAGCTGCCCTTCCAAAATAACAGCATGGACGCTTACACGATTGCATTTGGCATTCGAAACGTCACCAACATCGATGCTGCCTTGGACGAGGCCTTTCGGGTGATTTGCCAATCCAAAGATCCACATAAATCTCCTTACTTGTGAGGTGCTGTCAGCACACAGCAAAGAGTTCTATGCTCGAGAGACAGAGTAGGCAAGAGTCTTGTCAACAATGATCATTGAGCTGCATGAAAATTCTTTTTGCAGGTGCTGAAGAAGGGTGGCGCTTTCCACTGTCTGGAGTTCTCTCAATTGGCCCTGCCTGGTCTAAGGGAGTTGTATGACGCCTACTCTTTCAGGGTCATCCCCCAAATTGGCAGGTACTCTTTTCACTACCGGGCACCACGATCTTCTCCTACTGATATTTTCGCACTCTCTACCACAGGATCAATCCCCCTTACTTGCACTGCTTCCAAGGTACTCCATGCATGCAGATCAAAGTGACAGAGTTGTATGGGCCCCAATCTGGGCCTTAAGATGGTTCAATTAACGCTTGATGTGCTTTAATCGTTTGCAGGGATTGATAGTGGTGCTTCACTGTAGGGTGGTGGCGAACGATGAGGCGAGCTACCAGTACCTTGTGGAAAGCATCCGCAGATTCCCAGATCAGAAGACTTTTGCCAGCCTCATACGCGAGGCACAGTTCTCTGGGGTATCTTATGAGAACCTGAGCGGAGGCATATGTGCCATTCACAGCGGCTTCAAGCTTTGAACTCTAATGTTGTTGAAGGCACGGGTGACCTCAGGCTGTGTCAGCATGTCCCATAATCGAATCATTTGCTCTCTCTCACCTGAATGGTTGAAATGTTAATGGATCCTGTGTCCACGTCCGTGTCATATTTAACAGAGACTCAGAGCTTTAGGAGGTATATCTCGTGCTGCTGTTGATATGATGTATTGCTGGGCCCCTCGCTAAAAATAGAACTGCGCGCCCCACCCGTCAATGCTCGATGATACAGATGCTCGATCTCGTAGAGATCGAGCATGGCAATACGGTACTCATACAGAATATAATACAGTTCCAGAAAGGCCCTCGCAAGGCCAAACGAGTGCCATTAAGAGCATCCAAGGTTGCTCCATCTTCTGCAGATGGAGGACATTAAAGGCATGGAAGCGCCAGCCCTCCCGCAACAGTATAGCGAACATAGAACTGCAGAAGATAAGCTTATTTACGCTTGCGAGAACGGAGATGACGACTCTGTGTCGTCATTACTGCAGGAAGGTACGCCATCCCTTGAAAAGACAGATCAGCTGACAACTTTTTTCGGCGCAGCTTAGGGTCTTGGACAGGACTTACACGACTTGCCTACCATTTGTGATTTTCGAAAAGTTGCAGGGATGGTCAAAGAGCATGGGTGGCTGATAGAGCAGGAATCTCGCCAAGTATCACGAATTCGGAGGGAGCAACCCCACTGATAGCAGCAGCCAGCTGTGGGAATGCCAGCATTCTGCAGCTTCTGCTGGACGCTGGAGCAGACCCTGGAGCAGAATCAGAGGTGTTTAACACTCCTTCTGCCACTTTTTTCAACCCCGAGCTTGCTATGTCTATTTGCCCCGCAAAAGCATGCAATGCACCGCCAATGCACAGAACACCACAGTCAAATCATTGACATTGTTGTGTCCCCTCCAATATACTGTACTAAAGGAGACTGCCAAGAATGGCGAGGTGCAGTGATATAATTCTCATTAAGTGTCTGCACCATTGCAATGTTTTGTAATGCAGAATGGTGCCACAGCGCTCAGAGCAGCGACTGTGTTGGGGGATGGAGAGGCGGTGCAGGTGCTTTTGGGGGGGGGGGCTGATCCAAATCAGGAGACCAGCCGGGGCACACCCCTCAGTGCAGCAGCGCATGAGGGCGATGTCAGCATGCTGACCCTGTTCCTTGATGCTGGAGCGGAAGTGAACCATGTCAGCCGCAATGGTGAGCAGACAGGACGTCCAAGTGACCAGCAAACAGTCATTCTCTTAGTCAGCAAAGTTCCTGCTGCACAACACTGCTGTCCACTCCAAACCAAAAGATGCCGTTGAAGGTGAAAAGATGCTGGAATGCGACAGTTTTTGTCTCGGCAGGGACAACTCCGCTGATGGCAGCGGTGAGGTCAGGTCATGCATCTGCTGTAGAGTTTCTGCTCAGGAAAGGCGCAGACCCAGCACTTGAGAATGAGGCCGGGTGCTCAGCTATACACCTTGCTCAGGTGCTCACTCTAGCCTGTCCATGTCATGTCTTTAAGTTGACCTGCGCTCATGTGTTCGTTCTAAAAGAGCTATTGTCTCGATCGAGTCTTACTAGCAACAGATTCATCTTGTTGCTCCAACACCTGAGAAGAGAGAGATTGCAGGCAGCAAAACAGGAGGTCATTCTGAGGTTGTTGGTCCTCAAGCAAATCAAGAAGCTCACGGCAGCAACACTGGAGTATGTGCATGAGCATGACAGAATGCTTCAGACCTTCAACATTGAGAAGGAGCAGGAACTGCAGCAGGTGTGCGCATCGACTTGTGAAAAAAACTGTGATACTCAAACATCCATTTAGAACTCCACAGGTTTAAAGAAGGCATAAGAATATGGTTTTCGTCTACATTCCAGCGTTCCCCACCTTTTGGTAGTGATTTTATCACAAAGCAGGCCAAATGAACTCACTGGACAAACTTGTGCAGACGCAAGGCAGGCACCCTAACGCTTGACACTCTGGAACTCAACATTGCAGAGCCTGGAAGAGGATATGAAGCTATTGGAGCAGCAGAAGAATGCATTCCAAGAGATCCTGAAGTCGCAAGAGGAGGACCAAACTGACAGAATTGCTATTGTGTGACTATAGAGAAGATTGAATGCCGGTCAACTTGCAAGTCACATCCCAGAGCTCATTTGCTGTCGCAGTGTTCTCTGCTTGCCTCGCTGGCGTCGCAAGTTTTCCACCAGCCACATATTGACCAGCAACCTGTGCAGAAAGGTGCAAGAAACTCCACATCAGCTTGCCCGGGCACTGCATGCCAAAGTGTGACTCTCACAAGCCCTGCTTTGAGCAGCAGGAGCATGGTAAATGCTTGTCAGGGTGAGACAACGTCGTCAGCAGCTTCTCAAGGTGGAAAGACCAACCTGCTCAGCAGGGGCTGTTGCAGCGCACAAGATGCTTTCCACAGCCCTACCCGGCTGTATCAGCAGCCAAGGAGCCAAGGCTCTGGCCAGAGGTGCTACAAGGGGCTGTGCAAGTTTCCCCGCCACATCAGCGCCTGTGAGCCAATCCCTGGCCAGCTTTGTGTCTACCAGCCCTGGATGCACTGCCACTGCCACATCTTTCCTGCTGCCTGAGCTCCTGCAAAGACACCAAAGGGGTACTCTTGATCATGTCATGGCGCTGGCAGTCCCACACAGAAAGTACAGCATTCTGCATGCGTTGAACGGGAACTAGATATTCCGGTAGGGAATTTGTACATGACTGGCAACTTGCCTGTTGAAATGTCGCTGGAACCCCTTGGCAGCAAGTAGGGTGGCCAGCTTTGAATTTGCATAGCCCTTGAAGCCCGAGTAGCCATGCTCCAGCTGCAGATTGCCGAAGTCCAGCTTGCCTGCTCTGTGGGTCGTGGACGACAAAAATATCAGGCGTGTGCCAAGGTCATGTGTTCCATTTGCAGAGGCATCTTGAGCGGCCGTTTGTGTATGTCTTCTTCTACTAAATGTGCTTCTGCTGGATGACATGGCTTTGCTTCGTTGGTGACTGAGTAGGTCATGCGCAAGCAACCAGTGGCCCAGGTAGTTGACCTGCAAATAAATATTCGCGCAGTAAATTTAGGAAGCTCCACTCAACTTTTGAGCCATCTGTGCAAGGTAGCAATTTGCAACGTGTACAATGAGCTTTGTTGGAGCTTGACATTAGTTTTGCGCACCTGAAATTGCATTTCCAAGCCGTCTGACGTCTGCTGTCGCTCTGGAGGAGCCATGATGCCTGCATTGCAAATGAGCACATCCAGCCGCCTCTGTTCCTTGTTGAAGGCTCTCGCAAAGCTCCTGACTGATTCCAGCGACGCCAAATCTAGCTCCCTCACCTCAATTTCATGTACCTTGTCTGACTGCCCAATCTTTCGAGCAATTGCCTGCAGTCACAGGGCGTTTGCACACACCTCAGCATTGCCTGTGCTAGGTTGCCGATAATCACTGTGTCCCCAGGCCACAGGGCAATTCAAAGATAATCGTGGCTCTACATGCAAGTGTCGTATGCTGAGGCTGTAAGCTGAAGCACCTGTGCCGCTGATTTCCCACGTTCAAGGGAACGGCACGCCAGGACAACCTTTCCTCCTTGCTGTGCAATTGCCTCAGCAGTTGATAGCCCTATGCCAGCATTGCCTCCTGTTATGATGCATGTCTGCAAGAAGCAATCCAAAGAGTTTCTTACACTCGAAATTAGCGTGTTTCCCATAGACATATGCTAAAAACAGTCGACAACATAATAATGGATTGGGGCCTGACTTGCCTTTCCTTCAAGTAGGCTCCAGGAAGATGAATTGGATGGTTTGAAAGGATGCAAGGTGTCCAGAATATTTAGCCTGATGTTGTCTGCAAACTCTACTGCACCTATGAGATAAGCTGTTGATCTGGTGCGTAGGAACTCCATGCTCGAAACTGTTTCTATCGTGATCCTGGACGTGTATGGTATTTCGGAAATATCTCTATGGTGTTTACGATCTGCTCGGTATCGAGCTGCAGACTGATCCCTGGAGAATATGCGACCGGTCTCAACAGGCATGAGATGGCCAGCTTCCTCCATGTGGGAAGCTAGGCCTCTTCTGCTTGAACCTTCGACATCACATTTATCAAATGTTCTCTATGATACTCTATTCTATACATGTAATTTGGTGTGACTGTATTCCTCGAGTCTGCTCTGCTTCACACATCGAGGAAAGAACCAGGGCCTGGTAGCTTTTGCAATGCCGTTTTGAGTACATCGATGTACAGTATTTCCATATCAATAGATGAAAACTATCTAATACAGTAAGTAGGTAGTTGAATATTAGATGCGGCAATGCATGCGATTTCATGCACAGATCGTTACCAGAAGCAGCCTTGCAGCCTCTAGTAATATCGTAGCAGGCCTCAAACCTCACTGCAGAGCATTCGCTACAACACATGAAAGCAGTTTATTTGATGCCATCAGAGCTCCCAGCAAGCCTGGAGTCCTGTTGGCCTTCCACTCAGACAACCATGAGGTACCGCTTGAGGAGAAGCACCGCTTTCCGATGTCAAAGTACAGACTCACAAGGCTGGCCTTGGAAGGGGACGCCACTGTGAAGGACCTGATGGAGATCAGAGAGGTAGAACTGCCAAGAAATCCCTGTCCTACTCACATGCAAAACCGGTTCTCAAAATTCATCTTCAAGCCTGGGGCGTTGGCTGAATGGAGGGGAACTGTTTTCAGGCGCCACAAGCAACAGAGGAGGATCTGGCGCTTGCGCATGACCCAGGCTATGTGCGGCGGTTCTTTGAGGGACAGTTGGACCCAAAGGAGATGCGATCCATTGGATTCCCTTGGTCAGAAGGTCTGGTGAGAAGAGCCAGAGCCTCTGCAGGAGGCACACTGGCCGCCACCCGAGCCCTGCTGGAATGGCAGCTGCCATTCACCGCCAACATTGCAGGTGCAACCTTTACAAGTGCCAAGTTCCTCCTGGGTCGATGGTCAAGTACGGAGGTATCTAACGGCTAGCCGACATATGGTCAACAACAGAGATTGCTTATTTTCCTGGAGATGTATTGACAGTGGAAAAGATGAAACCAAGAATACCGGTATGCAAGACATAATGGGCAGTACTAGCGCCAAGAATGTAGGAAGAGCTGCCTCGCGCTGTGAACAGTGTGCATCAACAAATATCTCCCGGCCCAGGAGCACTAAAAGATTGAAAAGGTTGCAAATGTCATGCTCGGCAGGTGGCACGCATCACGCCTTTGCATACAGGGGCGAGGGCTTCTGTGTCTTCAATGACATCGCTGTGTCTGCCAGGATGGCAATGACTGAGGAGGGGATTGAAAAGGTCCTAGTGATTGACCTGGATGTGCACCAGGTGCGCATGAATGCATAATTTTCTCTGCATGCACCTTCCTAATGGCGGTATGTCAACATGCAAGGACAAAGCATCTGGTCTGATGGCCGTATGCGCCGTTGCAGGGGAATGGAACTTCTGCAATTTTTGCGCAGGATGACCGGGTGATCACGTTTGATGTCCATGGTGCGTCCTGCTTCACCTGCCTTCTCGCATGCCAAGTTCTTTTATCACACGCACAACATTCTGTGTATCAGAGATTTCAACGATGGAAATGTGGGGATGCTAGTGCAGTTGATTGGCATTTGTGATGACATGGCATGCATGCGGGCCGACAGGGGACAAGAACTATCCTTGGAAGACTCGCTCCAAGTCGACATATGATGTGGCACTTAAGGATGCCACCAGGGATGAGGAGTATCTGGCACTGCTGCGAGAGTGGCTGCCACGACTTTTTGCTGAGCATCGCCCGCAGCTGGTGTTCTTTCAGGCTGGCGTGGATGCTATGGAGAAGGACAGCTTTGGCAGGTGACTGTTCTTGCCAGACTTGCATCGTTCATGCTGACAAGCATCCCATCTGATGCCATGCCACATCAGAAAACAGTGTTTGATTTTATTGGTATCTATTGGCTGACACAATCATGACTGTGCACATGGGCAGGTTGAGCCTGACACGCAAAGGGCTCTTGGAAAGGAACGAGATGGTACTGTCAAAGTGTCTTCAGGTGCAAAATTCTCTTCCATCAGATAAATACAAAAGCTTGAGAGCTTTTGCAAAGCTCTTATTGATGGAGGTAAGGAGGGTGTCTAAATGAAGTAAAGACAGTGCTTATTGGACTGTTCTACTGCTGTACAGGAAGGTGTCCCTACAGTCATTACAATGGGAGGGGGCTACTCAAGGCCCATTGACAAAACTGTGGAGGCACATGCAGATGTGTATCGCACAGGGGCAAGACTCTACCCTAGAAACTGAGCGCCAATCTATCTGTTCAGCAAGTTTCAGCAAGGCCCCAAAACCCTCAATTTTGATAGCAGCCCTCTACGGTCCCAATTATAATATTATTTATTTAAGCAAATTTACTAATTAGCAACTTCCCCGGCTGGAATTTGAGACTCGCAACATTGTAAAGAATGGAACATGGACACTACTGACACATGCAATTCTGCAAACTTCATCACACGCATTCCTGCATTGCATCGGAATTTTTTCATCCTCTGGGCGTATTGCTCGACATGCATGCCTGCCCAGAGCATGAGGACTTTCACACAGAACAGCACTTTGGCAATTCGACCGAACCCCTTTGCAGAGAATCCCGCAGTTTTGAAATTGACACCAACGTCTCACTAATATTGAGGCTACCAAGCACAGGACAAATTCCAGAAATAGAGACCCAAAACAACGCCAAAATTGCAAAAGTTCCTGTGCTAATCTGGACATGGGCTTTCAAATTTAAAAGGCGCATCAACATGCAAAGCAAGAGGTTTACCGTTTATAATTACACCTTAAAAAAAGTGCCAGTGCAAGAGCAACGTGTACTTTTCTTGTTAGCTTCATCTTTCTAGGCAGCTATTCATCTATTTGCTTGTTGCCTTGATAGTGTGAAGCTGGCGCATTACACAAAGGGAGCTGCATCAAAGCTCTTCCAGTGGATCCTCGGGCTTGGTTTCTGGAATGCACATGCAGGTCCTGATGAAGCTCGACCTCCGCACCGCTACATGGCTCCCTGCAGAAACACATCACCCACTGGAGAAAGAACATCTTACATTAAAGTTCACCCACTTTGTGTCTTACAGAATTATTGACCCTAAACCCTAAATCCACCATTGCATTCCCCGTGAAAAATGGTTACTGCAAAGGTCCCTTTCCTAAACCCTAATCCCTAAATCCATATTCCCTAAACCCTAAGCTATAGTGGGTGAAGAATAACGTCAGGGAGAAAGATCCACTTGACACATTTTCACACAAACACAATGTGCAGGCACCTAACACAGCAGCACCCTTCTGCTTGCTGCTTGCGGCCTTTGCAATATGATATTCAATGCAACTGGGCCTGTGTTTCTACTCACAGAGTTTCCCTGGCAGATCGATAACTGCAATGTTTACGTAGATAAATATGGTGGGAGGAGTTCAGGAAAAGGGGTGCTCACGGAGGGGGTTCCACACAAACTGCGGGCAGATGGTGACGTAGGTCTTGGGCGCTGCCAGTTGCTGCTCAGGGTCCTCCACTCGCAGCGTGTACAGGAGAGCGCCCGACATCTTCTCCCTGCATGTCAGCATATCAATAATTTTATCTCAGAGAATTGCCCAAGCGCTGCAGACTTTCTCACCTGCCCAGAGGCCGTCTTATACATACATTGGCAGCAGTAGATATTGCGGTGCTTTTGCTGCTCAGACCCCCACATTCAATTTGGAAAAGAGGTTCAGAATGAGACAGCGAATGGCAGGAAGCATTGTCGCACCACGAAAACAACGGTCTGGCTGCCCTCGAGCCCTTATGTGCGCTGTATACAGGGCCCCAGCCGGCGGGGGCCGGTACATATACAAAGCAGTGTGCCCACGATTGATTGGGTCTTGGATCTGGCGAGTCCATCGAGGGGTGGGATTTGTGGCAGCCTTCATCTGCAGCTTGCCTCTGGCAGGAACAGCATGTTGATAACATTGTGATAATTATACAGTGGGCCACCACACACCTGTCATGGAAGCTGCGGGGGTGCTTCAGTAACCGTGGGAGGCTGCGGTGGAACGGGAGGTCCGCAAGCGGGGGGCCCGCAGCCGCAGGGTCCCCCGCCGGTGGTGCGGCTCCGCCGGCGGTGGCCGCCGCGCCACCGGCGGGGGTCTGTGCGCGTGGGGCAGGCTGCAAGAGGGGGAGCTCCTCCACAAAGCACCAGTTCCGCTGGCCCAACAGCTTCTGACCCGCCTGCAGCGCCGCACCCCAATGTGTGCTGATCGATATAGCTTTGCACTCAGGACCCTTTTACTCAGGCTGTCATGCGCAAGAGATATGCAGCATCCCCATAAAAACTGTGCAAGAACCCTTAACATGCGATGAAAAGGATTTGAAACCATGGCAAGGTCTGAGATGATGTCACACAAGGTGCTCTCACTCTTCGAGGGCAAGAGCCCAAGGTTTGATGGATTCTTCAATAGTAGCTTCCTTGCTCCAATTATGGATCTTATTGAGGAATTAAAAGCGCGCACGTCAAAGTCCCGGACCATCTTCTCCTGGGTGTTGTGGTTGATTTTGGAGGCCTTGTTGGTGCGCTCCAGCATCGTCAGGAGCACCTGGGGCGGGGGGCAGTTCCAGATGGCGCTCGAGACCACCTGAGGCATGAACCGGTAGTCGTGCCGCAGGTGCGCCACCTGCACAAAACAGCTTCCTGTAAACCCAACAGCTCCACAAAGAGCCGGCACCATGCGCTTTAGACCTGTTTGGATTGACTCTTCAGGCATTAACCGCATCTACCGCCACTTGAAGGGATGAACTGGTCATGCTGTAAGGCTTCAAGACACCCTCAAAACTGACAGCTTGGAGGCGGCATGTGTGCAGATGTAGGTAATTGATGTATGTATGCTCTTCACCCCTTAGCACAGGGGGCGCGCCTTGGGGCGGCTGTAGAGGCGGCCGATGCCGGCACAGTGTACGTCGCCGGAGATGAAGCTGATGCGCGCTTCGCGCGCTTTGGCGACCGCCTGCAGCCGCTCTATGAATCGCTGGCGCTCGCCCAAATGGCTGCCAGCGTCCCAGTGATCCACTATGTCGTCCAGCAGGTCCGGGTGGCCGAACCTGCGCGCATGCCATGGGGCAAGGACATTAAAAGAGAAACCAGAAATGTTGTTATGATTACTGTATTTATTACGGTACAGGCTTGTCCTGCCTTTGGCGTCTGCAGACAAGCTGCAGTCAAAGGTTGCCAAAATCCTACCCCTTGTCGGGCTCCCCAGATACAAGCAAGACCCAATCAACCGTGGGCACGGTGCTCAGTATTTGTACCGCCCCCCGCCAGCCGGGCCTACACCTGCTATGCATGCTGTAATAGGTAACCCCACCTAGAGAATATCTGGTTACTGAAGGAAAGAGAATTACATACGTGTTTCTCTGGACCTTGAGGCCTTTACCATACCAGGGCCTTCTTTCGTACATCCTCTATATAAATTCCTTGTCAACATGAGGTCCAGGTGTTCCAACCTGGGCATGTGTAGTGCATGAGGTAGTAAAAGAAAAACCAGCTTTCACGGCATAATAACTCCAATTGGTGCATATCCTTGAAATTCACACTTGCTCACCGTCAGGGCTGACGTGAATAGAATTCTGCTGTATGCATCCCACATACATCAGAGCAGTGCACCAGACATTGCTACACTGGAGAGCCAAGAAGAGCAAGGAGAGGAAATCTACTTGTCAATGATGCCAGCGCCAAGGCCAGTCTTCTGGAGGGCGCCCTTGATGAGGGGAAAACTTTGAATTGTCATCATTGTCCCTTCGCTCAGTGGCAGCTTGGGGAAGACTATGGGCACCGTCGTGACCACCACAATGTGTTTTATGCTCTGCGGTAGCGCGCCAATCCTGACATGCAAGGTAGGCAACAACAATAAGCTTTCCAGCTGGGAGTTAATAGTGTAAATGTGATGCTTTTATTCATACACAAATCATATTGACAGATGCAGATCCCGGTGACTTGCCGCTTTGTGGGCTCAGTCACATGCAGAATCTGTCAAGCACACGACGCAACAAGCTTTAAGGGGCAATGATAAAACCGTTTTGTGAATTACCCCTAAAGCCTGCAAACAAAAGGCAAGCAGTGGCCGGGGGTTTTAAGAACTCTGAGCTACACGACAGATCTTCAGGAACAGAACATTGAAAGATGGATTATTACTGACTGCCTGCGGATGCTTGGACATGAAGTTCTACTAACGGGGATTGTTTGATTGATTTGATTGATATGTCTGCAGCACTCATCATCTCTATGGGGCGCACCGCCTGAAGAGCTCATCGTAAGCCTCCAGGGAGATGATCCGATTGATGGTGCGCTGCGAGCGGCAGTCGGGGCCCACGATCGCCACGCGGGCGCCAATTTGACGGCACCACGAGAATGTTTCCGACGGCCCAAACAGCTCATTCATCGACCGCGATAGCTCCATTGTTGTGTGGTGCTGGAAGGACAGATAGAATCGCCGGCAGCACCCGAAGGTGCCTGGCCACCCCACCACATTTGCACATCAGCCAGGAATCATACCTCTTCTCAAGCAAGCTGTTGAGGGAATGGGCATTTGCACGCTTGGTCCCTCGAGAGCGCAAGCTCACAGGCGGCACATGCAAGCTCCATAGTCACGCAGACCTCCAATCAAACTCCCAACAATGAGGCAGAGGATGATGGCATGCCTTGGAAGACTGGGCAGTTCTGCAGGTCCTCTGGGTAGGAACCCCACCCGTCCCAGATGTCATGGTCATCCCAAATGTTCATCTGCATGCATGCACAACGGGCTCAGAAGAGGCTCGCTTTATTGTTCTAACGAAAACAATTATATGCCATACAGTGTATGCACAGCTGCTCCGGGCTCTGATGACATGCAAAGTAGGGGCATTTAGGGCGACTGCTGGAGACCGGACGGGCTGCTGGGCAGATCCAGTTCAATGGCCTCTGCTGCCACCGGCTTGATCAAGAGAGAGGCTGCCGTACCTGTGGGATGCAGGCAAAGACGTATGCCATGGATATCCTCGAGTTGAAGTGGACGCGGTAGTGGTTGAAGAGGAAGTCGCTCACTTCCTTCTCCATCTCAGTAGTGAAGGGCATCTTCAGCCGCTCCTGCAAATCATGCTGCGCTGTCACTCTGCCTCCCTGGTCTTTCATTGATCTGCCTCCCTTGCCCTTCCTAAAACAGCACTTGGAAGGAACAGAAGGCGGCTGTACTTGAGCACAGATGCAAGCCTTGTTCATGTTCATGGCAAAAGAGATATTGTCTGCATGGCATCATCGCTGTTCATTATTTCCACTTGCGAGGCAGGCACTCCTCTCATACCAGGCGCTCGCTTTGGTTTGATGGCTGCATCTCTCTTTTTCTGATTTGATGAAAAGAAGATCCGAGGAAGGCTGACAGGGTGAATGAGGTTCACCTCAGCTGAGGGGACGTCCAGCCAGGCCTTCAAGCTGGGCACAAACCAGAGAGCATCATTGTAAATCTGGTCCCCCCCGCCCACGAGGGCATGCAGGGGGGACTTCTCATGCAGCACAAGCACATCCTTCCACAGCGCTGGCTCCTTCCACTTGCTAACATCTGCGCTCGCTGACAACCCATTGCAGGAGTGGAATCCCCAATTCCACCCCCCATCCCTGCTGGGCAGGGCCACTGGGTACCTGTCCAATCACCAAGAGATTTGACGTCATGTCGCAGAACTTGAGAGGGAGAGCAAGCTCCGCCAGCTTTTGGTGAGCAGCCGCCTAGGAGCAACAGCCCTCACAACGCTGTATATTTGGCAGAAAAGCTGTGCCACATCTTAGCAAATCTTGTCATTCGCGTCCCATGTGTAATTTGTATTACTCCTCTGGAGAAGCGGATATCTCAATTGAGACAACTGGTGGAGAGTACCATGGATTTTTTGAGCATGATCCTCTCAAGCATGTGGCAAGCAATCCTCTTGTGCATGGGCAGGGCAAACAAGATCACCAAGCAGGCAGGTGGATGACTGAGGAAGGGTGGGAAGGGGGCACCTGTCGCTCTTGCTGAGGCCATCTGCATCCAGAGCATACTCCACCTGCCTAGGGCTGTCGCCCAGTGTAGCACTCACATCAAAGCGCCAGAATTTCCACTGAGCATGCTCATCCAGCAACAAGCCTTGCACCTGCGTTGCCTTGCCTGCAATCATCCCACGTGAACTGTGCACTCTCAGCATTCTTTCTTGCGATTCACAATGGTTAGCGAGTTGCCAGATGCATGCATGCATGCTCAAAACGTGGGATGCATTCTGCTTTTTGTGGGCGAGAAGGGGAGCACACACCGCCATCATAGAATGTCAGCACAGGCTCTGGGGCCAAAACAGTCAGCTTGGATGGCGGGGTGACAATCAAGACAGAGGCTCGCCACAGGGCCTTGGCGGAGTCATAGCCCAGCAGCTGTATGTAGGGGCCGCTCACTACAAGACGCTCCTTGGTACTGGGAATCTGCCAGCATGCATGCACAACCTTAGTACTTTATTCTGTAGAGGGGGGTTTTGAAAGCCTGATAGAGGTGACAGGGAGGAGGGTGAGGCGCACAAGGACACAGTTATCCCCTCTGCTGGCGGCAGCGACTGCTGAAGCTTTGGTTGAGAGCGGATTTGCCTCCTCATGCACCACATCTGCCTCGGGTTGCTGCTGCCAGTGCCTGACTTGGCCAGCTGCGCTCTCTGCCTTTTGGAGAGCAGTGCTGTCTGCCTGTCACAGCAAAGCGAAGACCTTGTATGTAAGACTCAATGGCTGAAGTTCCCGATGCAAACAAAGTGAAGGTTTACCCCAGAAGTCATCTGCTCGAGACGTGGCTTGGCCAATATCGTTGCCGTTGGTCTAAGTCGACCTCGGCACTATTAGATATACTCAACATGATATAACTCATGTTAATGAGTGATCCTTTGGAGCGCACCTGCAATCCATTGGCACTAAATTGACTGGGTGGATTCGGTGCCGATGCATGAGTTTCTGCAACAACATTGTCTTTGGCCACAGCAGGTAATGCTGATGCCTGCTCCATCTTTGTAGTCAGTATTCAAGTTATTGCCTGCGAGTGAGACTGAAATCTGCTGTTCATTAGTGCACAAGGTATATCCTTATTCTGTTTTTAATGGGTTACAAAGACCACTGATAAACATCAACGATCAAGAGTAAGGACAACCGCAGCATTGTGAGTGCAGTGATTTTTATTCTTTCTTGTGAAAGATTTGTGAAAAAACAAAAGGCGCGCGCTCCCACGGGCTCGGTTTCTCTGCCAGTCCTGATCATTCGTTATGTAAATTGTGACGTCACTTTGGAACGCATTCCGAGTAGGGCCGAAGGAGTGGTGTGAGCTCGTGGGAAAGGATATTCTGAGTGTATTCTGTGCGTAGAGGTAGAGTCGGAATACCTGCTTAGTGTAGGCAGTTCTCCCTTGGGCTGCTTTCTATATGTACCGGACGGCTCGTGTGTGATTTGGTTCTGACGAATATCTGCTCCGACTCTCAGCTCAGAGCGTGATTATCATATCAATAGGGAAAACGAACGTAACCTCAGATCGTGGACAGCACTAATCTGCTCTCATTTCTCGCGCTTGTGGCCGGTACACTTTTCACGGGACTAGTCATCTGGGAGTCAAAATGTATTCCGTGCAGCAGGATGGTGTTGCTGCTATGAATATGACGGACGGAAGGAGGACATCTACGAGCAAGAGGACAGATGAAGATGGCAATGAAGTCTTCGAAGAAGAGGAGGTGCGGCTCCCGAGCATCGCTTCTGTCCTGAATATACAGTCCATATGGTTTTGGGCACCACGATTTCCTCTCCAATACTGTCGAACATTTTATCTACGGAGGCCTCATAGCATTTATGTCACTTTCATGTGCAAGGAAGATCCTGTCCCTGAATTTGGCAAGCCCAATATTTTCCCAGGTGGAGGATTTTGAGGAGCTAAAACGTGCTGCCATGGAAGAGTTCGGTCAGAGCCAGCGCACCTTCAAATATCCCCTGACTGGCGAGGGTGACGACAAGGTAGCTGATTCCTTGCCACCTTGAGTCGACACAGCTGCAATGCATGCGATCACGAGCCATTAATCACCAACAGGACGGTATGTGCTGTTTAGATGCAGGATGAACTCATCTGAGGATAGAGCAGGTTCTAAGATTTCACAGGGATTGCTGGCGTGCAATGTGCTCTGCATGGCGTTTTTGCGTCAAGACAGTTTTGTGCAGCGCCCACGACATGCATGTCACAGTGACAACGTGAATCAGCATGCTTCTTGTGTGTCCATCAAGGGGTGGGATTTTGGTAGCCTTTACCTGCAGCTTGTCTGCAGATGCACCTTGTCTCTGGCAGGAAGAGCGTGCGATAATGCCTTCATTGCTTCTTGCCTGACTGCGCAGGTCGTGGTGATTGATGTGCGCGCGATGGGCCGCAAGGGCGGCAACCAGCACCGGAAGCTTGTGGTGGACAGAGCGCTGGCAACCAAGGACCAGGACAATGAGCGATTCTACAAGAATCTGCGTGCACGCTTTGACAGGCGAGTCCACACCGCACAAGTACAGCAGTTGGTCACTCGAGATATCGATATCTCTAGCGGCAGCTGCTATTTTGAATAGGCAGTCAACTGGTGGCCAGGAGAAGCAATGGAGCATGTCTTACATACTGGTCCATGAAAAGCAATGCATCATTGTTTAGGCATATGACGGAGCTTGAGAACTACGCCTCCCGGTCTCCAATGCAAGCATGTACGCAGTAAATTGAGAATGTAATCTTTGGATGCAGGGTGGGCATCAATTTGTCCAAGGTGGAGGTCCGCTTTGAGAACTTGGCAGTGGAAGCTGACGTGCATGTGGGGGGGCGTGCGTTGCCCAGTGTGCTCAACTCTGTGCGCAACATTGTGGAGGTGAGCACAATTTTCACAACAAGCTCTAGGCATGGGGCTGCAGAGTCCCTGAATGCAAGACCCTGCGCTGCATGCAGATGTAGACCTCCCATGCGGCATGGTTGCCTGATAGCCTGGCATGACATGTTATTCTGATGAGCTTCTTCCAGTACCTTGCATGGAATCTCTTGCTTCTCAATCAATCGTTCTGGTTAGTCCGCCCAATCTAGAAGAGCGCCAGAGGAAGCCGGGCCGACAGTGTTATGGCCTGCCCAAATCCATCAGCTGAAAAAGAAAGCACTGGGGAGCTCAGAACAACAGCATATTCACAGAATTATGGAGACGAGACACTGAAATTCCTACAAGCGAGTGCCTATGTGGGGATCTCTCTATTTGACTGCTGAACAGATGTTTGTGCCCTGCTGCAGAGCAATCTTCAGACTCTTGGCATCATGCGCAGCCCCAAGAGGAAGTTTCAGATCCTGAATGGCATCAGCGGCGTTCTCAAGCCGGTGCGAAACTGGCACCCTTTTGTTTCTCTCGCTGTTGCAGGTTGCCAATTCCCGCTTTCAGAGGGTGCTCAGGCTGAAATGTTGAGGAGTGCCTTCCGTTGCCAGTCTGAAGTTACAACCGAAATTTTTCTTACCTGCTAGTGTCGTTGGAATCATGCTTGGACGAATATTGCAATCTAAGGGACTCTGTCAAGCACATGAGCGTTGGGTTATCACAAAGCACTCCTACCTAAAATTTCCTAGCTGTTTGCTGAAATTCTAAGTGTGCGTTTGCAGCTGGGCATATGTGCTCCGGTGTCTAACAGTGGCTGCATTTATTGACGAATTCCATGGCCGGTATTCCTTCTTGAGAAGGTGGAATACTCCCATCCCACTTGTATGCCAATGACTGGGCATGGCTGCTGCAGGGGCGGCTGATGCTGTTGCTGGGGCCCCCGGGTTCGGGAAAGAGCACGCTGCTCAAGGCACTTGCCGGGAAGCTGCAGGGCAGCTCCCCGCACGTCACCGGCCGCATCACGTTCAACGGCGAGACCTTCGACCGCTTTGTGCCGCAGCGCACCGCCGCCTACGTCAGCCAGGTGCGCACAATTTACTTATTATTATCATGTTTATTTTTACACGCATTTCCTGCCAAGAGGCAAGGTGCGTCCTGCAGACAAGCTGCAGTTGAAGGCTGCCAAAATCCTACCCATTGATGGACTCGCCAGATCCAAGCAAGACCCAATCAACCGTGGGCACGGTGCTTAGTATTTATACCGCCCCCTGCCAGCCGGGGTCAAGTTTACTTTATTCCCCTGGAATTAACTGTATGAATGCCGCTCTGTGGCCATGGCTTAATTGGCTCCATTCTTGACGCTCAATAGATGCTTTGGCGCCAAGAGTGGGCGGGGGTGGATGTAGGGTACGTGGGTTGGGAATTCATAATTTCAGTGTTGGTTTTCTCAACCCCAAACATTTTCAGAAAAGTGGTCCTCAGGACCATGAATTCTTTTGTGAGGTTTGATTGCCCATCCGTGATGAGATGGTTGACGGCTTCAATGTTGTTGAGGTCTGCATCCCATCTGCATGCGGCAGGCGCTGTAGGGGGCTGTGTTGTGCAATCTCTGCTGCTCAAACCGGCCATTACAATGCCCACTGCATGCATTTGAAGAGCTCTTTTTACGGACCCAAGATGGCGTACAAGTCGATAAGCTTTTGAAGCCTCCTGTTTCTGCAGGTGGACAACCACATTGCTGAGTTGACCGTGAAGGAGACTCTGGACTTTGCTGCGCGCGTTCTGGGCGTGGGCCACAAAGCAGGCATGCACTGCTCAGCCACCGTTGCATGCATAAGGGATTTTGCGTTGAAGCTATTTACACATTCAGGGGCACTTGGTCTTTGTTTGCAGTTGCTGATATCGGCTCTATTTGGCCGAAAAGCAATTCCCGATGTTCCTACACCAGGCCTTCGTGTATTCTTCATTTGGTGGTCGTATGCTGATTTGGACCTCATACCTCAAGGTGTTTCTTAACTCAGACCTCATGGTATGAGGTGCAACTTCATAAGGAGCTACCATGTGCTGAAGAGCTTATGGCAACGAGAAGACAACAGCATGCCGTGAGCTGCACAAAAATCTCTAGATGGGAACATGGGAAAGCCTTTCAGTGATTTGCCATGCTGATGTGGCGGTGTTTGATTGGCACAGAGTATCTGCGGCTGCTGCGGGAGCGCGAGACGGCGGCTGGTCTGCGCGGCGATCCCGAGACTGACGCTTTCATGAAGGCCAGCGCGCTGCAGGGCAAGCGCCACAGCGTGGCCACTGAGTACATGCTGCGCCTGCTGGGCCTCGATGTGAGTGCAGTCGCTGCCAGAGCATCTCTTTTTCTGGCCACAAATGTCCTCAAGCTCATGAGGAGCGGTCCCTCTTGTGTGTTGCCCAACCCTCTACTGTCTGCTGGCCCCTATTGTCTGGAAGGCAATGCATCCAGTGCTTTGGTGAAGTTCAAGTGTTGTTCCTCAATGTCGAGCAACAGGTCTCATCAGTCTGTGCAAGGAAGGTTGACACTACGGCGGCCCTGGGAGAATGCTCACCTCTGCAAGCCAGAGCTGTAAACTCGTGATCTTGGTTGTTAAGGAATGGATGCTATTATATTGACATCCGCATTTAAAAGGCGTTCCCTTTGGCTGCATGGGGGCCTAAAGGCTTCAGAATGGAGTCATGCGACGGTGGGAGGGTGCTGATTAATGTTCACTTGCGCCAGGTGTGCGCGGACACCATTGTGGGCAGTCAGATGGTGCGTGGCATCAGCGGCGGCCAGCGCAAGCGGGTCACTACTGGAGAGATGGTTGTCGGGCCCATGAAGACGCTCCTCCTGGTCAGCCCTCCTACTTGCATCTTCAATGCCCCCATTACACACGACATGAAATTGAGCTTGGCACGACAACACATACTTTTGTGAAGGCCCTTTGCATGCCCTCTGTAAGAGCCATACATTAGGTAGACCACCTTTTGCCTATTCATGTGCTATCCTGGTCTGCAATAGTGTGATACGGATGTTGTGCTTATATCAGGACGAGATCAGCACTGGCCTGGACTCCTCGACAACCTACCTCATCACCAAGTGCATCCGCAACTTTGTGCACATGCAGGACGTGCGTTACTCACCTCTTCTACTCCATATAGCATGCATGCCAGTGTGACACCCCCATCATTGTGCTTTGGTGGGCCTGCCCAGGCTGCGTTCTTGCATAGATTTGAAGGGCCGTCCATGTTTGCTACAGGCAAGTGTGCTGCTGGCTCTGCTGCAGCCTGCCCCAGAGACCTTTGAGCTCTTTGATGACATCATGCTGCTGTCAGAGGGTATGATCTTGCTCCTTTTTCATGCCATGACGTAATATTGATACCCAATCGTCGCTTTTAAACTCGAAGTCATAATGCAGTGAACCAGCGTCAAATCCCATTGTAGCTGCCCATTAGGCACAGCTATTTTCACATTGCGCTTGAGTTTATCAAAGTATTGCCCATGCCAAGAGTGTATAATTGATTCGAGGGCTGTGCTGCAGGGCACATTGTGTACTTTGGGCCCCGTGAGGGCGTCATGCCGTTTTTCAACAGCATGGGCTTTGCCCTGCCGGCGCGCAAGGGCATCGCCGACTTCCTGCAGGAGGTGCGTGACTCATCCTTGACTCATTTCTTAATTGCGGGAGGCATTGTGGATGTGCTTTGTCATGACAGGCTCATCAGCAACCCTTTACAATTCACTTGACATCCTATGGTGCAAAGCAGCGCCTGCCTTCTGCATAGGTGCATTTTCTCTAAAGAGGAGCAGAGTTGAAGAGAAGCAGAGTCTTTTATATATGCCTGCACCTGCAATTGTGACAGGGATGGTGTCCTAAACTGCATGCAAGTTACAGCTCACAAGCCACTATGAAATCTAGCTGATGGTCAACTGCATATTTGTGCTGGCAGGTGACATCTCGCAAGGACCAGGGGCAGTACTGGGCGGATCGCGCGCGGCCCTATGAGTTTGTGCCCGTCCAGGCATTCTCAAAAGCCTTCGAGAAGAGCGACATCGGCAGAGCCAACGCGGCCGCCCTGGCCGATCCCTACCAGCCGGGGGCCAAGGGCACCTTTGACGCCCTCGTGCGCACCAAGTGAGCACCTGGTTTTCAACTTGTTATCTATGCGTTTCTTGGAGAGGGATTGATCATTTGGTTGTCAATGAGTCATTGACACCTGCCTGTCCGCACCAAGTGAGCACCTGTTTGTTGCCTGTGGTGCCTCTGCTGTTCTCGGACAGGGGTTGACCACCCGGGGTGTTGATTACTTTTGTGTTTGATTTACAGAGGGTCTTGATCACCCAAATGTTGATCGCATGGTGCTTTCATTCTACATTGAAGGCCCGTTGACATCCTCCGGTGTTGGTTTTGGGTCCACACCTGCATGTGGGCAGCAGATGAAGGGGCATTTGCTACCAGTGCTGAAGACAGATACACGAATGGAAAGCTGATATGGCATCTGGATTTCTGGGCACTGGTAGCCTGCAGATCAAAGTAGGCAATTATGCACATGTGGGAAACATGCTGAGGGGAGAGTTGTGGCGCAGGTTTGCGCTGTCGGGTTGGCAGGCGTTTAAGGCGTGCCTGCGCCGCGAGTGGACGCTCATGGTCCGCCACAAATTCATTTACATCTTCCGCACCTGCCAGGCACGCTCTCTCCAAACCCCTTACATCTCCCTTTCGTCTTAGCATAGCATCTACCACCCGTCATGTGATGTTATGACGCTGCATGTCAGCCCTTGTGTCATCGAGTGCTCCATGGCTCTTACCTTGGGAGAGGGCGCACAGTTGCAAGACAGTGCGAGCGCCACAGTGTGGGAAAGGGCTGCCTTGCACTTCAAACAGTTTGCATCAAGCATCATATCTTGCTGTTTCAACCACCAGAGAACATGCAAAATCTTCGGCGTTGAGTCAAGGGATCACGCGCATGAGATATCACCTTGCCCTGTGTGAGGTGTCATGCTGACATCATGCTGGCGGTGGGACAGGTCAGCGTGGTGTCGACGATTATTGCAACCCTCTTTCTGCGCACAACACTCAATTCCACCAGCGTGGCTGATGGCCAGACCTACCTGGGCCTCATCTTCTTCGCCATCATCCACATGGTGAGATTTACTTTTTCTGCTCATTCCTGCTGAATTCAGACTCCTTGTCAATCTTCCCCCAAAAGCTTAGCTTCTGGGCATGGGAGTGCTTTGACAGGCTTCTCCCCAGAGCTGTGTTCCTGTGCATGGAAAGTTTTGATTCCCTGTCTTGAATTAGATTTAAAATCTGTCTGGTGTTGCAGATGTTCAACGCCTACTCAGAGATGTCCATCATGGTCGGCAGCCTGGCAGGTGTGCACCCTCCAGCCTTCTCCCATGCATATCATGCCCAAATACTTGCCTTCATTTTCCATTTTCTTTAGGTGCATGTTTCACCACTCAGAGGCTGTTGGCCTGGTCAATGTACTCCCTGCTTTCCTATAAGGTATTTTTACGTTTAGCGGGTCAAGCTGGCGTCCTAGGGTCCAGTTGCTTACATGTACAAACGAGTGATAACCAGGCTAGAGCACATGCACAAAAGTAGGATCAGTAGAAAATCCACTGTAGAGGTGCCTGTCTAGCAGAACAGCAAGCAACCATGAATACATTGTACTCCAAGATGCTCCTTTTCACAAGACCAATTGCCCCTTACAAAAGACATTGTTTGCTCTGTTTGAACAGGTTTCTACAAGCAGCGGGACGCTTACTTCTACCCGGCCTGGGCAGCGTCGCTGCCCACGGCGCTGCTGCGGCTGCCCTACTCCTTTGTGGAGTCGCTGGTGCTCTCCTGCATCATCTACTGGGTCGCCGGCATGGCCCCCGAGGCCGGCAGGTGCGCAGATACCTCAATTAGGGGTAATTAATATATTATTTGTATATAGTTGTATATTAATTACCCCTAGCCTCAATCCCTCTTAGCTCACCAGTAAGGACAGCTACGAGGAGGGCTGTGCACATGTTCGGCCCCTATGAGTGTGATGAAATCATCACATGAGCACAAACGCATTGCACGTGAGCCTCCAGACCGAGCCTGACCCTAGCCTGTGTCAAGCAAAGGGCAACATGGGCCTTGTCGTTGCCTGCCTGCTTGCTTGATGGACCTCTGCTCAACATGCTTGCAAATTGGAAGTGCGCCACTGAGGCAGTGCCTACCTATGCCCTTACATGCATGCTGTGTGGCTGGCGCAGGTTCCTCTTGTTTTATCGTTACCTACAAGCTGGAAACAACGCTTGTCAATTGGACAGTGCTCGATTCCTGGAATGCTGAGTTCGAAGTGCATTGTGTTTGGCTGGCGCAGGTTCTTCTTCTTCTGGCTGCTGATGTTCCTGGTGCACCAGATGAGCGTGGCCATGTTCCGCCTCATGGGCGCCATCGGCCGTACCTTAGTCATCGCCACCACATTTGGATCCACCCTCGTCCTCTTCGTTGTCACCCTGAGTGGCTTCGTGCTGGCCTACCCTCAGGTGGGACTTAATCCTAAATTCGAATTCAATTTGATGAAGATGCCCTAGAAATCGCACTCGTCACGGTGCCACGCGTCCCTTATTGCCAGGTCAGCCCAACGCTGCTTGGTGGAACTGTTCATTTTCTTTACTCCACCGCTTATTGCCTGCGGAGGGACTTAGTATACTGGACCGTTGATCATTCATTCAAAACATGTACTGGCATCCTGCATGCATCAATTTCGCTGAGTTTTTGGATAGAGCCAGACTGGTTTATTTGTGAAAGTCAGTGTGTAAGACATTTCGTGTAAGGCGCTCGGCTGGATCCACAATCTGCAGCTCTGGAAGTGATCTTGACAAGCTCCATGGGGCCTGACGGCCTTTTTTCCTGACCTGCAGATCCACCCCTGGACCATCTGGGGCTTCTGGATCAGCCCCCTCATGTACGCGCAGCAGGCCATCTCCATCAACGAGTTCCGAGCAAGTGCGCAGGCTCACTCTCTCAGTAATATTTCGCACCGTGCAGGACTTCAGCCCTGTAACATACATCCATGTACACATACATACACATGCTCCCCTGCAGTGCGCTTAGCAGTGTTGATGTCGGGGTGTTTGTTGAGAGTGCTGGGCTGTTTGGATGCAGAGCGCTGGCAGACCCCCTATGGCGACAGCACAGTGGGGCTGACGGTGCTGTCTGGCCGGGGGCTGTTCACGAGTGATTCCTGGCGCTGGATTGGGCCTCTGGCGCTGCTGGGCTACGCTGTCCTGTTCAACATCCTCATCCTGCTCGCCCAGACCTACCTCAACCGTGAGCCACTTTGCATCTCTTACCCACAGGAGAAGGAGCACATCAGACCTGCTTGCTGCTATGTTCTTGCGTAATGAGATGACGACTTTCTGGATATTTCAAAAGGGCGCGCCTCAGTGCAGTAACAGCCCCCCCTGGTTCGCTTTCCTGCATGCCTCGAATGATCTTCGCCACAAGGACGCTTGCTTTTGCGTACTACCTCGAACAATGCTTGAATGGCAGCCTTTGTATGAGTTTCTGATCGCCAGAGCTTCTGTAGTGGGCTGCAGCTGTCAGGCAAGCCGCTCGCCATTCATATGGACAGTAATTTGAGTCCCGGCTGGCGGGCGGTATAAATACCGTGCCCACGATTGATTGGGTCTTGCTTGGATCTGGCGACAAAAGGTAGGATTGTGGCAGCCTTTTACTGCAGCTTGTCTGCAGCACGTACCTTGCCTTTTGGCAGGAAAAGCGTGTTATAACAATATAATAATAATCTGAGGCAATTTGTTCGCACGCAGCTGTTGGCAATTCTGCAGCGGCGGTCCCAGAGGAGGTAATGGCTGAGCGCGAGTTCAACCGCACCGGCAACACAAGCCCCAAGGGCTCCCCACGCAAGGCCGGCCGCGCATCACAGGTGACTTCAATTTGTCTTTCAGTGCCGCCCAGGCATCCGTCTGCCCATGAGCCAAGGCACAGGAAGAATGAGAAAAGACACCTGTAATAGGTGCCGAGCAGGACATGGTTTCTATTTCCACGAATGGTTTTGATAAGGGTTCTCTGTCTCAATGGCTCCAGCATGCATGCCGAGCTTTGTTTCTTCAATTTCTCTGGTGCTATCCTCGGCCCCTGTTTTGGTGTGGCATTAAGGCCAGCTGTACGTTGCACTGCAAAAGCATTTGGGGTGCAGGTGCGGCACAGCTTGTGTTCCTGCATCACCGGCAAAGTTGTGTTCTTGTTTTGCCTTGTTAGACACTTCTCCTATGTTGCTCAATGCGCCTCGTTGCAGCATTTTTGGGGTGCAGGTGCGGCATAGCTGGGGTGTGAAACAGTGTGTTAGCTTTTCAGTGAAAATTCCCCTGTTGCACACTGGCAGAGGCCCTCTGCGCGCGAGCTGAAATGCCTGTGTCAACATAAATATATATTTAAAATGGTCAGTAAAAACATCTGTGTTGCAACAATCTCAGGAGCCCTCTGCAGAAGAGAACGCCGGCCCACGGTCGGACAGCCTCACCGGCGCCAGCGTCCGCAAGGCCGTGCGCGCGCCCGCGACTAACGGCGACGCCGCTGCGACTAATGGCCACGTCAGCGGCCATGCAAACGGTCATGCCAATGGACATAGCGATGCGCATGACATAGAGATGGGCGCCATGCCTCGAGAGGTGGGAGCACATGCATTATGCTTTTTAGGGATTGCATGCTGCCACGTCATGTGATTGTTCATGACTCATGGTCAGGTCATCTGGCACTGCTGAGGCCCATGAGGTTGAGATGGGCGGGTGGGGTGACACATACACTGTGTGTTTCAATAACAGGACGCAAACGCAAATGCATCTTTCTTGCTTCCTAGTGGGTGCATGCACTGCAGACACATGCTGGTACCTGCGTTCTGAGCGTTTCCTGTTTGGTGAGCGATTCAGGTGGTCTCAGTTGGGTACCGTTTGGCCGGCAATGTGTTCTCATTTTGCAGGGCATGGGATGCAAGGCTGCTCTGAAATTGATTGTGCGATGAGTGCAGGAGGAGCCGGGAGCGAGTGTGAAGGCCATCAAGGGCTCGGCTGCCAAGGGCATGATTCTGCCCTTCCAGCCCATGGCTCTCACCTTCCACAACGTCTCCTATTATGTTCCCCTGCCCAAGGTATCGTCCCACTGCTCATGTCGCCTTCCCTTTTTTGAGCAGATGTATCCCCTTGATGTGGACCCCAAGAGTAGCATTTTGGCGCATTGCACCAAGATGCGTGGCCATGTGGAGTTGTTTTCTTGGATCCATCAGACCTGCTGGCTCTCTCTTTGTGTGATGTTGCCGTGTGTCAACATCACTGGAAGGAGCGCTTGTTGGTTTGATGCGTTAACAGCGCTTTCTTTGTGTTCCTCCTCATTTACTCTCTCAATCACTGGGTGCATTGATGCCCTGCTGCAGAAGTCGGGCAGGTCTGGCATATCGCTGCGTGTCAAACTTGCTTAGGCAGAGCGCCGGTTGATTGATTTAGGTCGACCCATTTTTTTGTTTCCCATCCTATCAGTCCCCTCAATTTATTTGTGCTCCGCTGCACTGCTGCAGGTCTTGCACAAAGCTGCATGCCTATATTGCTCAGCAGAGCGTTGGTCGACTCAGTGCCTGTCGACCGCTTTTGTTTCTTTCTGTCACCACATTCACTGATCTAGTAATGATTTGTAGGCGCTGACATCTATTGCCCTGTTTTGACATAGCATGCGATTACACAGTAGGCGGTCAAGCCTTTCATATCAACTTGAATGGGTGCGCTGATGCATTGCTGCAGGAGGTGGCGGAGCAGCAGGGCAAGAAGCCTGGGCAGGGGCCGCCCATGCTGCAGCTGCTGCACAATGTCAGCGGTGCATTCCAGCCGGGAGTGCTCACCGCCCTTGTCGGCGTGAGTGGCGCCGGCAAGACCACCCTGCTGGATGTGCTTGCCGGCCGCAAGTCAAGTGCGCTCCTGATCTATTTCATTCTCATGCCTGCATGGCTGCTTATTAAGATTCATGGTCTCGAGAGGGCTAGCATTTTCATGATTGTGGCCGGCAAGACAGCACTGCTGGATGTGCTTGCTGGCCGCAAGTCAAGCGCGCTCTTTGTGCTGTCAGTCTCTCGTGCCGCATGGATGCTGGGTTTCATATAGCACCCTCTGGCTCATCAAGTCATGGGGTCCTTGGACGGTCTGGGCGCTGTGTGGTGCAGCCCATTATGTGTTTTCTCGTGTTGGGTTGACAAAATCACAATACCTCCTTAACCTAGCACAAAGATAATGGGCTGTTCCGAAGACGTGTGTCACTGACTTTGCCAAAGCTGATCAGCTGGCTGGCAGGTTAGGGGCCATCCCCATGATTATGGTGTTTCAACTGTATTGGTGGTAGTCATGATAGACCAGAAATTTGGCATGTGCAGGCGGCAAGGTGACAGGTGACATCCGGCTGGATGGGCACCCGAAGGAGCAGAGCACCTTTGCGCGAGTGTGCGGCTACGTCGAACAGAACGACATCCACAGCCCACAGGTCCGATTCTGGCCCTCTTTTTTGCATTCCTGAGCCCACTTTTCCCAACTCTCATTCCTCAGCAGCTCTGCAGGCCCTTAGCAATGCAACTGAAGCTCCCATTTGGCAAGTCCTTGCGGTCTGGCAAGCTCCCTTCCAAGCACCCTCCATGCTGTGGCCTCTGCAGAAACCCGGCAACAGAACAAGATAGACGGATGGCATTGGGCGTCTGCATGCATGGCATTGTAATGCACCAGCAGGGAGTTCCTGCTTTGCTGGCAGTGTCAGTAGTCAGTGTCAAGAGGGGCTGACAAATGAGTTGGCTCTCCAGGTTACCGTAGAGGAGTCACTGATGTTCTCAGCGCAGCTGCGGCTGATGGATGTCAGCAAGGTCCACCTGCGCACCTTTGTCAACGAGGTGAGCCTGAGTCACAATCACTCCCCCGATGGTCACAACCCAAGATGTTCACCTTCCAAAACAGCCGGAAAAGGGGCGCTCAGCTAGGCTCTGAGAGATGCAATGCCACTCATGTCATACCGACTGGCCGCAATGGTTGTTTGGCTGATTGGCAAAAAGGTGCAGCATGCGAGCCACCACCAAACGGCATCTGAAGTACCAATTACTGCAGAGAGAACTACCCCTAAGCAAGTAAATTTTTGGGCCCTGATTTCAACATACTTCAGGTGATGGAGCTGGTGGAGTTGACCCCGCTGAAGGGGTCCCTAGTGGGCATGCCCGGCAGCACAGGCCTCAGCGTGGAACAGCGTAAGCGCCTGACCATCGCTGTGGAGCTTGTGGCCAACCCCTCAGTCATCTTCATGGACGAGCCCACAACTGGTGCGCACCTGCCTCTTGCTCCTCAGCCAAAAGGACCTTGCACAACAGAAGAATACTCTGTTGGGGCATTTCAAGGCACGTTTGGTCAGATGACCTCCATAAGTTTTGGTGGGTGGGTGTCGCCACCCTCACATGGGTTGTCAATAGACCGCCCTAGGACTCAACAATTGCGAATTTTACTGTCCTATTTATCATGTTGAGCTAAGGGAATGCACAAAGAAGGCCTTCGCGCGTTCTCGCACTTCTGAATTGATTCAATTGCATCCCCGCGATTCGCTGCCAGTGCTGCAGGGAGTTGTTTTCCCACGCCAGCAGCACATGTAGACCCCTGCTGCACTGGGAACAGGTAGCTGGAATGAAAGCGAGTCCACCCCGTTGTGCAGGAGCATGCAAAACATGGTGCTGGACTTTGCCTGACATCCACTGAGTGTGCATGACTCTTGTCCAGGGCTGGATGCTCGTGCAGCGGCCATTGTAATGCGCACAGTGCGAAACACCGTCAACACCGGCCGCACCGTCGTCTGTACCATCCACCAGCCCTCCATCGACATCTTTGAGGTGGGTTTTTATTCAAATTCAAAAGTTTCAAGGAAATCAAGTCACTCAGCAACATGGATCTGGCACGTATTGTACATTTGCTCATGGGCGTGTGTTATAGAGGAGCAAAGAAAGAAGTCCTCAGGATTGTTCTGGGAACAAGTGTCCTGGATGCCTGGTATTACTTCAGCATCCTATCTCAAGAAGTTTTCAAGCGTCTCAAATTTAATATAATCATTTTTGTAGGTGAAAATACAAACTTTCTCGTAGGCTTTGAGAACTGAAAGTCCAGAAAGCTGTTTATTTTGGTGGCGCAGGCGTTTGATGATCTGCTGCTGCTGAAGCGCGGAGGGCACGCCATCTACGTGGGGCACCTGGGCGTGCACTCTGTCGACCTCGTGCGCTACTTTGAGGCAAGCAACGCTCTCTCCAAATTGGGCATGGGTAGCGTATGTTGCACTTGCTTCTTGCTCGTCTTGATCCATTTCTCAACTGGTTGAGACGTGAGTGGGTCCCATCCAGCCTGTCTCGAGAGGGATGTTGCCGAGCAAGGAGCATCACAAGGCCACCAGTCCCCGCGTGTCAGCTTGGCCTGGTCTCTTTCCTACGCCGTCGCCAATTACAGCTTATAGATGCATCTCAGGTCAAATACTGTGGCAGAGTTGAGCGCCAGTCACTCTTAAAGAAGTGTGCTGATCTTAAGTTTACTTCTTGTGCAAGGGAATTTACTGTTGACAAGGGAATTTACTGTTGGAGTCTGTTTGCCTTCATCAAAGCAAGGTCCAATATATTGACTGTGTTGCGCCCAAACAGGCGGTGCCAGGCGTGCCTCGCCTGACCAAGGGGATTAACCCTGCCACCTGGATGCTGGAGGTGAGCGCGCTGGCCAAGGAGTCCCAGCTCGGCCTCGACTTTGCCGACATCTATCGCAGCAGCAACCTCTTCAGGTGCGCACATGCAGTGCACAAGAAGGACTGCAGTACAAAGTTCGTTGTGTGCCTATGGACCCAAGGACTTGAGAGTCTTTCTACTGTCTCTGATACCACCAATGAGCGCCAGAGTTTGTGCTGCAAATCAAAGCCTTTTCAAGGGGCGTGCTATTGCGAGGGTTAAAAACACATGCAGCATCCAGTGACATGGCTGAGGAGATGCCCTCGAACCCTCTTGTTAACATCTCCAATATCATGGCTTTGTCTGGCAACAGCAAGCCTTTACACCAAATTGAACCTTCCAACATACAGCACATGCTGCTGCTCACTTGTGCGCGCTTTCACAGGAAGAAAAGTGCCTGCTCTTCATGGTGTATATTTGTAACAAATTGCGCTTGAGATAGGCCTCTCACATGCGCATGCCTTACACCGGGACACGAGGAGCTCATCTCGCAGCTGTGTTGCTAATTTTATTTGAACCTTGCATCACATGACAAAGCTGACACGTGCATACATTCACAGGGAGAACGAGGAGCTGATAGCGCGTCTGGCGCTGCCGGCGGAGGGGAGCCGGCCGCTGCATTTCGCGCACGCGTTCCCGCAGAGCCAGCCGCGGCAGCTGGCGCTGCTTCTGAAGAAGAACATGTTGACTTACTGGCGGTCCCCGTTCTACAACACCGTGCGCTTTGCATTCACCATCGGCCTGGGGCTCATCATTGGCGCCATCTACTGGGACCTCGGTAACCGCAGGTGCGGGCTTTTGACTCGGATTACTACTATTACGCGTATTATTACTAATATATAAATGAGTAATATTACTGCCACATGATGTTTCTGCCAGAGGCACGGTGCTTGTGCAGACAGGCTGCATGGATGCAGCCATGCATGAATGCAGATGCTTGTTCAAGACATAGTAATTAATGGCAGAAGGGCCTACGAGCTCGGAGCCATGATTGGTTTGCCAAAAGCGCCCTAGAGCTCCGTTGGCGGCAGCACTGCAGCGAAGGTAGGCAGGATGAATTCAGGTGATGGGTCCATCGCCAGAGGTGCAGCAGCTATGCTATCTGAGGTCAAACCGAGTGGATAGCAGATATGCGCATCTGTGGTGGGGACCATCTCCTTATATGTCCTGCGCTCCTATGCTACAGCGCCACATCCTTCTGGAATCAACCCCCGTTGCAATCAAATATTGACATTGACATGGTCATCAGCACGTTCCACTATGGACTCGCCTGAGAACGCATTTCTTTGCCAGGCAGAATAAGAGCCATTCTCATAGCAACAACAGTACCGTAGAGAATTTTTGGTGTGTCGCTGATGGCTTCGTCCATGCATGCTGGCAGGGGCCAGCAGGGCGATGTGCTTAACATCATGGGCGCCATATTTGTGGCTGTCATCTTCCTGGGTGGGGCCCTTCTGCCTCTGTCGGAAATAATCTCCTAGATTGCCTTCAGAATTTCTCAGTTCACCACAGACAATGAGTGCACGGATTCAATCAGGTTGCTGAACTGCAGGATATAATTATGTGGCAGCAGATATGACAATTGTACTGAATGTGTTTTCTGCACCTCACAGGCACATCCAACAGCTCCACAGTGCAGCCTGTTGTGGCCATCGAGCGCACTGTCATGTACAGGTGACTATCTTCCCTCACTCCTGCGCCCTCGGTCACTATGCTTTTTTACTTAGCCGCTCAATTTCCCTGCACCTAAATTGCATGTGTTGCAACTGTCTCCCATCCAAACCCACAAAACTCTTCACCTGCAGAGCAGTAGGTGATCACTTGCCCAGATCACACTGTTCAGTCTCCTTTGCGTTGGGCATGCAGGGTCTTTGTTTGGCACTTTTCAGTCTCTTCTGCGCAAGGCATTCGGAGAGTGTCATTGATCCTTGCCCTCTCCTTCTTGAGCAGTGCATGCAGGAAATGTCTGATGATTCAATGTATGTGTCTGTGGCTGCAGGGAGCGGGCGGCCGGTATGTATGGGGTGATTCCCTATGCGGTGGCACAGGGCGCAGTGGAGTTTCCCTGGGCCCTGGCGCAGTCCATCGTGTACTCTGTCATCACCTACTTCATGATCCAGTTCGAGTTCTCAGCCGGTGAGACGCCTGCCCTTCACCCTCACACACTGCTCTGGCAGCCAATGTCCCATCCATGCACAGGATTTTTTGGGCCAGCATGGTGCGACACACCATACCTGCACATCAATTGAATTTCTATGATACGATTTGGTCTGAGGCTGGCCTCTGGGCAAGGATCGCCGCTCATGTCTGCTATTGTTGTCAACATGATCAATTCAAACCTCCTGCAGATGGCTTGCTTTTCACAGAGTGGTGCGCATGTATCTTTGCACAGCAGTGTTTTGTTCTCTTGACTTCTGCTCATATCACCGCTTGCCACCCCCGGAACCTCAGCAGTTGGCTTTGTGTCGACAGAGAGGTCAGGGCAGCCAGATTCTCCTGATATCTGCTGGCATCAGCAGTTGCTAGGCCAGCACATGCCTTGCTGCTCTTTTACTGAGCCGCGTACTAATCTGCTGCGCAGCCAAGTTCTTCTGGTACCTGCTGTTCTCCTACCTGACGCTCCTCTACTTCACCTTTTATGGCATGATGGCCGTGGCGGTGTCCCCTCACGTGCAGCTGGCGGCTGTCATCTCCTCCGCCTTCTACTCCATCTGGTTCCTCTTCGCCGGATTCCTCATCCCTCGCCCGGTGCGCGGCTCATCTCCCATCTTAGGACATGTTCCTTTCCATCCATGCATGCATTACTGATGAAGGTACCCTGCTCAAGAAGTATGCCGCTCGTTGATCTCTATTAGGATGCGCTGACAAGGTCAGACAGATGACTAGACTGCATGTCCTCAATCGTGGGCCATTGAGCAACGTCTGGACAGGAAGACACCTGTTTCTTCTCCAGGGAACCATGCTATGTTCTCACGAGATTGTTCTGGGACATTGCGTCGCTGGCCTCTATGAAGGGATGTCCTTGGGTGTCTGCATTGCTCCGTTATGATTCCATTTGATGGCCATGCTGATGACTTTGCTGTTGATGGCTGCAGAGGATGCCGGTCTGGTGGAAGTGGTACAGCTACCTGGACCCAGGTGAGCCCTGTGCTCATGAAATTTTCTTGCAAAATATTACCTTGCGCTACCGAGTCTACCTGCACCGGAGTCTTACTAGTGAGGTGCTGTAGGTATGCTCCCATTCGATGAGCTGTCTTTGACAGCTCACGCTTCTGTCGAAGGCACCTCCAGCAAATGGGAGCATACTTACAGCATATAATCACCACTTCTGCAGCTTCAAGCCGTCTGCAGGACGCACCTTGCCTTCTGGCCGGAAAAGCGTGCAATAATAACCAAAAAAAAACGATTACCACTTCTACTTCTGAAAGTCTGTGAGGGAGCTCATGTCTGCTGCTGCTCTCATGCCTATGAAGTAATTTTGCCTGTCTACATGCAGCGTGACCACTGAAGCTTAGGTGGCCCTTATATTGGAATGTGTGTGCTGCAGTTGCGTGGACGCTGTCTGGGGTGATAGGCAGCCAGCTGGGGGATGTGCAGGATGTAATAGAGGTGAATGGGCAGAAGCTGACTGTGCAGCAGTACATTCAGGACACATATGACTTCAGCAAGGACTCCCTCTGGTACACTGTTATCATCCTGCTGGGCTTCTCCATCGCCTTCTGGTTTGTAGTCGCAGGTACGGACCTTTTTGCACCTTGTTGAATTGCTGAGAGTGCTAGCTCTGTGCTTCTGCTTGGCTGTGGGCTTGGTGATTTGCTGAGAGTACCGCCTGTGTTCTTGGCTTACTTAAGGTCAAAGCTGTAGGGTTGGAGAGCATGTCTTTAATAGAAATGGTGCTGATTGTCTTGATGCGGGTTTATCGGTAGTGTTCAAAGAGTGGGTGACGCACAATCTCTTGCCTTCAACAAGCCTCACTCATTAGAGCATATTTTGTGAAAGTCGTCCTTTAGTCGGATGCACAGTGTTTGATGACATGCGGGCATTAGGAATCACTGTGGAAGGCCTGAAGAAGGGCTGAGGATGCTTGGGTGTGCTTACCAAGCTGTGTGTGTATGTGATGCCTGCAGGTGCCCTGAAGTACCTCAACTACCAGAAGCGCTAGGCAGCAAGCAAATAAGCTCAGATCAGCCATCTGCTCCCGCCCACAACAGCCAGGATGCTCTTGCAGGCCACATGGCCAAAGAGCAAGAGCAGATGAAGGGCGTGTGGCAAGTGTACAGTACTGGCAGCAGAGCAGCAGTCTCTTTCATTCACTCTTTGTGCTGGGGTTGCTCTGTTGGGGAATTGCCCGCACAGCACACCGATTTAGGGGGGTATGATAATAATATCTAGATAATGTTCAGACGATCTTTGATGTTGTGGATGACCTGCTCCTGCCAATTTGCTGAGCTGTGTGATCTAATAAGAGTCACTGAGAAAGTCTCAGTGAGAATATGGACTCTGAGAATAAGGACTCCACCCGTAGGTTGTATAGGTGTTTTGCAGGGTATTTATTGGTGTGAATTTATTTTAACAGAGAGAGCTACCTGGTTCTCAAGGCAACTTTGGATGATGGCGGGGAACACCGAAGGCTGTGCTGAGACAGTGGGTATCCCTTTGCCAGCCATATTAAGAATCTTGCTAGGCACACTGTTCAATGCCGCCTGATGCCTCATAGGTGCAGGTTGCGCTCTGTCTGACATGCAAGGCACTTGAAGACGTGTCAAACCTGCCGGCTTTAAACAGAAAGAGGTCCTCAGCATATTTCTCCAAGCTCGGGACATTGTAAATATATATGTAACACAGCAGCAAGTGTAGAAGCAGGTGGAGATGTAAACTCTATTTGTGCAGTTTTGGCAACTCTACTGAGATGATTGACAATCAGACCATCGAATTCATACTGGTTGGCTATTGGAAACCCAGAGCAGAGATCAGAAAGTGGAAATATAATTCGAGACCTAAGCCAGAATGGATCAACCAAGGGTGTCCAGGTATTCTCAAGTATCTAATCAGAACCTGCAGACAAATGAGTCCGAGCTCAGCATTCTCCAGATCATCTCAGCAGGATCCCCCCATCACATGCATCACTTGACCTGTACTCAACCTACTGCACTAATCTCAGAACACACATCTACCTCTGCAAAGGCCAGCTCACAATGACAGTCGGGTCTGGTATGGTATCGAGCATCACTCAGAATGTCACATCAAACTTGGACAGCACAGTGACTCTGAAGCAGTCTGCCATCCTCATGTCCCACTGGAAAAGTGCAATATTGGGGCAAACAGCACCCGTCAGAAAGCCTCACACAGATTGCACTAAGGCTTTGGCCATCGCTAGGTACCACATCCACTCCAGTCTATCTTATGGCACGGCAGGTAACTTGACAGCTACAGGAATTGACATTGACACAATCAAGATGGGCGAGACTCCCCTGTCTGGTCATTTGCACGTTCTGGCCTCTTCACTGCATAAGCTCGACTCAGCCAAGAAAGCACAACCACATGCTGCAGACACACGTGTCATGCAATGGACCTCTGCAAGAAGTCCGCTGCAATCCAACTCATGGCACTGCAGGTACATTGACAGCTACGGGACCTTTTTTGAAGGCCATAAGAAATCTCAGCCCTGCAGGCGTCTGTAAATGGACAGCACATAGACCATGGAAAAGAGTTCCCCCACACCCCACAGTAGTGAGAAAGGAGAAAACATCCCTCCTTCCTCAGCGGCATGTTCTGAGCTGCTCGCTGCATGCCTCAGCACAAATACTACCACCCCGCTGTAAGAGAGGCACCTCATGACACAGCTGATCAGCCCTACTGGTGGTTGTGGATGGGCAGGACACACGCAACGGAGAATATTCCCCGCTCTCCACAGAATTGAAACTAAGAATTCAATTCCCAATTATACCAGCTGCATGTTCTGAGCTGCTTGCTGCATGCGCACCCGCATGCTGCGCTGAAAACATCTCATCCCTGGAGGCGGCTATAGACGGACAGCACATAGACGATTGAGAAGATCATGGAAGCGCCAGACGCGCCGTAGAGGACAGTGGATAATTTGTTGACCTGCTCGAGTGTCATGGCTCCGGTTATGCGCGCGCAGAGGGAGAGCAGCAGGTTTCCGCACAGGCGGCCGAGCGTGCCGGCCTGTGTCGACAGCAGCCCCGCATTCCACAGTCCTTTCGCCATGCGTTCGTCGATCACCTGCTCACAGAGGAGGGGTATTTAGATAAGGCTTCCATGAGGGAGAAAATGTGTCTGATTGGCTGCGCAAGGGACCATGATTGCCAATTTTGGTGCCGTTTTGAGCGCAGTGAAAACCCTGCCAGCACACAGAGGCAGCCTCTAATATGGGTGCTCACCAATTTTCCTGACCCCTGTCCCACCAAAGCTTGCCAGGCAGTGCACCCTGACATGCCTGCAAAAGCAGGGCACACTCCGAAAAATGCAAGGATGTCAAGCAGAGCTGACACTCCATATAATACTCATATAACGCTCATAAAAATTGAGTGAGTTCAAGGAATCGTGCCTTGGAGGTGAGGGACATGGAGACTGCTTCCAGGACGATGGTGCCCATGTACACCAGCGCGCCAGCGATGAAGAAGCCGGACATGGGGAAGGGCCCCTTCATCAGCGCAGCGCAGCCCGCCAGAGTCACCAAGATGGACGCCAGCTGCAGCACAGCATATACAGAGTCGATCAGTCAGGGGCAAGCAATGCGAGCCAGCTGCACTGGAAGCCCACACAGACCCGGTCATATGAAGGCAATTGGGCAGCAGCTGCATTGCAAAAGCACTAGATGCAATCCTTACTATTCTTATGGACAGCGGAGCACAACTAGGAGAGCCGCCGCACTTCCAATGCATGTCTGCATGTTCTTGCACTTTCATTCCCACTCCCCCATCACAGGACCAGCAGCTTTCATGTCACGGGGTATATCTGCTCCTCAGCTGCTGCACGATGCGCGCTCTGCAGATGCTTCATCAACCCCAAGAAACTTCAAAGAATTTTGAAAACCCCATGCTTGAATTGGAATTCAACTGTGGTGCGCACGGTGATGTGGCGGTCTGGGAGCTTGGCGGAGACGCGGCCGACAGTGAAGTTGACGAGTGGAGCAGCCAGTCCCAGCACACCCAGCATGACTCCCACATCTGAGTTGGACCAGCCATACGCCATCTCTGTGAAGATCGGCAGGCCGTCAATGTACGCCTGCAAGGAAACGCCCGCGCACTCAGCTTCGCTGAGTTTTCTCATCATGCAGGCTGAATTGCACACCAGGTGCACTGCCTGATCAAGAAGCCAGGGTCCGTGTGTGAGTGCAATGACTTGCACGTGCACATGCATGCTGCTAGCACCTGCACCTGCAACTTGTGTCACCCATAACCGATCCTACATCATGCCTATCATGCGTAAAGGCAGTACATGCTGCTGCTGTCTATCTCTCTGCCCTTGCTTCTTCAAATGTATTCCCTTTCTCCTTCGCAGGCTGATCCGGACAAAAGGCAGATCTGCTTGGTGCTGCCAGATTTGACAGATCTCAACCAATGGTGACCTTGAATGTCTAGGCTCTCAATTGTCATGTTTCATTTGGGCTGTCAGTAGAACAGAGGGCGCGTGAGAGGCTTCTTGGTGCACCTGCTGCACGACTTTGAGGATGTAGCAGAGGAAGATGCAGCAGGAGGTGGCGACGAGGGGTGAGCTCCACAGGTGACTCAGCCGCGCCAGGTAACCCTCCTCCTCCAGCTCACCCGCCTCGTCATCCGAGTCCGCTGAGCTGGACGGCGGCGGCGGGGGGACCTTGGGCAGCGGGGGGCCCGCCTCCACGTCGTGGGGCGTTCTATTTGCCGCCAGCAGCGGCTCACGCAGCTCGTCCCTGCGCGCCCGCACACTAAGTAGTGTCCGATAGCTCCAAATGTGCTGAAACCCCACACTAAAAGCTCGCAAACCTCTGCACACAATTTTATAATATGGGTCAGTGCTGTCGGATTCTGTCTCAATGTGTGTTTCCGCCCAGCTGCAAACGCCTCACTACAGCCTGGAATCTGTGACAGACATTCTACGTGTTCACTTTCACCTTTACTTTCACACGTGCCAGCAGTAAAACAATTGTTAGAACCAGGGCAGCACAGACTGGAAATTAATAATGAAGGCAGAAGTGCTGATAATATAGCGCAAAATCATACAATGTTGGGAGCCATGCAACTATTGCTGGATGATGAAGGAAGACGCAACGGCAGAAAGGGCGCTCACGTCTTCTTCTTTTTCTTCAGAGGATCCTCGTAGCCAAAGTAGGCGAAGATCATGAAGATGAGCCAGGCCACGTTCATCAGCCATCCTCCCATCGTGATCTGCCCCACACCCATTAGATGTAAAATTTCCTGATAATCAAAGCCATGGCATCTTCATTTTGACCCAAACTGGCAGAACTTCACCCGAACACCTCAAAGGATCAGCACACAACCATGCATGGGTGATAATTTCTACATGCACCTCAACCCTGGTGCCAGACGAGGCACTGAAGCTCTGAAGCAGAGTCAACAGGTTGGTTGTATCACAGCGCTTCCAGCCAACTCAGGGGTTGTCCTAATGCCCGGCTCTGACTCTCACAGCCACCGCACGGCACGCCATCTTAATAGAATGTTCAGACAGGACAGCTTCACATGAAAACACCACATGAAGGTGAGAGGAGAGGAGAGCAGCCGCACATGGTCAAATGTGAGGCCGGCAAACTTGAGGGTGGGGAAGTGGGACAGGGGCAGCGCCAAGAGGGGACCCAGAGCCATGCCCACAGCGCTGAGGCTGACGAAGAGCGCGCTGGCCCACGTGCGGTCCTTGTACGCCACAAATATCGCTATGTAGCGCCGGTTCACCGTCCTGGCCGACCCTGCGCGCGCAAGCATTTCTCGTGATTATGATATGCCTCTGCTGTTGACAGCCGTGGGGCTTCTGCAGATTAGCTGCAGGTGAAGGCTGCCAATTCACCATCCTCCGGCAGACTCTGTACAAACACAAACATCGCTATGTAACGCCGGTTTACCGTCCTGGCCGACCCTGCGCGCATCGCTCCTTTCATCCAAATGCAGGCCCAGCTTGTTACCTACTTTCAAAATTGAAGAATAAGTCATCTTGGTGCAGTACACCGCGTGGCAGGCCATAGCCCCTGATGTCCATCGTCATGTAATCATGTTAAATGTGCTCAAGACCAACGGAACGAATTCTCATATGGAGGAGTTAACAAGCAGCCAAGGTGCAACGGAGCCTGTGATGCGGTGCTCATGGCTTGAGCTATTGCAGCACATGAGGAATGTATCCATAGCATGTGGTGCAACAGCTCAGCCTTAGAACACGCATGACAACCTTTGTCATAAAGCATGTCCCCTTTGCGTGCATCGATTTTCACAGACCGAGCAGAGATGACCCAAGTTTAGGTGAAGGTGCCACTGGATTGAGGAGCACATAAACCAAAAAGCAATGCAATGAGACCCTTGGCAGGGGAAGTCCCAGGGGCCCGCATATTCACTTCACATTTCCCTGGAGTTCCCATCCAGAAGGGGGGTGTGAGGATGGCGACGCACCGAGGCCGGTGATGAGGCGGGCGAGGAAGAGGAGCCAGACAGCGCCCAGGTCATAGGAGAGGCAGTAGGCCAAGTTGCCCACCAGGCACGCCGTCGCGCTGGCCAGCAGCGGCATCTTGTAGTCGTGGTTCGTCCATATGCTGTAGCCTGCGCGCCATTAACCCATTTGTTTCAGAAGTACTCCATTTTGGCTGTCTGATGTCACCATGATCAGCTATTAAACCTGCTGTGCACGTTTACATATTGGTGGCGACTCGAACGCATGCAGACACAGCATGCAATGCCTCCCGGAGGCCTTTCTTCCTCCCTTTCTCTGATGCACATATGCTCTCAACAATCTCACAGCATATTGGCACTGTTTCCCTTGAAAAGAACAGCATCTGCTGAGGTCAATAAGCATCAGGAAGCCCACCAGGCAAGCCTGGCCAGCACAGTGATTTGAACCCAGAGAATGGGGCATTTTGATGTATATGTGGGGACGGCAGCAGCCCACCAATGGTGCCCGGGATTGTGGCGATGTCACAGCAACCGATGATGATTCCCACCATTGCGTTGGGCACACCGATCTTGCGGCACAGCTCCGTGATCGTGGGGATGATTAAATTGTAGTTCGCCATGTACAGTCCTGGCGCATGCAGCATACAAATTGATGTTGAGGCAGCACATGCCCACAATTGATTGGGTGTTGCTTGGATCTGGCGAGTCTATTAAGGGGATTTTTGTGGTAGCCTTCACCTGCAGATTGTCTGCAGAAGCACCTTGCCTCTGATAGGAAAGCACGTATTGATTTTAATAACAATAATCATAACAAAAGCACATCCGATGCATCTTGTGTCAGTCATGCACCACAAAAAGCACGGGAGCTAGACACGCATGCGAGCATTGGCAGCGAATGAGTCACGTGCTGCAAAAGGACTCGCACGAGGTGTTTTAAAGTGGAAAGAGAGCACACCAGAGTTGATACAGTTCAGCAGCAGTCCTCCTGGGGTGGCCAGGGCATCCTCGTCATCCGGGGCCGGCTCGAAGATACCAGCCTGCGGAGACAAACACTCCATAAAGCATGGAAATAGCACGGACACCACCCTTATGGGGCTCTAGTATTACCCCTTACGGGTCGGTGCCCGAGCACTTTAAGGAATAACCCTCTTGCGCTGGGCCCTGGGAGGCTCAGAAGAAGTTGCCTGTGACATGCCCCTGGAGGCAATCTCAAAGAAAGCATCCATCGCTGCTGCTTTGGCAGACGTTGCTGCAAAGGGCAGGTAATGCAGCGGCGTACAGGCGTTGCTCGACCTACCTAGTCTTTCAGATTTCATGCGTGTGTAAATACAGATAAATTAATGAACAGGGCTCTCTTCCTCCTCTCATGCTTGCATGCAGACTCAAAAGGTACCCCTCACGCAATTCATGAGAGCATTCCCAGCTGAATTTACATCTAAAATGCCCCAAAATGTAATATACAAAATGACGGGTTGCGTGCCTGAGCCTCCTGCCAGGGGATGGGGTGGATGAGTCGCGCGTTGCGGTCCGCCATCTCCAGCGCAAACTTCATCTGCTGCAGCAGCTCGTCCAGGTCCAGCCCCTGATCGGGCTCCGCGCCCGGCAGCCCCGGCGTCCATGCAGGGGTGTACCTGCGCCGGCCCATCACATAACTCATGGCCCAAACATGGGTTTTCTCCCTTTTCTCTTTTCTCCCTGACCCCGAACCCTTTTCTCCAGAACCTTGGCCACCGCCGTTCCAGCCCCAATCACTCCCCCAACCGCCACGGTTGTCCTCACGTCTAGCTTGCTGCCGATCACCTCCCACATCCGACCGGCATCCTTGTGTGTAAACTGCTCCATCAGAGGCTCACCTGCTAGCAGCGCTGCCCGAAGGCTGGAGCGCAGCATGTTGCAAGCAATCCCTGGATACTGCTGCCTTTACGTTTCCGCAGTGGTTGCGCTTTGCCTAACTCAGTCCCAACGAAATGACAACCTTCAGCGACCACTGTTGTCAACCACTGTTGGCAAAGCGCAACCACTGCGGAATCGTAAAGGCAGCAGTATCCAGGGATCGCTTGCAACATGCTGCGCTCCAGCCTTCGGGCAGCAGGTGAGCCTCTGATGGAGCAGTTTACACACAAGGATGCTGATCGGATGTGGGAAGTGATTGGCAGCAAGCTAGATGTGAGGACAACGTGGCGGATGGGGGAGTGATTGGGGCTGGAACGGCGGTGGCCATCCGAGTGTCCACCGGGCAGCAGCTGGGCAAACTGGTACGCGACATTGAGAGCAAGCTTCGCCAGAGGGACCGCGTGATGGATAACAAGCTTACCAGTCATCATTCGACACAAAAGATGCATACAGGGTGTGAGCGGCTGCCAAATGCTATACACATGCAACTCGTAGTCTGTTCCACATTTACCTCAGAAGCAGTGTTGCCACGCATGCCATGTCCACCAGGAGAGCTTCAGGAATAGATTGGGAAGACAAAAAAAAACAGGCACCCGAATCTTGATAAAAGAAGGGGGGGAGACGCACTTGAAGGAGGTGCGGGAGCTGAGGCGGCGGCTGAGGGTGCGCGCGGCCTTCGTGTCGGCCGGCAGCGGCCGCGGCGCCGGCGCGGCGGCCGCCGGCGTGCGGCTGGCGAGGCCCGGGTGTACCGCCATGAATTTCTCGCGGCACTCCCTCAGGTGCTCGTACACATCCCTCACCTGAGCACGCCCAATGGGAACTCTTCACGTTGCAGCATGAGGCATTGAGGCACTCTCCGCCCATCGTCGTAATTTTCACACATCAATAAGTTATTAAGTTGAGTAATGGAATTGCATGTGATTGGGAGAGGGGCATGTCTGCGATGGTATAGCAAAAAAAGGGCTTTCGTGCCCTTCTGGTGAAATCTGTACAGGACATGCATCAATTGCATGGTGTGACTTGCCTTCTCAGAAGCCTGGTTGAGCGCCTCGTGGCTGCCCATGGCTTCCAGCTCGCGGCCAATGGACTCCTTCAGGAAGGTGCCCTGTTCATGGCACATTCAATTCGTCAGGAAGAGGATTTCACCCTCTTGTAGCTGAAACCACCTCCATGCGACAGTAGCTGGTCAGCCAGTCCCCATTAATCAGCAACGAATGGTGTCTTGAAGCAACAGAAGGTTTCTTGAAGCAGCTTGCCTGTAGCAGCTTCCAGCCAGGCTCGTGAGGGTGCTCCACCCTGAGTGTGAGGTATCCTGCGCAGAGAAATTTGCAGTCAGAATAAGTCATTACTGGCGACAGCCATCAAAGATAATCATTCTTCTACTTACGCCCAGCCATGCCAAACATTTCCATGCTAAACATTCCCTGCTCATGTAGACCAACCCACATGGATGAGCTTGGAGTAAGTTTTTGCAGATGAACATCAAGGATAAGGGGAAAGATGTGTACCTGGCTGTGGCTTCGTGGGCTCCACATTCTTCGCGTACTTCTTCAGGATCTTGCGTAGGGCTGCAGTGTTGAGGCTGACATAGCCCAGCAGGTGGAAGATGTCCAGAGCAATGGGCCGCAGGCTCCTCAGAGACGCATCCAGATGGTCCAGCTGCAGCACCAAAATGCACACTGGCATGTAAATAACATTGTAGGTAATATTGTGCTTGTTTTCGTCATTTTTACAGCCCAATGCCCTTGTTTGGGCGGGCGGGGGCCGGGATAAGCACTGAGCACTTTGCCCACAGCTGATTGGGCCTTGCATGCCTCCCATGCATCTCATGCCATGCCATGTCCTTGCATGGGAGGTGCGTGGAAATACTAGAATGGTACGGGGGGATGTGGGGCTGAGAATCGGTGTCGCACCACTTCTTCTGGCTCTGGGGGGCTAGCAGCTGTGGTTTCAGCCATGCTCCTTGCTGCGCCGCCCTGAGTGCTGGAAGCAGCTGCCTTCGCTGCGCTTGACTTCTCTCGATAGAAGGCAATCACCTGTCAGTTGACCACAATCCCCCTTAAAATTTGGTTCCCTCTCGATTGCACAAGATGCTTGGACGCGCTGTTATAGCGCACACGGATGAAGAGGTAAGTTTAAGGGCGATGGTGATGATATGGCATTAATCTGCACCTTCTCTATCTCTGCATCCAGCGACTTGGCGAAGTCTTCCTTGCAATCCTCCCGCCCCTGATCGTCTTGGGCAACCATGACGGCTTTCATTTTGCGTTTCAGAAGCTCGTAGTTGAAGTACTGGGCCGCCCAGGGCACCCATCGTTCACGAGCCAGCCGTTCACCGAATCGCATCTTTGCGCCGAAACACCTATCCCAACAGCGGCAATGATGTTTGGAAGTCTTCGATTTTGTCCCAGGACAGACTGGCAGCACAAATAACTTTTCTCTCCAAGTCGCAGATCCCAACTTGATGAGGAGATACTACAGTGCTGATCCTGCATGTGGAAGTGCTCACCTTGCCCTTCTTAGTCGTATATCAGAGGTAGTTCACTTCAATATACCTTATGAGACTCGATGCATGCAAGGAAAGGGCCTTCAAAACGATGTAACCCTAGTGGAACATCTTCTCCCTGCGATGCTCTATTTAAGAAGGGCTTCTATGTTCCCAAGCGCTGCCGAAATTCAATAGGAAAATGTATCATATAGATAATACGCAGATTAGCTCTGCTGAACCGAGGCATGAAGCGGATTGCTTGCATCTCGGGAATTTGATTCCGTTTAAATTGGAAAACGATGCCATCCTTGGCTTCGCACAGCTTCCAACGCGTATCCCTTAGCTACCGCTCCTTCGCAGTCATTCCTTGGAACTTTGCCCGCTCTTTTCTTGATGCCGTGCGATTGAAGCGGGGCTGGACAAGGGCGGGACTCCACACATTGCTGGATCAAAGCGCACAAGGAGGACGCTTGCATTACGGCATCGATATCGAATGCTATGCTGCAAGAAGGCGACAAACGTGCTGTGCGATCGTAGTTCATCGTCCTCTGGCGACGGACAGAAGATAGAAGACAGTATATGCACAAGTAAGTAGCGGACTCTGAAAGAGTACTGCAATTTTTCAACTTAATGAACTACAATTCTGGAGGATGAGGCGATTACGAATGTTCTTGATCTTGTATGCACCAAGCATTCATAAGTCTTCTCGCCTCACCCCGTGATCCGATTATGGGGCATCTACTCTGACTGGAACTGAATTTTGCAGGACCTTTCCATGGGGCCCCGGGACGTCTTGAATGTAGGGGCTTCAGAGTACGAAAGGACATATCTCAGAAAGCGCAGCAGAGTCGAGGAGAACTGTGAAGAAGGTAGGAAAGCTGGATCCAGCTCAACAGAGCCGAATGGAGGCGCCTTCCACCCTCCACCTTGTCACTGTGGCAGATCACCACTGGAAGTGCACATTCATTTCTATCCTTGCAATCACAACATAACGAAAGGCTCATTTTGGTGCAGAGCTGCCAATAACGCATGGAGACAGTGCAGCTGTAGCATGGGTAGATCTTCCTTGGCCTGCAATGAAATGCCTGGTGGCCCAGTGTGATACCCAGACACAAGCATGTCTAGCCCAGACTAGCAAGGCCATGTATTGGGCAGTCAAGCCCAAGCTGACAGCCATCAGACGAGCAGCAATCCAAGCGACAAAAGCCAGTCTCCACCAAAGACTGCAGGGATCTTTGCAGCAGGGTGGCAATCACCAGACAGAAACCCTCAGCAGCATCGCACCGAAGATGGACCTTGTGATTCTGCAAATTGTCTCGACCATGCTCGAAACCATTCTGCTCCGCTTCCACAGAGACTGAGACAAGGATGAAGCCTCACATGTCTCATGCAAAACTCTTACAGGAGTTTAAAAGCTGTTAGGATGTGCATCAAGTCAGTGCACTATGCAACAGGCATTTGAGCCATTTTATTTCAAATTTCACATTGTTGAGCTTGTGAACTTCAGCTGTGTACCTGGAGCATGCACGGCAATTTAGCAGGGATGGCCACGCCTCTCGGAAATCCAAGGGGATGAGCTTAACCCTGAGCATTTCAAGGTTGGCTGGCCCTGTGGTGGGGCTCATAGAAATGAAAGAAAGTCCCTATGATAGGGAAGCCTGCCTTGAAATCTTTTGCACATTCCATCAGAATTGGGACTTTGCTGATCACAGGCATGCTTCAAATTTGAGAAATTCATGGGAAGCATGAGATTGTGCCCCAAGAACACGCATATTTGCTGGAAACCCTCAGGGCTGCGCCCTCAAGGGTTCCCATAAATTTGGGGGTGAAATTGTGGAGTGATACTATGGGGTTCCTTGCTGTCTAGTAAGGGACTGGCCACCCCTTTTGATGTAGGGAGAAGGAAAGAAAACGGCACTTCAGGACCCTGTTGTATCGGCGCCAGCAATGACAACGAGCAAGTGCTCTTAAGGCGTCTGTGAAATATATTTGGTCTTTGCTTCATCAAGCTGGTTGAGTAGCCTGATTAGACATAAAATGTGACTCTCAGAGTCTGAGCTCGAAGTGGACGCTTGAGATAGGCCCATATGACTTTGTGGTACTATTGCAGAGCGCTGGCTCATAGTTGATAATTGCCGGTGATTGATCTGCCACAATACTGCCTTTAGTGATTAAGTTTGAAGGTCATGTTCTTTGTTTGCAGCTTGTGTCCAGACGCAGACACCCTTGCCTCTGGCAGGACCCTTGTGTTATATGAATATTCATAGATTTTGGCTTGAATTTGAGAGCATATAAACTGGGACAACAGTTGTGGCACAACATTTACATACTCTCTGCAAGGGTAAGGGTTAGAGAGTGACAGACAGACTGGCAGACAGAGAATCACACGGCACCTTTTTGTACATCGAGACATTCATATGGTACAAGCTGGCAAAATCACCCACAGGCCCTGCTGTGAACTCTAGCAGAAAAGGCTGCCGATTCCATGATTTGAGCACCTCCTTAAATTGAGCTCCTCTTTTATGTGCGTAAGCTGCAAGGTGTCTGGTGGCTTCAGCTGCCCGCCTGGAAGAAATAAGTGATGGCAAACGCTATTACACTGCCGAGTGTGCACCCAATTGTGAGGGCCAGATTCAAGATGGGCCCGCAGCGGTCCCGCGCAAATCCCCGTGGCAGAGTGGCTGGCGCATGCATCATGGCCAGAGATGTCAAATGACCGTTTGTCAGTCCCAGCAGCAGCGTCAGCCCTATGGGCCATGCGTCCGACCTGCACCACATTCCAGCTCAGCAAGGATCAGAAACTCTTCACAAGCTGCTGTGCAAAGCAGTTGGCTAGCTTTGTTGCATGCGCAGCATTGGCAATGAGAAATGAGGTTCTATGTCAAGCAAACAGTGGCCACGGCCTGGTGGGTGGTAAATTGCAGAGAAGGGCTCTTGGATACCACCGCAGTGCATACAAGGACTTGCAAATGCAGCAAGTTAATCAGCATATACAGTATGTTCAGTGCAGACTCTCAAGGTGCTGCTCGGGCATTGGGTTTGGATTGATAGGATTGCAGCTCAGGGTCACACTGCAGAAAAGGATGCAAAGCATCAGCAGCATGTAGAACCCAGCATGCACAAGGCAGCATACATGTAATAAAACAAAATATGAAAAGTGGTTTGGTAACAAGCTCACTTGAGCAGGACTGGCAGCTGCCAGGGGGCAGCAGTGACCACATTGCACAGCACCAGGCCCCCCACTATCAGTGCTCGGGCTGCAGAGTAGACTATCAGGAAGGCCATGGGGGGCGCCTGGGATCTCCAAGGCTCCAGCCCAGCTGCTAATCTCCCCACAAAGTCCCCAGCATTGAAGACCAAGAAGATGAACGGTACAAAGAGGTCGCCTGTAGCCCAAACAGACAATCTCATTTGCCTCTGTGCACGAAATTTCGTGGGGTCCAATCATGTCCCCGACAGGGTGCTCCTTCCTTATTAAACTGTTGGATGGCCACATGTGTCTCTTGGGGAATAGACAGCTGAAGGCCTTTGAGCCGGGCCTCTTAGCAAGGGCAAACCGTAGAATACTTTACGTAGATGAGGTGAATTCAGAAACAGCTGTCTGACACAGCTGTCCTGTGCCCAAAGATACACATGCTTGCTTGCTGTCTGAAAGCTGCTGGAACGCCACACGAACAATGCCTGATTCACACACTGCTTTGTTGTATCTGTAAATCCTGGCATGCCGAATGGTACAGTGAAAGAGGAGATATCAGAGAGAGGTGGCTGCAGGAAGGCGCACCAAAGAAGCGGCCTTTAGAGGAGTAGGATTCACAGGGGGCAATGTCTGCCTTGTTCCACCGGGAGCACATGGCACTGGTCACTCCTGCACAGAGCAACTTCAGACCAACACAACGCATCAAAAAGTTTCCACTGAGCTTAACAGGAATGAGCAGCTGCTGATATCAGCCAGCACTCCAAACTTTCTCAGCTAGCGTTTGATCGCTTCACTGAGCAGCCTGTTGCTCGTTGACACTACCACTTGGACAGCAATGCATGGACATGAAAAGCTTAGGTTGGCCTCTCAGATCATGACACCTCTCGAAGATCATCTGCCTGAAGCGCATTTCAAGTTGCATCAGTGACAGTACGGTGTTGACAAGTTTTGGTCATTGCATGAAGGCGATAGTGCATCCTAGCATGTGCAATAAAATGCCCTAGCTGAGAGCTTCCCAAGTCCATCTTCAATTTCACACAGCCCTTATAATTTTTAGAGCTAGAAAATAATCTTTTGACACTTTTTCCGATACGCTTTTCATTTTCTCGATAAAGAATTAGGAGACAGTACGGTACTCAAATCCCAGCCGGCACCTAGCATTTGCTTGTGGGGTCGACCTTAGGTACCAACACATAGCCCAAATGTCCCCAAGACAAGGCAAACAATTGGCCCCACCTGGAAAGGCTGCGCTGGTGACGAGGAGGACTAGGATACAGACCACATTGTAGCCCATCATCCGCTGCAGAACCTCGCGCAGACTGAGCTCAGACACCTCCCGCATGCTGACCCCTCTTGACAGCCGCCCTGCGCAACATGCACCACCTTCTCAACTGCTGAAAGATCTGAGGCCATGCACGATTGCGATCACATTCACGGGATCGCTAAAACATGCAGTGTTTAGAATTTTCACTATAGAGATAGTGCAGTGGCAAGAAAGCTTTACTGGTTCCAAATCAAGCCAAGTATTAACCCGGTGCTCTGCCAAAATGACAGTCTGTATGGTGTGTTACAGTTGCGATGGGTACTGGGAAAATCTATGCTCCTGGGTGCTGGCAAAATACTTTGCTGGTCAGCACCAACAAGAATTTGAGGATGATTGCACTATGCCCATGGCAAAGGTCCAGATAATGGACAAGGGTACTTTCTCAATCACCTCCAGTCGCTGATAATCATGTAAACCCAATGCTGGGTGCTTGAGAAGGTGGAGACAATAATACTCGGACAGTATTGCTGGAACGGATCCTGCTGGGATGCCATTACAGATGATGATCAGCAGAATGCCAGGCACTGGGGCTAGAGGCAGACTATGGAAGAGCTGGATTGACTATGTGAGAGATGACCTTGCTGCTATCGGCCATGCATATGGAAGTGCAAGAATTGAGAAGCCTGGAGGGAAATATTCCAGGTGTTGCTTGACGTGCCTAGTCCTTAAGGACTGGAAATTGTGTCATAACAATAACGGTGCAAATACTTACAGAAATTAAGTATCTGGTGCTTAGGGAGGCCAAAGAGCGCACCATACAGCGGCGCCTTTGCCACAGAACCGGCCTTAGAGGAACGCAGGAGCCGCTCCAGGTCATGCGCTGAGTCAGATGGCCCGGCACCAGCCGGGATGGCGCCAATCAGGGGCTCCTTCAGCGTTCCCTCTTCTGAGTCTTGCCAGGCCCACTCCGCCACCACTGCCACATCAGACGCGACACATTACAGCCCAAGTTATTGAGAAATGCCTTGTTGTGTTCTCATGCCTGAAAGGTCCACGGTGATTATTGGTCCGTGCATGAAAATAACATTGCAGCAGCAGTGAATCTGATGTATTTTATGCGGCAATGCTGCAGCGTGCATCACTGGAAAGCACTATCTGAAGTACCCCTGAAGTAGAGTGGTCCGCACATAGGGGGTTGCTATGTTCAGTCAATTTCTTCATGTCTTTTTTTGTCATCTTTATTCACTGTTGTTTGGAGCTCCCCAGCCCCTGCTTTTGCAGCTTATTTGCATTTGAGCAGGCCATAACAAGCATGGACTCTGGTGCTCCTCTTGATTGGGCGGACTTAAGATGGTGGACCCTCATTGGGCGGGCAAGATCTCACCTTCTGGCTGGCGGTGATGCCTGACAAAGGGCATTCTGAAGAAGATGAAGTAGGTGACAACAGCAGCCGCGATGATGAGCGACGACAGCAGGAAGTAAGAAAAGGCCTCCGGCGCGATCTCTTCCGGAGTCTTGGCATGCTTCATCGAGGGGTGGGACCACCAGAGGGTGAGGAATGAAATGGAGGCGACGCCCACACCAGACAGACCGATGCCCAGCGACATACCCTGCGCATAACATACCCCAGCTGCTTCACCATTCAGCTGGAATTGATTATTTAAGAATGACTTTTACATTTAGTGGCTGTCTCTTCCTTCTTTACAGACCAGACGAAGCAAGTACAACCCTTCACTGCTGCAATCTTCACACGTGTGAACATTTGGGCTGTCAGTTTGCTATCCCAGGCTGACGAGACACTTCGATGCCAGGAAGTTGCGTGATGCATGCATGCCATGCAGGAGTGTTTAACGTGGGTTACTGAGGAAGGAGGCTCGTCTGCACAAACTAGGCTAATGAGAGACACCGCCGCTAGGACATTTCCTGATTCTTGCATATGGGAGATGAGTAGTTCATTTGCGTTGTTGGAGCAGGGAGGCTCGCCTGCACATACTTCTGTGGCAGCCAGGCTGCCATGGCAAAGACACCTCCAACAATGGTGGCATTGGTGAGACCAATGACGACTTGGCTTGCCAACGTGATGAATGCGACGGTGTTCCCTCCCAGCTGCAGGGCCAGGCAGACAGCGCAGCCCCCAATCATCACCATTAGTGTCAACACCTGAGGGTGCAGGACCTGCATGCATGCATTGGCAATCTTAGCACCCATGAGAAGCCACCATTATACGAGTCCATCCTTGCTGCAGAGTCTCAAGGCACGGGCACACATGCATTGAAACGCCTAGCATCCACAAAGAGCCAGTACAGTACATGAGTGCAGTTCTGCAGGCTCTGGAGGCAGGAGGGTGGCATGCATTGCTGAACTGTATGGTGTGTGGGGAAACGAAGGGGTTGGAAAGGAATAGGTGGCACCTGGGCATCCATTGACATCCAGTGCTGGCAGGGGACGTATACGAGAAAGCCCAGAAGGTTCCTGTTTGACATACACAGAATGTCAAGTTGGGACTCTGCATACTCTTTTAGAACAATGAATGCTCATGTCATTTTCTATCCCATGTGGGCACACTAAGCGAAGAATACATTTGTGTCCTCTGCTGGTCATAGATCAAAGGAATGTAGGGGCGTACGCAGCCTGTGATGTGACGAGGTTGACGTTCTCAAAATTGTCGGCCAGGACACGCGAAAAGGGTGGAACATGGACTCGCAGGCCAAAGTACTCTGACTCCGTGACATAAACATTCCAGGGCACAGCGCTGGCCAGGCCTTGCAGCACGACGATGGCATAGACAAGGTGCCACCTGCATGGAGCACAACTCTTTGTACATGGGCTCTTTCAGAAGCCCTAGCTGGACGTCACCTCTGGGTCAAACTTTCTGGCGGATCTGTCCCTGCAACGATGGAGTTTTTGCTACATAAAGCAGCCTCATTAGGAACAAGGCAACCTGAGAGGAGAATGCACCTGTCTATTGGCTCTCTCATCAATCCTGCTCAAGCCTCTCAACCGATGTCGAGCTGCAACTCGAGCATAGATCATTTGAAGCCCGCCAGGCAGCTTGCTTGCATTTCACGAATGGCAAGTACCGCCCTTCGCACCGTGTGCCCTTCTTCCGCTTCTGATTGTCAGAGTACGCACGAAAACCTTGCCTGCGCAGTAGAGCGTTTCCTTTGATACATTACAATAATCGGGCTCCTTTCAGATCTCGATCGAGGAGATGGTGTGAATCAACGTGGACCACTCATCGAATACTGTTTGATTTACAAATTACCTTCGCAGGTATTACGGTCTTGTCCTGTGACCTCAGGAATACCGGACACGAAGATTATGGTTCTAAGCCACTGTGGCACTAATATATAGTGGATGTGCTACGTATGGGAGCCTTAGCGCTTGTCATCCGTCTAGAAACGAAAGCATCGGCCTGTCAATGCTACACTTGAGTCTTCGGATCCTTTCTTGGTCCGCGATTTTGGTCCCACAATTTCACGAGACTTTAGCCATACTCTCAAAGACTCACACGGACGACAAGGGTGTGCTAGCCGCTCACAGCTCTTGCATGTTGCGCGAGAAACACGCAAACGCCCGAATGACCTTCTGTCGCCAGCAGTGACTCACCGCTCATGTGGTTGTCCAGCTGAGCAATGAAGGTCCCAGCTTCCAGCAAGATTTGTTTGGGTGATTCCTGTCTGAACACCCCTGCAACGGGCATGTATTTGTGGCACTAATACTTGGGATGCATGCGTAATACATTTGGCAAACGGTGCACGCTGTGGAAGCAACGCAGGTTTCCGAGGTAGTAGAAACATTGGCGAGAGGGAAAAATGGGGGAGGACTTGAAAAAGCTGCTCAAAAAGCGATTGCTGGTAATGCTTATTGCATCGTAACACCGCAATGCAGAGTGCAAAACCCACAATTAAAGTCAGCGAACCAACTTCTGGCACCTACTTTGACCTGAAAATGCATTGGTTTTGTGAGCTCTGACGCGTTCGGGGGACCGTCATCAACCTATTCATGTGTAAATAAAGAGTGAGCCTGCCATCCTTCATGCTTGTGAGATGAGTTGGATATGTTAGATGTCTGACTTCTGAGTCATTGCTCCCCTTTCCCTTGCACAGGATGAGATGCTGGGAAGCGTGAAAGACACAGAATGGAGCGTGCTGATTATGGATATGGTCACGACCCGAGTGATGTCCAGCATCTGCAGGATTTCCGAAATCCTCGACTACGGAGTCTCATGTGAGCTCTTGCGCAAAAAATAGCAGAGGTCTTTGGCATGATAATGTCGTTTGGATTGGCAGATCCACAGCACTTTCTGGCAAGCTGAATGCATGGAGGGGCCGCTTGCTCCCAAGCATAGGCCAAGGGAATCAACGGGTGCCTTCCTTGCAGTGGTGGAGAATGTGGCGGTAAAGCGGGAGGCGCTGCCAAACCTGTCTGGAGTGTACTTCATCACCCCATCAAACGAGAGCGTGCAGCGGCTGATCGAGGACTTCCAGTCGCAGCCCCTGTACAAATCAGCGCATGTGTTCTTCTCCTCCCCGGCCCCTGCCACTGTGCTGGCCGCGATCAGAAGCTGCCCTGGGCTCACTGCCCGGCTCAAGAGCCTCAAAGAGGTGCTGCATTTAATCATTATGATACCATTGCCAATGACATCAATGAACCTATAAAGCACATGGAGTGAGACTTGCTCATTGCAATCCTCCAAATGATCAGCAATGGTGCTCTTCCTGAGCAGCTGTGCTCTTGTCCAGTTCAAATCAAAGTGTCCATATCAATCAGGGTTCAGTGGATTAGAAGTGCATGGCAAAGGTTGTGGTGGAGGTGTGCATTAGTCACTGCCGAGGCTGAAGTGGTGTCATGGGCAGGTGAACCTGGAATTTCTGGTGGTGGACCGGCGCACGTTTGTGACGGATGAGAGGAACGCGCTGAGGGCGCTGTTTGGGGAGAACGGCAGCAACTCTGCTTCCTACAAGGTGGCTGTGGCGACCCTGTGCAGCCGCCTCACAGGCGTCTTTGCCTCCCTCAAGGTCAGAACCTTGTCTCGTTTTGCATCCTGCCGCATCACTGGACGTCGTTGAATACGCTGCAGGGATCTCCATACATTGCCCCAGACCCATCTGGTTGCAAAGCAGGTTCTCTGTAGGAATTCGTGCAGCTTGTGAGACAAATTATATACTGAGGCGGCACCAGACCGCAATTCTAACTCTTAAGTCGTGGTACAGGACCCTGATATCCTTGCTCAGCACTGGGATCCATGTGTTTGCCTCAACCCATCATATGACAGGCTCTGCAGGCTCCCAGCTTTTGAGGCCAATGATGACAAAATACAGGAAATTGACATTCACTCGAATTTAAAAAAAAACACGATTTGTGTGTGAGCGCAGGAGATGCCATCGATCAGGTTCAGGGCGAGCAAGCCCATCGGAGATGATGCGGGGTCAGGGCTGGAAACACAGGCGCTGGTGTCGCAGAGAGTGGCTCTGGAGCTCAATGACCGGCTGCAGGGCTTCCAGAGGGACGGCATCCTCCCCGCCAGCCAGACATGCGAGCTCATCATCCTCGACAGGTGCAGGCACACCCGCCTGCCTGTGCACTGTTCCTATTGCCTGCATATGGTGCCCTGATTAGAGGCTTTTCTCTATTCAGGCGAGGATACCTTGCTGGTCACTGGCATGCCAGTATAATCACACGGCTTGATCTGTCCCTGACTCCTGACCGACCTCTGAATGCATGGATGGGAGAGGATTCAGTCTAGGTGGCAGCTCGAGAGATTGAGAAAGAAAAGATCAGCATGCTTATTGGAGAAACCCTCCTGTGACCCTGATTATGCCCCCTGATTTGTATGCACACAGGGGCTGCGACGCGGTGGCACCGATCATCCACGAGTGGACGTACGAGGCGATGGCGTACGATCTGCTGGGCCTGACCTCGAGCACGTTCCGGTACGAGAGCGAGACGGCCGGGGGCAAGGTGGAGTCCAAGGAGCACATTCTGGACGAACGCGACGAGCTCTGGGTGAGCCCTGGTCTCCTGACAGCTCACGTATTTCCAAATTCTGCCTTGCATGAGAGGACTGCCATTGACGTGTTTGCATCAGGACTAGGGTTATTGATGTCCCGGCCACTGATAGACGGCATGTCCAGAGCGCCTTTGTAGCACAATAGTAGTATGCTTACAGACTGGTGGAACTTGATGAATGTCGGCTAGACAGGTGGCTCTGATAATGTAGCTGGTACATGCACGGTGGCACGGAGTCAGAGTTGCTGATGGGTTGCACAGCGCTATGACAGTGATGTGACCATACCGGTCAGGGTCTCAGAAGGGACGACAGGCAGGGGTGCCTGGACAGCACCTCGGTGCATGCAACGCCTCGGAAATTGATCAGGGCTTTGTGTTGAGATCATGAATACCAGACTCAAAACTCGAGACCCCCTGATCCTCCCCGGGGCGTGGTTGACAACGCATGCTCACCCTTTGGGGGCATCAACAACATTTGATTGGCTAGATCGCTAGCAGCTACCGTCTCAGGCCCGTAAACGGAACCCATTTGGTTGGTCATGGGGTGTCATGCGGCCGGCAGGTGGAGCTGCGGCATCAGCATTTCGCGGAGGCGACGTCGCGCATCGCTGCGATGATGGACGACTTCAAGGCGAAGAACCGGGCGGCCAGCTACCGCGGCAAGGACAACGCGGACGCCATGGACATGCGCGCCATGCGCAACCTCGTCCAGGGCCTGCCCCAGTACAGGTACGCCCCTAGCTGTCAAGGCGACCTGCAATAGTTGATGCATGTTTATTGGTAGTGCTGGCCCGGGGTGGTGGGGGCAACATGAACACTGAGCACCGTGCCCACGGTTCATTGGGTCTTGCTTGGATCTGGCGAGCCCAACAAGGGGTAGAATTTGGCAGCAATTCCCTGCCTGCTGTCCATGCGATTGGGAGTGCCGTGTCATCGTGGCCAGTGCTGACATGGGAAGCACCTTTTGTGCCCAGAGTGTGTAGCAATGGAATGCCTTGCAGAGAATCATGTTGTGTTTGGTGTGGCGACCAGGTTGCCTCTCAAGCAATGAGAGTTATTGTTGAGTAAAAAATGTCTTTCATGTTTGCACGGATAATATTATACCGCTTATGGCGCTCGCACTGCCTTATATGTCTGTGCACTCATCAGGGGAAACTCCATTGCTGTGCAGGGAGCAGCTGGCGCGGCTGTCGGTGCATGTGGAGATAGCGAGCCGCATCAACCGCGAGATCGATGATCGCGCGCTCATCGTGCTGGGCAAGCTGGAGCAGGATCTGGTGTTTGGAGACGCCACCTCCAAGGAAGTCATCCAGTTCCTGCAGGACCACGCCGCCATCCCGGCCAACGACAAGGTGCCCCTCTTCACACTTGTCTTCCATTGTGCTGGCCGTGTTTGCATGTGCCGAGCACCATTGTGCAAGGCATATGAAACCAAGCCAGGTGATCCACATGCAGTGGTTGCTGTGATGCCCTTCCAAGGCTTGCTCTTCTGAACCTGGCAGCTGTCAACTGTTGCAGTCTGTCAACTGCGCATGTGGTGCTTCTTTCTGCTTGTGTAAGGCATGAATTGGTGCAAGAGCCTTGCTGGAAAAATCAGCAATGGCGTCCTTAGATCTAAAAGAGGAGTTCCAGTCACATCACCATCAGAGCATCTGTCTGAGGACGCTTCCGAGCCTTGCCACAATCATCAACAGCGCTTGCTACGATTTTATTACATTTTCTAAATTGCGAATAGCAAATTTCACAAATGCAGTGGTGGCGCGATGTCTGACGCATGCATGCGCGCGGTGCAGGAGCGTCTGCTGATGTGCTACGCGGCGACGCACCCGGAGAAGATGGACGCGGCGAAGCAGGCGCAGTGGCAGAAGCTGGCGCGGCTGCGGCCGGAGGACATGAACACGATCATCAACCTCGAATTCCTCGGGGTTCCCGTGCGCAAACGTGGCGGCCGCTCCGTCGGACTCTCCTTCGGCCGCAAGCGCAAACGCGCCGTGCGCAAGGTGCGGTAACTCTGAACTCTGAGTGTGACCCTGCCTCCAGACCCCATATTTCTTTACGGCGCAGGCGTGCGCAGATTTCATCATGACCCCAGATGTAATCCTAGCGCGCTGGGCGCATGATGCAAACATGAGCACGGTTCTCTCGTGTGTTCTTGCAATGGCTTGCCCCCTTGGGCAGCGTTCTTCACTGATAGACAGTGATTGACAGTGAAAGAATGTCAAGACTCCCTAGCTGCCTGCTTTGCCTGTGGTTGCATGAAGAATGATGTTGCATTGCCTTGTGGCATGACCACAGCATCAGAGGGCAAGCTAACAGTATATGCACGCACTTACACTGGGGCCAGCCAACACTCGGCTGGAAGGACGAGGGTGTATCATTAAAATTCTGACGTGGGGTGTGTTGCATTGGCCTGGCGACATGCATACACAGCATCAGGAGGCCACCTGAAAAGGATGCAATATACTCAAGGCCGGTCAACAGGTTGACACAGAGACGAGGGTGTATCGGGTTGCTGAGGCGGGGTGTGTTGCGGGGGTGGGCAGGATCGGGACCCTGGGGAGGATGACCAGCAGTATGCGCTGTCGCGGTTTGTGCCGCTGCTGCAGGAGGTGCTGGAGGACATGGCCGCCAACAGCCTGTCTCCCGATGACTACCCCTTCGTCAGCGCCCCCGCCCCCGACGGTGCGCCCTGTTTCGCCCGTCTCTTTGCTGCGCCATGATTCTGCTTTCACTGCTTAGTTGCCTAAGGCTTTCATAGCTACCTAGGCTGCCTCCGGTGATGGTGCTTCTGGCGGTACAGGAATTGCGGCTAAGCGCCTCTGTTACCAGGACACTCATGTTTACACAGGCAAACATAGACGTCCTGATGATTTTCTAATCTAGAAATGCTCTGTGTCAGAGGATGGCCTCAAGGTGTCAGAAACTAATTGCACCAACTTTTTCGGCTTCAAGACAGCGAGCTGAGAATATCCTTGGTGTGCCATGCTGCATGTGCTGTCACGTGTGCAGGAAGCGGGCACTGGCCTCCATTGCACTCAAAGTGCTTCATGCATCACAACAGCCAGTCAACTTTGCAAGACGGCAGTCTAACATGTGTCATGATGATGCCCCTGCAGCGCGGTCGGCGGCGCCCACGACGCCGTACCACAAAGCCGGCTCGGTGCGCAGCAATCGCAGCGCGGTCGGCTGGGCCAAGAAGGCCGCCAGCGCGCCCAGCAACGCCGGTGCATCCTCGTCCTATGAGAATGGAACGCCGTCGGCGCGCGGCCGCAAGATCTTTGTCTACGTCATTGGCGGCATCACTCACAGGTGTGCCCCCACCTGCCGGCACATGCCGTCACCTGCACAGTTGTTGCTCAGCCCAGAATCTGTCACTGGTCATCAGCCTTTGATCTAATGTCATTGATGGCAATCATCCCTGTTGTGGGACTGGCAGCTTTGTGGGGAGACGAACTGGAACATGCGAATGTGCTTTCTGCAAGGCATGCGGAAACAACCTTGGAGAGTGCATGTCAGGAATTAAGGACATGCAGGAACCCAGAATAAAAGTACAGATCGAGTAGACAGGCCCTCGTCTTCGCATGCAAGGGGTCACAGTGGCAAAGGCTGAGCAGCTTCGAGCTGGTCACTCTGCCAAGAGACAAGCAAGGATGCATCAGATTTCCTTCCGAGCAGCAACTATTGCCGATACAAGCCTTGAGACTGGGGTGTGTGCGCATCGCAGCGAGACACGGGCGGCACACAAGCTGAGCGCAAAGCTGAACAGGGACATCGTCATCGGCGGCTCCACCCTTAACACCCCAGAGGAATTCCTGGCACAACTCGCGGTGCGCTTCCTGTCCTCCAGGGGAACCATTTTTCAATTTTTGCCACGATCAATTTTTTTTCCTGCCACACCCCTACTCTCTGATTGTCCTATTGTATTTGGGAGGGAATCTTGCGCAGTAGCAAACAGGTTGCGATATCTGACCAGTGCTTCAAGCCAACCCCATAGCAATCCTCTTTTGCTGTAGTCTTCCTGTTGTGCAATGCTGAAGCTTTCAAAGTAGTGCAGCTTCCAAAGATCACGAGAGTGTCCTTTTTAGAATGTGCTTGTGATGGGTGTCTGCCTGAGAGGACTCTGTCTGCCAGAGTTGAATGCAAAACTTAGATCAAAGTACTCGTGACTCATTAAGTAGCAATCATTTGAAATTCAAATTCATGCTGCAGGAGCTGGGGAGCGCTGCTGAGCACACGGCCCTCGAGATCGAGTCGAATGGCAGGTTTTGAGATGCTTAGTTTGCAGCACTGCCCTTGACACAGAGCTCCAGTGGTGGTAGTGAGGCCGACAGCGGAGATGGAGAATAGTGGTAGCATGCATGGGAATGAGACTCAGCATAATTGGTTCTTGCATTGTGTGAGCAACAGGATTGCAGAAGAGCTGCTCGGCTGTGTTATATGTAACGTGTACGTTTCGACTCATTTGAACTCAATTGTAGTTCGCAAGTTGCCAACTTCCTCTGTACCATATGATACTGCAGGCGGAGTATGTGTACTGGAGTCCAGTACAATTAGTAAATTCCAATCTCCTCAGTCCATTACCACGTGGTGCACCCCGCTTGCAACGATCCCTTCAAAGGGTGAGTACTACAGTTTGGAGCTGTGCTGCTTCTGACCGAGCACCTTCTCTGTGACACTGTTGGCAGCATGCATGATGGGAGTGGCAGGGAACCCAAATGGGGCTGCCCAAAAGCACAGAAGTTGCAAAGCAGTGCTGTGGCATGCGCTAGCTTGGCCCACCTTGCTGACCTTGGCAATGCCCAGAGCTCATATGACGACTATGCCAACCTATGACACACAATGAAATCTTTAATTAAAAAATCCTACCGCTTTATAAAATAGCTGATTAAGGGTACGATGGTGTGTTTGACTGCTGTCAGGGCATCTGTCAACAGGAAAAGTTCGCTTCACCTTCAATTGCTTTTCTGTCCGCTTCTCTGATTGATTACTATGTTTGTTATCATTTAGTCGATTCCATTGCTTGGAAGCGATCACGCACGTCTTTCCAGACAGGCAGGATGTAAGCCGAGCATTCTCTATATAACACGATGGCAAGAAGACACGGCCATCTCGAGAACGTACTCACAATCTGAACCATTTCGACGCATGCAATTATTTAATATATGTCTTACAGCTGGAATCGCAAAAGAATTTGTGTCATTAATTCCGGAGGAAGCGGTCCACGGTACGGAACGACCGTCAGCAGCTCCGACAGTCACAGACGTCAAAACTGGGAATTCGCAGTCCTGATATTATCAGAAAGAAATCGGAAGTACTGCACACGTTGGAATTTAAGATGAACCTTTTTAAGAAGCATTCGCAGTGAATTGCGAGACCTCCTACTCGTCAGCAACAGCCGATGTAGCGCAGGCAGGTTGTGGCAGACAATTGGGGCATATAGGAGCTTCCCACTGAGATATTTGGCCATCTTAAGTAGCTTAGCATGCCGAGGACCGTATCGAAGTCATGAACGTGGCGCGCTGCTTCAGCCTGTTGCTGGCCATCGGCACCGTGCTGCTGCAACACCCAGCCACTTGCCATGCGCAGGCACGCCCCTATCCGAATGATTCCTTTGCCAATGCATGAAGTTTCCAGCAGCTCCCCTAGTCGATCCCCGGCTTGACCAGGCTTTGCAGATGAGCGAGGCGAGCGCAGAGCCGAGCACCACAAAGGATGCTGACCTCTCTGTGACTCTGCCCAGGGACCCTTCCGGGAGCAATTCATTTTCGAGGCAGCGTGGAGCCCAGAACCTCGTGCAGGTCGATCGCTGCTAGCGGCTTCGCCACCTCCTCCTTTGGGCCCCCCACCACCTCCAGCACCAAACAAGACATGCAATTGGGTCAAGTATGGAGACTGCTGCCCGTACTCTACTGGGGCCCAGATCGTGGTAACTGGCAAACAGGCCTGTGACATAGGTGCGCAGGAAGCTCAGGGGTCTCAATGATGTTCAGAGAGGATCTCTGGTGTTGTTTGCCCGGCGGTGGGCTGCTTAAATACTGAGCACCGCGCCCACGGTTGACTGAAACTTGATCTGGCGAGTCCATCAAGAGGATGATTTGTGGCAGCTGTACATGCAGCTTGTCTACAGACGGACCATGCCTCTGGCAGGAACAATTTGAAAATTAGAAAAAAAATTGTGCATGTTCCAAAGTCTTTTTTGTCCGGCAGGGAATGTCAGTACACTGCTCTGTCAGTGCAGCATTGTCACATGACATGAATCCCAGATCCGCTTTTGCTGTCCGATTGTGGGGTACAAGTTGGTGCTGAGCTGACAAGCGAGAGTGCAGCAAGATACCATGATAGGAATTACATAGTCTCTCACTTGCTGTCACAGTGTGGGATAGTATTGGTGTAGAGCTGACAAATCAGGCGTGCTCTGCAGGGTGTTCGCAGTGTGGAGCCACTATGCCCTTTGTCCCAACAACTTGCAACTGCAAGTCAGATTACTGTGACTTTGCCTACTATATTGCATCGACCGCGCACTGCTGGAGTTTGCCTGGTTATTTGGTGGCGCCTCCGCCCCCACCGCCAAAGATGGTGAGTCCTTTGCAAATCAATTGATCTTATTGTCACAGTTGCTCTCTGACTCAGAGAGGAAGACACATGTGGTGTACTGTGCAGATTTCTGTGCATTCTGCACATTGTGAGACATGAGAAAACCTTTGATGGGTCTGCTATGATGCTATGAACCAGTAAGCAGCCAAACAATTGAATGCTTGCGGAACCTTCTATAGCAAGCCCTTCTAAAATGTACAATGTGCGTTGCAGCCTCCTCCGCCGCCCGCGCAGCCTCCGGTGAGCAGGGCCTGATCCTTCCAGAATTTACCTTGAATGAATGATGCTTGCAAGTCCTTCCGAATACAAGGCACCGTGTCACTGCTTTCCTCAGAAGTTATTTTTGGGATTTGGCCATCTTCAGAGAGTTGAACCTCCTTGAATGTTTATGCAGCCACCACCATCGCCGCCGCCGCCATCCCCACCCCCGCCAAATCCGGTGAGTGCAACCCGGGCCCAGAAAAATTCCATCACAGTCAATGGCATTACATTGCACCGCTTCCAGCCAGCTTGTGTATAATCCACAGCATTATGTGCATGCCTTTCACCAGGCCACTGCCTCAAGAGCAGCTCTCTAGGAAAGATATTTTGTTTGTAAATGGACACAAGTGTTTGTAATTTGATTTTGCAGCCGCCGCCTCCAAGCCCACCCCCACCGTCGCCTCCACCCTCGCCTCCACCCCCCAGCCCCCCGCCCCCCCCATCACCGGTGAGCATCACAGCCAATCACAATCAAACCCTGCCCTGAGGGACCCCAGGGGGCCCAAAGGGGATCTTTCTTAGCAAACATAAATGTTCAGATCCATGCGGATTATGATAATACTAAGCTTTTTATTTTTGAGTGGAATACGTATAATTGATGTGCAGTTTTTTGCATTGCAGCCGCCTCCGAGTCCTCCTCCACCCTCGCCGCCTCCACCGAGCCCCCCTCCGCCGTCACCACCACCGCCAAGCCCCCCTCCCCCACCCCCCCCCCCACCCCCTCCCCCGCCACCCAAGCCCCCTAGCCCACCGCCCCCCCGCCCCCCTCCCCCGCCCTCCCCGCCCCCAACCCGACGC
>JADEYI010000311.1_pt1 | contig 77281 bp, 75 predicted proteins | sample 8542331 | NCBI WGS metagenome assembly JADEYI01 (sample SAMN16510988, study PRJNA670497) | mine drainage metagenome | isolation source: biofilm near Copperflume 1 | place: Germany: Marsberg coppermine Kilianstollen | collected 2018-02
GCTGCAAGTGGCCTTTCACAGTGTTATCGCGGAGCAAGAGGGCAGTTTCAGTTATCCACAGGTCGAGACAGCAATTGTGGATAAGTTGATCCGCCGCCACCCGCACGTTTTTGGCAATATCCGGGCCGACACCCCAGAGCAGGTCGTAACCAACTGGCAGGCCATCAAGCAGGCCGAGGGCAAAACCCAGAAATCGGTGTGCGACCAAGTGCCACGCAGCTTGGGAGCACTCGCTAGAGCCACCGAGATTCAGAAAAAGCTCAACCTACCCAAAGGTTCCAAGGAGGCGGTGGTGGGGGCGCTCGAGGCTGGAGACTTGGCCGAAGTCCTGTGGCAACTAGTAGCCCTGGCTCGCCACGAAGGGCTCAACCCGGAAATTCTGCTGCGCGAGCGGTGCGAAAAAGCATGTTAACCGTTTACGGTTCACCGTTGACCGAAAAGACGGTTTTGTGGTCAATCACAAACGGTAAACGGTAAACGGTTTATGAAATCCGAAATCCTCCGAGCTGCCGTGCAGAACTCCCCCCAATCGCTCTTGCTACCCAAGGGCTTTGTGGATGCGGCGGTACTGCTACCAGTGTGGCAAAACCAACTCTTGTTCACCGTACGCAGCGCCGATTTAGCCCATCATGCCGCGCAGATTAGCTTTCCCGGTGGGCGCTTCGACAACGGTGAGACCGCAGAACAAGCGGCCCTGCGCGAAGCCTGGGAAGAGGTAGGGATAGAACCCTCGAGCGTGGAAATCTTGGGCCACTTGAACCCCACCCTCTCCCCTTTCGGCTATCGGGTTTTTCCACTGCTGGGGCAGCTTTGGCAGGAGCCCATCCTCAACCCCAGCCCGGAAGAGGTTAGCGAAGTTTTGTGGGTTCCTATCGAGGAATTGCTCGAGGCTCCGGCCTATTCCGAGGAGCGCACGGTTTCTCGAGCCAATCAACCCCCGCTAGACCCCCAGGATGCCGTGAGGTGGGGGCCAAGTAGCTTCAAGCGTCTGGTCTGGCACTACCCCTGGCGCGGCTACGACATCTGGGGTATGACCGGAAATATCGTTCACGACCTCCTGGAGCGTATCCGATAGCCTCACCCAGTTTATTGCGATGCCTGGTTATCGCGGTTCTCTGCTCAGATGAGCCCAGCAAATAGGCTCAGGCTACCCCAAGGTTCTTTGCGAAAACCGCTCTAGCTGGGGTAGCGGACATAATCCAGCACCCACACTCGAGTCTGACCTGGGAGGCGTTCTTTGCTAATCTCGACCTCGCTGGCGAGGGCAAACTCTACTTGCTCATCGGGGAAAAACTGCAAAAATGACTCGATCCAGAAGGTGTTGCGGGGCTTGTAGCTAAGGGTGCGGAAGTGCATGGGAATCACCCATTTGGGCCGGATTACGTCAATCGCGGTTTTGAGGTCGGGCAGGTCTAGGGTAGGATGTCCACCCGCCAGCGCCAAGAGAATATCCACACCCGCGAAAAACTCGAGCTGCTCTGGGCTCAGCGCATTGCCCATGTCGCCCATATGTCCGACCTGGATGCCGTCCATCTCGAGGCGGTACATTCCGTTTTGGTCGGGGTCGTGCTCGGCGTGGTTCAGGGCTTCCATAGCTTGCACGGCCCGAAACTCGATTCCGTGCTCGATCCTGGGCTGCCCGATTTGGGCTAGATGCAGGGCGTTGATTACCAGCGGGTGGCCCGGAATCAAATCCGAGCGACAGTGAAAGCTATCGTTGTCGGAGGAGACAATCACCATATCGGCGGTCTCCCGGATAGGTGGATACCCCGCGGTCTCGGGGGTGTAGGGGTCGGTGATGATGCTTACCCCTCGGGCTGAGGTCAGGCGAAAGGCTGCGTGTCCGTACCATTTGAGTTTCATTGCGATTCCTCGAGGTAATTAGATTTATCCCACTTGTCCACAAACCGTTCTAGGGATTGGGTAAAAGGATGATTTTAGAGTCCTCCCGCCGCTCCAGGCGCTTGAAAGCAGCAACGGCCTCGCTCAAAGGCAAAATGGCACTGACCATGGGGCGCATCTCGAGGCGACCCGAGGCCATCAGGCGAATCACATTGGGAAAGGTTCCGTGTCCGGCATGGCCCAGCGAGCCTGCCAGTTGAACCCCGCGCACTTGGTAGTGCTCCAGCGAGAGTGGGGTGGGTTTTTCCGAGCGCCCAATGTGAGCGATGGTGGCCCCCACCGCTAAGCCGTTGGTTAGTGGGGTGAGGGTGTGAGCAGGGGCTCCAGCGGCTTCTACCACGAAGTCTACGCCCTGCCCACGGGTCAGCTCGAGCAACGCTTGATTCAGATCCAGGCCGGTGGGGTTGAGGGTGCTTGTCGCGCCGAGTTTTTGGGCCATCTGAAGGCGCTGCTCGGAGACATCGAAAGCGATAATTTGCGAGGCTCCGGCAGCCTTGGCTAAGCCAATGGCCGCCAGGCCGATAGGGCCGCCGCCAAACACCGCGACGTAGTTACCGGGTTTCCAGGTCGAGAGGCGGTTGAACATGGCGTGGTACGAAACCCCACAGGGCTCCACCATGGCCCCCAAAATTAAGGCCTCGGACTCGCTACCGGTGTGCTCGGCCAGTTCGTCGAGTTTCCAGCAGTATTTAGCGGCCACCGCGATGTACTGAGCCATGGCTCCTGGAGTGGTAAAGCCCAGCTCCTCGAGCTGGGTGCAGTGGTTGACTAACCCACGGCGGCAAGCATCGCAGATGCCGCACCAATGTACCTCCTCGCAAGCCACCAAGTCCCCCACCTGGAGTCCTTTGACCTCTTTACCCACTTCCACCACCCGGCCCGCGAACTCGTGCCCCAGGATGTTGGGGAAGCGGGTCAGACCTGGGTAAAGGATATAGCCCTCGCTATCGGCCTCGTACATGTGCATATCCGAGCCGCAAATACCCACCGCACCCACCTGAATTAGCACCTGGTCACCTCGCAGTTGGGGGTCGGGAAGCGAGCCAAGCTCGAGACGGGGGTTTTTCCAGACCTGAGAACCGCTCTTGGCCCTGTGGGTCTGCACTTCCGAAGGGCTGGGGATATAACTGGGCCGGGGCTGCCAATCTGCGAAGAGCTGTAAGGCGTTCATGGTTGACACTATTTTGAGATATGATATATCATTCGTCAAGCTATGGCCCGCCGCCTTGAAGCCCGGCCCGAACTCAACCTCAGGCTCGAGCCAAGACTGGGGACAAACCGCACCAAAGAGGTCTACGAAACCCTCAAAGAGGCTATCCTGACCCAACAATTACCCCCCACCACTCCGCTTATTGAGTCGCAACTGGCCCAAGCCTTGGGGCTGAGCAAAACCCCTGTGCGCGAAGCTTTGCTGCACCTAGCCAACGAGGGCTTGGTAAACCTCGAGCCCATCAAGGGGGCTAGCGTGCACAGTCTGTCCTTGAGCGAAATCAGGGATATTTTCGAGATGCGCTTGCACCTCGAGCCCCTGGCCCTCATCCAAAGTGCTCCGCTTTTGTCCGAAGCCGAGCTAGGGGCGCTCGAGCAGCTTCTAGTGGAGGCCGAAAGTGCTTTGGTCAAGCCAGATTTTGCCCGTCTGAGCCTGCTGAACCTTCAGTTTCACCGGGGGTTATATTCGGCGGCATCCAACCGCCTGCTGGTGGGGTGGCTGGATAGTTTGGGCGAGCGCCGCCGGTTGCTTTCACTGCAAGGCTGGCAGCGCCACAACCGCAGTTTGGCCGAGTGGCAGGAGCATCGCGCTATTCTGAGGGCCGTCCAAAAAGGCCAGACTGAAGTGGCCGCGCTGCGTTTACGCGAACATATCGAGCAGTTTTATGCTCTGCTCGAGCACCCCCAGGAGTAGCTATGCTCTCAGGAATCATTCCTATCGTGTTCGTTCCCTTTGACTCCTCGGGCCAGATTGACCCCGCCGGTTTGCGCCGTATTGTGCAGTTCGAGTTGGCTGGAGGGGCCGATGGTCTGGGCATCAATGGTTTTGCTTCGGAAGCCTACAAACTCAGCGATGCCGAGCGCCAGCGCACCGCCGAAATTGTGACCTACGAGCTGGGTGGGGCAATTCCCCTTGTAATTGGTCTGGCCGCGGGCTCCACCGAAGCCGCCATAGCCCAAGCCAGGGACTTGGAAGCCCTAGGGCCTGCAGCCTATATGGTTCTGCCCCCATCCACCATGAACAATGGCCCCCAGGCTCTAATTGACCATTATGTCCATGTGGCCCAAGCCACCGAAGTTCCCCTGATGGTTCAGCAGTCGCCCCACATTCCGCAATACGCCCACTGTTTGCTTTCTGCCGAACAACTCGCCGAGATGGTACACCGCTCTATGGGGATACGCTACTTCAAAATTGAAGGAGGGGGTGCGTCCGAGCGGATGCAGGCTCTGGCCCCTTTGCTGCCTCCGGGGGTGGGGTTGTTTGGCGGGGTGGGGGGCCTGACTTTTTTGGACGAACTCGAGGCTGGGGCGGCAGGGGTGATTCCTGGAGTGGGGTTCAACGAGGTGTTTCAGCAGGCCTGGGCGGCCTGGAAAGAAGGCCAGCGGGCCAGGGTGCGCGAACGATTGACCCACTATCAGCCCTTGGTCAGTGCGGTCTCGAGCAAGGGACACGAGTTTTCCCTGCACGCTCGCAAACGCCTGATGCAGCGCCTCGGCCTGATTGAGAGCGCCTACGTACGCAGCCCCAGCATCCAGCCCAGCGAGGCCGAGATACTCGAGGTGTTTGCCGTAGCAGACCAATACCAGTTACGGATTGCCCAGCCGGAGATCAAACCCCGCTAGGCTGGCTCCGGTAGCAGCCGGGGGTCGCCCGATACTCGCCATCCCTATCCCCACCCAACCCTGGCGCTTCTCACGCCAACTGACCATAATCGTATCTCGTGCGTCTCCTTCCTCTGTCGGAACCTGCTCGTTCGCAACGTCTTTCGATTTGGGAAGGAATGCTGGCGATTTTATTCATCACCTGGAGCACCGGGGTGGTGATGACGGGTTATGCCTTGTGGCTGGGCGCGACTCCAGCGGTATTGGCGGCCTTGGGGGCCCTGCCTTCAGTGGGCCAACTAGCAGCTCCACTGGCGCTTTTTGTCCGGGGCAGCCGTAAAGGTCTGAGTGTTTTGCTGGCGGGTGGGGGCCGGGCCTTATTTGCCGGGGTACTCATCCTTCCCCTCCTGCCCGAGCACCTGCGGCTTCCGGGGCTGCTCTTGGTCGCAGCGCTCTCGCAGTTGGTGGTTGCTCCAGTTAACGTGCTCTGGACGAGTTGGATGGCCGACCTAGTGCCGGACAAGGAGCGCGGGCGCTACTTCGGCTTTCGCAATGCTTTTTTGGGGCTGGTAGGCACGCTGGGTAACCTAGCCGCAGGCAGCCTGATTGACCACCTGGGCAAACCCTGGGGCTTTCTGCTGGTGCTTTTCGTGGGTGTGGGGGCCGGGGTAAGCGCGGTGTTTTTGCTCCGGCGGCAGTTTGAACCCCCCTTGAGCGCCGCCCCACCCCGCCTGGCCGAGTTGTTGGCCCCTTTTTCGGATCGTCGCTTCCGAGGATTTCTGGGTTTCGTGGTGCTGTTTATGGGTGCTGTTGCAACGGGGTCGTCCTTCGTGGTGCCCTTATTCTTGCAGTACGACCACATGACTTTTGCCCAGGTGGGCCTCTGGACAGTTATTTCGGCCTCCTGTGGGCTAATTGTGGGGCCACTGTGGGGCCGCATCGCCGACCGCGCGGGGCACTGGCGGGTGCTGCTGTGGACGAGCAGCGTGGCCGCAGTGGTGCTACCCACCTTGTGGCTACTGGGGGGGCCAGGAAGGCTACAAACCATTTGGGCCGCCGCCATCTGCGACCCCCTGGCTTGGGCTGGCCTGGGTACGGCCCTGACCAACATAGCCCTGCAAAGCACGGTTCCCGAGAAGCGCAATGTCTATTTAGCCCTGTACTGGATGGCTTTCGCGGTGGGCGGAGTATTGGGGTCGCTGCTGGGCGGAACGCTGGGCAGTTTATACCATTCCACTGGGGGCCCGGCCTTGCTGGGGCCTAGCCCTTACCATCTGCCCATCGTGGTTTCGATGGGGCTGCGCTTGAGTGCAGTGTTCTACCTCTCCTGGAGAATTCGCCGCAACCTGCTGCTCGAGCCAAGATGAAAACGCGCCCCGGAACAGGCCCAGAGCGCGCATAAACCTGTGATGCCGGCTTCACAAAGATGGGCCTCTAAAAAGTTTTGAATGCTAGCTTTGTGAAGCCTAGCAGACTCCTGCTAGTCGGGTTAGATACTCACCGAACGGTGAGTATCTAACCGAACTTGGTATTATTCCAAGCCCGAAAGCTTGCGGTTCTTGGCGGTATAGCTCTGCCAGTTCTCGGGCACGTCTTCTTCGGGGTAGATGGCTGAGACTGGACAGGCTGGAACACAGGCCCCGCAGTCAATGCACTCATCGGGGTGGATGTAAAACTGATCGCCGCCGTCGTAGATGCACTCTACCGGGCAGACTTCCACGCAGGACTTGTCTTTGGTTCCGATGCAGGGCTCGGTGATGATATGTGGCATATTTAAGACCTCCTAGGGGTAAAAGTTCGGGATTGTTAGGGTGTGAGACACCCGCTAAAGCAGACCCTATTGTAAGGAATTTTGCCGGAAGTCAATGGGTTACAGACCTTCTTCGGGCCAAGGCTTATGCTGAATGGACGTTCAGGTACGGGGTTCACAGCAGGCATGAGTGAGTGTATAAACGAATAAAGGGGTGAGGAATGCAAACCATAACCAACTGGCTCGAGCTAGAAAAAACCCACGACTCCGGTATTTACACCAAGCACGAGGTGGTCATCGTACGCGGCAAAGGCGCACGGGTGTGGGATAGCCAGGGCACTGAATACATTGACTGCGTGGGCGGCTACGGTGTAGCCAATCTGGGCCACTCCAACCCTTATGTGGTAGAGGCGGTCAAAAAGCAAGCCGAAACCCTGATGATCATGCCGCAGACCCTGCCCAACGACAAACGGGCCGAGTTCTACGCGGCTTTGCAGGGCATTTTGCCCCCCACCCTCAACCGCTATTTCCCCTGCAACTCCGGCACCGAGGCCAACGAGGCGGCTTTAAAGTTCGCCATGATGGCGACAAGCAAGCGCAAGTTTGTGGCAGCTATGCGGGGCTTCTCAGGTCGCACCCTGGGCGCAGTGGCCCTTTCTTACGAAGCCAAATACCGCGAGCCTTTCGGTCCTTACGGGCACCAGGTAGTTTTTATCCCCTATAACAACCTCGAGGCTCTACGCGAAGCCGTAGACGACACGACCGCGGCAGTGTTCCTCGAGCCCGTCCAGGGCGAGGGCGGGGTGCGCCCGGCAACGGGGGAGTTCATTCAGGCGGCCCGGCAAATTACACAAGAGCGCGGCTGCCTGCTGATTCTCGACGAGATTCAGACCGGTATGGGCCGCACCGGCAAAATCTGGGGCTTCGAGCACTTCGGGGTCGTGCCCGATCTCATGACCGCAGCCAAGGCGCTGGGGGGCGGTGTACCCATCGGGGTTTGCGCGATGACCGCAGAGGTCGCGGGCAAGATGCCCAAGGGCGGGCACGGCACTACCTTTGGCGGCAACCCCTTGGCGATGGCGGCGGGGGTGGCGGCGATTCGCTACTTGGAGGACACCAAACTGTGGGAGCGCAGCGCCGAGTTGGGCGGATGGTTCGCCCAAGAGCTGCGTAAAATCGAGTCTCCCAAGGTGCGCGAGGTACGCGGTATGGGGCTGATGGTGGGGATGGAACTCAAAGAGAAATCGGCCCCCTACATTACCAAGCTCGAGCACGACCATCACATCCTCACCCTGGCCGCCGGGCCGACGGTAATTCGCTTCCTACCGCCTTTGGTGATTGAGAAAAGCGACTTGGAGCGCGTGGTGGGGGCAGTGCGCGAGGTGCTCGCCTAGAATCCGAAGGAGTGACCGCGTTTCTCGCAAATCTCCCGCACAGTTGAATTATGATGGGTGCGGGATGTTGCGCTCCTTGAGTACCGGCATCGCCCAGGTTAGCGGCAGAGCCGCTATGCGCTGTGCGCACCCCCTCCAGGTTAGCGGCAGAGCCGCTATGCGGCTTCACTGGAGGGTAGCGTAAATGTGGGGAACACTGTTGGGTGCTTTGAAGGGTCTTTCTCTTCACAAACCTTTTCTGATGCGCGACTGGATGAAAAACATCAGCGCCCATGATGCCCCGGCCAGCCCCGCGCACAGCGGAAAAATGGCCTGGTAGCCGAAAACCTGTGCCCAGGCCCCCGCCCCGAGCGATGCGATTATCTCGGCGGCAATTGCGGAGTTCGAGAACAGGGCCGTAGCAAAACCCACACGCCCTGGCATCAGGCTCTGAAAATAGCTGATGCCCAAAGACATCACCAGGGCAATCGAAACGGCCCGTATCCCCTGCGCGGCGACCAACCAGCCGACGTAGGGCAGGGCTGCCACGAGTGCGAAGTACAGCACGAACAGGGCCAGGGCCAAGCGAATCAGCCCTTCAGTGCTGAAGCGGAACGGTAGCAGCACCAAACCCAGCATCACCACCACCTCGAGCAGTGCACTCAGCCCGAACATCAGCCCCACGTCGCTGGCCGAGCCGTGCGCCGTGCGGGTCACGTAAATCGGCAGCGCGATTATGCCCATAGACATGGCGGTATAAAACAGCCCGAAGCTAGCCAGGACAGGCCAGATGGGCTGACCCGGCAGCCCTTGCTGATCCGAAAAATGTGCCACAACGGCTTTCCCTGGAGTGAAATCTTTTATCCTCGAGACCGTCCAGAGGGTCAGAAGGTAAAAGGCAGCGGTCGCCAGAAACAGACCGTGGAAGCCAAAACGCGCCAGGATGACCGCCCCCAGGAAAGGGCCAACCGCCCAGGCCAGTGAGAAGCTCGAGCGCAAGGCAGTGATGCCGTGGGTGGCGATGGCCGAGTCTAGGTGATCCAGGTGTCCCTTGGCAACGGCGAAGAGCTGCGGAAAGGGCGCAGCCCCCGCCGCCAGGAACACCACAGCGATGAGCGTCAGGAGCAGGTAGTTGGTGGTGGTGGTCAGGAGAAGATATCCCGTGGCGGCAACGGCTAAAGCCAGCAGGGCCAGCCTTCGGCCCGGCTTATGGTCAAACCGGTGGGCCAGCCGGGTGCTGATGAGGATGGCACTCAGCGACAGCAGCGCTAGGAAAACGCCGAGCTGCACAGGTGACATGCGGGCTTGGTTGACGGCGAAGAGGGTGATGTAGGGTTCGGTAATGGATTTGGTCAGCCCCAGCAGCAGCATAGCCAGAACCAAACTGGAGTAGCCAGGCAACTCTCGCAGGGTGGTAAAGGTGGTAAGTCGCATCAACCTTTCCTCTTTTTGAAAGCAGATCGTCAGGCCTTTAGTCTACGGGCAACCGTTTCTGTTTCTTCGCGGGCCTGGCTCTCTGGGTACACCAAGCTGAATCTGGCCTGAGCCAAGAGCAAACCTGTATTGTTGGGTGGATGAATGTCGAGCCTGTGGAGTTCTTAAAGGGAGCCCTCGAGATTCCCTCCATCTCCGGGACAGAAAAAGCTGTGGCCGAATATCTGGTCGAGGGCATGAAAACTTTGGGTTATGCCAAGGCCTGGGTGGACGAAGCCGGAAATGCCCGAGGGGAAATTGGCTCGGGGCCGCTACAGGTGGTGCTGCTAGGGCATATTGATACGGTGCCGGGGATTGTTCCGGTGCGGCTGGAGGGCGACAAACTCTTCGGGCGTGGCGCAGTGGATGCTAAAGGCCCCTTCGTGACCTTCGTGCTGGCCTGTGCTGGGCTGGACACCGAAACCCCAAGCCGGACGACCTTGCACGTGGTGGGAGCCGTCGAGGAGGAAGCTCCGTCCTCCAAGGGAGCCCGCTTCGTGCTGGACAAGCTAAACCCGGACTTGGTGATTATCGGCGAGCCTTCCGGATGGGACGCGATTACGCTGGGCTATAAGGGCCGTCTGGTGGTCAAGGTGCGGCGCGAGAAAGACCTGTTTCATTCGGCTCACTTCGAGCCCAACGCCGCCGAGGAACTGATTGCTTATTTCACCTCAATCAAAGCCTGGGCCGAGGCGGCAAACATCGGACAGGGGCCTTTCGGACAGGTGCAGTACGATCTGCGCGAGTTCAAGATGGGCCAGGTTGACACCAGGTCGGTTGCCGAGATGATACTGGGGTTGCGGCTCCCGCCAAGGCTATCTCCCGAAAAAGCCGAAGAATCCTTGCAGGCCCATGCTTCCCCGGCCCTCGAGCTGTCCTTTTTTGGGGCAGAAATCCCCTACGTGGGGCCGAAAGATACCACCCTCTCTCGAGCCCTGCGCGTTGCCATCCGGCAAAAGGGCGGCGAGCCCGTGTTCAAATACAAAACCGGAACCGCCGACATGAACGTGGTAGCCCCGCACTGGAAAGTTCCGATAGTGGCCTACGGGCCCGGCGACTCGCAACTCGATCACACCCCCCATGAGCACCTCCTGATGCCAGAATTCCTGAAGGCCATAGAGGTCTTGCGGGAGGCACTCTCGAGGCTAGAAGCCAAACCCTGAGGGCACAGAGCTAAAGACCATCGAACGACTAAGGCCGAAGGCTAAAAGCAAAATACAAAGAGCCCAAAAGCTATACCAGGACAGCATCATTGCCCCATAAAAGAACATCATCCGGGACGAGGTTTGTGTTTTTAGGTTTTTAGCGTTTTGCGTTTTGCCTCTAGCTCTGTGCTCTCAGCCCTCTGCTCTGTGCTCTTTCTCCCCCATCTGCCGCAGGGCCTCGTACAACCCAATCCCCACCGCAACTGCCAGATTGAGTGAGCGCCCCACTTTGCCGGGCATGGGAATTGTGACCGCAGGGCAAAGCTCGAGTACCTCTTTGGGCAAGCCCCTGGTTTCGGGGCCAAACAGCAGATAATCTTCGTCTTGATAACCAACCTCGCTATAAAGCCTGGGCACTTTGCTGCTAAAAGCCCAGACCCCCGCTCCAGAGGGCAAGCTGTTCAAAAACACTTCCCATGAGTCGTGCAGCACGTAGTGCACGTCCGACCAGTAGTCCAGCCCGGCCCGCCTTAGCTTGGCGCTGCCCCACTGGAAACCCAAGGGGCGAATCAGGTGCAGTTCGGCCCCGGCAGCGGCACAGGTGCGGGCGATGTTGCCTGCGTTCTGGGGGATTTCCGGCTGATAGAGCACTATTTTGAGCATCTGCCGACCATATTAGCCCAGGCCGCCCTTCTTCAAGTAACGCCCAGCTTTGCCGTTACGCTGAAGATGAACCCCAGGGGGTCAACCGCCGTGCTACCTTCACGGGTATGACCGGGCTGCCTGAACTGGCCCTCACTTTCCTCGGGATCGCCACCGGGGGGGTGATCTGGTTGCAGTCGCGCGGGGAGCCAGTCTGGCGCTGGGCCGCTTTCGGCACGCTGGCTTGGGGCTTGCAGGTTATGGCCTGGCTGATCGAGCGCGACCTGGGCTGGAGTGCTTGGTTCTCCCCTTCGGATGGTCTGCGGGTGTTGGGCGTGCTGGGCTGGTTTTTGAGCCTGAGAAAGCTGCATCCTAAAACCCGCCCCATCCTGAGCCTGAGCTTGCTGCCCGCACTGGCTATGGCCGTACTTGGCCTGTTTACCCAGCCCGGCCAGCCCCTGCGCCAGGCCCTAGCCTTGCTGGACGTGCTGCCTTTGCTGTTGGCCCTGCCCTTGCTCGAGGCCACCCTGCGCGGGAGGGGAAGTGAAGCTCGGCTGGTCTGGGCGGCAGGGCTACTGTTCAAGGCTCTGGGCACTTTTGCCCTGTTCTGGATGGGCTGGCCCCCAGTGCTGTTGGTCTATTTTGCCTGGGGTCTGGGCTATGTCCTGATTGCCTGGGGTGTAAGCCTCGAGCTGCGCGACCAGGCCATTTCAAAACCCCTGCTGGGCCTGATTCATGTCAGCCTGATCACGAGCCTGGTCTTGCTTGCCACCGGACTGCATCAGACCACTGACCCTAGCTTGGGGTTGATGTTGGGATTGTGGGCCTACGTGGTTTTGCTGGCACTGGCCGGGCTAGGTCTGGTGGTATACAAGCGCATACACAAAGCTGAACGCCGCCTCGAGCTGTGGGTGGGGCTGCTGGAAAGCCTCGCGACCAAATCTCAATCTACCCAGAGCCTGGCCTTGCAGGGGGTGATGGAGCACGTACTGGACGGACTGAAACCCCTTTTTGACAATCTGGTAGGCCTCGAGGTGCGCACCGACGTGGCGATTCGGGTGGGGCAGAACGCTCCTTATACCAGGGTTTTCGAGCTGGCCCTGGAAACACCCGCCGAAGGGCGCTTGTACTTTTCCGGGCCACCCGGTGACGAGCGCGGCCTGGAAGCCCTGGCTCCCCTGCTCACCGAACGGCTACGGCTCTCGCTAACCCTCAACGAGTGGCGCAGCAAAGCCTATACCGACCCACTCACCGGGCTGCTCAACCGCCGGGGCTTCGAGCGGCAGATGCAGCGCCTGATTCGCCTCTCGCAAGAAACCCGCAAACCCATCACCCTGGCCCTCTTAGACCTCGACCACTTCAAGCGGGTCAATGACACCTTCGGGCATCTGGTTGGCGACGAGGTACTCAAGGCACTGGCAGCCCTGCTACACAAGGCTTCGCGTACCGACGACCTAGCGGTGCGGCTGGGAGGTGAGGAGTTTTGTCTAGCCCTCTTCGGGGCGGGCCTCGAGGATGCTGGACGGGTGCTCGAGCGTGTTCGCAGTGAGGTCAAGGCTCTACAGATTACCCCCATCTCCTGGAAGCTGAGCCTTTCCGGCGGGATGGCTGGTGGGGAAATTCCCACCACCATGACCACCGTGCAGCGCTGGCTCGAGCAGGCCGACCAAGCCCTCTACGATGCCAAACAGGGTGGACGCGACCGGGTATACTCGGCGGCCCCACCCATACTCAAGCCCCTCAAATAGAGCGGTTTTCGGAAAGAAGCTGGGGATATCCGACTTTCTTGGGAAGTTGCGGCTAGCTCCTGGCGGATAGCTAAGTAGCTACATCCGCAACGACAGCTCGAGCCAGTTGAGCGATATTTACTGGGCCCATCTGATATTTTGCCGCCCCTGGCAGCAGCAAAAATTAGGGAATCGCTCTTACCACCTGGGCAAACTGCTCGATGGCGCAGCCACAAAAAAGCGGGCCGAAGCCCGCCTTTACTCGAGTGTTGGCCTACGAAACCGGCGTGACGGCAGCGGTGTCTTCTTCACCGGTGCGGATACGGTAAACCTTGTCCACCGGCATCACGAAGATTTTCCCGTCTCCTACGTCTCCTGTCCGTGCGGCCTTGATGATGGCTTTGACCGTGGGGTCTACAAAGTGGTCGGAGACAGCGATCTCGAGCCGCACCTTCTCGGAGAGTTCCATCTTGACGGTGGTGCCCCGGTAGGTTTCTACCCGCTCGGTCTCACCCCCGTGGCCCTGTACCCGGCTGATCGAAAGCCCCCGTACTTCGGCCTTGAACAGCGCCTCGAGTACATCGTTGAGGGCTTCTGGACGAACGATTGCCACAACCATCTTCATACTGCCCCCTAGTCGGTGCCACCCACGGCCCTGGTCTTGATGTTGGGGGTTGCTATGTCGGCGTTAACCAAGATAGCCCCTTCGCCATTGGTGTAGGCTTCCTCGCCGTGCTGGGTCACATCCATGCCCAGGCCCTCTTCCTTGACCGGAGCCTTGAGCGGGGTGAAGGCCCCGATAATCTTCAGCAGTACGAAGGTTCCGATAGCGCTGTAGGCCGTAGAAACCCCCACCGCCAGAGCCTGGATGAAGAACTGGTTGACGTTACCGTAAAGCAAGCCATCGCCAACCCCGTTGAAGACCTTCTGGGCCAAAATACCCGTAAGCAACGCGCCGGTGATACCACCGATAGCATGCCCACCAAAAACATCGAGGGAATCGTCGAGGTTGGTCTTGGCCCGCCACAAAATCACGAAGTAGCTGGGGAAGGTGGCAATGGCTCCCAGCACGATAGCGTTCATGGGCGAGACAAAGCCCGAGGCTGGAGTGATAGCCACCAGGCCCACCACAATCGCGGTGGCTGCGCCTACCGCGGTACTCTTGCCGGTGCGCAAGATGTCCAAAATCGTCCAGACTACCAGCGTCGCCGCTGGGGCCAGAAAGGTGTTGGTAAAGGCTAGACCCGCCAAGCCGTTGGAGGCCACCGCACTACCGCCGTTGAAGCCGAACCAGCCGAACCACAGCAGTGAGGCTCCGAGCACGATATACGTCACATTATGCGGCAGCACGGCCTGACGACCAAAATCCTTGCGCTGACCCAGCACCAAAGCCGCCACCAGACCAGCGATACCAGCATTGATATGAACCACCGTACCGCCCGCGAAGTCGAAGGCTCCGAGCTTGCCCAGGAAACCCCCACCCCAGACCATGTGGGCAATCGGAGCGTAGATCAGAATAGACCACAGGGTGATAAAAATCAGGTAGGGCACGAAGCGCATTCGCTCCACGATAGCCCCCGAGATGAGGGCCGCCGTGATGATGCAGAAGGTGGCCTGGAAGGCCATGTAAACCACGTGGGGAATAGTGTAGGTGGTTCCCGCGATCACCGCCGGGGTCAGACCTACGTTGCGCAAAAAGGCCCACGACAGGCTTCCCAAAATGCCACTGCCATCACTGAAGGCCAGGCTGTATCCGACGATAGCCCAGGTAATGCCCACAAAGCCCAGCGCTGCCACACTCATCATGATGGTGTTAAGGGCGTTTTTCGAGCGCACCATCCCACCATAAAAAAAGCCCACGGCCGGAGTCATCAAAAGCACCAGGGCCGTCGAGGCCAACATCCAGGCGGTATCGCCCGAGTCTATTTTGGGTGCGTCGGCAGCAAACGCCAGCGACCCTAGCGCAGTGCCCCAAAAAGCATAAGTACGAAGATTCTTCATATCCCCCTCACCTCCTGGGCCTGAGCCTAACAGCACATTGGCATATTGTCAATCATTTTATGTACGGATGTCCATAAAAACAGGAGCATTTGTATATAGTTAGCCAGGTTTATGCATAACGTATGGGGCATTTTGCACCATTTGTGTTCAATAAGCTGGCACAAAAGACCACAAACCCCAGGTTACGCTCTGAGTAATGGCCTACCCGGCAAAACGCTCTTTCGATAACGGGTAGAAGGTGATTGCAGAACGTGCGACTTGAGGCAATTAGCCCTACACTAATAAGCAAAGATGACCGAACGGCAGCGACGACTCTTGTACCTTCTGGTGGATACCTATATCCAGACCCAGACCCCGGTGCCCTCGAGCACCCTGGCCGAGCAGTTGTCGCTATCGCCTGCCACCGTACGCTATGAGCTGATCGAACTCGAGCAGGCGGGTTTTATCGCCAAGCCCCATACTTCCGCAGGGCGCATCCCCACCCGCCAGGGGTTTCGCCACTATGCCCTTTCCAAGCTGCCCCCGAGCCCTTTCCCACAAGCTACCTTGGATCGCCTGGCCCAAGCACTGGAGGGGGCTGGGGCTCGCCGTGAGGGGCTCTTGGTGCAGGTGGCTTCGCGCTTGAGCGGTTATCCGGCGGTCTTGCGGCTCAAACCCCAACGTGCGCCCAAGGTATTACAGGTGCATCTTTCCCAGCTCAGCCCACGTCAGCCCAGCGCTGGAAGTGGGCCGGAGAGAGTTTTGGCGGTGGCGGTATTGGAGGGCGGGCGGGTGCGTGAGGTTCGTCTCGAGCTATCCTTTACCCCTAGCGAAGCCCTGCTGGCCGAGGCCGAACGCCGCTTACACGGGCCGCTCGAGCTGCCAGTTTCGCCGCAGAAGGCCGAAGGCTCACCCAAGGACACCCTGGCAATGCGCGAACTCCTGGAGGTAATTCGGCGGGCTTTTTCCCAAGGGAGCCTGGAGGAATACCGCGAAGGCGTGGGGTTGTTGCTTAGCGAACCCGAGGCCCAAAACCCGGTGTTCTTGCGCCAGGCCATAGCGAAATTTGAAACCTCCAACGATGAAACCCTGACCCCTCCGGGTGGAGTCAACCTGCGTGTGGGAGACGAAGGACTCTCGCTGGTGCAAGCCGGGGTTGCCATGGGCGACCACGCGGGCGAACTCTCGCTGCTGGGACCAATACGAATGCGCTATGCCCAGGCCCTTTCGGTGGCCTATGGGCTTGGTCAGGTATATATGGGGAAATGAGCCGGGGTGGAGGGCAGAGAGCTAGAGGCAAAACGCCGAAAGCCAAAAAAACCTAAAAACACAGACCCCGTCCCAGAAGATATTTCCTGATACGGCAATTACGCTGTCCTGGTTTAGCTTTTCAGATATTTGTATTTTGCTTTCAGCGTTTAGCGCTTTGCGTTTGGCTCTGTGCCCTCTGCTTCTTCGCTCGAGTGTAGCCAGCTAATATATAAGCTATGCGCATCCGAGTGCTTCTCTTCGCCCTCTACCGCGAGCAGGCCGGTCAGGGCAGGCTCGAGCTAGACCTTCCTCAGGGTTCTACGGTGGCGGGGGCCAAAGCGGTTCTGGAGGCCCAATATCCGCTTCAGCTTTCGGGAGGACTGGCCGCCCTCAACGAGCAGTTGGCTCAAGGCCACACCCCGCTAAAAGAAGGGGACGAGTTGGCTTTTTTACCGCCGGTATCAGGTGGCCTCGAGGCCCAGAATAGCTATGGCCTCACCTCCGAAAGACTCCAGGTGCAGCCCTGGGTAGACTGGGCCAGCGATGACCCCTATGGCGCAGTGATTAGTTTTTTGGGCACTACCCGGAGCCCCAACAAAGGCCAAGACGTAGCCTGGCTCGAGTACGAAGCCTATGCCAGCATGGCCGAGCGGGTTATGGGCCAGATTATCGCCGAGATGCGCCAGCGCTGGGTATTGGGCCGGGTGGCCCTGTGGCATCGCGTGGGCCGGGTCTACCCCAAAGAAGGCTCGATTTTGATTGTGGTTTGCGCACCGCACCGACCCGAAGCATTCGAGGCTTGCCGCTACGCCCTCGAGCAGGTCAAGCAGATATTGCCGGTGTGGAAGAAGGAATTCCGGCCCGATGGCTCCTCTTGGGTAGAAGGCCACGCCCCCACTCCCCACAAGTTATAGCCTTCAGAGACTCTTATGGCTTGGGTCTCATTTTGCTCAACCTCTTCTTGATCCCCATAGAGACCGCAGCAGCGCACATCCGGGCTTGCATTTGTGGACGGGGTGTATTACTTTGTTCATCACACTCTGTTCATAACCCAGCCAAACCCATCCCTGCGCCATATCGCCCCGCTCGAGATTGCCCCAAATACGTCCACAAGCTGTTTTTCGGCGATAATCGCCCGCTGTAATTATTGCAGACTCTGCTGCTGCATTAAATACGTGATAAAGGGCACAAGTGGTCTTGGGACTTACCTAAGGTTGTGGTCACAAAGCCTCCGTACCGTGAGAGACAGAGCCGAAGCCCGCGATGCCGCAACTCGGAAAGGCTCGCACGGTTTGTTCTGGCTCATCTCACAAGGAGGTTGTGCATGCGCAGAAGTCGTCCATTCGTTGTTGCTCTGGTGTCAGCGGCCCTATTTGGTGCCGTAGCCAGCGCACAGACCACCACCTTTAAGGACGTGCCCGCAGGACACTGGGCACGCGAGGCGGTGGACTATATCACCCAGTGCGGGCTGATTCAGGGTTTTCCCGATGGCACTTTCCGGGGCAACCAGAACCTCACCCGCTACCAGGCCGCGCTGATTTTCTTCCGCTACATCCAGCAAGGCCAGGCCAAGTGCTCTGCCAACCCCCAAGGTCAGGCAGCAGTAGGCGCAGGTGTAGCCGAGGTTCAGAGCCAGTTGAATGACCTCAAGACCCGCTTCGATGCCCTCGAGAAGACCACCCAGGATCAGGGCGCACGCTTGGCCCAGCTCGAGGCCGATGTCAAGCGGGCCACCGAGTTGAGCCAGCAGAGCGCGGCCCTCGAGACCCGCGTAGCCGCCCTGGAGCAACAGGTCAAGACCATCAGCGCCCAGCCCCAGGCTCAGACTCCCGACCTGACCCCCCGCGTAGCCGCCCTGGAAGATCAGATCAAGCAACTCCAGAGCGCTCCTGCGGGTCAGTCGCCGGATGTGACGGCCCTGACTGCCCGTGTGACTGCCCTCGAGCAGCAAGTTACCACCCTCTCCAACAAGCCCGCCGGAGCGGATGTCGCCCGTGTGAGTGCCCTGGAAGACCAGGTAAAAAGCCTACAGAGCCAGGTGGATGCCCTCAAGGGCCAGCAAGCTGCTGCTCCTCAGCCTCAGCCCCAGCCCCAACCCACCCCTGAAGTACAGCCCGTGACCCCCGTCACTCCTCCTGCTCCGCGTGCGCGTAACTTCTACGTGGGGGCTGGCTTTTCGGTGCTCAACTTTAGCCCCCCAACGGGAGTTGGTGTCTTCGACGGCACAAACACCGCAGTCGGTGGCTTCGTCGGCCTGCGCAGCTTGCTCTTTGGCATCGGCCTGCGGGCGGGTGTGGACTACACCCTGGGCGGAGGCAACCCGCTCTTGGTTCAGGCTTTCCTGACCAAGAACTTCAACTCCACCGGCCTGATTGACCCCTATGTCGGCCTTGGTGCGACCTTCAACGTCTCGGCCTCGAACATCCTGAACAACACCTTCGGAACGGGTCTGGTCGGCGTAGACCTCAACTTCCTCGGCCCGCTGGGTGTTTTCGTGGAAGCTACCCCCGGTTTCGGGGCCAACAGCACCTTCAGCGTCGGAGCCCGCGCTGGCCTGAAGTTCAACTTCTAAACCGCGCTCATTCCGCCTCAGAGCCCCTTCGGGGGCTCTTATTTTTTGCCTCGAGCCTGGTTTTGTCGCGGTTTTCATAAAGCCCCCCGCCGAACACTTGCTTATAAAAACTGCCCTCTGGCGATTACTCCTCACGCTGCACCAAGCTATAGGCGAACTCCAGCAGCAGTTCGGGGCGCTCCTCTTGCAGCTTCCACAGCAGTTCCATCAGGTCATCGTCTGAAAGCTCGAGCAAACCCTGCAAAACCGGGGGTTTCTTGGTTTTAGTCCGAGCCTTGCGGAAGATCTCGGGAGCCTCGAGAATTGCAAAAGCCAGGGCCACCACGTGTTTGCACACCGGCCCCCAGTCGTAAAGGCAGGTACAGCCCCAGATTCCCTGGTTCAGGTCAATAAAGGTGCGGTAGGGATAAGGCGCGGAGCCCCGCAAAAGGGCGCGGTAGCGCCCTTTGGTTTGAGTGGCCTCCTGAAAATCGGCTTTTTGGAAAATCTGCTGACCGCGCTCGAGCACACGCGGGTCGGCTTTTTCCAGCAGGCTCTGGAGTTCCAGCACACCCTCATCAAAATCCAACACAGTCCACTTTGCAAGCCCGCAGGCACTGGTTATGCTGAGTCTTGAGTCGAAAGACTCAATCCTTCAGGGCGGGGCGCAACTCCCCACCGGCGGTAATGGCAGTAACTGCCTCAGCCCGCGAAGCCTGGAAATTAGCAGCACATCCAGGCCCGACCTTGTGAGACTCAGGGGCCGACGGTGATAGTCCGGATGAAAGAAGGAGCGAAGTTCAGGCTTCCTGGCCTGAACGGCGAAAATGATTGGAAACTCTTCTTAAAACCCTCCACACAACTCCGGCTCATAGCCAAGGGACGACTGGTTCGTGCCCAGTTGGCCTATCTCGAGCAAATACCCGGTCTTCGTAAGGGCGCAGGGTTTTGCGCTCACGCCAGAATCCTCGAGTAGAAAAGAAGGTCTTTGTCTACTCGAGCCCTCGCGCACCAGAGATGCTTCGACCGCGCTCAGAATGACAGGGCTTCAAATCGCACGGTTAGTATCAGGAGTCTAAATGCAAAAATTTATGGTCTTACTGGCAGTTTTGTTATCAATGGGCTTAGCTCAAAACCAGAAAATACGAGTCGGGCTGGGGTATCTACCCGACGTGCAGTTCGCACCCTTCTATGCCGGCGCAGCCCAAGGCATCTATGCCAAACACGGCCTGGACGTGGAGTTTCAGCATGGTTTTTCTTCGGAGTTGTATCCCTTGTTGGCTCAAGGCAAATTGGATTTCGTGGTGGCCGATGCCGAAGACGTAATTACCCTACGTTCGCAGGGCACTCCGCTTAAATACGTGCTGGCCTTGTACCAGTCGGTGTCCAATGCGCTCTTTTCCAAAGCCGACAAAAACATCAAGTCAGTACGCGACCTGAAGGGCAAAACGGTAGGGATGCCAGGGCTTTTTGGTACGTCCTACACCTCACTCCAGGCCATGCTGCGGGCGGCTGGGCTCAAGGAGTCCGACATCAAGATCGAGCAGATTGGCTTCACTCAGGCCGAGGCCGTGCTCACGGGCCGGGTAGACGTAGCCATGGGCTTTATCAACAACGAGCCACTGGTGCTCCAGGCTAAAGGGGTGGCGCTCAACGTGATTCCAGCCGGGCCATATAACCTCTCACCGGGGGTTGGCGTAATCAGCACCGACCAGGTGCTAGCCAACGCCGACCTGGCCCGGCGGTTCGTGCAAGCCACCCAGGAGGCCATGGCCTTTACCCTGCAAAATCCGCGCAAAGCCTTTGAGGACTCCAAAAAGTACGTGCCCAACCTGAGCGGAGACCGCTACAAGGTATTGCAGGTTTCCCTGCGGCTGTATACCTCTCCTTATTCACTAAAGAACGGGCTGGGCTTCTCCAACCCCCAAGGCTGGCAAAGTGGCCTGACCCTCTTGAAACAAACTGGGCGGGTCAAGACCGATTTGCCTGCGACAGCCTTCTATACCAACGAATTCCTCAAACCAGGAGTTCAGGCTAGTAAATAGCGCTACCCCTACCTCGAGGCCAAAGCCATCGCGGCCTTGGGGCCGTCGGGGATGTAGCCATATTGCTCGTAGAGCTTGTAGCCCTTCTGGATATAGCTTCTGGCGGCTTGGGTCTGGCCCTCGCGCAGCAAAACCGAACCCAGCACGTAAGTAGCCAGGGGGTTTTCGGGGGCATAACGCACAGCCTGCTCGAGGAAGCGCTGCGAGGCCGCCAGACCTTCTGGGGTTTTAGGTGCAGCCAGGAAGCCTCCTGGAGCCCGTTCCCCTCGGTAGTAGTAAAACTGCGAGCGCAGGTAGTCGAAGCTGAGGGGGGTTACGGCAGCGGGTTTGACCGTCTGGCCGGTAGAGACCACCTGATAGGCAGAGATGGTGTTATCAGCGTTGAACACTGGCTGGGCGAACTGATACTTGCCGTTGATGGGGGCAAAAATCCCCTGGTGAGTGAAGAAGGGCGTGGGCTCGGAGGCATCTATTTCCACGTCGCGCCCATCAGAGAGCTTGATAATGGCGGTGACGTGCCCCAGGTTGCTGACCTGGCCCTTGTTGTTCTTCCAAATCATGTACGCTCCGGCCTGGATGCCCATATCCTGCAACATCCCAGCGATCAGCACCGATTGCAGCAGACACTGGCGCTCGCTGTTGGTCACGGCGTAGGTGAACTCGAAACCTCTGTCCAGGCTGAACCTGAGGATGGTGGACTTGACCAGCTTGTGCAGCCAGGCTCCGGTATCCAGCTCGAGCCTGGTTCTGGCGGCTACATCCTTGAGGGCGGCTAGCTCCTGTTTGCGCTGGGCCAGGGCCTCTACCAGGCTGAGCTGTTCGTAGCCGGGCAGTTTGGCCACCGGAGTCTTGGCATAGGCCGCCTCGAGCCAGTCGTAAAAGGGCTGTACCCCTTGCGAAGGGCTTTCCTTGTAGGAATCTTGGATAAAGGTGGTAAAGGCCGCAGAACGGTAGGGATAGCTACCTGCTCGAGGCTGAGCCAAGGTCAGGCCCAGCACAAAAACCACAAAACCCAGCACCACTCGTTTCATACCTTCCCAGTCTGAACCTTTGTGTGAACTATAAGTGAGGCAATCCCACTTTCTGGCCCAACCCCCTTAATACACTGCTCAGCCCATCTCAGCAACCTCCACCCCTGGTCTTGAAAGGATTCTTTCTGGAACGGCGAAACTGCCCGGTTATCGCGGCCTCGAGGAGGGTTGAGGCTGGGAGTTGTGGTAGCCTGCTTCAGGCCAGTTTCATCTCCACCCCAATCATGAAGAACACCATGCACCGCTCCTTCCTGACCCTTCTAGCCCTTTTGCTGTGGGGCTTGCCGATGGTTCTAGCCCAACCCAAAGCTCCCCTGCCCAAAATAGAACGCATTCTCCCCGGCGAGGTGCAGCCCCTAGCTCCCGGTCAGCGCAACGCCCCACCCTTGCCGCAAATCACCCTCGAGCCGCCGATTCCCGAGGTGCGGCGGGTGGTCTATGCCTCCAACAGCTATATCGAGGTGGCCTCAGCTTTAGGGCTGGTCTCCCCACAAAACAGCACCCCTTCCGACTTGCTGGGCCTGGCGCAGCAAGTGGTGAGCCGAGTGTTTGAGGCTCGGCCCAACCTCGAGGAAGTGGACATCACCCTCTACCGCGCCAACGAGTACGCCGGGTTTGGTGGCCCCTTGCCACGCTTTACGGCTGCGGTCAGCAAAGCTCATCTGGCGGCTTTTAGTAACCTCAGCCTAGGCAACTTGCACAGCTACGACCACCTCTGGATCAACCCCGGCGACAGCTTTTATGGCCCGCCGCTACCGCCCACCAACGAACTCGAGCAAAACCCCAAATTCGAGGGCAGCCGGGCCGAGGTCAAGGCCCAGCGCATCGAGCAAAAGGCTGCCAGCTTGCAAGGCGGGGTGATCGGCAACCTGCTCTATCACGGCAACCCCCAACGGCCCCAAGTAGCCCTGACCTTCGACGATGCCCCCCACCCGCTTTATACCCCGCTGCTCTTGGACACTTTACGTCGCGCTAAAATGCAGGCCACTTTTTTTTGTATCGGGCGTAACGCTGAAGCCTATCCCTACTTTATCCGCGACATGGTGCGGGATAAACAAGAAATCGCCAACCACACCTACCACCACGTTCGCCTCAACAACCTGGATGCCCAGGCCGTGCACGAGGAAATTATGCAGGCCACCAAGGTACTCGAGGGTATTACCGGAAAGCCGCCACGATTTTTTCGGCCTCCAGGCGGGCGCTTTTCTCCTACAGTGCTGCAAGTAGTGCGCGATTTGGGCCTGACCCTGGCCTTTTGGACGGATGACCCCGCCGACTTTGACAATGTGGGCGACGGGGTGCTCCAGACCCGCCTGCTAGCCCAACTCAGGCCAGGGGGTATCGTTTTACTGCACGAAAATGTTTTGCAAACCATTCAGGTATTGCCCACCTTCCTCAGGCTGGCCCAACTCCAGGGTTTGCGGTTGGGAACTACCTCGGCCCTCATACATAGCTCAGTGCAGCCCGCCCCACACCTGCAATTGTCATTGAACCGGCGATTGGCTCACTGACCCCGGCGTAAGGTAAAAGAGCCTGGGGCGAGGTAGGAGCTTCAGCCTGGTTTCAGCATCTCCACATTCAATAGAACTAGGGTTGTTCCCAGCTACAGCATATGGGAGAACCAATGGTCATACAGTCCAGCGCACCCAAGGGAAAAGTAGTTCAGCCCAGCGCCTCGAGGCGGCTGTTAGCTCTGGACGGTCTGCGTGGCCTGACCGTGTTGCTGATGCTGTTGGTCAACAACGTGGCCCTGGATGCCGCCACCCCCGACCAGCTTACCCATGCCCCTTTTGGGGGGATTAGCCTGGCCGATTTGGTGTTTCCCTGGTTTTTGTTTTGCATGGGAGCGGCTATTCCTTATGCTCATGCCAGCTTTCTCAAGCAGCAGCTTCCTCCATGGGCTTACGTCCAGAAGGCCCTGGTACGCAGCGTCACCCTGTTCGCTATCGGGCTTTTTCTGACCAGCGTGCTGGCTCACGCCCCGGTTTTTGCCCTGGGGGTGCTCCAGCTCATCGCCCTGGCCTATCTGGTGGCGGCCCTCATCTATTTGGTTTCTCCACGTCCTGTGGCCCTGCTCTTTATCTCCGGGGCGCTGCTGGTGGGATATTGGGCGGCCCTGCGCTTCGTACCGGTTCCGGGAGCTGGGCCAAGTATCTTTGAAGAAGACCGTAACCTGCTTTTATACCTGAATCAGACCTACCTCGAGCCCCTGGGGCTGCGCGGCCTGCTCTCGGTAATTCCCACGGCTGCCCTGGCCCTGCTGGGTGCGGTGGTCAGCCAGATTTTGCGCGGCCCTACCCAGCCAGACCCCTCGGCAAACCGGCTGGCCCCGATTAGCCTCGAGCTAATTGTGCTGGGTAGCCTTCTGACCTTGGGAGGCTGGCTGTGGAGCTTCTCGCTGCCCTTCAGCAAAACCTTCTGGACCTCGCCTTATATTTTGTTTTCGGCTGGGCTGGGCACCCTGATTATCGCGCTGTTTTATCTGCTCTTCGACCTCAAGGGCTGGCGCAGTCTGGCCTTCCCGCTCAGCGTGCCCGGCTCGAACGCCCTGCTGGCCTATGTGGCTCCAATCGTGTTCAAGGTCTGGATACTTCAGGGCTGGAGCATTCATGGACAGAGCCTGCAAAAACTCTGGCTCAATACGATGGTTTCGCTGGACGGCCCGATTCTTGGGGGCTGGCTTTACACCTTGTCGTATATCGCCGGGTGGTGGTTGGTTTTGTTCTGGCTCTACCGCAAACAGGTTTTCTTGCGGGTCTGAAGCGGTTCACCTTTGATTCACCTGCTGGGCTTAACTTAGCGTTCCCATGAACCCCGTAGCCGCGTCTAGTCCAGCCGAGGTAAGGTTAGATATGCGTCTGCTGGTGGTGGAAGATGAGCCCAGCCTGGGACAAACCCTCAGCGAGAGCCTGTCTGCTCAGGGCTTTCAGCCCCATCTGGTGACTTCGGCCAAAGCAGCCGAAAAAGCCGTCTGGGAAAATCCTTTTGACTTATTTTTGCTGGATGTGATGTTGCCCGAAGGGGAAGAGGCCGGTTTTGAACTGGCCCAGGGGCTACGCGAGGCTGGGTTTCGTCAGCCAATTTTGTTCCTGACGGCCCGTGAAGCCCTGCCGGATCGGGTGCGGGGCCTCGAGGTGGGAGATGACTACCTTGCCAAGCCCTTTGCCCTGGCCGAGTTGGTGGCGCGGCTGCGGGCCTTGGCCCGGCGCGGCGAGGTCAAGCCGCAGGTGGTCAAGGTGGGCGAGAGCCTCGAGATTGCTCTGGAGAAGCGTGAGGTGCGCCACCAGGGCCAGCTCGTCCGGCTTACCGCCAAGGAGTTTCAGGTACTCGAGCTGTTCGCCCTCAGCCCTGGCCGGATCTTCACCCGCGAGGAAGTGCTCGAGCGCATCTGGGGACCAGGCTTCGAGTCCGATTCCAACCTGATTGACGTGTACATCAAAAACCTACGCAAGCGGCTCTACGAAAGCGTGGTCGAGACGGTGCGGGGGTTGGGGTATCGGCTGGGCGAGTGATTGGGATTGAAGCTAGGCAGCAAAGCGCGCAGGTGTAAAGAGCAGAGTGCCAAAAGCTGAAAGCCGAAGACTAAAAGCAAAATACAAGGGGCCTTAAAGCTACACCAGGACAGTATAATTGCCTTATCAAGAAACGCCGTTTGGGACGCCGTTTGTGTTTTTAGGGTTTTGCCTTTGAGTTTTTGGCCTTTGACCTTCGACCTTCGACGTTTTTGCCCTTGGCCTTCGACGTTTTGCTTTCAGCCCTCTGCTCTTTGCCCTAACCAGTAACATATTTCTATGTCCCTGCGTACCCGTCTGGCCCTGATTGCCGCTGGGCTCACCCTGGCGGGGCTGGCGCTGGGGCTGGCGCTGCTGTATTTGCTGCTCGAGCGTACCCGGCTCTCCGACTTGGATCGTGAACTGGCCTTTCAGGCTCAGACCGTGCTGGCGGCGGCTCAGGCCGACCCCAACAACGAAATTCCCCCCGAACTCGAGGACGACCTGACCCTGCAATCAGGCATCAGCTCGATGCTGGTTTTTCGGGAGGGCAAGCTGGTATTTGCCGGAGGAGCCCTCAATGCCAACTACCCGCTCGACCGGGCGGCGCTGCTTCAGGGGTATGGGGTCTCGAGCGTGCGCGGTTGGAGGGTGCATACTCTCTCGCGGGGCAAGCTAACCGTACAGATAAGCCGTCCCCTGGCTTCGCTGGGGCGGGGGCTTACGCGCTATGCCGAAGTAGCCATACCCCTGACCCTGAGTCTAGGGTTGTTCGCAGGGGGCATGGCCTGGCTGTTGGTGGGGTTAGCCTTGCAACAACTCGAGGCCCTCACTCAGGCCACCGCACATTTCGAGGAAGGCATCCAGGTGCCCTCTTCTACCGGCAACGACGAGGTTTCTACCCTGGCCCGCTCCTTCCGGGATTTGCTGGGGAGGCTGCGCGAGCAGCGCGCACGGGAGCAACGTTTCCTGACTTATGCGGCCCACGAGCTACGCACCCCCATCTCGGCTTTTCGGGCCAACCTGGAAGCCGCGCAGTTCCGAGGCAAACTGGATGCCCCCCAGATCGAGCGGCTGCACGGCGAGGCCCTGCGGCTGGAAACCCTGGCGCAAAACCTGCTGGCCCTCTCGAGGGCCGAGTCGGGCGAGATTCGTAAGCAGGATGTGGATTTGGCCGACCTGGTTTCCGAAGCCTTTGACCGTTTTCAACCCTTGGCCCTGGAACGGGGCATGGAACTCGAGCTCGATGCCAGCCCAGCACCCGTTCAGGCCGACCCCCGGCTGTTGGAGCAGGCCCTCAACAATCTGGTCATCAACGCGCTGCGCTACGGCAAGGTCGGTTTTGTCCGGCTGAGCAGCGGTTTGAGACAGGATACAGCCTGGCTCGAGGTCGCCGATGGTGGGCCAGGTTTCCCAGAAAACCTGCCAGAAGGCTTGGGGCTGCGGGTAGCTCGCACGGTGGCCCAGGCCCTAGACGGGAACTTCATCATGGAAAATGCTCAGGGAGCCAAAGCCCGGCTGGAGTTGCCCGCCTATATTGGCCCTCCCACCCAGCTTCCATCCAAGGAACAACAAATGCGTTCCTGACCTACCAGGCTCGAGCAGCAGGGCCCGGCTTCACCTCTAGTTCACTGCTGTGGACTACAACCTCAGGTGGAGGATGTGGTGAGGCGCTGGGTTTGGGTAGCAGCGGGGATCGTGGGCATCGGGCTGACGCTGGGAATCGGGCTCAAAACGCTGGCCCCCATGCCTGTGCCACCTTATCCGGCTGGCCCCAGCGTGATTTATCCACCCCGCACCCTGCCTGAGCATACCCGACTAATCTTGATGGATAAGGGGGACAGTCCGGTCTGGCAAAGCGGCGAAACGCTGAGCCCCACCGCCCTCGAGGATGCCGCCTACTTATCCTTCAAACTGCCCTCGGGCCTGACCTACACCTACGCCACCACAAAAACACCACCCAAATCCCTCCCAGGGCTCGAGGTGCAGGTGGGCAACCACAAGCTCACCCTGGGTCTGTTGGTGAGAAATCGGGGCTATACCCTCAGCGCCAACGGCGAGCTGCTACGGAAAATTCCCTAGAGCAGTTTTCATGAATACCCCGCATCACATCGCCTCTAGGACATTAGAGCGGTTTTCAGAAAGCATAGCGCAGTCCACTGGGTTAGAAAGACCATACCTAGCTCCTTTTTGCCGCGACTTCTAGCGGCAAAAATAGCGCAAACCGCAATAGAATTGCCCTGCTAACAAATCCTGCTCGGGAGCATATTGACAACTGCCTCGAGCTGGGAAATAATATCGCAAACGTTTGCATAAACTTGGGCTTCTCAGATGGGATAGTGTTGTGTTCTTGCCGTATGGAATAGTTTTTATTTTTTGCACACGATTGCAGCCATGATAAAGATAGAAGATGTCGCCAAGCTGGCCGAGGTCTCTTCCTCGACCGTCTCGAGGGCTTTGACTCGGCCCGACATGGTAGCCCCATCTACCCGGGAGCGGGTCATCCGGGCCGCTCATCAGCTTGGCTACCAGCCCAACAAACTGGCTCGAGGCTTGCGTAAACAACAAAGCCACTTGCTGGGACTGATGGTCACCGATATCCTGGCCCCTTTCCACGCCACCCTCGCTAAAGGCGTGCAGGATGCTGCCGAAAAGCATGGCTACGTGGTGTTTTTGTTCAACACCGACGAACAGCCCGAAAAGGAAGAGCGCTATCTCAAAGAGCTGCAAAGCCACCTTCCAGAAGGGTTGTTGATCGTGCCCACCAGCAAAACCCGGCAAAACCTGGGTATTGTGGGCAATCTCACCGTCATCGAGCTCGACCGCACCAGTGGCACTCCCGGCGTACACAGTGTTCTGGTGGATAACGTCACCGGCGCACGGGGTGCAGTAGAACACCTGATCAAACTCGGGCACCGGCGCATCGGCATGGTGGCCGGGCCTCACTCCGTGACCACCGCGCTCGAGCGTCTGGAAGGCTACAAGCAAGCCCTGCTGAGCGCGGGCTTACAGGTACAAGAAGAGCTGATTGCCACCGGCGACCACAAGGAGGAAGGGGGCTACCGAGCCACCCAAACCCTGCTGTCCCTGCCGCCCAAGCTGCGCCCCACAGCGCTATTTGTCGGCAATAGCGAGATGGCCGCAGGGGCTGTGCTGGCAGTGCGAGACTTGCACCTGAACATCCCCAACCAACTTTCGCTGATTAGTTTTGACGATACCCGCTGGGCACGCTTGATGCAGCCTGCCCTGAGCGTAGTAGCCCAACCCGCCTATGACCTGGGTTATATCGCCTGCGAAACCCTGATTTCGCTGCTCAAGCGCGACAAACCCGTCCCAACCACCACCCTGCGGCTTAATACCGAACTCATCATCCGCCAGTCCACCGCTCCCCGATAGAGGCTTTTATGCGACTATACCTGGACTCTGCCGACCTTTCTAACCTCTTGCCCCTGCTGGAGACTGGGGTGTTTTACGGAGTGACCACCAACCCCTTGGTTTTGCGCGAGAGCCGGGTTCCCCTCAGCAGTCTGGGCAATTTTGCCAAGGCGGTGCTGGCCCAAGGAGCCAAGGAGGTCTATTTCCAAACCTGGGGTGAAAAACCGCAGGAACTGCTCGAGCGCGGACGCAAGTTGGCCCACCTCGATGAACGGGTCGTGGTGAAACTGCCCGCGACCCGCGAGGGGCTAAGCGCCGCCGCCGGGCTGCACAAAGAAGGCATCAAAATCTGTATCACTGCGGTCTATACCCCTTTTCAGGTGCTCTTGGCCTCTGCCGTAGGAGCAGCTTATGTGGCCCCTTATCTGGGGCGTATCAACGATTCGGGGCGCGATGGCTACGCTATTGTTTCCAAGATGGCCCAAGCCCTAGCACACACCAAGTCGTCTACCGAAATTCTGGCGGCCAGCATCCGCTCCAGCGCCGATTTGGTTACACTAGCCCAGGACGGCATACGCTGCATCACCTTTCCCACCCGCATCGCCGAGAGGCTGTTCGCCGAACCGATGACCCTCGAGGCCACCCAAGCCTTCGAGCAAGCCGCCCAGGAGGTAGCAAAGTGATTGTTGTAGCCGGAGAAGCCCTGATTGATATGAACCCCTCTGAGGTGGGGGGCCAGATCGCCTACGTGCCTCATCCGGGGGGTTCACCCTACAACGTGGCGATGGGTATCGGGCGTTTGGGAACACCGGTTGGTTTTTTGGGCCGGATGTCCAGGGATGCCTTTGGCAGCTTGCTCAAGAAGCATCTGGCCGCCAGCAAGGTCGGCCTCGAGTACGTGCGCGAGGGCGATGAACTCACCACCTTGGCCCTGGTCACGCTCTCCGAGACCCGCGAACCTTTTTTCTCGTTCTACTGCGAGAACACCGCCGACCGGCTGATGCTCCCCGAAGATTTGCCGGTCTCTTTCCCCAAGGAAGCTGCCCTGCACTTCGGTTCGATTTCGCTGCTACTAGAGCCCACGGCCTCGACCCTCGAGTTTTTGATGCGGCGGGAGACCCGGCGGCGCTTCCTCTCCTTAGACCCCAACGTGCGGCCCTTTCTGATTCGCAACAAAGACCAATACCTCGAGCGGCTGCTGGGTTGGCTGGGGCAGGTGGATTTAGTCAAGGTCAGCCAAGCCGACCTCGAGTGGCTATACCCCGGTGAGAGCCTGGAAGATATCGCCCAGGAATGGAAAAAGTACGGCCCCGCACTGGTCATCGTGACGCAGGGGGGACAGGGTGCTTTTGCCGTCACCCCTACTCAAACCATCCACGTGCAGGCCCCCCAAATCACCGTGGTGGATACCGTGGGCGCGGGGGACTCGTTCATGTCGGGGACTTTGAGCTGGCTCTGGCGCTCGGGAGCCCTCAGCCGGAGCGCACTACAATCGCTTTCCTCGGAGCAGATTGCCGCTCTGCTCGATTTTGCCGTAAAGACGGCGGCCCTGACTTGCACGCGGGCTGGGGCCGATCCCCCCTGGCAAGAGGAGGTGACATGGCTTTAGCTCAGAGGATGAGCGCTGCGTCCCACACGCCAATGTAAGCGCGCAACCCCATCCTTCCGAGCTCAAAGCCCCCAAAAACCCTGACCGCATGACGGCTTTAGGCATGGAGTACCTCTCGAGGAGGCCTTTCGATGTTACCAAAATCACTTCCAAGAACTGTGGCTTTTGTTGCTGGGGCGCTGCTAGCTCTGGCCCTGGCCCAGAAACCCTACGACGGGGTAGAAGCCACCGTGCTGACCTTTACCGGTCCCCAGATTGCCGAACCTTTGCAGCGCCGTGCGCCGGAGTTTGAAAAGCTCACCGGAGCCAAAATTAAAGTTGTCACGGTTCCCTTCTCCGACCTCTACCAGCAAATTCTCACCGACGGCACTACCGGCACCAACAGCTATCAGGCTTGGGTCTTCGCCCCGCAGTGGCTGGCCGACTTCGTGCCTGCGGGCATCGTCGAGGAGATTACGTCCAAGGTACAGACCAACAAAGACCTGCAGTGGTCGGATATCGCCCCCTTTTTCCGTAACTTTAGTACCAGTTATGGCGGCAAAACCTACACCGTGCCCCTGGATGGTGACTTCCAGATGGTCTACTACCGCACCGACGTGCTACAAAAACTGGGCCTCAAGCCCCCGCAGACCTGGGATGACTATCTAGCCATCGCCAAGGCTGCCAACGGCAAAAACCTTTCCATTGATGGCAAGCCCATCTATGGTTCTTGTATCGCCAAAAAGCGCAATGCCCAGAGCTACTGGATGTTCACCTCGATTCTGGGAGGCTACGTACAGAGCTTGGGCACCAAGCAAGGGGCTTTCTTCGACACCACCAGCATGAAGCCTCTGGTCAAAAATGATGCCTTCGCCGAGGCTTTACGGGTGTATAAAGCCACCTCTCAGTTTGGCCCACCCGACGAGCTAAACCTCGACGTAGGCGACACCCGTGGCCTGTTCAGCAGTGGGCGCTGTGCCCTCTCGGTAGATTGGGGCGATATTGGCCCGCTGTCGGTAGACCCCAAGACCTCCAAGGTCAAGGACAAAGTAGGGGCGATTATTCTGCCTGGCAGCAAGCGAGTGCTCGACCGGGCTACGGGCAAGCTGGTCAACTGTGATGCCCAGCGCTGCCCCTATGCCATCAACGGGGTCAATCACGCTCCCTATGCTGCCTTCGGGGGCTGGTCGGGAGGCATCAACGCCAAGGCCGATGCCAAACAGCAGCAGATGCTCTTCGATTTCTTCGCCTACATGAGCGCCCCCGCAGAATCCGGCAAAGACGTGACCATCGGGATTACTGGCTTCAACCCCTTCCGAACCGCACACTTCAAAAACCTGAGCAACTGGACTGCAGCGGGCTTCAGCGTGGCAGGGGCCAAGAACTACCTGGGGGCCATCGAGCAGAGCCTGAATAGCCCCAACATGATCCTCGACTTGCGCATCCCCAAAAACCAGCAGTATCAACAGGTGGTGCTGGACAAGGCTTTGTCCCAGTTCCTGGCAGGAGAAATCAACGCCCAGCAGACCATGGATCAGATTGACGTGGGCTGGGAAGAAATTACCAACACCGAAGGCCGCGATGCCCAGCTCAAGGCCTATCGCCTGACCCTGAGCATAGACAAGTAGCCGCAGGGGCCGAGGGCACGGCGGCACAACAACCCCAGCCCTTTGCTCTCGGCCCAGGTCTGTATATAACCCAAGCAGATATCTTCAGTGGCTATCGGAAAGGGACTTATGGCGCGGTGGACGGATTGGCTCGAGCGCAAGGCTGGTGCGATATTCCTGTGGCCCGCAGTGCTGCTTATGCTGGCCCTGGCGATTTTCCCGTTGCTGGCCTCGATATATCTCTCGTTCTCGCGCATTCAGTTCAGGGCCGGTACGGTCAGTTTCAACTTCGTAGGCTGGGCCAACTACAAACGGCTGCTGTTAGGCACCGAGCAGACCCATTTTCTGGGCATTGGCAAGACCCTGACCCCACTGGGGTGGATTCTGCTGGCCGGACTGGTCGGGCTTTTGCTGTGGTGGGTGGTTCGGCATCTACAGCGTAAAGGCAGCCTGAGGGGCCTGGCGTACCGCCTAGGGGTAAGTGCCCTGCTTATTTTTCTGCTCTGGACGCTGCTGAGCCGCTTGGCAGGCCAGCCTGGTACGGTGCAGACCACACTGGTATACGTGCTTTTTGGCACGGTGATGCAGTATCTGTTGGGTCTGGGGCTGGCCCTGCTGTGTGCGCAAAGATTGCCGGGGATTCGCTTTTTCCGAGTGATTTACCTGCTACCCCTAGCCATCACCCCTGTGGGAGTAGCCTATATGTTCCGTATGCTCACCGACACTGGGCGGGGGCCGCTCAATCCCCTATGGCAAGCTCTGGGACTCACTAACTTCTCCTGGGTCAACGAGCCCTGGGGAGCCCGCTTGGCGGTGATGATTGGCGACGTGTGGCAGTGGACTCCTTTCATGTTTATCGTGCTGCTAGCGGCTGTACAGAGCTTACCCCAAGAGCAAATCGAGGCTGCCGTAGTAGATGGAGCCAGCCGGATACAAACTTTTATCTACATTGTCTTTCCCTATTTGATTCCGGTCAGCGCCAGCCTCCTCCTGATTCGCCTGATCGAGGCTTTCAAAATTGTAGACCTGCCCAACGTGCTCACCAACGGCGGGCCAGGAACCGCCACCGAGTCCATGACCTTGCAAGCCTTTTTCGCCTGGCGCACCTTGGATTTGGGTGGGGCAGCAGCTATCGCCTTTCTTCTGCTGATTTTGGTCAGCCTGATTGCTACCATCTATGCCAACGTAGTAGTCGCCAGGGCCAGGGGAGATTGACCATGCGGCAGGATTCTCCCTTCGCGCCCTCCCCTCTTTCCAAGGTGCTTTCGTATCTGGCTTTGCTGGTCTGGGCAGTGGTGGTGCTCTTTCCCATCTACTGGCTTGTCGTGACCTCGCTCAAAGAGCCCATAGACGTGTTTGAGGGGCCTAAATACCTGCCTTTCGTGGATTTCACCCCCTCGAGTCACGCCTGGAAATATGTCTTTGGCCCGCTGGGGTCTTCAATTTTCAATGCCTACCGAAATACCCTGGTGGTGGCCCTGGCAAGCTCGCTACTGACCCTGATATTGGGCACTATGGCAGCTTATGGCCTGACCCGCTTCACCTATCGCCCCAGGGTGGGCATCATCCTGAGTTTTGTGGCCTGCATCCTGCTGGGTGTGCTGCTGGTCGCGCTTGGCTTGCCCTGGAAACTGGCCCTGATAATAGTCCTGGTACTTTTTTTTCTGGTGACCCAAACCTTGGGCAAACGCTCGAGGCGCAGCTTAGGCAATAGCGATATCGCCTTCTGGATGATTTCCAACCGAATTTTGCCGCCAGTGGTGGTGGTTATCCCGCTCTACGTGCTCTATCAGCAGTTAGGGCTGCTGGATACCCCCACCGCACTGATTATTACCTACACCGCCACCAACCTGCCGATTGCGGTGTGGCTGATGCGCGACTACTTCACAGGTATCCCCCAAGAACTCGAGGAGTGTGCTCAGATTGACGGGGCCAGCCGTTTTCGCATTTTTGCCTCCATCGTGCTGCCTTTGGCAATGCCTGGCATCATCGCCACCTTTTTGTTGGTGTTGGTTTTTGCCTGGAACGAGTATCTGGTGGCACTCTTCCTCTCCAAGGCCAATGCCCAGACCATGCCGCTGATGGTTTCGGCCATGAGCGGAACCCGTGGAACAGAGTGGTGGTATATGTCGGTGGTAATTCTAATCATGATCCTGCCGGTGATTTTCCTGGCGATTTTGCTCGAGCGCTACATCCAGCGCGGGCTTTTGGTGGGGGCGGTGAAGGGATAAGTAAAGGGTAGAAGAACTTATCTTTTGCCCCTGGCCCGAACGGCAAAAACAGCGAAAACTGCAATGGGCGTATACCAGGGGTGAACCGCTATGAAATCCTCTCTCCACATCCTTATGGTCGGTGGGCCAATGTACAACGCCCTGTATGGTTCTATCGCCGAGTTCGAGGCCAGGGAAAAAGTCGGGGTTGAAGTTACTTGCTCGAGCAACCATCCCGATCTCAACGTTCGAATCCAACGAGCCTTCACCCAATCGCCCGGCTACGACCTGATATCAACCCACAGCAAGTTTGCTCCAGCCCAGAAGGGCTGGCTCTCCCCTCTCGACGACGATTTCTCGAGTTCTGAGCTGGCAAACTTCAACCCCGACACGCTCGAGCTGGCCCGCATCAACGGCGAGCTGTACGGTATTCCCCGTAATCTGGATATAAAGTTGCTGCACTACCGTACCGATTGGCTTCGCTCGGCCCCAGCAACCTGGGAAAGCCTGGTTCAAACGGCCCAATCGCTGACCAAAGACCAACCGTACGGGTTTGTCTTTCCCGGTCACGGTTCGGGTTTGTTCGGGCATTTCTTCGAGCTGTGTGGGAGCGCAGGAGCCTATATCTATGGGCAAGAAACACCCATCCCTAAGGTAAATAATCAGGCCGGTAGGTGGGCTCTCGAGACCCTCCGCACCCTGCAAGCCGCCTCGCCGCCCGAAGTCACCGATTGGGAGTTTGACCAAGTTTCGGCCTTTTTTAGGTCTGGTAAAGCGGCCATGACCACCGACTGGCCGGGGAGTTTTCAGGGCCATCTGGAGAGCGAAATCGCCAGTCGGTTGGGGTTGGCCCTGTATCCAAACGGCCCCATGCGGCGGGCCACCTATTCGGGTTCCCACACCTTCGCGGTTGGGGACAAAACTCGAGACCGCCCCCTGGCAATCGCCCTGCTCAAGTTTCTTAGCTCTAAAGAGTCGCAACTGCTCGAGGCCCGAAGGGGGACGCTGCCCGCCCGCCTGGACGCGCTCGAGGCAGTCAAAGCCGAGGTCAAACCGGGTTCACTGCAAGCCCAGCGCTGGGAATTGCTCAGCGAGGCCATCCAGTATCGCTGGGTTCCCCCTAAACACCCCAACTATCCGGCAGTCGAGGCCATTCTCTGGCAAAACGTACAGGCTTTTCTCAAGGGCCAGCAATCGGTGGATGAAACACTAGGCCATATCGAGCGCGAGGGAGAAAAGGCCGCCAGAGGACTGCTATAATCGTGCGGTTTTTTCGGTCGGTGGTCAGCGTTTGGCCCACCATCTTCAACGAGGTTCACCATGAAAATCACCGCTATCAACGTACTCGATATCCGCTTTCCGACCTCTCTGCACTTAGACGGTTCGGATGCCATGAACCCCGACCCCGACTATTCGGCGGCCTACGTGGTGCTCCAGACCGATGGGGGTCTCGAGGGTCACGGTCTGACCTTTACCATCGGGCGCGGCAACGACATCGTCTGTAAGGCCCTCGAGGTGCTCAGACCCATGCTGTTGGGTCAAAACCTCTCGAGGTTTACAGAAAATATGGGGGCTTTTTATCGCTATATCACCGGCGATTCGCAACTGCGCTGGATTGGACCGGAGAAGGGGGTGATACACCTTGCTACTGCTGCGGTGATCAATGCGGTCTGGGACTTGTGGGCCAAGCAGCGAGGTCAGCCGCTATGGAAACTCCTGGTGGACATGACCCCCGAGGAACTGCTGCGCTGCATAGATTTTCGTTACCTGAGTGATGTATTGCACCCCCAGGAGGCGCTGGAGATACTGCGCAAGTGGGAACCCAGCAAACCCCAGCGCGAGGCCGAAATGCGGGCCAGGGGCTATCCTGCCTATACCACCAGCGTAGGCTGGCTGGGGTATTCCAACCAGAAAATTCGCAGCCTGTGCCGCCAGGCGCTCTCAGAAGGCTGGACAGCTTTCAAGCTCAAAGTTGGGCGCAACCTGCAAGACGACCTGCGGCGCTGCCAAATTGTGCGCGAAGAAATCGGCTGGAGCAACATCCTGATGGTGGATGCCAACCAGGTCTGGGACGTGCCGCAGGCCCTCGAGTGGGTGCGCCAGCTACTGCCCTTCCAACCGCTGTGGATAGAAGAACCCACCTCTCCCGACGACGTGCTGGGTCACGCAGCCATCAACCAGGCTCTCCAGGGCAGCGCAACCCAGGTCGCTACCGGTGAGCACGTACACAACCGGGTGATGTTCAAGCAGCTTTTCCAGGCCCAGGCCATCGGGTTTTGCCAGATTGATGCGGCCAGGGTGGGCGGGGTCAACGAAAACCTGGCCATAATGCTGATGGCGGCAAAGTTTGGTGTGCCGGTGTGTCCACACGCAGGCGGGGTGGGGTTATGCGAATACGTACAGCATCTCTCGATATTCGATTACATCGCAGTCTCAGGCTCGCTCGAGCGCCATTACCTCGAGTACGTAGACCACCTCCACGAGCACTTCGTAACACCCGTGGTCATCCATAACGCCCACTATCAGGCTCCGCAAAACCCCGGCTACAGCATCGAAATCCGGCCTCAGTCGCGGGCTGTGTACAGCTATCCGGGCGGAACTTACTGGCGCGACGCGCTTAAGGGTTCATCCCTCACCTAACCCCTCCAGCCAAAGGAGACTCCTATGCCCTACCCCTTGCCCCAGATTCCCCATCCTCCCCAAACCCCACCCAAAACCGCGTATCTAGTTGCCAGCGGAGATTTGCGCCTTGCCGCCAACCAGACCTGCTGGCCTGCCCAGGCCGACATGGAGGCCCGGCTAGGGACGGCCTTTGCTGAGTTGGGCTGGACGGTGGTGCGGGCACATCCTTACAACCCGCTTGAGCAGCACGGGTTTATCTCGAGCCAGCGCATGGGCATGGAGGTCTTCAAGCACATCCCCACCGAGGCCCCACTGGTAGTAGCCGAGGCGGTATGGCAGTACAGCCATCATCTGCTAGCCGGGCTGCGTGACCACCGAGGCCCTATCCTGAGCATTGCCAACTGGAGTGGGCAGTGGCCGGGGCTGGTGGGGATGCTCAATCTGGGGGGTGGGCTGACCAAGATGGGGGTAGAGTACAGCCCAATCTGGAGCGAGCATTTCGATGATGAGTTCTTCAGGCAGGGGCTAAGGCAGTGGCTCGAGACCGGCCATATTCAGCACGACACCTCGCACGTACGCGACCTCGAGCTGGGCCAGCTTCCCCTCGCCGAGCGCCAACTGGGCCAAGCCCTGGCAACACAACTCCAGTACCACAAGGCCATTCTGGGGATTTTCGACGAAGGCTGTATGGGCATGTACAACGCCATCATTGACGACGAAATGCTCAACCCCAGCGGCATCTACAAAGAACGCCTGAGCCAGTCTGCGCTGGTGGCTGAGATGCAGCAAGTTCCTGACCTCGAGGCCCAAAAAACCTACCAGTGGTTGCTAGATAGAGGCATGAAGTTCGTACTAGGCCGCGACGAGGCCAGCGAACTCACCCTGGCCCAGGTATTGCAGCAGCTCAAAATGTATATTGCCGCCATGCGCATCGCCGCCGACTTTGGCTGTGATGCGGTAGGGATTCAGTATCAGCAGGGCCTCAAAGATATGGCCCCGGCCTCAGACCTAGCCGAGGGTTTGCTCAACAACCTGGTTCGCCCACCCGTGTTGAGCCGCGACGGACATCACGAACTCTATCCCGGCCAACCTCTCCCCCACTTCAACGAGGTGGACGAAGGGGCAGCAGTAGACGCAGTCGTGACCCAGCGGGTCTGGAACGCACTGGGCCTAGACCCCTCCACCACCCTGCACGACCTGCGCTGGGGGAGACCCTATAAAGATGACCGGCTCGAGGCTTATGTATGGGTTTTTCTGATTTCCGGCGCGGCTCCACCCAACCACTTTATCGGCGGCTATGCAGGGGCCAGCAGCGAGCGCCAACCACCGATGTATTTTCGGCTAGGGGGCGGAACCGTGAAGGGCATCAGCAAGCCCGGAGAGACCGTCTGGTCACGGGTTTTTGTGATGGGAGGTGGCCTCCACGCCGACCTCGGGCGAGCCACGGTGGTGGAGCTTCCAAAGGCCGAAACCGAGGAGCGCTGGCGGCTCTCCACCCCCCAGTGGCCGATTATGCATGCTGTGCTGCACGGGGTTTCCAGAGACCAGATGATGGCCCGGCACAAGGCCAACCATATCCAAGTGGTCTATGCTCCCTCGGCAACCCAGGCCGATCAGGCCCTGGCAGTCAAGGCCGCGATGTTCGAGGCGATGGGGATTCGCGTACACCTGTGTGGGGACGTGAAGGTGGGATAGTCCAGCCGGGGATCACATGATCATAGAAAAATCCCTCGAGCCGATTCAACAAAGCCGCAAGCCCGCAGGTATATCCCGTGCCCGACCCCACCACGCTCCTGTCACTTCCTAAAACCGACCTGGCTCTGAGCCGTCTGAGCCTGGGCACCGGCTCGATTGCTGGGCTATACAGCCCGGTATCCGAAACCCAGGCGCACCAGACCCTCGAGGCCGCCTGGAGTGCGGGGGTGCGCTATTTCGACACCGCACCGCATTATGGGCAGGGGCTGGCCGAAACCCGGCTGGGCCGATTTCTGCGCAGTAAAACTCAATATGTGGTCTCGAGCAAGGTGGGGCGCTTGCTTCGCCCCGACCTGCCGCCGCACCCCAGCCAACTCAGCGGTGGCGAACCCCTTTTCAAAGATTCCCCCGCCCTGGGGGAGGTCTATGATTACTCTTATCCAGGGGTGATACTCTCGCTCGAGGAGACCTTAAAGCGCCTCGGCTTGAACGCCGTGGATATCCTCTACATCCACGACCCCGACGCGGATAACCGCCAGGTGGCCGAGGTGATGCAGGGAGGTTATAAGGCCCTCTTGGAACTGCGCCAACAAAGGGCGGTGAGGGCTATTGGGGTGGGGATGAACCAATTTCAGATGCTGGAGGCATTCGCCCGAGTGGGAGACTTCGACGTGATGCTGCTGGCTGGGCGCTACACCTTGCTAGAGCAGGGGGCACTGGATTTCCTCGAGCGCTGCTATCATCAGGGCATCGGGGTGGTGCTGGGTGGGGTGTTCAACTCGGGGATACTGGCCAACCCCCACCCCCAGGCTCCTTACAACTACTCCAGGGCCAGTCCGGCCCTGGTCGAACGGGCCCTGAAACTGCAAAGGCTTTGCGATGATCACGGGGTTCCACTCAAGGCCGCAGCTCTACAGTTTCCCCTGGCCCACCCGGCGGTGGTTTCGGTGGTGAGCGGGGCACGCTCGGCTGAAGAAATCCTCGAGAACGCCCGCTTAATGCAGCTCGAGATTCCACCCCAACTCTGGGACGCATTCAAGCAAACCGGGCTGATCCCGGCCCACGTCCCCACCCCATAGGAGGCCCCATGTCAGGACGACTTTCCGGCAAAACCGCTCTGCTCACGGCGGCTGGTCAAGGCATTGGCCGAGCCACCGCCGAGCTATTTATTCAAGAAGGCGCAACCGTTATCGCCACCGATCTCAATCCTGGCTTGCTCGAGGGGCTGAACTGCCGCACCGAAGCGCTGGATGTCACCGACCAGGCTGCCATCAACGCCCTCATCAAGACACTGCCTGCCCTGGAGGTGCTCTTCAACTGCGCGGGCTATGTGCATCACGGTACGGTTTTGGAGTGCAGCAACCAGGACTGGGCCTTCAATTTCGACCTCAACGTACGTTCGATGTTCTGGACGATCCAGGCTGCGCTGCCCAAGATGCTCGAGGGCGGCGGAGGTTCAATCATCAACATGAGCAGCGCAGCTTCCTCGGTCAAGGGGGTGCCCAACCGCTTTGTCTACGGTGCAACCAAAGCCGCCGTGATTGGCCTGAGCAAAGCCGTGGCCGCCGATTTTGTCACCCAGGGCATCCGTTGCAACGCCATCTGCCCCGGCACGGTGGAATCTCCCTCCTGGAAGGCGCGGGTGGTCAGTCAGGCCCAAAGCAGTGGGGCTAGCGAGGCCGCCGTGCGGCAGGCTTTCGTAGCCCGCCAGCCCATGGGCCGTCTGGGCACCCCCCAGGAGATCGCCTACCTGGCGTTGTATCTGGCCTCCGACGAGGCTGCTTTTACCACCGGGCAAATCCACGTGATTGACGGAGGGTGGTCGAACTGAAACCCCTCGAGAGAAGAGGTTCATCTTTGTGAAGAACTCCTTTCCAAGCGACGGTAGGGCCCGGATAACTTAAGTGGGTATAAAATGCCACAGTTATCGCTAAGTCTTGATTTAGAGCGGTTTTCAGAAAGAATAGGAGCCTCCACTCGGTTAGAAAGACCGTACCCAGCTCATTTTTTGCCGCTAGGAGTAGGCCAAAATGGCGGAAACCGCGATAGATAGGAAGTCTGACCCTCCCAGGGCCCAGGTAATAGATGCCCACCAACACTTTTTGTTTCCCAGCCGCACCCCTTACCCCTGGATGCAAGATGCAGCCCTGACCCCGCTACGCCGCGACTTCACCCCCCAAGACTTGCGCCCCTTGCTGAGGGCCAATGGGGTAGATAAAACCGTGCTGGTGCAAACCCGCAGCAGCCTCGAGGAAACCCACCAGTTTCTGCGTATCGCTGCCGAAACCGACTACGTGGCCGGGGTGGTGGGTTGGGTGGATTTGTGCGATAGCGCGGTGGAGAACGTGCTGGAGGAGTTGCTGGCAGCCGAAACCGGGCGCTATCTGGTGGGGCTGCGGCATCAGGTTCACGACGAGGCCAACCCCTACTGGCTGCTGCAAGACCCCGTACAGCAGGCCATAGCCGAACTGGGCAAGCGAGATTTGAGCTACGACTTTCTGGCTCGAGTGCGCGAACTCCCAGCGTGTCTACAAACCGCCCGCAACCATCCCCAAGTACGCTTCGTGCTAGACCACCTTGCCAAGCCCGACATCCGCCGGGGGCAGTGGGATGAATGGCTTGCTGCTCTGGCTCCACTGGCCGCGCTGCCCAATGTCTGGGTCAAGCTCTCGGGACTGGTCACGGAGGCCGACTGGCAGCACTGGCAGCCCCAAGATTTACAGCCCTACCTAGCCAAGACCCTCGAGCTGTTTGGCTCGCGGCGCTGCTTATTTGGCAGCGATTGGCCGATATGTGAGCTGGCGGCAGATTATAGCCGGGTCAAGGCCACCCTCACCGGGCTGCCCAGCGAGGTCTTTAGCAATGCGCTCGAGGTGTACAAACTGCAATTACAGCCGCCCGTGTCAGGGCCTTCATACTAATTACCCCTACAAAACCTGGTCATTTCTTGTGAAAATCGCCCTAATGCCCAGCCCTGAGAATACGTCCCAGACACAATTGATTGCTCGAGCAATTTTATTGTCCTGAACACACTTTAGAGCGGTCTTCAAAATTATGGGGCTTTGGTAACCCTCATTCTCCACAGGCCATAAAACCCCGTCCGCAAGTCAGCCCTACGGCTGCCCAGGGGCCTGCCCCTACAACGGCTGGTTTATTTTGAAGAGTGCCGTAGAGCGGTTTTCATGAATCAGCGTCCATTATCCTCGTTTGAGTGGGGTGAGAAAAGCTCATCAGGCTACCGCGTTTTCGCGTAGCCGGTAATAGTTGGGATCTTCAATGACCTGCAAATAGGCCCGGTAAAAAAGCTGGGCCACTTCGGGGTGGGGCCGGTGGGCCAACCCTGGATGGGACTGAAGATGGCGATACTCCCAAGAACGCGCCGTACAAGCTCGGCCCGCTTTGACCCAACCCAGTTGCAAGCACTTGCAGGCCAGACTCATCAAGGAATAGTTGCCCTCCTGCAAACCAAAGTCGTACAGAAACAGCATTCTCTCCACGGTCTGGTGGGCAAACTCGAGGCTAAAAGAGGGCAGGTGCAGCAAAAGCTTGCCGACCTTCAGGGCCTGCTCGAGGTCGTGCAGCGGGGTGGGTAACACCGCTGGGGATAGGGCGGGGGCTGGGTAGCTCAGCACGATAACACTTCCTAATAAAACAGTACGCAGCCAGGGTCAGGCTTAGATTTTCCTCGAGCTCGCAGGTTCAGAGCGGAGGGCCTCCGGGCTGCGGGTACGGTTTAGTTGATCGAGAATCTGCCGGGTCGAGGCGGTGAGCTGGTTTTGCAGGATAGCCAAACGGCTGGCCTCCTGCCGCTCGAGCGAGAGGCGCAACTCCTCGATTCGCCGCAGGTCGTCAGCACTCCTGGCCCTAGCTTGGATGTCTTGCAAGGAGCCCAGCAGGGTAAAAACAACCCCTAGCAAGACCAGGCTCAACAAGCCCAGCAAGCGCGTGGGCAACACATAATTGCCTAGAAAAAACAAGTTGACCGTCCCCGGTTTGAGCAGTGTATTCAAGTTAGCCGCAGCAAATACCACCACCATGAGTGTGACCAAAATCAAAAACCCGTTGCTCAAACGCATCGCTTGCCTCCTGTGGTGGTTCTCTGCAAACCCGGCATGGCTATAGCCAAAACATAGGTATATCGCCTGACTCCAGACTGAGGCGAAACTGAAACCAGGCTGAATAAGCGATATTGGTCACGTTTTTGAGCTGTTGGCATTGTACCTTGGGGCTGATGAGTCCAGAGGTTCAACAACTGCTCGAGAGTCTGACCGGGCCAGCCTGGCTGAGCGACCCTTCGGGTCAGGTGATTTATGCCAACGGTGCGGCTCGAGGCTATGCGGTATATCCCCCGATTCATCCTGAAGATGCCGCTCGGCTGGAAAACTGCTGGGAACAAGTAACCCAAGGCCACGACCCCTTAAATCTCCTGCTCAGGTTGGGACAGGACGGTCACTACAGCCGTTTCGACTGTCGCCTGAGCCTGCTCGGCCCCAACCGCTTATTGCTGGGCAGCGAGGTCGAGAGCCGCGAAACCCTGGAAGAGCGCTATAGCCATCTGGATGCTTTGTTTCAGGACTTTCCTCTGGGCATTGCCCTGCTAGATAGCGACCTGCGTTACCTCGAGGTCAACCCGGCGCTGGCCCGCTTCAACCACCTCAGCCGCGCCGCCCACCTGGGACGAACCCTGGGTAAGGTGATGTGGAATCCAGACCAGACCCTCGAGCTGTGCCACCGGGTACTTCAGAGCGGTCAGCCCGCACTGGGACAGATGCTCGAGTTTGATACTTCAGAGGGCCATTCCTACTGGGAGGTAAGTTTGTACCCCATCCGTTCCAGGGCTGGAGCCACCGGACTGGGCCTGGTGGTCGAAAATATCACCCAGCGCTCTCACATCGAACATCAGCTCAAAACCCAAGCCGCCCTGGTACAAGAGCGCGCCGACTTGCTGGCGCTGGTCAGAGAGGCGGTTATCGTGCGCGACTCCCAGAGCCGGGTGGTAGCCTGGAACGCGGCTGCCGAGGAGCAGTATGGCTACTCTCAAGCCCAGGCGCTGGGCCAGGTCACGCATCAGCTACTCCAAACCCGCTTTCCCAGTTCCAAAGAGGCCGTAGACCAGACCCTGACCCAGCGAGGGTATTGGGAGGGAGAGTTAGTTCATCGCACTAAAGCAGGCCGCGAGCAAGTGGTGCTCTCGCGCCAAGCCTTGCAAAAAGATGGGCAGGGGCGATCCATCGCGGTGCTAGAAGTCAACATTGACATCACCAAACGCAAAAAGGCCGAGCTGGCCCTGCGCGAAATTGGACAGCGACTGCGCTTCGTCTTGGAGGCTGCCGAGATGGGCGATTGGGAACTCGACTTGAGCACCCAAAGCGCCAAACATTCGCTGCGGCACGATCAAATTTTTGGCTATCCCAATGGGGTAGAGGAATGGAGCTTGCAGCGCTTTCTGGAGCACGTCCACCCCGACGACCTGGAATATGTCAAGGCTTCTTTCGATTATGCTCTAAGGCAGCAGAAAAACTGGGACTTCGAGTGCCGTATTGAGGCAGCCGACGGGGTGGAGCGCTGGATATGGGCCAGGGGCAGTCACATTCTGGCAGAGTCGGGAGAATCGCTGGCGCTGGCGGGGTTGGTGCAGGATATCACCGAGCGCAGGCAGTCCCAAGAGGCCCTGCGGCGCAGCGAGCAACGTTTTCGCAGCCTGATCGAGGCAAGTGCCCAGGTGGTGTGGGTCACAGATGCCAGCGGCGCGATGGCTTTCCCCCAACCAAGCTGGGGCAACTTTACCGGTCAGACCTACAAGGAATATTGCGGCTGGGGCTGGCTCGAGGCCATTCACCCCGACTACCGCGAGCAAGTTGAGGCCCACTGGCGCAATTGTCTGAGCAACCACAACATATACGAGATTGAATACCCGCTGCGCCGCCACGACGGCCAGTACCGTTACACCCAAGCCCGTGGCATCCCCATTCTCGACGATAGCGCAGAGGTCAAAGAATGGGTTGGGTTCAACAGCGATATCACCGAGCGCAACTGGGCCGAAAAAGCTCTACGCGAAAGCGAGGCCCGCTACCGCGACTTGGCCGAGGCTCAGAAACGCTTCGTTTCCGATGCCTCCCACGAACTCCGGGCCCCACTCACCGTCATCCAGGGCAACCTCGAGTTGCTCCAGCGCTTCCGCATGAACAAAGCTGACCGCGACGCAGCAATTGCTGAGTCGGCCCGCGAATCTACCCGCCTGGGGCGCTTAGTAGGGGATTTGCTCTCCTTGGCGCGGGGCGATGCAGGGTTGAAGCTAAGGCTCGAGCAAGTTCAACTGGACAAGATTTTGCTCGAGGCATTCGAGCAGAGCCAACAACTTAGCAAGACCCATCGGTTCGAGCTAGGGCCACTCGAAAGCGTATTGGTGCAGGGAGAGGCCGACTGGCTCAAGCAGCTTGCCATTATCTTGCTGGATAACGCCCTCAAGTACACCCCTGAGGGCGGGATGATACGCCTCGAGCTACACCGAGAAGATACTCAGGCGGTTTTCCGTGTCCGAGACAGCGGTATAGGCATTGCCCCAGAAGACTTACCCCACGTCTTCGAGCGTTTTTACCGAGCCGACGAATCGCGCAGCCAACTCTCTGGGGGCAGTGGCCTGGGGCTATCTATAGCCCGCTGGATTGTCGAACAACACAGTGGAACCATTGGGCTCGAGAGCCAGCAGGGCGTGGGGACTACCGCTATCGTCCGGCTGCCTATTGAGAGCGGTTTTCAGAAAGAATAGGGCCCTCCACCGAGTTAGAAAGACTGTACCCAGCTCATTTTTGCCGTGACTCTAGCGGCAAAAATAGCCGAAGCCGCGATAGATAGCCCCCTTTCCCAGCTTCGGGATTACTCTAAAGAGGCCCGTACCCCAAAGGAATATCGCTCAGTTGAGCCTCAGCTAGGGTAGTCATAGTGACGATCATGCAGTTGGGCTCCCGACCAATCGGATACTAGATTATGAAGGGGCTGAATTATTCACTCAGTCAAGTCGGCAAGCTGACGATCAAGCTAGAGGAGTTGGATCGCCAGGGGAAAGATATCAAGCGCCTCAAGAAAGCCCTGCAAAAAGCCCCTGGCGTGATGTCGGTCTATATCAGCTCGAGCACCGAGGTGGCCTATATCATTTTCGATTCCACCCAGACCAACCCCGAACAGCTTTACAAGATTGTGCAGGACGAAGACATTCGGATCAAAGATGCTCCCCCAGTCAACCAAGCCAAAAGTTCTTACAGCGAACCGTAGGCTCTCGTGGTAGGTTTCAGTGGGTTTAAGGGCTATTCGGTGTCCCATAGCTTACGCTCGATTTCAGCGTTTTTAGCGTGCAGCTTGAGAATTTGCTCGTTGCCCTGGGCTCTTTTCTGCTCGATGGATTTGGCCGTGGCGCTCTCGAGGTAAGACAGCCTTAGCAACTCCGCGGCAGTCATGCCGTCACGGGTGTTTTTGACCCGGCGCTGCTTGCGCAAGTCAGCTGAACTCATCTGGAGCACGCTGCGGTTGGAAAGAGAGCTGACCTCCTGATAGATAGGCCCTTGGCCGCCGTGTTGGGCCACCGCAGACATAAAGCGCTTGCGCGACTCGGTGCTCTCGAGGCGGGCCGAAAGCCAGCGCCGGTGTTCGGGGGAAGGGCTACGCTCGGCGATTTCGGCAGCCAACTGCACGTCTCCGGCCAGATACCGCTTCAGTAAATCCTTGGCCTTACTGCGCCAATGCCTGGCCTGGGGGGTATCCAGCACGAACACCAGATGGGCCAGCTCGGCAAAGGAAAACACTGCCTCGCGGCCCTCCCCAAGGTCACAGAAGCTGTACTCGAGCTGGTGTTGCTGTAATAAGGGCAGTAAATCGCCTGAGGCCAGACCCAGTGCCCCTAGGGCATCCCCGGCGCTGATGCGTCCGTCGGAGCTAAGGCGGATGGGGCTTTTGCCCATCTTGAGGGTTTGCACGGGTTTTTTCAAAGCTGGACTATTCACATAAATATTATAATTGTTTACGATGTAAACATAATAAGCCGGTACACCATTCGGGTTCAAGAAATCTCATGGTGTAAGTTTTTTATCACTTAGCAGTTCGCACGCGGCCATAGATGCTAAGAGTCTCAAGAGTGTCTTGGAGCGTTTTTCCAAGCCGCTCTATAGCTATGCCTCAGCCGGGTTTCAGCGCTGCCTCAGCCCTATTTTCTAGTTTGCTGAAGGAGGTGAATGTTATGGATATCAAAGCTAAGGCTGATGAAGCCAAAACCAAGCTCGAGGATACCGCTCAAGACCTCAAGGACAAGGCTAAAAGTGCCCTCGACGGCGCAGGTGCTGCCGACGACCTCGAGGCTCTCAAGACCGATCTCAAGAATTTGCGAGCCGATGTCTCGAGTCTGATGCATAGCCTCAAAGGGGCCGCTAGCTCTACTGCCCACAACGTCGGTGACGACCTCAAGCACACGGGTGGGCAACTGGGTGAGCAGGTCATGGACGCGCTAGGTACAGTCAAGGATAAGGGTAGTGAACTCACCTCTAGCCTCGAGGGGCACGTGCAAGATCGCCCCTTAATAAGCGTACTGGTGGCATTTGGCCTGGGTTTGGTACTCTCCCGGATGCTCGAGCGGCGGTAAACATGACTGCCCTGGCCGACGTGGTGATCAGCTTGGTCGAGCTGGCCGAGGCCGAAGCCAACCAACTCGGTAGCCGTCTCAGGGGCTGGCTGGTTTCCTTGGTCTTAATTGGGATAGCCGGAATCCTGCTATTGGCTGGGCTAGGCTGGCTGGTGGCAGCAGGCTATTTGCAGCTTCGGGTGTGGCTCGAGCCTGCGCTTGCTGCTGGGGTAATGGGCCTGGTGACACTGGGGATTGCCGGGGGAATGATGCTATGGTATCTGATGCTGCGCGAATGAACCCTGACCAAGCTCTGGAGGCTGCCAAAGCCCAATTGCGCTTGTCGTTTGCTCGTGTTGAAACAGAGCTTGCTGAAACCGCCGAAGACCTTCAGCATAAGGTGTCCCAGGCCACTGCCGAAGTACAGGAGCGGGTCGAGGACACCACCCAGCGACTGGGTAGGCAGTTAAGCACTGCTCTTGATAGCCCTATGCGAGCCGTAAGAAAAAAGCCCCTCGAGGCCCTGGCGATAGCAGCCCTAGCGGGCTGGGTAGCAGGAACGTTGGCGCGGCCCCGCCCGGCCTCGAGCCCGCCCCCCAATCGTAGCCTACTAGAAGGTTTGGCCTCGGGAAATCTGGGCAAAATAGCCTGGGATGTGATACAGCAGGTATATTTGACTCCCCAGAACTTGAGGGGTTGGATTACGGCCCTGCTAAAACCCAAGGAGGAACCCCGATGATCTGGCAAGTCTCGAGCGTTTTGGCTTTTATAGTCACTTTGGTATTCAATACCCTGGCAACTACCGGAGCTATCGGAGGACGCACCACTGCGGCGATTTCCAATGCCTTTCCAGTGGTGTTTACCCCAGCCAACTATGTATTTTCTATCTGGAGCGTAATCTACCTGGGGCTGCTGGCCTTCGTGGTGTATCAGGTTTTACCCGCAGGGCAGCGCAACGCGCGCCTAAGCTTGGTGAGGCCCTTATTCGTGTTGAGCTGCGTATTCAATAGCACCTGGATCATAGCCTGGCAAAACGAATATTTTGCCCTCTCAATGCTTTTGATGCTGGGTCTGCTGGCTACGCTGGCGGCCATTTATAACCGCCTGAAGATTGGCTTAAAGCCTGCCTCCGGCTCCGATTTTTGGCTGGTGAATGGGCCATTTAGCGTGTATCTGGGCTGGATTAGCGTAGCTACCATCGCCAATGCCTGCGTGGTTTTGTATAGCGCAGGTTGGACTGGGGGCGGCATTCCCTGGAGCGTGGTCTTGATCGCTGTGGCAACCGTTTTAGGGCTGGCCTTCCTCAACCAGCGTGCCGATGTCTCCTATGCTTTGGTATTGGTGTGGGCTTTGGTGGGCATTGCCGTGCGCAACTGGGGCATCCCGGTGGTAGCTTATAGCGCCCTGCTGGGAGCGGCCATACTGGTGCTGGTTATAGGGCTGCGGGGCCGCCGTCCCCAACTCGCCGTACCCTCTCGAGGCTAGTCTGGAAAGGCTTGCAGAATAACCGCGTGGGAGTGCGACAGGTCTGTGGCCCACTTCCTCCGAGAGGGGACGGGTGTTTGCTTTTGGCTTGTTGCTCATTGAAAGTTCGCTCCATCCCCTTGTACTCTCCCCTACTTCACGCCCTGCCGTTTCCCGATAGAATCCCTTGTTATGCCGGATGCGCTGCGCCAGTTTTTACCCTTTGACCTCGAGGATTTGCCCTCGGTGCTGGACAAACCCCGCTCGGCCCCGCGAGAAACCCTGAGTTCGGGCTTGGTGGCCTACTTGAAAAGGCTAGATGCCCCTGCCGCCAGCCTCGAGGCTGCCCGCACCCTGGCCCACCCGCAAAGCCGGGTAATGGTAAGCGGTCAACAAGCCGGGCTGCTGACCGGCCCGGCTTTTACCTTTTACAAAGCTCACTCCGCCCTCAAACTGGCCCAGGAATACCATCAGGCCGAACGTCCGGTGGTAGCGGTGTTCTGGGTGGCCTCACAGGATGGCGACACCGACGAGATTCGCTCGGTCGAGCTGCTTGACTTCGAGGAGCGCCCCCACTCCCTGACCCTCGAGCTGCCCCCCGCCCATCCCGCCGGACGCATCGCCTTCAGTCCTTATTTCGAGTCGGTTTGTACCCTGATTGGGCAGTTTGGCGGGCTTCCGGCCATCCAGGAGCGGCTCTGTCGGGCCATGATTGGCGGGAATTGGTCGTACAGCGAGGTGTTTGCCCGGCTGTTGCTGGAGTTTCTGGGGCCGCAGGGCCTGGTGGTGCTCGACCCGCTGGCCCCCGAACTGGCAGGGCTATTCGTGCCCGCCCTCGAGCAAGAACTCGCCGACCCCTTGGCTTCCTCCCAGGCCATCAACCGCACTGCCCAGGCCATGAAAAAAGCTGGGCTCGAGCCCGGCTTGGGTCGGGGCGAGGGGGCTACCAATATCTTTCTCGAGGGCTCCGACCAGGTGCGCCGCCTGCTGCGCTTCGCGGATGGGGAGTTTAGCGACGGGAACCAGGTCTACACCCCCAAAGAGCTGTTGGCCCTGCTGCATGCCCAACCTTCGCGCCTTACTCCGGCGGCGGGCTTGCGGCCTATTGTGCAAGATACCGTGCTGCCCACAGCGGGCTTCGTGGTGGGGCCGGGGGAACTCCGCTATGTGGCCGAGCTGGGCGGGGTTTATGCCTTGCACTCCCTTACCCTACCGGCGGTGATTCGGCGCATGGGGGTGACCGTGCTCGAGGCTCCGGTCGAGCGCATTCTGCACAAATACGGCCTCGAGCCCTGGGCTTTTCAGGCCAATCCTGAGGAGGAGTTCAAGCGGGTACTGGCGGCTCAGGACGAGCGGGTGCAGCAGCTACGGGCCTACCTGAACCGGATTGACCTCGAGTTCGAGGGGCTGCAAGCTCTGCTCACAGACCCCACCCTTACCCGCCCCCGCCACCGCGCCCAGACGCGGGTTCGCCACGAACTCGAGCGGCTCGAGCGCAAGCTCCTAGACCACGCCCTGCACCAGGAAAACACCACCGGAGCCCAGTTTGCCCGCCTACAGCGCCACCTGGCCCCCAGCAACCCCCAGGAACGGGCCTATCCCTTTTTGATGTATCTGCTCAAACACGGTGAAATCGCCTTGCAGCGCCTGCTCGAGCTGCCTGCTACCGGCAACCACATCCTCTCGCTGGCTTAGGGCTAAACAAAATGTCGAACGACTAAGGCTGAAGGCTAAAAGCAAAATGCAAAGGGCCAGAAAGCTACACCAGGACGACACTATTGCCTTATCGAGAAACGTCGTCTGGGACGTGGTTTTCTTTTGAGCTATTGAGCTATGGGCTGATTGCTCGCCGTAACCTGAACATCAATAATTCACCCCGGTGCGTATACTGAAATCTGGTTCTATCATGCCGCGTTTATTTGGACTGGCTTTCTTGCTGCTGGGACTGGCTTTTGCCCAGTCGCAGGATTTGCTGCTACGGGTACTGCTTTCGCAGGGCAGCGCGGGCAGCATTACCTTGGGAGCCCATCAGCGCATTACCAATCTAGGCCGACAAAACTACACCAGCGGAACCCTCGAGGTTTCCGCTGGGGCTAACGAGCTTCAAGTAGACGGGCAGGGCGTGGGGCCTTGGGTGGAGTTTGCCGCCGCCGATGGCTTCAGCCTGAACGGGCGGGCCTACCGGGGCAACCTGCTGGCGGTATGGCAAAGTGGGCAAATCCTGTTTATTAACCGGGTATGGCTCGAGGATTATCTCTTGGGGGTAGTGCCCAGCGAGGTTCCGGCTTCGTTCCCGGCGGCGGTGCTTCAGGCTCAGGCCATTCTGGCCCGCACCTTTGCCCTGCACCGGCTCAACCCCGGCGGCCTCTACGACCTCTGCGCCAACGAGCGTTGTCAGATGTATCTAGGCCGCTCGGCGGAGGAAGGCCCCCAGACCGAGGCGGTGCGGGCCACCCGCAGCCTGATTGTGAGCTACGAACAAAAACCCATCACCGCTGTCTACGATGCCGACTCGGGCGGCTATACGGCCAGTGCTGCCGAAGTCTGGGGTCAAGCCTATGCCTATTTGGTGGCCCGTCCCGATCCCTATTCGCAAAGCCCCAATGGCCTTTGGAGTCGTGTCCTGACCCCCGAGGGGATCGCGGCGGCCCTGGCCAACATGGGCATTTCGGTGGGGGCCGTGCAGTCGGTGCAGGTTTTGGAGTATAGCCAAAGCGGACGACCCTCGAGGCTACGCCTCGTCGGCAGCAGCAAAAGCCTCGACCTCGAGAGCCCCCAAGCCAACCGCCTGCTGCGCGGGCTGGGCCTGCCCTCGACCCGCATCCAGCTCAATGGGTGGCAGGTGCTCGGGCAGGGAAACGGGCACGGGGTGGGGATGAGCCAGTGGGGAGCCAAGGGATTGGCCCTGCAGGGCTGGGATTTCCGGCAGATTTTGGGCTACTACTACCCCGGCACCTTCCTCAGCAGCTTTGGGGTGGTGGCCGGGCTGCGTGACCAGCTTTATGCAGCGGGTTATGGGCCACTGGTAGCCCAAAAATAATACAGCGGTCTTCCGTGTGAGCCGGGCCGCACACCGCCCCTTTGTATACCCCCACAGCCCGGATAAGAGGTAGGTCAATCCACCATGTTCTTAATCTTTTTCTGCGTATATTGAAGCATGACTTCACGAACGCCGCTTTTGGCTGGCCTCTTCGCCACTTATTTTCTGGGCTCTGCACTGGCTTCCCCGGCGCAAGACCTCTTCGACCAGGCCACCTTTCTGATCGGGTTTTACTACAATGGCCCGGCCCAGGTGCAAAGTTTCCGCGACCTGCGCAAAACCTATCAGCCCCAACTCGACTCGCTGTGTGCTGTCGACAAAGATAAGTGCGGCTACGATGCAGCCCGCAAGGTAATCCAGAGCATCGTGCAAAACATCAACGACCCCTTTACCCAGCTCATGGATAACGCCGAGCTTGCCAACGAGCAGCGCTACGGGGCCGGACTGGGGCCTGCCCAACCCCGCATTGGGGTCTGGACACGGCAGGTTCCTCAAGGCTTGATCGTGGTGGAGTCTTTTCCCGGCGAACCCGCCTATGAAGCCGGAATCCGCCGTGGGGACGTAATTACCAGTGTGGGCACAGCTCCGGCCACCCCCACTACCCTATCGGCAGCCGAGGCCAGCAAGGCCGCCTTCAACCTGAGCGTGAGCCGTCAGGGCACTGGCAAAACCCTGAGCCTTACCGCCAAAGTCGCCGACCAGGCCATGCAGCCGACCCTGGATATCAACAATGGCATCGCCTACTTGAAGGTGTATCACTTCTATGCCTCGCAGGATTTCAGCACCGCCGAACACATCTACGACGCGGTTCATAAAGCTGAACAAGCGGGGGCCAAAGGCATCGTGCTGGATTTGCGCAACAGCCTCACCGGCTACGACTCCGAAGCCTTGCTGGCGGCAGGCGCGTTCATCGCCAAAGGTGGCTTTATCTACAACCGGCGTTTCCAGGGTCTCAACGAAACCCACACCCTGGACAATGCCAAGATATACAACCAGCCCCAAGGCCAGGACAAACAGCTCGAGAACCAAGTTCCCAACCCCATCCTGACCAAATTACCGGTGGTGGTACTGGTCAATCGCTACACCAACAACTCCGCTGAGATGCTGGCCTACTTCTTGCAATCGGCAGGCCGGGCCAAGGTGGTAGGAGAGCCCACCGCTGGAGCCTTAGCCATATCCGGCAACGCCGAAGGCCCCCTGATTAATGGCGAGTTCGTGGCGGTCTCGAGCCTCAAGATGGAGAATCTGGATGGTTCACCCTTTCCCGCTCGCGTCACCCCCGACGTGCTGGTACCCCAAGACCTCGCAGCCCTCAGTAATGGGCGCGACCTGGCGCTAGAAAAGGCGCTCGAGCTGCTGAAATAGGTGAACTATGCGCAAACTGTTTGTAGCTACCCTTCTGGTTCTCGCCAGCCTGGCGCTGGCCTCTCCGGCTCAGGATTTGTTCGACCAAGCCAGTTTTTATATCCAGTTTTACTACAACGGCCCTTCGACCATAAACCTCAAAGACCTCACCAACAAATACCAAGCCAACCTGGATGCGGCTTGCTCGGGACAGAAAGATACCTGCCCCTACGACCAAGCAGTAAAGGTTATCGAGGGCATGGTTAGTGAGTTAAACGACGGCCACACCTATTATCAGACCCCCCAAGACCTGGGCACCTTCCAGCAACAACGCACCGGCAACACCCCTTCCAAGGTGCTGCGCATCGGCATCGAACACCGTGCCATCCAGGGCTCGCACGACCGCCTGGTGGTGGACGTGGTAGAAGGTGGCCCCGCAGCCGAGGCCGGGTTTCAGTACGGCGACCGCATCACCGCAGTCAATGGCACGCTCCTGAGTAGTTTCTCGAGCGACGACCAGGCCGTGCAATACCTGACCGAGACTGTGCAGAGTGGACAACCCGTAAAGTTTGACATCGTGCGGGGAATCCAGCGGCAAAAACTCCAGCTCACCCTCACCGGGCGTGAAATCAATCTGGCTCGCTTGCCCTCCATGATTATTCGTCCCGATGGCGTGGCGGTGCTCAGAATCCCCGACTTTCTGGCCGATGGCAAAGTGGGGGTGAAGGTTCACGAGCTGGTCAAACGAGCCCAAGACAAAGGGGCCAAAGCCATGATCGTGGATCTGCGCGGCAACGGCGGGGGCAGTGCGCTGGAATCGCTGATCAGCATGGCGGCTTTCGTGGATGAGCCCTACGTGGCCTTTACCGACCGCTACAACACCGAACGCACCGAGATTGACATTAAGAATGGTGTGGGAGTGATTCGCAACAAGGACGGGGTGGAGGTTCAGCGCTTTGATATCCCCGGTTACACCCGCTGGAAAGGCCCCTTGGTGGTGTTGGTAGATTCACGCAGCGCCTCGGGTGCGGAATATATGGCCTCGGTAATCCAGCTCAACAAAACCGGGGTTATCGTGGGAGAGCCCACCGTAGGCATTGGCAATACCACCACCCGCACCTTCAACCTGATCAACGGCGGAGGCATCAACGTGGCCTACAACCGGGCCTACTTGGCTAATGGCAACAGCTACCCCACCCAAGTCAAACCCGATATCGCGGCCTCGGACAACTTCGACGAACTCGCTAATACCGGCCACGACCTACCCCTCGAAAAAGCCCTCGAGGCCCTGGGGGTCAAGGTCGCAGCTAAAGGGTAGGCGGAGGACAAAACACAAGGTGCTGAAAGCAAAAAACCTGAGGGCCTTAAAGCTACACCAGGACGGCACAATTACCCTATCAAGAAACACCGTCTGGGACGCGATTGGTGCTTTTGGGCCTACACCTTTGGCTTTCAACTTTTAGCCTTCGGCGTTTTGCTCTCTACTCTCTGTTGCTCAACTAACCCATTTACCAGGGCCCCAGCCAAGAGCAACCCTGCACATAGCCCCATCGCCAGATGAAATGCGCTGGTAGAGGCTTCACGGGCTGCTTGGGCGTTTTGGGGGCTCACGTTGGGGGCGGGTTTGTTGAGAGGCGCGATAGCTGTGCGAACTTGAGCAGAGCCGACCTCGAGGCCCGTTTTGGCCTGAAGGTTGGCGTAGAAACTAGCCGTAATCAGCACGAATACCAGCGCTCCGGCGAGTTGTGGCCCGACCCGGCTCACCGCGTTGTTGATGGCTGAGCCTAATCCGGTGCGCTCGGGTGACACTGAGGCCATCAAGCCGGTGGTCAGTGGGGCTACTAACAGGGTCAGCCCCACTGCCATCAGCAGCATCCCTGGGAACACATCGCTCCAATAACCCACCGAGGGCCACAGATTGGCAGGTTCACCAGCTCGAGCCTGCCAGGGCGGGGAGTCGGAGGGAATGCGAGCGAACCACAGCATTCCCAGCATCATCAGGCCTGGCCCCAAGGTCAAAAAAAGTCGCAAGCTATAGCGGCCCAGCAGCGAACCCACTCTGGCCGAAAACAGCGTCAGCGAAAGCCCTATCGGTAGGCCAGTGGCACCCGCTGCCAGGGCGGTATAACCCATAGTGCCCTGAAAAAAAATTGCCTGGTAATAGCCGCTCACATACAGCGCACCATAAATTAGAAAGGTCGAGAGGTTGATAACGGCAAAATTGCGTGAGGCAAAGAGCGAAAGCGGAACCAGTGGGTTGACCGAGCGCCGCATCTGAAAGGGGAAAGCCAGTACCGCCACCAACCCCAGGCCCAGGGCCACCAAGGCGGCAGGGTCGTGCCAGTTCTGCTCCTGACCACGTATGGCTCCATAGCTTAGACCACCAACTGCAATAGCAATGGTCGCAGCTCCCAGCCAGTCAAAGCGCCCTGCCGCGTCCGCACTGCGGCTCTCATCTACGTGCCTCAGGGCATAGAGGGCCACTACTACTAGAGGGATATTGATGAGAAAGGCCACCCGCCAGCCGATGGTGTCTACCAATGTCCCGCCCACCAGCGGCCCCAACAAGGTAGTCGCCGCCGAGGCCGCCGACCAGATGCCAAAAGCCCGCCCTTGCTCGGCTTTAGAGAAGCTCGAGCCGATTAAGGCAAGCGCCCCCGGAACCAGCAAAGCCCCGGCTACTCCTTGCAGCACCCGCGCCAGAATCAAAAAATCCATGTTGGGTGCGAAGGCACATAGCCCCGAAGTCAGGCCAAAACCCCACAGCCCCAAGGTATAAATGCGTTTGCGCCCGTAGTAATCGCAGAGTGCCCCCGCCAGAATCAGCAGCGCCGACAGGGTGAGCAAATAGCCGTTGTAGACATATGACTGGGCCTCGAGGGTAGCAAACAGCGCCGACTTTAGCTGCTGCCCCATCTTGGGCAAGGCCACGTTGACCACTGTAGAATCCAAAAAAACCGTTCCCGAGGCTAGAACCGTAGCCGTCAAGACCCAACGCTGTTTGGGAGTCATAGCTCAGGCTAATATAGCCTCCACTAATCCCGCTACTTATCCCCACGGGTGCTTGAGCCCCCCGCCTTTTGCCAGCCTCGAGCATCCTTCTACTGGCGGATGGGGATAATGTGCCTGGTTCTCAGACTAGACCCAGTATTCAGGCGTAAAGTGGAGCATGGAAGCCATCAAACTGGGGCTGTACGGGCTAGGAGGTTTAGTGCTGTTGGCATCGGCTTTTCTGGCAGGTCGCCTGAGCACTGCCACCCCCACAAGTTTGCATGTCACTCCCACCGCATCATCGGCTATTCAGAGCTTCAATACGCAGTTCAACCAGAATCCCTCACCCAACTTTGGCCTGCCACCCCAGACTCCTCAGGCCGCTCCAGACCCCCGCGAGATGATTCCCCTACCTGGCCCCGGCAACCAGCAGCCCGGAACTCAGCCGGGGCAGCAGAATGGCAGCGCTCAGTGTCCAGTGTTTATCTACCAGGATGGTCAGCTCTACGCCCTGCCCCAACCCGGCCAGCAGCCTGGACAGGGCCAAGGCCAGGGGCCAGGAATACCCGGCGGTGGCTCCCCCGAGCTAATCCCTCTACAACCCCTGCCGGGTTTGCCGCAGCCGAGCCCCCTGCCCTCTCCTTTCTCTAGACCCGGCGGCGGCAATCGCAGCTAAAACCCACCCGGAGGCCAAAGCATGAACGAAGCCAAACCCACCCTCGAGCCCCAAGCCGTGATGGATGCTGCGGCCAAGCTGCGGACGCTGCTCCTGGAAGTCAAGAGGGTCATTGTCGGGCAGGATTTGATGCTCGAGCGCATGGTAGTGGCCCTGCTGGCGCGGGGCCACATCCTGATTGAAGGGGTGCCCGGCCTGGCCAAGACCCTCGCCATCAAAACCATGTCCGAGGCCATCGGGGCCAGCTTCAAGCGCATCCAGTTCACCCCTGACTTGGTTCCCGCCGACCTGATTGGCACCCGCATCTACAACCCCAAGGAGGCCAGCTTCGAGGTCGAACTCGGCCCGATTTTCGCCAACCTGATTCTGGCTGACGAAATCAACCGTGCCCCCGCCAAGATCCAGTCGGCGCTATTGGAGGCCATGCAGGAGCGCCAGGCCACCATCGGCCACCAGAGCTACAAGCTGCCTGACCCCTTTTTGGTGCTGGCTACGCAAAACCCCATCGAATCGGAGGGCACCTATTTTCTGCCCGAAGCTCAGGTAGACCGCTTCATGTTCAAGGTGCTGATAGACTACCCGGCTTTCTACGAGGAAATGACCGTGGTAGACCGAGTCTCCACCCGATTCGACAAAATTAGCGAAGCCCTCAGCGCGGACGAGCTGCGGGCCTTGCAGGCCATGGCTGATCAAGTCAATGTCCATCAGGCCGTCACCGAGTACGCCGTGCGCCTGACCAGGGCCACCCGCGATCCTGGCGAGGCCAAGCTGCCCGAGCTGAAGAAGTACATCAGCTTTGGGGGTTCGCCCAGAGCCTCGGTCAACCTGATTCTGGGAGCCAAGGCCCTGGCTATCGTGCGCGGACGCGAGTATGCCCTACCCGAGGACGTGCGCGACCTGGCCCCGGAGGTGCTACGCCACCGCATCATCCTGTCTTACGAGGCGCTGGCCGACGAGGTCAAGCTCGAGGACATCGTGAGCAAAATTATCGCCGCCGTCCCGCTGCCTAAAGTACACCTGGGCGACCCCTACCGCGACACCCGCCCTGGCACGGAGAATCCTGCCGCGTGAGTGGGGTGATGGAGCATGCTATTCCGGCGTAAAACCACCAAGATGACGGTGCTGCTCAAGCCACCGCCACCGCGCGGGCGCGACCTGCCCGCCGAACTGCTGCGAAAGCTCGAGTTCAAGGTCTTGAAACGCCTGGATGGCTTTTTGTTTGGCGACTACACCGGCTTTTTCTATGGCCCCAGCCTGGATTTGGCCGAGGTGCGCGAATACCAGCCGGGCGACGAGGTGCGCCGCATTGACTGGAACGTGACCGCCCGTAGCGGCAAAATCCACGTGCGGCAGTACCGCGAGGAGCGCGAGGTTACAGCCTGGCTGATCGTAGACCTCAGCGCCTCCATGAACTTCGGCACCCGGCGGGTTCTGAAGCGCGAAGAGGCCCTCGAGTTCGCCGCCACGGCGGCTGCCATCATCACCCGCCACGGCGACAAGGTGGGGGCTATCGGCTTTTCCGAAGCTGGCCTGCGCATTATTCCGCCCAGTTCGGGCCGCAAGCAGACCCTGCGGATTCTGCACGAACTGTATGCCCTAGCTGCCAAGGGGAACGGGGAACCGGGAGCGGGGAACGGAAAAAAGGTGGGAAGCAAAAGCCAGTTTTCCCAGCATCCAGCCCCCAGCACCCACTCCTCTGGCGACCTTTCCAGCGCCCTCGAGTACGCCTCCAAAACCCTCAAGCGCCGGGCCCTGATGTTCGTGGTTTCGGACTTTCTGGCCGAAGCCTCACCGACCCCCTCCTGGGTGCTGGCTTTGCGCCGCCTGGCCTACAAGCACGAGGTGGTGGCGGTGCGGGTCAGTGACCCTGCCGAGCGCGAGCTGCCCAAAGCCGGAGAGTTGCGCCTGCGCGACCCCGAAAGCGGCGAGGAAGTCTGGGTGGATACCAGTGACCCCAGGGTGCGGGCGGCCTATGCCCAGTTGGTCGAACAGCGCGAAGCCTCGCTCCAGCGCGACTTCAGAGCCGCCCAAGTCGAAATGCTACCCCTTTCTACCGACCAGGACATCGTAGCGCCCATCCTCAAGTTCACCCTGCGCAGGAGGAACCGCCGATGAAGAGGGTTTACGGTTTAGTGTCAACCGTTAAGCGAGGGACTATCTCCGGTCGCAGGTCGCGGGCCGAAAACCTGGTTTTTGCCAGACTCGAGACTTGCCACAAGGTTTTGACGGTCGCACCGGAGGTGCTGCCATGAGCTTTACCTGGCCTACTTTCCTGTGGCTGCTGCTGCTGCCGCCGCTATTGGTCTGGGGATTGTGGAGGATGGGCCGCCGCCGCGAGCAGACCGCCAAGGTTTTTGCCGACATGCACCTGCTTGCTTCGGTAGTGCGCCAGCCGCCCAAGGCCCACGTGCGCTGGCCTCTGGCCCTGCAACTCCTGGCCCTGGCCTTATTGCTGCTGGCCGCGGCTCGCCCGGTAGCCAGCTCACCCCTGCTGGTCAATCAGGCTGCAGTGGTGATTGTGGTAGATACCTCGGCCTCCATGCAGGCTCCCGATCTTACCCCCAGCCGCCTCGAGGCTGCCAAAGCGGTGGCCAGGGAGTTCGTCAAGTTGGCTCCAACCACCACCCAGATTGGTCTGGTGAGCTTTTCCGACAATGCCTCGGCACTGGTGCTGCCCACCACCGACCGCCAAAAAGTGCTGGACGGCATCGCCCGGCTCAAGGCTTCTTTCAACACTTCGATTGCTTCGGGCATTGTCACGGCGGTGCGGATTTTGCCGGGACGCAAAAACCTCAAGCCCCCGGCGGAGTTGTTGCCCTCCAACTTGGCCCAGGGCGACCCCCTGCAAATCCAGCCCGACCTGCCCCAAAGCAGCAAGGCCGACTTCCCCCCCGGCAGCATCATGCTGCTTTCCGACGGAGCCGCCAACATCAGCTCCAACCCTGGTCTGCCCACCCTCACCGCGCTGGACATCGCGGCCCGTTTTGCCAAGGACAACGGGGTCAAGATATACACCTTCCCCCTGGGCCGCGAGGGCGGAACCGTGGTGCAACTCGACGGGCAGAGTTATTTCGTGCCCTTCGAGCCGAGAAACCTCGAGCGCATCGCCCAGGATACGGGAGGTAAGAATGTCTATCCGCCCAACGACGACGCGCTGAAAGCAGTGTTCAAGGAGTTGGGCACGGTGCTCCGCTGGCAGTTCACGCGCCTCGAGGTTTCCTCACTTTTATCGGCTTTAGCCATCGTGCTGATGCTGATTGGGGCAGGGCTCAACCTGCGCTGGCAGCGGAGGGTGGTATGAGCTTTGAATCGCCCTGGGCGCTGGGACTGCTGGTGGGCATACCCCTCCTGGCTGGGCTATATTGGCTGGCGCTGGGGGGGCGCTCGAGTGGCTATGCTCTGCACACCGGAGCGGGCCTGCTGCGGGTGGCGGCCCGGCCTAGGCAGGCCCATCTGTTGGCGGTTTTATACCTTTTGGCGGTGGGACTGGCCTTGTTCGCGCTGGCCAGGCCAGAAATGAAGCTGATGGCCCCGACCAACTTGGCTGGGGTGATGCTGGCCATTGAAAATGGCTGGGCCATGAGCCAGACCGACTTGCTCCCTAGCCGCTTCGAGGCTACCAAGGCCGCAGCCCTGGCCCTGGTCAAGGGCCTGCCTCCTAACGTGCCGGTGGGCATCACCACCTTTGCAGGCACGGGGACGGTGCTGCTACCGCCCACTTTAGACCGAGGGGCCGTCTATCAAGCCCTGCAAAACCTGGACTACGGAGGCGGCAACGCTTTTGTTTACGGCTTGCAAGCAGCCCTTCAGGCCATGCCTGCCCAAGCCGAGGGGGGCAGTCCGGGGGTCATCGTGCTCTTCGCTCACGGCCACACCCGCTTCGCCCTCGATCCCCTGCAAGTCGCGGCCACCGCCGCCAAACGGGGCATCAAGATTTATACCGTAGGGGTGGGCACTCCCGGTCACGACTTCGAGGAAGATATCCTCAAAGCAGTGGCCCAAACTACAGGGGGCCTCTACCGCCCCATCTTTGCCGCCTCCGACTTGGGCCAAGTCTATACCGGGCTGGGCAAGACCATCGTGCTCAAGCCCAAAGCTACCGAAGTCAGCGGTATGGTAGCCCTGGCGGCGGCAGTCCTCCTGATACTCAGCCTGGGTCTGGGCACTTACCGGCGGCAGGTGGTCTGAGGTGAGCTTTGTCTGGCCGTGGGTGTTTTTAGGGTTGTTGCTGCTTCCCCTGCTGGTTTGGGTTTATCGGCGCAGCTTGCGGCCCCCAGCAGAATCGGTGGTTTTCCACCCCAATGTCTCCCTATTGCAAAAGGCCACCACCCATACCTCCTCCTACACTCGCCACATACCGGCGGTTTTGTTTCTGGGAGCATTGCTACTGGCCCTCCTGGCCTTGGCCCGGCCCACCTCGAGCTTGCTCGAGGCCGACCCCCGCGCAGGCATCATTCTGGCCGTAGACATCAGCCGCTCGATGCAGGCTACCGATGTACTGCCCAGCCGCTTCGAGGCCGCCCGTAGCGCCTTGCGAACCTTTGTAAACGAGCTGCCTCAAGGGGCCAGGGTGGGCCTGGTGACTTTTTCCAACAACGCCACCCTGGTGGTGCCCCTCACCACCAACCGCCAGCGTCTGCAAGATGCCATAGACCTGCTCCAGCTCGACTTGGGAACCGCCATCGGCGAGGGCATCATGGAGAGCCTGGCGGCCCTGCCCAGGCTCGAGGAGCGCCGTGGCGCGAGCGATCCCAAAAGCCTGGCTACCATCATCCTGCTGACGGACGGGCGCAACCTGGCCGGGATTGACCCCCTGGATGCCGCCAACCAGGCCAATCGCCAGCAGGTACGCATCCACACCATCGGGATTGGGCGGGTGAGCAATGGGCCGGTGCCGGGGCTACCCGAAGGCTATCAGATGGCCGCTGCCTTCGACGAGAAAACCCTGCGGGCCATCGCTCAAATTACCGGGGGCGAATACCAGCCAGTGAACTCCCTTTCCAAGCTCGAGCAAACCTACAGGGCCCTGCGCCAGAAGATGACCTGGCGGGTACACAAGGACGAGATTAGCGCCCTGTTTGCTCTGGGTGCAGGAGTCTTGCTGATGCTCAGCATGGGCCTGGCTCAGTTTCGTCGGAGGGTGGTTTAGAGCTTGGCTCGAGCCTCGAGGAATCGCCAAGGCCAGGCCCGACAGCCGGAATAGACGCTGTGCTTAATTTAGGGGTTCTTTAGGAATCTAAAGAAGAAGGCTACAAACACTAAGACAATGCCGATATTCACTGCTAGCCGTTCCCAGACCCGATTCCTGAAGAACAGCAAATCTACGCTAACGACCACGGCTATCAATAGCAAAATGTAAAGCCCAACGTAAATATTTCTTGGCATTTCAGCCACCAGTTTAACAATATCATATATCAGCAGCGTACCCAGCAACCCGTCTCCTCCAATGCTGGCGACCTCGGGGGTCGCTTTTAGGGCTTCGGTACGAGCGCTTTGAGCAGCGACAGCCGCCACTCCTTAGCGGTGCGGTCGTAGATGCCGAAGCCCGCGCCGAACTCCCAGTAGGCCCAGCTAAAGCCGCGTTTCTCTGCTTCAGAGCGCACAGTGGCGGTCCACAGCACCCTCGAGTCCAAATCTGCCTTCTCGTAGGCCCCAAACTCGCCCAGGAAAATTGGGCGGTTGTTGTCCCGACCCCACTTCGCCGCGTAATCCAAAGCGCCCTGGACGGCGGCTTTCTCGGTGCTGAGCAGGGCGAGGGTTCCACTGGGGCCGCGCAGCTCGAGGTCGTCGAGCAAAATCGGGGGTTGGGCGCTATTGGTGTTGTTTTGGATGAATAAATCGGTGAGTTTGTCGGGGCTACCGCAGTCGGAGAGCTTCAGGGTGTAGTCGTGCCAGCCATCTTGAGTGGCAACGGCTTTGCTGCCCTTGTCCACCTTGTTTTCCATGCACTTGACCAGCAGGTTGGCGGCCCTGTTGGCCTTAAAAGCCAGGGTCGTGTAGCCCTGCACTCCCATGTCGGAGTGCAGATATAGCCCGCCGTAGCCTTTGGTGTAGGTCAGCTCGAGCCGCTGTTTTCCGCCTTCCATCACCAAGCGCCGCGTCGAATCCCAAGACCAGTCCGCCCAGCCAGAAGCCCAGGTTCGAGCATCGCCGCTCCAGGTCACACCCATAGGCAACATGGGCTGTATCCAACCAGCCCCCTGGTGGGTAAAGGTCATGGGATCGTAGTAATGCACCGTAACGATCAGGTTGGGATCGTCGGGCAGCTTCAGTTTTGGCAGTTGCCAGATGCTATTCCAGCTCACCGGGCCGACGATTACTGGCCTCACCGAATTGCTCTGGCGCACTACGGCCAAGGCTTTGGCGAGCAGGTCGTTCCAGAGCTGCGGAGCATCGTTGAACTTGCCGTGCGGCTCGTTGAGTAGCTCGAAATAGACCGTGCTGGGGCGGTCTTTATAGCGCTCGGCAATTTGCTTCCAGATAGCCAGGTAGCGCTGGGTTTCGGCTACCGGGTCGGCGTTGAGTTCGTCGTAGTGGTGAACGTTGATGATGATATTGAGCCCTTGGCTCATGGCCTGATTAATCGCCCAGTCCACCCGCTCGAAGAACTTGGGGTCTACCGTGTAGGGTGCGGTCTTGGTGGCGTGGGTGGTCCAACTCACCGGCAGGCGAATGGTCTTGAAGCCAGCTTGCTTTACCAGGCTGAAATACTCGGGTTGAAGGGTCATGCCCCAGTCGCCCTCGTTAGGGGCCTCGAGGGCATTGCCAAAGTTCACCCCCGAGCCGAGCAGGGTGTTCATCCCGGAAATGTTCAGGTTGACCTCTGCGGCAGCGCAGCCCGCCAGACCAAGGGTCAAAAGAATTGCCATGGCCGTTCTCATGTTTAGAGCCTAGACCCGCAGGGTGAGAGCGCGGATGAAAGCGGGGTTGAGCCACGCTTTAGCTGAGTCCAACCCTGTCCTGGGGGACTTTGTAAACCGAACCGAGGGTTAGACTTAAAAGATACCAATCAAAGGTACTGGACGACAAATCGAGGAAGTCCTAACCGCCTGGGAGGGCATAGAAGCTCATCCCCACCGCTTCGGTGGGCCGGAGTTTTTGCTAGGAAGCCGCGAAATCGGACACGTTCACGAGGGGATGCGCGCAGCGCATACCGGCTACGCCGGTAACCTGGGCGATGGGCTGGTAGACATTCCCTTCCCGGTGAAAGTACGGGACGAAGTGATTGCGGCAGGGCTGGCCGAGCCTCACCATATTTTGCCGGATAGCGGCTGGGTCAGCCTATGGTTGCGCGAGCCCAGCGACGTAGACAAGGCTTTGAAGCTATTCGAGTGCTCCTATGAGCTGGCCCAGCGAGCCCGCCGGGAAGCTCGAGCCGAGGCGACTTAGAGCGGTTTTCATATCGCGGTTTCCGCTATTTTTGCCGCTACTCATGGTGGCAAAAAGGCGCTGGGTACGGTCTTTCTAGCGGAGTGGACTGCCGTTTTCTTTCTGAAAACCGCTCTAAATAGAGGCCGCCCTTCAATCCAGGCTGCGATAAGCCTCCGGGATTGCGTCTGGCTCGAGCCAGAACTCCTCTTCTTGCTGCTTGGCCTGGCCCTGTAGCACCAGCGAATGCAGGGTTTGAGAGACATATTGTTGCACCCGCCGCAGCGGGAGTTCATCGGCCTTCAACTCGGGCCGGTTGAGGTTGAGAAAGGCCCGGTGGAAGGTAGGGAGTTGGTCTAAAGGGATGGCAGCCTCGAGCTGTGACCAGCGAATCATGCCCTAGATTAGCGCATGCTGCTGGAGGGGGGCTCTCCTGGAGTACACCGCTTTACTTGGCCCTGCCGAAAGCGTAGACCAGCTCGCTGCCCTTGCGCACCACGAACAAAATTGCCACCTTGCCGCTGTCGTCGCTGAGGTCGTAGCGGGTGCGGGTTTCGCCGTTCACCACGGTTTTTTGCTGGTTATTGAGCAGGTAGCCTGCCGAAGCGAAGTTGGTCAAGATTTGCTGCACGAAAGCGGGTTGCAGATTGGCGCTGATACCTCTAGCGGCGTAGACCTCGAGGTTAAACCGGCTTGCATCGGGCAGCCGGGCGATTATCGCCTCACTACCCGCGCCTGCTTTATAGGTACCTCTGGGCAGGGGAAGTCCCGAGTCCAGGGTGGAGGAAATCGCAGCCACGGTAGTGACCTCGACTAAAGTCTGGGCAAACGCCGAAAAGCTCAGGGCCACGACCAGAACAAAGAGAACTTGTTTCATCCCTTCAGGCTAAACCAACCCTGGGTCAAAGTCCGGTCAAAAGCCGATAAAGGGCTCGTCGAGCGTTGTACGCAAGATGCAAAGAGCTAGAGTCAACGGCAAAATACAAAGAGCCAGAAAGCTACACCAGGACAGTCCAATTGCCTTATCAAAAAACACCGTCTGGGACGTAGTTGGTGTTTTTAGGTTTTTGACTTTGAATTTTTGGCGTTCGACCTTCGACAAGTTTTTAGCGTCTTGCTCTGTGCCCTCTGCGTTCAGCTTTCCGCTAGGGATACAGCAGAATCTTCCCCACGCTTCGGCGGCTTTCCATCAGGGTGTGGGCTTGGGCAGCCTCGAGGAGCTTGAACTTAGTCCCAATTTCCAGGTGAACTTCTCCCCTTAGCAGGTGGGCCAATACCGCTTCCACACTGGGTTTGAGCAGGGCGGGTCTGGTTCGGCGGTAGTGCCCGCTGGAATATCCAACAACGGCTTTGTTCTGGCGGTGGAGCGGCCTGGTCTCGAGCGTCCCAGCCTGACCACCCGCGTGGCCGTACACCACCAGCCGCCCGAAAGGAGCCAGGCACTTCAGGCCTTCGGCGAAAATCTCTCCGGCGATGGAATCGAGAATCAGGTCGGCCCCGATGTGGTGGGTTAGCTCGAGCACCCGCTCCGCCAACCCCGAATAGCCCACCAGCACGGGGTCTGCCCCTAAGCGCCGCACAAAGGCTTCCTTCTCGGCCTCACCCACCACCCCGATAATCTGTCCGGCCTCCAAGGCTCTGGCAAGCTGCACCACGGTGCTGCCCACCCCGCCCGCCGCTGCCAGCACCAGCAGGCTTTCGCCCGCTTGCAAACGCCCGGCCCAGGTCAAAATGTTATACGCCGTGACCAGCACCGTCAGGCCCGCAACCGCCTCATCGGCAAGGTCGTGCGGCAGGAGGTAGGTTAGCCCTGCGTTGGCCACCACCTTTTCGGCGTAGGAGCCCCCTGCTGGGAATGCCACCACCCGCTGCCCCGGATGCAAGCCCTCCACACCTTCGCCCAGCGCTTCTACCACGCCCACCACGTCCAGTCCGGGGGTGAAAGGAAGGGCTGAACCTGCCTCGTAGCCCCCGCGCCGGGCCTGGATATCGGCAAAGTTGAGGCTGGTCAGGGTGGTGCGAATCAAGACCTGTCCTGGCCCTGGCTGGGGCTCGAGAACTTCCTGGTAAATCAGTTGCTCGGGGCCGCCGTGTGCTGCCACAAGGATAGCTTTCATGCCTGAATATCATAGTACCAGACGTGTTCAGCAAACTCGAGCCCTTGCTCTTGGCCTGCAAACATCCTTTCAGCCTTGGAGATTTGGCATAATCAGGCTGTGACCCCCGAACGCCTCGAGCGCCTGCGTGCTGTTTTGGATAAACGCCAGCCCGACCTTACGGTGCTAATGGAGCGGGTCAACAAGCCCCACAATTTCTCGGCCATCCTGCGCACCTGTGATGCGGTAGGGGTTCTGGAAGCGCACGCTATAGCACCAGAAAAGGGTTTGCCAAATTTAGAAGCGGCCGAGGCCGAAGAGACCCTTAGCCATCCGCTATCGGCTATCAGCACGGGCAAAACCTACAGTGAAAGCTCGGGCAGTGCCTCCAAGTGGATGTTTTTGCAGACCCATGCCGATACGGCCACGGCCTTCGCCCACCTCAGGGCCAGGGGATTTCGGGTCTACGCCGCGCATCTCTCCGATACCGCAGTGGATTACCGCGCGGTGGACTATACCGAGCCGACCTGTCTGCTGCTGGGCGCAGAAAAATGGGGGGTTTCCCAAGAAGCTGCTGCAAGCGCCGATGCCCACGTGATTATTCCCATGCTGGGCATGGTACAAAGCCTGAATGTCTCGGTGGCGGCAGCGGTAATCTTGTTCGAGGCCCAGCGGCAGCGCCTCGAGGCCGGGTTCTACCAGCAGCCCCGGCTCTCCCCCGAGCGCTATCAGGCCATCCTCGAGCAGTGGTCGCAGCCCAAAAAATAGCTCTGGGAGGTTTACCGGCGGCTTTTGAGGATCATGCCCTATACGCTCGGCACAGTGTTCGTGTAGATTAATTTCATGAGAATTCTCGCTTTCATTGTGCTTTTTGGTGGGGCTCTGGCTGGCCCTGAGGCTATCTTCTACAGCCAACAAAATGTCCTCGAGGACGGTCAAATCACCACTGTCCAAACCCCTCACCGCTATCCTTTGGGGGGCCTTGGGCAGATAGATGCCCTTCTGGCCAAGCTCAGCACGCCCGCTAAAGCCGCCCAATGGGCCTACGACCCTACCGCGAAGAAGTGGCTGATGAAAGATGAAGTGGGCTATGCTTTTGCCCCCAGACGGGCCCGGCAACTCTATCAGCAAGCTTTGGCCGCCGGACAAACCCAGTTCAACCTGCCGGTGGCGTACTCCCAGCCTAAACGAGACGTGTTTTATTACCACCGCCTGGGTATCCGCCAAATGCTTTCTGAGGCCACTACCCGCTTTGCTGGAAGCAGCCTCGAGCGCATTTACAACCTAACCCTAGGAGCCAGCAGGCTCAATGGCTATATTGTCGCGCCAGGCCAGGTGTTTTCCTTTGCTCAGGCTATCGGCGATGTCTCCGAAGAAGCAGGCTACAAAAAAGCCTTCGTAATCTCGGGCGAACAGACCGTAGAGGGTGTAGGGGGGGGTATGTGCCAGGTGTCTACCACCACCTTCCGCGCAGCCTATTTCGCCGGGTTGCCCATCGTGGTGCGTCGCTCGCATAGCTATCAGGTGGGCTATTACAAACCCGCCGGGCTAGATGCCACGGTGTACCTGCCCTCCCAGGATTTCAAGTTCAAAAACGATACCCCTGGTAGCATCCTGATCCAGGCCGAAGCGCAGGGAGTCAACCTGACTTTCCGCTTTTTTGGCACTAAAGACCGCAGCGCTACCTGGAGCGACCCGGTTTTCCTCAGCCAAACCCCGGCCCTCCCAACGCGCTACATCGTTTCGGCTAACCTGCGTCCCCAGCAGTTCCAACAGGTAGATTTTGCCGCTGATGGGGCCAGGGTAAGCGTTACCCGCACGGTGCAGTTTTTGGACGGGCGCAAGCTCACCGACACCCTCAATAGCGCCTACCGTCCGTGGGGTGCGGTATGGCTAGTAGGGCCAGGAACCAAGCTCCGCTCGGGCCGAGTAATTACCGCTGAAACCGACGACTCGGCTGGCAAGCATACTTACGATATGCTGACCCAGACGCACTAGAGCGGTTTTCACGAGCAGGCTTCTTGCAGAAGCCGCCCATAACTCATCTAAGCTGACAGGCGGTCATCCTGGACTGGGCTAGATTCACTCCACTGGGCCTCGAGCCACTCCGGCAACTCGGCAATAGACTCCAGTTGCACATAAGATTTGGGCTTGGAATCATCGAGTTGAATGTGTTCGTAAGCCCAGGTCTGGGGGTAGGGAATATGAATGGCCTGAGCGCCCAGCTCGAGCACCGGCAGTATATCCGAGCGCAGGCTGTTGCCCACCATCAGGAATTCCTGGGGGTAGATACGGTGGCAGCGCAGGATTCTACTGTAGGTGTGGGTATCTTTTTCGCTCACCACCTCGAGGTGGTGAAAATATTCGCCCAACCCTGAGCGCAGGAGTTTGGACTCCTGGTCGAGCAGATCGCCTTTGGTGATCAAAAGCAGCGGATAGTCGCCGGAAAGCTCGTCCAATACTGCTTCCACCTCCGGCAGTGGCTGTACCGGAGCCTTTAGCATCTCCTTGGTGAGTTCGACCAGTGCACGAATGTCTCGAGCGGAAATCTGGCCCCCGGTCAGCTCGATTGCGGTCTCGACCATCGAGAGGCCAAAGCCCTTAACCCCGTAACCATAGTGCGAGAGATTGCGAACCTCGGTCTCGTAGAGATGGTTGCCGTCGTAGCTGTCGTCCAAATACCGGTGCATCAGCCGCTTGAATTGCTCCTGGGCCTCGCAGAAATGGGGCTCGTTGTGCCATAGGGTGTCATCGGCATCGAAAGCGATAAACTCGAGCATATCTACACCAACCTTAGGGTGAGTGTAGGACGAGTTCATTCGGGAGATGGGTCAGATGACCCAAGAGGGGTAATCATCCCTTCTACTTGAAACTGCGGCACAATGAGGCCATGCGCTCGAGCATCCTGGGACTGTATTTGTTGATGTCGTTGGCCTGGGCTCAAACCTGCCTCGGACTGCCCAAACTCGTGGTCTCTACACCTTCGGGATACTGTGTGGGCATCGTCTATACCGGGCTGCGAATGCCCAGGGGTGTACTGCCTATGGCAAACGGTGAGGTATGGGTAGTGGAGATGGGAAGTTGGACGGCGGGCCAGGGCTCGCTCTCGAGGCTGCGCAAACAGGGACAAAAATATGTAGTCCAGCGCATATTTACTGGCCTGGATCGGCCCAATGGCATCACCCAGGGGCCCGATGGCAAGATTTACGTGGGCGAGGCGGGCCGCATCTTTCGCTTCGACCCGGCTCAACTGCGCAAAGAATATGTCATCAGCGGTTTACCCGCCACCGGACGGCATCCGCTCAAGCAGTTGATATTCCGAGCGGGAAGCCTGTTTGTCAATATCGGCTCGGCTACGGATAATTGCCAGAACGAAAAAGGCCAGCCGGTTTGTGCGGAAGCCTCTACCAGAGGGCAGATTCGCCAATACACCTTGACCTGGCCTGCGGGCAAGGTGGTCGGGCAGAGGGTGTATGCGACGGGCCTGCGCAACTCCATGGCCCTGGCGGTTCATTCGTCGGGGACGCTGTTGCAAGGTGAGAACTCGAGGGACAATATCCAGGCCGCCGACCCTAAAATCTCCGACCAAACCCATCCCAGCGACGAGCTAAACCTGGTTCTGGCGGGTAAAAACTACGGCTGGCCCTATTGTTATGAAATGGGCAAGAACGCCCCCGAGTTTCCCAAATACAACTGTACCCACAGCCAGAACCCCGCCTTTTTGCTGCCCGCACACGCCGCACCTCTGGGCATGACCTACTGGACGAGTGGCCCCCAGGCGTATCGGGGCTGGTTGGTGGTAGGGTATCACGGCTACCGGGCCAATGGACACCGGCTGGTGGCCTTCCAGGTAGACAACAAGGGCCTTCCTACTGGGTTGTCGGCCCAACTGGTCTGGAACTACGTCTTCAAGGACGGTAGGCTAGGTGCTCCGGTGGACGTGAAGTCGGCAGGGGACAAGCTTTACCTCACCGACGACCGAAGCGGAATGCTGCTGGTGTTCGGCAAGCCCTAACTCGGCCTTCACTTCTCCAGCACCCGCCACAGACACCAAGCAGCATGGCTACGGTGTGGACGGAAGCGCTCTCCGAGGGCTTCCAAGGTCTTCTTATCCATCGGCCCGTAGAGCTTCTCAGCCCCTTTGCGAACGCCCAAATCCAGCACCGGCCACACGTCTGGTCGGCCCAGACCAAACATCAGATACATCTGCACCGACCAGACCCCAATCCCCTTAACGCTAATCAGGCGCTCGAGAATTTCTTCGTCGGGAAGAATCTCGATGGCCTCGAGCCCGCCTTCCAGGGCAAATCCTGACAAATCCCGCAGGTAGGCGGCCTTGGCATTGGAAAGCCCCAGTGAGCGCAGCTCTTGTAGGTCGGCGGTGTGTAAAACTTCAGGCTCGATAGGAAAGCGGGTCTCGAGCCGCTTCCAGATGGTCTGGGCAGCTTTGCCGGAAAGCTGCTGCCCCACGATGGAACTAACTAAGGTGCGGTAGGGCGGCTCAATCTTTACGGGGTTGGGATAAAACGGCGCAGGCCCGTGGCGCTCGAGCAAAGCCTGCAGGTGGGGCTCGGCGAAGGCCACACTGTTGCTCGAGGCTGTCCCTATTCGGCGTTGGGGTCGGCCCCCCAACACCGCATCGGCAGGTTTTGTTCTGACTTTCCTGCCCTCAGCCCTCGGCTCTTGGCGGTGTATGCTGTGTCCACCGCGTTTGACCCTACTCAAACCTCACCCCCTCGCAGGTCGTAACCTTGCCTAAGTAAAGGAAGGTCACTTGCCGGAGTGCGCTCTCTTTATCAAAGGGTGTGAGGGCCGAGGTTCCGTCTTCGGGCAGCACCACCTTGTACCAGCGCAGGGCGGCGCTCCCGGCAGTGTGCAGCACGCAGATGTTAGCTACCGTTCCTACGATCACCACGCTCTTGATGCTCCATAAGTGCAGCAGATGCTCGAGCTGAGTTCCATAAAAGCCGTCGTAGCGAGCTTTCTGAAGCACGGTGTCGCCGGGATGGGGCTTGAGTTCGTCAATAATCTGGGCTCCCCAGGTTCCCTGTACGACGTGCCGGGGCCAGATATCGAACTCCGGGTCGCCCTCGGGATGCCAGTCCTGGGTGTAGACGACTTTTACCCCAGCCGCTCGAGCCTTCTCGAGCAAGCGCTGAATATTGGGCACGGTGGCCTGGGCATCCGGTACAAAAAGCGTACCCTCAGGCTCCACGAAGTCGTTTTGCATGTCTACTACAATCAGGGCGGTCTGCCCAGCAGGCAGCGACACCTGGGCCTCACGGGGGATTTCGGGGGTCTCGAGCATAGGTCTAGTTTAGCGCCGATAACCCAACCTTAAGCCTTGTTTCAGATAAAACTGGTATCTAGTTTCAGAGACAAGCCCGACTCTACTGAGCATGAAAGGAACCCCCTATGGCTAGAACCCTGAGTTACCTGGATGCCACCCACCTGCTGCGCCGGGCCACCGCACGCGGGCGCAAGGAAGAGGCCCAGCAATTAGTAGACGTGGGCCTCGAGGCCGCCGTGGACTCACTTTTACAAGACCCCGCTACGGCTGTGCCCTATCACACCGAAGTCACCATCACCGAGCGCTACGAGCAGCACAAAGAGATTGCCAACCTCTGGCTCTCCCACTGGTTGACTACCCCTACTCCTGCCGCAGAACGGTTGGTGCTATTTTGGCACGGTCATTTCACCTCGCAGTTCAACGAAAGCATGGGGGCTTCAGCCAGCGATGCCTGGACGCAGTTCGCCACCTTTCGCTCCCAAGCCTACGGGCCATTTAGCGACTTGCTGAAGGCCGTGGCTCAGAATCCCATGATGCTGCTCTACCTCAACAACGCTGAGAGCCGCAAGGAGCACCCCAACGAAAACTGGGCTCGAGAGCTGATGGAACTTTATACCCTCAGCCCTGGTTTCTACAGCGAAAAAGATGTTCAGGAGTCGGCCAGGGCCTTTACTGGCTGGAGTACGCGGCTGGCCAGCGGAAAGCGGGGCTACCAGCGCGACCCCAACGAACCTTTCGTGTATTTTTTCAACCCCCGCTGGCACGATAGTGGCCCCAAGACCTTCATGGGGCGGCAAATTCAAAATGGCGACGACGTACTGGATATCCTGAGCAACCATCCCCAGACCTATTTGTTCGTGGGGCACAAGCTACTGGTCAACTACCTCACGCCTCAGCCGCCCCAGGCTATGGTGCAGGAGGCGGCCAGGGTGCTGCAAAGCGGTGGAACTCGAGAGACCCTGCGCTGGCTGTTCACCAGGGACGAGTTCTACAGCCCGCAGTACCGAAGCACGGTGGTCAAGAGCCCCATCGAATATCTGGTGGGTCTGTTCTATGCGGCAGGGCAAAACCAGCCCCTGATCGGCAAGGACGATGGCAAAGCCTCTGCCCGCTTGTTGGGTATCTTTACAGCTATGGGTCAGATTCCTTTTGAGCCCCCTACTGTCAAGGGCTGGGACGGCGATATGAACTGGCTGGATGAATCTCGCCTCCTGACCCGGCTCAACCTCGTCAGCGCTTTTGCAGGCAAGGAAAACCAGCTCGACCTGAGCGTGTTTATGGACGGGGCCAACGGCCCCTTGGCGCTGGTCAAGCCGGAGGCCCAGCTTTTGTGAAGGTGAAAAGTGGAAAAGGTCAAAAGTTAACTGCTGGTCTTACTTTTCACCTTTTCACCTTGATCTTGAATCGGAGATTTCTATGGACAGACGCGATTTCATCAAAAAATCCCTGCTCACCCTGGCCCTGGGCCAGGCCGCGCCCTCGCTGCTTTCCCGCACCGCACTGGCTGCCCAGAGCAAAGACAAAATCCTGGTGGTGGTGAATATGTTCGGTGGGAACGACCAGCTCAACACTCTGGTTCCCTTTCGCAATGATCTCTACTATCACAATCGGCCCAGCATCGCCATCGCCAAGGACACCGTGCTAGACCTGGGTCAGAACGGGCAATATCTCGGCCTGCACCCCCAGCTTCGCCCCTTGATGAGCATGTGGGACGCGGGGGAATTGGCCCTGATTCCGCAGGTAGGCTACCCCAATCCCAACCGGAGCCACTTCGTCTCGACCTCAATCTGGCACACCGCCGACCCCACTCACCACGAACCTACCGGCTGGTTAGGGCGCTGGAGCGATGGTCAAACCGACCCTTTCTGCGACACCTTTGTCGGTGGAGCCACCCCCCAAGCCTTGCAGGGGGTTCATCACACGGCCCCGGCGATTCAGAGCGTGGACGGTTTTACCATCCGTATGCCCAGACCTCTCGAGGACGCAATGAATGCGGAGATGGGCCAAACCCGCCAGGGCAAGGCCGAGGAGGTGCGCCAGGCCATGCTCAGCCTGCGCGGGGCGCTCAATAAAATCGGGCAGATTCGTACCTACACCAACAAGGTGCAGTACCCTGACAACGCTTTTGGCAAAAGCCTGGCCGATGTGGCCCGGATGATTGCCGGAGGCTTGGGTTCTTCGGTGTATTACACCACCGTAGGGGGCTGGGACACCCACGCCGCGCAGCAACCCCGCCAGGCCGAGTTGCTGGGTTATCTGGCCCAGACCCTGAGCGCCTTCCGAGCCGACCTGAAGGCTTTGGGCCGGGACAAGGACGTGCTGATTATGGCCTTTAGCGAGTTCGGGCGGCGGGTACAGGAAAACGCCTCGCACGGCACCGACCACGGCAAGGGCGGCCTGATGTTGGTGTTGGGTAGCGGAGTCAAGGGTGGAATGTACGGCAGCGAACCCGACCTCGAGAACCTCGACGACGGCGACCTCAAGTACCAGACCGACTTCAGGAACGTGTACTCCGCCTCGCTCGAGTGGATTCAGGCCGATACCAAGCGGGTGTTGGGACAAGACTTCAAGCCGCTGGGACTGGTTTAGGGCATAGGGCTAAAGGCTAACCAAAGGGCCTTAAAGCTACACCAGGACAGCATAATTGCCCCATAAAATAATATCGTCCGGGACGGGGTCTGTGTTTTTAGGTTTTTGACTTTGAGTTTTTGGCGTTCGGCGTTTTACGTTTTGCATCTAACTCTCTGCTCCCCGCCCTCTGCGCGTAGCTCTCTACCCTTTGCGCACAGCAGAAGATGTGCTACCCTATGGTTCGCGTCTTCGGTCTGGCGCGGCGCACCAGCGCGAACCGGGTCAGGGTCGGAAGACAGCAGCCCTAAGTGCCACGGAGCGGGTGCCGCCAGGAAGCCGGAGACGCTAAGTTTATCACCAAAACCGTACCTGAGCAGGTACGGTTTTTTGTTGGCGTAGGTTGATAATGACTCATGGCCCAGTTTCTCCAACTGCAACAGCAGGTATTTGCGCTGTACGGCGAAAAGAAATATGCCCAGGCCCTCGAGGTCATCCAGCAAGCCCTGCCCCAAACCCCCGACTACGCTGCCCGGCTGACCGACTGGCAAGCCTGTCTGCTGTGCCTGCAAGGCCAGCCCGACCAAGCACTTAAAGTGCTTCAAGGCGGCCTCGAGCAGGGCTTGTGGTTTAGCCGAAACCGCCTGACCGGCGACCCCGACCTCGCGGCAATTCAAGAGCGGCCTGAGTTGAAGGCCATTCTCGAGGAGTCCGAGCGGCGCAAGCAGGCTGCGCAGGCCCAGATCCAGCCCAAACTGCGGGTGTTCGCGCCCAAGTATTTCGACGAGAAAACCCCCTTGCTGATGGCTTTTCATATGAAGGGGGCGAACCTCGAGGACACCGTCCCCCACTGGCTTTCAGCCGTAGACCGGGGTGTGTTTTTGGCCCTATTGCAGTCAGGACAGCTCGAGGGGCCAAACGAATACTGCTGGGACAACTTCGCCCAGGCCGAGCAAGAGGCTAAAAGCGCCTTTGCGGTGCTCAAAACCCAACACCCTTTCAACCCTGATTATGTTGTGCTGGGCGGGGCTTCACAGGGGGCCGGGTTGGCTCTGCGGCTGGCTCTGCAACAAACTATCCCGGCTAAGGGATTTATCGCGGTGGTGGGCGCACCCAACCCAGAAGCTTTCCTCCCTCACTTCGAGTCTGCCGTCCAGAAGGGCGTAAAAGGGGTATTCATCACCGGCGACCAGGACAGAGCTAAGCCCCTCCTCGAAAACGTTTATGAACAACTGCACAGCAGGGGATTAGAGTGCAGGCTCGAGGTCATTCCCAACCTGGGCCACGACTATCCCGTTGATATGCCTGAACGTCTGGAACGGGCTTTACGCTTTATCATAGCGGCCTAATGGTCATCTTAGGCCGTTTCTCTCATCTAAGCTCCGTATACTGCCTCCAGGAATGCTGCAACGCTACTATTTGCGCGAAACATTGTCGCTGTACGTGATGGGCGTACTGCTCTTCGTGGGGTTGATCACCACCGACCTGCTTTCCTCACTCTCCGGGGTGTTCCTGCGGCAAAAAACCCCGGTCTGGGAAATCCTGCAACTGGTAGGCTACCGCTTGCCCAACACCCTGGGCATCGCCCTGCCGTTGGGCCTGGTGTTTGCCCTGCTGGTAGCGCTGGCTCGCTGGATTCGCCAGTCCGAGCTGAAGGCGGCCTATGCCGCCGGGGTTCCTCCCCGCAGCTTTATCTGGCCGGTGCTGGGAGTGGGCTTGGTGGTGGCGGGGCTGGTGCTGTGGAACGAGGGCTGGCTCAAGCCCATCGCCCAGGAGCGCTTCGACAACCTGCAATACAAGATTTATTACGGCTCCGAGCCTTCTGGGGTGCTCACCGACCAGACTTATACCCCCCAAGGCTTGGGGATTTATTACGCCCAGCGTATTTTTCCAGCTCAGAAAGGTCAAAGTGGGGCAGGCCTCGAGGGCATCCGGGTGGTCGAGCCGGGCGGGGCGATCTGGAGCGCTGACACCGGGCGTTGGGAAAACGGGGCCTGGGTGCTACAAAACGCCTATCGCATCAACCCTGATGGTAGAATTTTCACCGAGGCCGAGCACCCCCTGCCTTTTCCTGCTGGCTTCCAGCCCAAGGCCGTTTCCTACGACGCGCTCAAAATGCCGGACTTGCAAAGCGCAGCCAAAGCCGACCCCGCCGCCCGCTTTCCCCTGGCCCGGCGCTACTCCAACGCTGCCGGGGCCTTGATACTGGCCTGGATTGCGGTGGTGGTGGGGCTATCCCTGCGCGAAGCGGCCTGGGCTTTTATCGCCGTGATAGCCCTGATTTTCGGCTACTGGACTTTCTGGACGCTTTCGGCCCAGTTTGCTCGCTTCGACGTGCTGGGTTCTTATGGGGCTTGGTTGCCCAATATCGTCTATTTCCTGCTGGCGCTGGTGTTTAGCTGGAGGCTGGCGCGATGAGGCAGGGTTGGGGGTCTCGGGTTTCGGGTTGCGGTTTTTGGCTCGTAGACAGCAATCCAGCCAAAGGCTGCGAGTTTTCGGCTATTAGCGCCACCAAAGGTTGCCCATGAATACCCTTGACCGCTACTTAGCTCGAGAGGTCGGGACGTATTTCGTGGGGGCCCTGGCGGTGGTGGTGCTGGCGCTGCTGATTGGGGCGCTGTACGAAGTGCTGGCCCCTCTGCTGGCCAAGGGGGCCGACCCCCTGGTGGTCAGCCAGTATCTGGCCTACCGCGTGCCCGAGGCCATCGTGCGGGGCTTGCCGCTGGCTTTTTTGTTCGCCCTTTTGCTGGTGCTCTCGCGCTTGGGTGAGGAGTCCGAACTCAAGGCCATGCTGGCCAGCGGGGTATCCAAGGGGCGGGTGCTGGCTCCGCTATTAATTGTGGGTGCGGTACTGTTCCTGGTGGGCTTTTTGGCTGCTGAAAGCCTGGTTCCCCGCAGCCTGCAACAAGGGCAGAGCATGTTGCGCCAAGCGGTGCTCGAGAAGCCCCGTGCCCTGCTCCAGCCCGGAACCCGCCTCACCGATGCCTATGGACGCATCGTGTACATCGGCCAGGTAGATGGCAGCGGCATCGGCCAGATACGGGTAATTACCACCGAGGAAACCCTGGTTGCCGAGCGGGGGCGCTTCGAGGCGGGCTCACTGGTGCTTTCCAAGGGGCTACGCGCCACCTATGGCGGGGCCAAGCCGCGCACAGTAGCCCAGTTCGAGCAAGCCACCGTGCCGCTGGTGGAACTTTCGCTCGAGCCCCCCGGTGGCCTGTTCAGCCTGACCGTAGCCGAGTTGCGGGGCCGTATCGAGCAGTACCGCAAACAGGGCTTGCCCTACTACGCCGAGGCCACCGCCCTGTACCGTAAGTGGGCCGAACCTGCCGCAGTGTTCTCCTTTGCCATCTTCGCGGTGGGGCTAGCTTTTTTCCAGCTTGGCAGCAGCCGCAGCCTGGGCATGGTGGGGGTGGTGGTGCTGACTTTTGTCTACTACGCCACCTGGAGCGTGGCCCGCATTATGGGCGAACAGGGGGTGTTGCCGCCCTTCCTGGCCGCCTGGGGGCCGAACCTGCTATACGCCTTGGCCGGACTAGGGCTGCTGGGCGTGGGGAGACGATGAGG
>JADEYI010000312.1_pt1 | contig 76852 bp, 65 predicted proteins | sample 8542331 | NCBI WGS metagenome assembly JADEYI01 (sample SAMN16510988, study PRJNA670497) | mine drainage metagenome | isolation source: biofilm near Copperflume 1 | place: Germany: Marsberg coppermine Kilianstollen | collected 2018-02
GTCACCACCTTTCCGGCCTTGCGCTCGATCATGAGATCAAGGAAGGCGCGCGTCACGGCGATCGGCCCGAGCAGGTTCAGATCGATCACCTTGCGCCAGAAATCGGGCGAGTTCTTCACGAACGGCTCGATCTTGCCCCAGCCGGCGACATTGACCACGATATCGACCTGCCTGCCGTGCGCGGCGGTCGAGGCGCGGAAGGCCTCGATCGAGGCGAGGTCGGTGACGTCCAAGCGAACGAAGTCGGCGCCAGCGCCGCTTGCGCGGATCGCTTCGGCAGCCTCGATTCCCTTGTCCTCGGCGATATCGCCCAACAGCACGTATGCGCCGGCGGCGGCGAGCGCTTGCGCCGTCGCTCGGCCGATGCCGGACGCTGCCCCGGTAATCACCGCTGTCTTTCCGTCGACTCGCATGCAAGTTCCCTTGAGAATTTGATTGAATGATCGTTCATTCAATATACGTCGTCAAGCGCGCGGCATTCGTACTCGTTGCGCTCTAGTGTTGGCCTCGGCTGCGCAAAAGCGCCCCAAATGGACGGTCCACCTCGTCGATGTGCCGGAAAAGCCAATCCTGCAAGAAGTGTGAGCTCTCACTAACACTGGCGGTGTCCAGCTTTGCAGTGAAACGCATGAGCCCTTCGAGCAGGTGTTGATGCTCGCCACGGTGGCGCTCCGCGCTAGCGCCCACTTCATCCATCAATCGCTCCTCGGTGGCGAAGTGATGCTCGGTATAGCGCACCAGTTCCCTGAGCGATTCAACCAGCTGCTCAATTTCGCCGCCGGCGCTCAACGCGTCCTGCAGGCGGTTGATGAGCCCAAGCAGGTGCCGATGCTGCCCGTCGATCACCTCGATTCCGACCTCGTAGCGTGGGCCCCATTGGACACGAGCGGGCAGCGTGCCGGTCGTGGGCAGCGGCGCGGGGCGCCTCTGGCCGTGTCCGGTAATGTCGAACAGAGCGACCACGGTTGCGGGCCCGTCCGGCAACGTTGCGCGCGTGGCCGACAGCTCGACGTCGAACCGGCTGCCGTCGCCGCGCAATGCCCGCAGCCCGATCGCGACGTCGCCGGGGGCGGCAAGCGCCTGCGCGACCAGAACTCGGTCGCGCTCGTCGATCAGCGTGTAAAAAGATGCCGGCGTCGCGTCCCGCTCCAGCCTGAACATACGCTCAAACGCGGGACTCGCATGCAGCAATTTGTCGTTTCGCACCACTGCGATTGCGAGCAGATTCGCACCGACCAGCGCCTCGACGCAAGCGCTCTGAATCGCCACCTGCGCCGACTCAGAATCGAGCGGTTTGCGGTCGCTCACGGTCGATCCTTAGGGGCGAGCGCGAAACAGCATCTTCAGCTCCTCGCCGATCGGTTGGCCTTTCATCGGGCCTCCCGGACCGCCAACGCGGCGCGTCCAGACGCGGGTCTCGGACCCCTCGGCGAGCAGAGTGCCGTCGTCGCGCATCACGCGATGCGACAGCGCGAACGACTTGCCTCCCCAGCGCAGCACTCGCGATAGCACTTCGCAACGGTCGCCGTGCACCGGCGAAGCACGGAACTCGCAATTCGCCGCAACCAGCGGCATTGCCAAGTCTTCCGCGCGCATGCGCTTCACGTCGTATCCTGCCCGCGCGAAGAAATTCCAGGTGGCGGCGTCGAACCAGCGGAAATAGGTTGGATAGAAGATGATACCTGCGGGATCGCAGTCGCCCCAGTGGACCTCGCAGGCGAATTTGCCTTCGATCGACTTGAATTCGGGTTCGATCGTCGTCACGGGGTCAGCATTGCTCCCATGGCAGACCCTCGAAGCGCCAGCCCGCGGTCACGTTGCGCTGGTGGCGATCGTTGAGCTCGCCCTCGAATCCGTGCACGACGTTGTAGATCTTGGTGAAGCCGGCGCGTTCGAGCGCCCCACCGGCCTCCTGGGAGCGGTTTCCGCTGCGGCAAATGAGCACGATCGGCCGCATCGTGTGGTTGGTGCCGGCGAGCTTCTTCACCTGACCGACGAAATGCGGATTGACCTCCCAGTCCGGGCCGTCGTTCCAGGCAACGTGCATGGACCCGACCGGGTGGCCGACGAACAGGTATTCCATTTCGCTGCGGCAATCGATGAACAGCGCATCGGAATTCCGATGCAGGAACTCGTAGGCTTGCTTAGGTTCGAGGTGCTGCATGGTCGGTGCTCGTTCGCGGGAGGGAGATTATACGCCCGCACTCGCAAGTGGTTGACAGATCAGGGGTTCGGCAGGCAGACTACCACTTAGCGCCGATTTGATGATCAGCTTGCGGGCGCCGAATCGCCGAAGGGCGACGACAAAGAAATGCCGCTAAAGAGAAGCGTGCCGCCCCGACGCCGAAGGCCCGTTTCCTGCGAAAGCTGAACGGGCTTTTTTGTTTTCCCGGACCGAATATGAACCAACCCTCCCACGCCGCAAAACTCGAGTCCCTGCTTGCCGAACGCATCCTGCTGCTCGACGGCGCGATGGGGACGATGATCCAGCGCGAGAAACTGTCCGAGGCGCAATACCGCGGCGAACGTTTCCGCGATTGGCCAAGCGAGGTCCGTGGCAACAATGATTTGTTGAGCCTGACGCAACCGGATCTGATCCGGCGCATCCATTGCGACTACCTCGCGGCGGGTGCCGACATCATCGAGACGAACACCTTCAATTCCACGTCGGCGTCGATGGCCGACTACGGCATGGAATCCCTGGTGCGCGAGATCAACTTCGCCGCCGCGAGCCTGGCGCGCAGCGCGGCTGCCGAGTGGGAGGAGAAAAATCCCTCGCGTCCGCGCTTTGTTGCCGGCGTGCTGGGACCGACCAGCAAGACCGCCTCGCTCTCGCCCGACGTAAACGACCCGGGCTTTCGCAACATCTCCTTCGACCAGCTGGTGGCAGCCTACACCGAGGCGCTCGAAGCGCTGATGGATGGTGGCGTCGATTTGGTCCTGGATGAAACGGTTTTCGACACGCTTAATGCGAAGGCGGCGTTGTTCGCAATCGAGACCTGTTTCGAACGGCGCGCCACGCGCCTCCCGGTCATCGTCTCAGGCACCATCACCGACGCTTCCGGGCGCACGCTCTCCGGCCAGACCACCGAGGCGTTCTACAACTCGGTGCGCCATCTGCGACCTCTCGCCGTGGGGCTGAATTGCGCGCTCGGCGCAAAGGAGCTGCGGCCCTATGTCGAGGAACTTGCCGGCATCGCCGAAGCCTACGTTTCCTGCCATCCGAACGCCGGCTTGCCAAACGCGTTCGGCGAGTACGACGACACGCCCGAGTCGATGGCGCGCCAGATGGGAGAGTGGGCGAGAAGCGGCTGGCTGAACATTGCGGGTGGCTGCTGCGGCACCACGCCGGAACACATCAAGGCAATTGCGGACGCGGTGCGTGGCGTCGCGCCGCGAGTCATCCCGGCACTGCCGACGAAGCTGCGCCTGGCCGGCCTCGAACCGCTCAACGTCGGCGACGACTCGCTGTTCGTGAACGTCGGCGAGCGCACCAACGTTACCGGCTCAAAGGCATTCGCCCGCCTGGTTCTGGCGGGAGACTACGCGGCGGCGCTCTCCGTGGCGCGCCAGCAAGTCGAGAACGGCGCGCAGATGATCGACGTCAACATGGATGAGGCGATGCTCGACTCCGAGAAGGCGATGACGACCTTTCTCAGCCTGATCGCTTCCGAGCCCGATATCGCACGCGTACCGGTAATGATCGATTCCTCGAAGTGGAGCGTGATCGAAGCCGGATTGAAGTGCGTGCAGGGCAAAGCGGTGGTCAATTCCATCAGCCTGAAGGAAGGCGAGGCGGAATTCCTGCGCCAGGCGCGCCTGGTACGGAAGTACGGCGCCGCCGCGATCGTAATGGCCTTCGACGAGAAGGGCCAGGCCGACACGCTCGAGAAGCGCAAGGCCATTTGCCAGCGCTGCTACGACCTGCTTACGCGCGAAGCCGACTTCCCGCCGGAAGACATCGTTTTCGATCCGAACATCTTCGCTATTGCGACCGGACTCGAAGAGCACGCCCGCTACGGCATCGATTTCCTGGACGCGGTGGGCTGGATCCGCGAGAACCTGCCCTTTGCAAAGGTCTCGGGCGGCGTTTCGAACCTGTCATTCTCGTTCCGCGGCAACGACGCAGTGCGCGAAGCGATGCACACCTCGTTCCTGTACCACGCGGTGCGCGCCGGGATGTCGATGGGCATCGTGAACGCCGGACAACTTGGCATTTACGAGGAGATTGAGCCGCAGCTCCTCGAACACGCCGAGGACGTGATCTTCGACCGGCGCGAGGACGCGACCGAGCGCATGATCGAGTTCGCCAATTCTGTCAAGACGGGAGCCAAGGAGAACCTCAAAGACGAAGCCTGGCGCAGCGGCAGCGTCGAGCAGCGGCTCGCGCACGCACTGGTAGCCGGCATTGCCACGCACGTGGTCGACGACACGGAAGAAGCACGCCTGAAATTCGCGCACTCGATCGAGGTGATCGAGGGCCCCCTGATGGACGGCATGAACGTCGTGGGCGACCTGTTCGGCGCCGGCAAGATGTTCCTGCCGCAAGTCGTGAAATCGGCGCGTGTCATGAAACTGGCCGTAGCACACCTGATTCCGTTCATCGAGGCGGAGAAGGAAAAAAGCGGCGAGGCGGGGCGTGCCAAGGGCAAGGTCGTGATCGCGACGGTCAAGGGCGACGTACATGACATAGGCAAGAACATCGTGGCGGTGGTGCTTCAATGTAATAACTACGATGTGGTCAACCTCGGTGTGATGGTGCCGGCGCAGAAGATCCTCGAGACCGCGCGTCAGGAGAAAGCCGACGCGATCGGTCTGTCTGGGCTGATCACTCCGTCGCTCGAGGAAATGGCGCACGTGGCGCGCGAGATGCAGCGCGAGGGCTTCAGCGTGCCCCTGCTGATCGGCGGCGCAACAACCTCCCGGGCGCACACCGCGGTAAAGATCGCGCCGAACTACCCGGGGCCGGTGGTGTACGTTCCGGACGCCTCGCGCAGCGTCACGGTGGTCAGCAGCCTGCTGTCGGCCGAGCAGCGCGAGGGCTTCCTGGCCGAAGTCCGCGCCGATTACGAGCGAATCCGCACGCAGCACCGGGAAAAGAAAGGGCCTGGCCCCCTGCACCCGATCGCCGAGGCGCGCAGGCTCGGGCTGAAGACCGACTGGGCGGGCCACCGTCCGCCGGTTCCGCGCAAGCTAGGCGTCACCGTGCTGCGAGAGTACCCGCTCGACGAATTGGTGCCATATATCGACTGGACGCCGTTCTTCCAGACCTGGGAGCTGTCGGGCTCGTACCCGAAGATCCTTCAGGATCCGGTGGTCGGAGAGGCGGCGCGCAAACTATTCGCGGACGCCCGGATAGAGCTCAAGCGCCTGATCGCGGAAAAGTGGATCACCGCCAACGCGGTCTTCTGCCTGTTTCCTGCCGCGCGAGTGGGCGACGACGACATCGAGCTTTACGCCGACGAGCAGCGGCGCGACGTGCTGATGACATGGCATAACCTGCGGCAGCAGAATCACAAGCCGACGGGGCGGCCGAATCTGTGTTTGGCCGATTTCGTGGCGCCGAAAGACTCCGGAGTACCCGATTACGTCGGCGCGTTCGCCGTGACGGCGGGCGGCGGCATCGAAGTCCGGATTGCCGAGTTCGAGGCGCGCCACGATGATTACGGGGCGATCATGCTCAAGTCGCTCGCCGACCGCCTGGCCGAGGCCCTCGCTGAGCGCCTGCACGAACGCGTCCGGCGCGAATTCTGGGGCTACGCCGTCGACGAAAAGCTCGCCACCGACGAGCTTGTCGGCGAGAAGTATCGCGGCATCCGGCCGGCGCCGGGCTATCCCGCCTGCCCAGATCATACCGAGAAGCGGTTCCTGTTCGACCTGCTGGACGCCGAGCGCAACGCGGACATGGTTCTCACCGAGTCGTGCGCGATGCTCCCCGCCGCGTCGGTATCGGGCTTTTACCTGTCGCACGTCGAATCGAGCTACTTCGCGGTAGGTAAGATCGGACGCGACCAGCTCGAGGACTACGCGAAACGCAAGGGCATGCATATCGAGGAAGCCGAGCGCTGGCTCGCGCCGTATCTGGCCTACGAACCCGAAAGGCCGGCTGCCGCCGACGCGGCTGCCTAGCTATAATCCGGTAGCGCAATATTCATTATCGCGGAGCAAACCATGGGCAAGGGCGACAAGCGCACGCGGCGCGGCAAGGTATACAAGGGCAGTTACGGCAAGAAGCGTCCGCAGCGCACGAAAAAGAAGAGCAGCTAACTCCGCGACCCCAGCGCATGAGCGGCAGTGCCAAGCTGTTCGTCGTGGTCGGTGCCGCTATGGCGGCGCTGGCGGTGGTATTGGGAGCGTTCGGGGCGCACGCGCTGAAGGCACGGCTACCCGCCGACATGCTCGAGGTCTACCACACGGCGGTGCAATACCACTTCTGGCACGCGCTCGGAGTGCTCGCTGTCGGCCTCGCCTTGCAACTGTCTCCAGAGGCCGGCTGGCTGCGCGCGGCCGGGTGGCTGCTGACGGCAGGAATCGTCCTATTCTGCGGCAGCCTCTACTTACTAGCGCTCACCGGTTCAAAGTGGCTCGGTGCCGTAACGCCGCTCGGCGGCGTGGCGTTTATCCTCGGCTGGCTGGCGTTGGTAGTGGCAGCGCTACGCGCCTAGCGCCTCGGGCACGATCTCGCTGTCGCGCGGTAAGCGAATTACGCTCGCGGATTCGACATAGCGGGCGAGCGGCCACTCGCCCAGCGCTCGCTGCAGCGCCGCAAGGTGCTGTTCATCCGCCAGTTCGAGCAGCACGCGTTCCGGTCTAGGGTCGCGCAGCAGGCGTGCGAGCGCAATCTGGGTCTCCACGCGACCGGTACAACACGGGCATCCGACCGGAGCTAGTTTCGCCCAGCCGGGGCGCGCGGCCAGCAGTCGCTCGACCAGGGCGCGTGTTGCACTCGGCGCGCCCGTCACGATGTGCACAGGCGTGCGCGTCACTTGCGCCAGAACGCGGGCGTCAGCAGCACCAGCACGGTCAGCAGCTCGAGCCGCCCAAGCAGCATGGCGGCCGAACACAACCAAGTCTGGAAGTCGTCCAGCAGCGCGAAGTTCGATGCCGGGCCGACCTGCCCGAGGCCCGGGCCGAGGTTGTTGATGCAAGCCACCACGGCGGAAAAGGCGGTGACGAAATCGAGGCCGGTCGCCGCAAGCAGCATTGTCATCACGCTTATCGTGCCGCCGTAGACGAGCATGAACGCGAGCACGGCAAAAATAATGTTGTTTTCGATCGGATGTCCGCCTAGCTTGACCGGAATGTAGGCGCGCGGATGAACAATGCGGGCAAGCTCGCGGAACGCCTGCTTGAACATCAGCATCGCGCGTACCAGCTTGATGCCGCCGCCGGTGGATCCCGAGCAGCTGACGAAGGAGACCAGAAACAGCATCCACAGTGGCGCGAACAGCGGCCAAACCCCGAAGTCGGTGTTGGCGTAGCCGGTCGAGGTGGCAACCGACACCAGATTGAACGCCGTATAGCGCAGCGCCACCCAGAAATCCCGGTAAACACCCTTCGCCATCAGAAACAGGGTGATGCCGACTATGCTGACGGCGATCACCGCGAAGAACACGCCGATTTCCGGATCCTCGCGGTAGGGCTTCAGGCTGCGCTTTCGAAGCACCTGGAAGTGGGTCGCGAAATTGATGCCGGCGATTAGCATAAAGACGATTGTCACGGCCTCGATCGCCGGAGAGTTCCAGTGCGCAAAACTGGCATCGTAGGGCGAAAAGCCGCCCGTACTCATGGTGGTAAAAGCGTGCATCACCGCATCCAGCCAGCTCATCCCTGCCCAGCGCATCGCGAGTGCGCACGCGATCGTGAGCAGGCCGTACACGCCCCACAGCCCCTTTGCGGTTTCGGTAATGCGCGGCGTGAGCTTGGTATCCTTCATTGGCCCCGGCGTCTCGGCCTTCAGGATCTGCCGACCGCCTACCCCTAGAAGGGGCAGGATCGCGACCACTAGCACCAGGATCCCCATGCCGCCGAGCCATTGCAGCTCGCAACGCCAGAAGTTAATCGATGGCGGCAAGCGGTCGAGCCCGCTAAGCACCGTCGCGCCCGTAGTCGTCAGGCCCGACATGGCTTCGAAATATGCTTCGGTAAAGGAGAGCTTCGGCAGGTAGGACAACAACGGCAGCGCGCCGAATGCGGGCAGCACCGTCCAGGCGAGCGTAACCAGCAGAAAGCCGTCACGCGCCTGTAGCTCGCGCTGCCGGCCGCGTGTCGCGACCCAGCTCAGTCCACCGGCCAGCGCCGTAGCCAGAATCGCGCTGTCGTAGGCCTGCTCCGCCCCGTCCGCAAGATGCAGCGACAAGCCGAGCGGCACGAGCATGGTGGCGGCAAAGATGATCACCACAACCGAAAGCAGGTTCAGGACAGCGTTGAACCTTCCCATTGCCGCGCGCGCCCGGCGTTAGAGAAACCGGACGCCGACCTGAAACAACTTCTCCACTCGCGGCAGCGTCTTCTTGTCAGCCACGAAAACGATCACGTGGTCTTCGGCCTGGATGACGGAGTCGTGGTGCGCCATGATCACCTCGTCTCCGCGCACCAGCGCACCGATGGTCGTGCCCGCGGGAAGATCGATTTCGTCAATCCGCCGACCCGTGACGCGGCAGGATTCGCGATCGCCGTGCACCACGGCCTCGAGCGCCTCGGCTGCGCCTCGCCGCAGGCTGTGGACCGAGACCACGTCGCCGCGACGCACGTGTGCCAGCAACTTGCCGATAGTCGCCTGGGCCGGCGATATCGCGATGTCGATCTCGCCGCTCTGAAGGAGATCCACATACGAACGACGATTGATCAGCGCTACAACGCGCCGCGCACCCATGCGCTTGGCCAGCAGCGCGCTCATTATGTTGTGTTCGTCGTCGTTGGTAACGGCCACGAACAGATCCATCTCGGCGATATTTTCCTGCTCGAGCAGCTCTTCATCGGTGGCATCACCGTTGAGCACCAATGCACGGTTGACCTTGGCAGCGAGCATCTCGCAGCGGCGCTTGTTGTGCTCGACGACGCGCACCGAATAGTCGTTCTCGAGCGCTCGTGCGAGGCGCAACCCGATGTTACCGCCGCCCGCGACCATCACGCGTTTGACCGGACGGTCCATGCGGCGCAGCTCACGCATAACCCGGCGAATATGTTTCTCCGGCGCGAGGCAGAACACTTCGTCGCCGACCTCGATCACCGTATCGCCATCTGGAACGATGGCGCGGTCGCGGCGGAAGATGGCGACCACACGCGTATCGACACCGGGAATATGTTGCCGCAGGTCCTTCAGTTGACGCCCGACCAGCGGGCCACCCATGTACGAGCGCACCGCGACGAGGCTCACGCGGCCATCGGCGAAATCCAGCACCTGCAGCGCCTCGGGAAACTCGACCAGCTTGACAATGTAGTCGGTAAGCACCTGCTCGGGGCAAATCGACAGGTCGACGTCGAAACCCTCCGGGCCCAGCACTTTCTCGTCATTCAGAAAATCGGTCGCTCGGATGCGTGCCACTCGCCGCGGAACATTGAACATGCGCGCGGCAACCTTGCAGGCAACGAGATTCGTCTCGTCAGACTGCGTAACGGCAATCAAGAGGTCGGCGTCTGCAGCGCCTGCTTCCGCCAGGACGGAGGGATGCGAGGCGCTTCCTACCAGCGTGCGCAAATCAAACCTGTCCTGCAGCGCGCGCAATCGCGTCGGGTCGACGTCGACGACCGTAATGTCGTTTTGCTCGGAAACAAGGCTCTCGGCAACCGACGCGCCGACCTGCCCAGCGCCGAGTATGATGATTTTCAAGGTCGCACTTTCCCCTGCGCAAGGCGCGCCATTGTAGACCTTTTGCGGCTGCGCATCAGGCTCAGGACCCGCTCTCCTCGCGCCGCCCGATCGACAACCCGAGTGCCTTGAGCTTACGGTACAGGTGCGTACGTTCGAGTCCGGAGCGCTCTGCCACGCGTGACATGCTGCCTTGCTCGCGCCCGAGGAGGTGCTCGAAATACAGCCGCTCGAAGGCCTCGCGCGCCTCGCGGTAGGGTAGATCGAGTCCCAGTTGCGGCGCATCCGGCGCATCGGTCCGAGTGGTCAATACGCGTTCCACGTCGGGCAGCTCGATTTCCTCGTCGAGCACGGTGTGCGCGAGGTCAGTGATAACGCTTTCGAGCTCGGCGAGGTTGCCGGGCCATGGATGATGGCGCAGCGCGTTCAGCGCCGCGACAGAGAGCCGGCGCGGCGGACAAGCTCGCGCCTCGATCAGCTGCGCAAGCATAAGCGCCGCAAGATCCGGCACATCCTCAGCGAAGTCGCGCAGCGCCGGCAGCTTGAGCGTGACTTGGGCGAGCCTGGCCACCAACTCGGCGTCGAAGTCTTGCTTTTCGGCCAGAGTTCTCGCATCCACCGACGAAAAGGATACGACACGCGCCTTATGCTTATCCGCGCGCGACAGCAGAAAATCTAGACTTCTTTGCTCGTTGCGCTCGAGCCGCGCCAAATCCGGAATGAACAGGATACCTCCCGCCGCGCGGGTAAGCAGTTCGCTGGTGGGTTCCGTCAGTAGAGGCCCGCCGGCAATGAACGGCGCGCCCGGGGCAGCAAGCAGCCGAGCAAAGAGCTCGGCCCGCATGCCGCGCTCGCCGCGTAACATCAGCGGCGCGGCCGTTTGCGCCACCTGACCGAGTCGCTTCTTCGCCTCTGCGAGCGTCGCCGAGCGACCAAGCGTAGCAAGGGAGATTTCTCGCGGCTTAGCAGCCTCCTGGTTGCGCAGCGCGCGCTTCACTGTGGCCAGGAGTCGCTGCAGCGCGATCGGTTTTTCGAGAAAGTCGAGCGCGCCGATACGCGTTGCCTCTACAGCGGTCTCAATCGTTCCGTGCCCGGACATCATGACCACAGGCATTGTGAGCTGTCCGGTCGCTGCCCATTCCTTGAGCAGGGTGATCCCGTCCGTATCCGGCATCCAGATGTCGAGCAGCACCAGGTCGGGCCGCTGGCGCTCCCGTAGGCCGCGCGCCGCTCCGGCGCTTTCGGCGAGCAGAACCTGATGGCCTTCGTCGGCGAGAATCTCCGACAGCAGCTCGCGAATTCCGACTTCGTCGTCGACTATCAGGATTTGCGCCATGAAGCATTCATCTCTTGATTGCGTGCCGGCTCAGGCGGTCTTGCTCGCGCTGCCTTGCTCGTCCATCACGGGCAGCAATACGCTTACGCAGGCGCCCCGCTGAGGGCGATTCTCGATCGCGATGCTGCCGTGATGCTCGTCGACGATCTTCTTTACTACGGCCAGACCGAGTCCCGTGCCGCGCGGTTTGGTCGTGACGTACGGCTCGAATATGCGGGTCATCATCTCTTCCGGGAATCCGGGTCCATTGTCGCTCACGGCGATCTTTACTCGGTCACCCTGCATCTCCGTGCGGACCTCTATGACCGGCTTGCTTACCTTCCCCCCCTGCTCGAGCGCGTCTTGGGCATTCTGAATCAGGTTGTGCAACACCTGTCGGATTTGGGCCGAATCTGCACGCACCGGCCTTAGCGCGGGGGACAGTTGCTTTGCAATCGGCACGCTCGAGTTCTCGTACAGCGCCAGCACCTCCCTGACCAGGACGTTCAGATCCAGCCCGGTGAGTGAGGGGGCAGGAAGCCTTGCATAATCGCGGAACGCATCGACCATTGCCTTTAGCGCTGCGACCTGGTTGACGATAGTTTGAGTGGCCCGTCTGAGCGTCTCGGCCTCCTGCGCAGGAAGCCGACCGGCGAGCTTCATTTCCAGTCGCTCGGCCGAGAGCTGAATCGGCGTAAGGGGGTTCTTGATTTCGTGTGCGAGCCGCCGCCCGACCTCCGCCCAAGCCGTCGCGCGCTGGGCCTGGATCAGTTGCGTGATGTCGTCGAACACCAGAACGTACCCGCCCTCGGTTGCGGTACGAAGCGCGGTGCCGCGTGCTAGCAGCGTCTTGCCCGTGCCCCGGAGTTCGAGCTCCAGCTGCCAGGTCCGTTGGCCGTGGACCAGAAAAGCCTCTCGTACCGGGCTTGCAAAAGCATCCAGGCCGGCGTGCCACGCATCGAGCGCCTTGCCTGACATGGCACGCAGCTCGTCGCCCAGGATAGCGGCGGCGCCGTGGTTAAAGATCGAAAGGCGCAACTCGCGGTCGAATACCAGCACACCCGCCGAGAGGTTGGCCAATATGTTCTCGAGGTGCGCCTTGGCGGTCTCGAGCGCAACCCGGTTCGTTTCGACGACGTGGCGTGCGTCGTCGAGTTGCCGCGTCATGGAATTGAACGACTCCGTGAGCACTCCGAGCTCGTCGCGACTGGTAATCGGCGCCCTACGTGAAAAATCACCCCTCGCCACCGCCTGCGTCGCCTGTGCCAAATTCGCGAGCGGCTCGGAAAGCCTATTGGAAAGGATTACCGCGAGGCCGATGGCGAAGAACAACCCCATCAACAAGGCCAGCGTGAGCGTGACGATATATATGCGCTTGAGCCCCTGCCTCGACAGGGCCAGCTCGCGGTAATCGCGGTAGGCCGTCTCGACGGCTTCTGCGCTGCGCGTGAACGACTCCGGGAGGGTCTGTCGCAGCTGGAGGTATCGCGCCTCGTCGGTAAGCGCAAACGCGTTGATCGGTAATACAACGCGCAGCGCGAGCGGTTTGCCCGGAGGCGAATCGATCGCGGTGTAACCGCGATTTACGCGCGCCTGGCGCAGCGCCTGTGCGCTAGGAACTTCGGGATACAGCTTGCCCACGTCTTCGCTTGCAGTCGCCACGACTCGACCGTTACCGGCAACGATCACTGCTTCCTGCACACCAGCCTGTTCGCGCAGTCTGTTGAGAAGCACTACTTGATCGGCCTGCTGGCGGTCGGCGAGCTCCAGCGCCATGGCGCGCCCCTTGACGTTCATCTCGGTGAGCATTTGGTCGATCGCGCCCTGCGCGAGGGTGATCCCTCCTTCCAACGCGGCATCGACCTTAACGTCGAACCATGATTCGATGCTCTTGCTCAGGAACTGTACCGACACCGTGTACACCAACAGCCCGGGCGCGACGGCCATCATTGCGAATAGAACCAGAAAGCGCAGCGTCAATCGCGAGCCAAAAACGCGACGGCGATACTTGCGGGCCAAGGCGACGAGCTGATAGGTGACCAGTACCGCCAGCAGACCCGCCAGCGCCGCGTTCAACGCCAGCAGAATCGGGTAGTGCTGTTCGAACAGGGATGTGTTCGCGCTCGCTGTGGCGAGCAGGAACATTAGCACTCCGGCCAGCGCGGCGCCAATGATCAACAGCGCTCTCATCTCGCCGGCGCCTCCGTTGGCTGGCGGCTTTCGACTGGCGCCGGTGGTTGCTGCGGTGGACGGAAGCTGAATCGCTTCCACGCCGACTCGAGGTTCCACTCCCGATTAGTGAGCGCACTGAGCTGGAAAGGCTTTGGAAGCAGCGTGGTGTCCAATCGCATGCGTACGGCAGCCTCGTAAGTCGCGTCGGCGAGCGAGACGGTGCGGTCGACCACCAGCCAGTTGCGGAGTCGCCTAAGCACGTCCAGCGCCTCCTCCAGCGTGCCGAAGCTTTGCTGCAGCAATCCGGTCGAAAGCCGGTACTGCCGCGACAGGGCGTGGTAGGACAACCGGACCTGCATGCGCTTCGCGACAGCCTTCTCGTCGAACCAGTACCACCGCGAGCGAGTCAACTCAAAATCGAGCTCGAAATACAACGGCACACCGTTTTCAACGGCCTCGGCGAGCCTGGGAGTGATTTGGAAACTGAATTCGGCATTGAGCACCAGTCCTTCATCAGTCGCGCGCAAATTTGCTTCACGCACGACGATCTCGTCCGCACGCGCGGTGCCACTCATGGCGAGCACGAGCAGCAGCGGGAGAAGCTTGAGCAGGAGGGCGATGCAGCGCATCGCGTTTTCAGTTCCGCTTCGCTAACAAGGCAAAATAGAACCCGTCGTGCTCTGGCCCCGGCAGCAGCGTGGACGCTGCGCCTTGCGGTAGCGGCAAGCGCAGCGCGTCCGGCATGCGTGCTGCGAAGCTTTCGACGACGGCGTCGTTTTCCTCTGGGAACACCGAGCAAGTGACATACAGCAATTTACCACCCGCAGCGAGCGCCGACCAAAGCGCGTTCAAGATCGCGCTTTGGCGCGCAGCGAACGCGTCCAGGTCGCGCGCTCGACGCAGCCACTTGATGTCCGGATGGCGGCGCACCACGCCTGACGCGGAACAGGGTACGTCAGCGAGAATGCGGTCGAACGGCCTGTCGTCCCACCACTTTTCGAGGCGAGTGCAATCCGCGACCTGCACGCGAGCTGCGAAGCCCAGTCGCGCGAGGTTGCGCTCTATAAGCGAGCAGCGCGTGGCGTCCGCATCCAGCGCGGTGAGGGCAATATCCTCCATTTCGAGCATGTGTCCGCTCTTCCCCCCAGGAGCAGCACAGGCATCCAGCACGCGGTGCCCGGCGGCCAACTCGAGATAGGTGGCCGCCCGCTGTGCGCCCGCGTCCTGCACGGACACCTCTCCCTGCGCAAACCCTGGCAGACGTGAGACGGGAACCGGCTTAACCAGCAGCAGCGCACGACTGTCTAGGCGTCTAGCGGCAATGCCCTCTGATTGAAGCCGCAGTTCATAGTCCTGCGTAGAAATGCGGCGTATATTCACCCGTAGGCACATTGGCGGATGGGTATTGCCGGCCTCGAGCACTTCTTGCCAGGCATCCGGATGACCACGCTGCACGGCGCTGATCCACCACCTAGGATGCTGCCAGTGCGCCTCCGGATCCGGGGCGAGATCCGCCTCAATAGCCGCGCGGTTGCGCAGCAGGGTGCGCAGTACGCCGTTTACGAAGCCCTTCGCCGGGTGCTGCCCCACCATCGCGCACGCGCGCACTGCCTGGTCGACGACCGTATATGCGGCATGTCGCCCAGAATCTAGGACGTAGAAAGCACACCATAGCAGCGCCTCGACAACAGGATCGGTTCCGCCGCGTTTGCTGAGGATCCGCGAAAGCGCCTGAACGCGGCCGTAGCGGCGCAAGGTTCCGTGCGTGAGATCCAACAGCGACGCTCGTGACGAGTCTCCTTGATCGGCAGCACGCTCAAGCTCCGCCGAAAGGCTGCGCCCGGCGGCGACCCCCGCGATGATCCGCGCAGCCTGCGCCATCGAGCCGGCAAGGGACTGCGCCTCCCCCGTGACCGTGACCATCCTGCGCGGCGGCATGCGCTATGCCGGTTCAGCCGGTTTGCCGAATCGCGTGCCGGGTAGTACCGCATGTCCTCGCAGAAACTCTCCAGCCGACAGGCGCTTTCCGCCCGCGCGCTGAAGCTGCGTCACGACGAGCGTGCCCTGCCCGCAAGCAATTACGATCCCGTGTGGGTCTGCCGCGATCGCGCGCCCTGGCTCGCCTGAGCCTTCCGCTACACGTGCCTCCCAGATCTTTACGCTCGCACCTTCGAGCGTGCTCGACGCTCCCGGAATCGGACGGAACGCGCGCACCGCGCGCGCAAGCTCTCGTGCCGGGCGCGACCAGTCGATGGTCAATTCCGACTTGTCGATCTTGCGCGCAACCGTCACGCCTGCGGCAGGCTGCGGGGTATAGCTAGCATCACCCCTAGCAAGTGCACTGAGCGCCGCGACGATCATCTTCGCGCCCAACGCGGCGAGGCGGTCATGAATCGTTCCCGCGTCGTCATCCTCGGTGATCGGGATCGCGCTCTGCGCGAGCATCGGTCCCGTGTCAAGGCTCGCATCCATCTTCATGATCGTAATTCCGCTCTCGCGATCGCCGGCCAGAATAGCGCGCTGGATCGGTGCCGCGCCTCTCCAGCGCGGAAGCAACGAGGCATGAACGTTCAGTGCTCCCAGCGGCGCGCACTCGAGCGCCGCCTGCGGCAAGATCAGGCCGTATGCCGCGACCACCACGAGTTCCGGACGCGCGCCGACCATCCGACCCAGGCTTGCGGGATCCTTCAAGGTTGAGGGCTGGAATACCTCAATTTCCCGCTGCAGTGCCAGGCGCTTGACAGCGCTCTGCGACGGTCGCATACCGCGTCCGGCGGGACGATCCGGTTGGGTCAGCACGAGCGCTACGTGGTGGCCAGCACCCAGGAGCGCGGCAAGCGAGCGCTCGGCGAACTCCGGAGTGCCCGCGAAAGCCAGACGCATGGGATATCCTCACCGACCTCGCGACTGCCGCGCCAGCGCCGGTGCCGCGACAGCCGCCATCCCGGCTTCGCTAAGCGCTCTTCCTGAGCTGCTTGGCAAGTCTGGCGCGAATGCGCTGCTGCTTGAGCTGCGAGAGGTACTCTACGAAGACCTTGCCTTGCAGGTGGTCCATCTCGTGCTGAATGCATACTGCAAGCAGACCCTGGGCCTCGAGCGTGAGCGCGTTGCCGTTCTGGTCGTACGCGCGCACTTTGACTCGCTCGGCGCGCTCGACGAGCTCGTAGATTCCGGGCACCGAGAGGCAGCCCTCCTCGATGTCGGAAATTCCCGTTGCCTCCACAATCTCAGGATTGACGAGCACGACCAGTGAATCGCGCCGTTCGGACGCGTCGATGACAATTACCTGTTTGTGAACGTCGACCTGAGTCGCCGCAAGCCCTATCCCCGGGGCCCCGTACATGGTCTCGGCCATGTCGCGGACGAGCCTCTTCAGGCCGTCGTCGAACACAGTCACCGGTGTGGCTGCCTTGTGGAGCCGGGCGTCGGGGTATCGGAGAATGTTCAAGAGGGCCATTGAAATCTGAAAATCACTTGCTGTGTGAATTAATTACATGCACAATTTCAGGCAGTATGTAAGCTAAATAGGCTTTTATGCCAATTTTGGGTGAACAATCGGCACTTCAAGCCGGCCCGAAGAGCCAAGAAACAATCGAGGGCCCTATGTACGGTCACTTGCGTAAGTCTATCACAATGCTGGCTTTTGTCGCTGGGAGCCTGGCGACCGCCGGGGTTGCGGCCGAGGCACCCAAGAGCTCGGGGGCAATAAAGCCGGATGCACCAGACCGCTATGTTGTCGTTCCCGGCGACACTCTGTGGGGCATCGCTCAACACTTCACCAATTCGCCATGGCGCTGGCCGGAATTGTGGAACCTAAACCGGGACGAAATCAAGAATCCCCATCGCATCTATCCCGGCAACGTTATCGTGCTTGACCGGCTGCATGGGCGACTTACGATTTCGGGTAGCTCGGGTACCGAGGCGCTTCGTCCCCGGGTGAGGGTGATCGGCAGTACCGATGCGCCGATCCCGAGCATTCCGCCATCGGTGATCGAGCCATTCCTTTCCCAACCTCTGGTCATAGAGCCCGGCGGACTGGACAACGCACCGACCATCGTGGCAACTCAGCAGGACAGAGTGATCCTTGAAGCCGGCAATTCGGCGTATGTGCGCGGCATCGGAAGCTCGAAAGAGAAGACGTGGAACGTCTATCGGGCCGGAAACGCGCTGGTCGACCCGGACACCGATCGAACCCTCGGCTACGAGGCGATCTTCCTTGGCACCGCACAGGTCACTAGGCCTGGCGAGCCGACGACCGTGCGCCTGGCGAGCGTGAAACAGGAAGTCGGCGTGGGTGACAAACTCATTCCGGCCGGCCCACCGCAGGCAGTGAACTATGCGCCGCACTCACCAAGCGTCTTTATCCAAGGCCGTGTAATGTCGATTTACGGCGGCGTGCAGCGGATTGGCGAAACCGGCACGGGTTCGATCATCACGATTAATCGGGGTAAGTCCGACGGCATCGACGTTGGCACCGTGCTGGCCGTCTACACTCATGGCCAGACCGTGACTGATACCTCCAAACCGCGAGGCGCGCCCGACGCCCAAATCCCGCTACCGGACGAGCCGAACGGCCACGTGTTTGTATTCCGTGTGTTCGACCGCGTATCTTATGCACTGGTCATGCGTATCGTGAGGCCCGTCCAGCCCTTGGATGTGGTGCAGACGCCCTAATCCCGGGCCTGGTGCGCGGCGCCCTCGAAGCTCGGGGCCGCGCGCGCGGGCGCGATTCCGGTTCTTGCCACGCCTATGACGATGGAACCGGGGCTGGCGAGTTGGCTGCAGCTCACCCTTACGCCAGGCCTCGGCCCCGCCGCCGTTCGCCAGCTACTCAAGCAGTACGGCCTACCTGAGCAGATACTGGCGCGTTCCCGCTCGGAACTCGCGCGGTTCGCCCCTCGGGCCGCCATTTACGCCACAGATTCAGCCGAAGTTGCTGCCGCCGTCGCCGCGGCGGGCGAGTGGGCTGCGCAGCCGGGCCACGCAGTCGTTACCCTTGCCGACGAGGCATACCCGAGGCCATTGCTTGAAATTGCAGATCCACCGACGCTGCTCTACGCGCATGGCCGCCTTGAGCTGCTGGCTCGACCGGCGCTGGCCGTCGTAGGCAGCCGGAACGCGACCGCTCAGGGCGAGCGCAACGCGCAAAGCTTCGCTCGTGCATTCAGTGAAGCGGGCCTGACGATTGTCTCGGGTCTCGCCCTCAGCATCGACGCGGCGGCCCATCGCGGCGGATTGGCCGGCCCAGGAGCCACGATCGCGGTACTCGGAACGGGCATCGATGTCACGTACCCCGCACGTAACGCATCGCTTGCGAGCGAGATCATACAACGCGGCTTGCTGCTTTCCGAGTTCCCCCTCGGGACCCCAGCGGCCGCGCACAACTTTCCGCGCCGCAATCGCCTCATCTGCGGATTGGCGCAAGGTTGTCTGGTCGTCGAGGCGGCCCTCGCTTCTGGGTCGCTCATCACCGCCCGCGCCGCTGCCGAACAGGGACGCGAGGTGTTTGCGATTCCCGGCTCGATTCACTCACCACTGTCCAAGGGATGCCACGCACTGATTAAGGCCGGCGCCAAGCTGGTTGAATCCGCGGAAGATGTGCTGATCGAACTCGGCGGATTCCAGTCCAGCGGGTATGCGACGACCCGCTCGGCGCATATGCGGTCGCCCCAGGAAAACCCGCTTTTGACGCACATGGGATTCGACCCCATAGACGTCGATGCGCTCTGTGCGCGTGCAGGCTTGACCGCCGAACAGGTATCCTCTGAGCTTCTACGGCTCGAACTCGCCGGACAGGTAGCGGTGCTGCCCGGGGGGCTATATCAACGCCTAACCTGCTGAGGAGAAAAATAAAATGTACGAAATCCTCGTCTACCTTTTCGAGCACTGCCAACAAGCAGACCTCACGCACGACAGTGAATTGGTGGCCAAGAAGCTCTCCGCTGCCGGATTCGAGGACACCGACATCAGCGAAGCGTTGTCTTGGCTAGCAGGCGTGCTTCGTGTCCCGCACCGCAATTTCGCGCCCATTCCGGATTCGCGCAACACCTTCCGCGCGTACGCGCCGAAGGAACTTGCCAAGCTGGACACAGATTGCCGCGGCTTTCTGCTCGCGTTGGAGCAATCCGGAATGCTGAGCCCACAGGTTCGCGAACACGTCATCGAGCGCGCACTCGCCACGACCGGTTCCGCATTGTCCCTCGAGCAACTCAAGCTGATCGTGCTGATGGTGCTCTGGAACCAGCAAACACCCACCAGCCGTCTGCTCGCAGAGGATCTGTTCACAGTTCAACAGGAACGCTTGCCGAGCTAGAGCTGGCGAGCGCGAGGCAGCACCCAACGCGGCTCCTTTCGGCCCGGGTTGCCGCCTCGGAGCGTTTGCACTTATCATCTGCCGCCTTTTAACGCCCGCGGCATCCCGCCCGGCCTTCCATGAGCAAAACGCTGATAATCGCCGAGAAACCCTCCGTTGCTGCGGACATTGCGCGTTCGCTGGGCGGCTTTACCCGCAAGGGCGATTATTTCGAGGGCGACGATTACGTGCTCTCATCAGCAGTTGGCCACCTGCTGGCGCTCTCGCTGCCGGAGAAGTACGACGTCAAGAAGGGCAAGTGGTCGTTCGCCAGGCTACCGGTCATTCCGCCGCACTTTGAACTGTCGCCGATCGAGCGAAGTCAGGATCGGCTCAATCTGCTACTGCGGCTGATGAAGCGTAAGGACGTCAGGGCTCTTATCAATGCCTGCGACGCCGGTCGCGAGGGCGAACTGATATTCCGCTATCTCGTGGACTATTCGCGCATTAAGAAGCCCGTGGAGCGCCTTTGGCTGCAGTCTATGACGCCGCAGGCTATTCGCGACGGTTTCGCCGCCTTGCGTTCGGACAAGGAATTGCTTCCCTTGGCCGATGCGGCCCGCTGCCGCTCCGAAGCGGATTGGCTGGTGGGGATAAACGGCACTCGCGCGATGACCGCCTTTAATTCCAAGGAAGGCGGGTTCTATCTCACCACGGTCGGGCGCGTTCAAACTCCGACGCTTACCGTGCTCGTTGAGCGCGAAGAGCGCATTCGAGCATTCGTTGCGCGCGACTTCTGGGAGGTTCATGCCCGCTTCGCTGCCATCGCCGGAGAATACGCCGGCCGCTGGTTCGATCCCGAGTTCAAAAAGGACGAAGATGGCGAGCGAAAGCCGGAGCGGTTGTGGAGCGCCAAGCAGGCCGAGGCAATCGTCGCAGCATGTCGCGATGGCAAGGGCTCGGTTACGGAGGAGAGCAAACCTTCAACTCAACTCTCACCGCTGCTGTTCGATCTCACGAGCTTGCAGCGCGAAGCGAACGGCCGCTTCGGTTTTCCCGCCAAAATGACCCTTTCGCTCGCGCAGGCGCTCTACGAGCGTCACAAAGTGCTGACTTACCCCCGCACTGACGCGCGCGCGCTCCCGGAGGACTATCTCGCGACGGTGAAGAAGACCATGGAACTCCTGGGCGCTACGAAAGAGTACGGCGCCTTAGCCAAAAGCGTGCTGAAACAGGGATGGGTCAAGCCGAACCGGCGAGTTTTCGACAACACCAAGATTTCCGACCACTTCGCAATTATCCCTACGCAACAGTCCCCAAAGCAATTGAACGACGCCGAACAGAAGCTCTATGACATGGTTGTGCGGCGTTTCCTGGCGGTTTTCCATCCCGCTGCCGAGTACATGCAGACGACCCGAATCACGAAAGCAGGAGAGCACCAGTTCAGAACCGAGGGCCGGGTCTTGCGCAACCCGGGCTGGCTCGTTGTATACGGCCGCGTGGCCCAATCTGAAAGCGACAACCTGCCGGTGGTTGCTGCCAACGAGATGGTGCGCGCCTCCGAGGTCGGCGCGCAGGCGAATCAAACCAAGCCGCCCCCACGGTATACGGAGGCGACGCTGCTGTCGGCGATGGAAGGCGCTGGCAAGCTGGTCGAGGACGACGAATTGCGCGCGGCAATGGAGGCGAAAGGACTCGGCACGCCAGCCACGCGCGCGGCAGTGATCGAGGGATTAATCCAGGAGGAGTACGTCCACCGTAGCGGTAGAGAACTGGTGCCCACGCCGAAGGCGTTTTCGCTTCTGTTCGCCTTGCGCCATTTCGGCGTCAGCGAGATCACCTCGCCTGAGCTGACGGGAGACTGGGAATTCAAGCTTAAGCTGATGGAAGGGGGCAAGCTGCGGCGCCAGGAGTTCATGGAGCACATCGAGCAAGTTACCCGCGACATGGTTGAGAGGATCAAGAACGGAGATATTCCGGATACCGCCTTCGCGACGGTAGATGCGCCATGTCCGAAGTGCGGTGGTAAGGTGCAGGAGAACTATCGCAAGTTTCAATGTCAGAAGTGCGACTTTTCAATCTGGAAAGTGACTTCCGGCCGCGAGTGGTCGCCGGAAGAGGTCAGTGAACTTATCCGAAAGCGCTTCGTGGGTCCCGTGACGGGTTTCCGTAGTCGGATGGGAAAACCTTTCGCGGCCGGTGTCAAGCTAAACGAAGAATTCCGGGTCGAATTCGACTTTGGTCAGGGATCCGCGTCATCGGAGGCCGAAGAAGCTCCGGACTTTTCAGATCAGGAAACCCTCGGCGTCTGCCCAAAATGCGGTGCGCGCGTTTTCGAACATGGCGTGGCGTACGTCTGCGAAAAGGCGGTCGGGCCATCGCGTAGCTGCGACTTCCGCTCGGGCAAGATTATCCTTCAACAACCCGTCGAGCGGGCCCAAATGGCGAAGTTGCTTGCAACCGGAAAGACCGACTTGCTGCAGCGCTTCATCTCGAAAAAGGGGCGTCCGTTCAAGGCCTATCTGGTCAAGAATCCGGAGAACCGGGTCGGATTCGAGTTCGAGCCGCGCAAGCCCAAAGCTGCTTCGGCGGCGGTACCGGCATCCGCCTCGGTCGCCACAATCAAGACTGCCGTCACGCCGCGCAAACCGGTCAAGAAACCGGCGAAGCCGGCCTCCAAAAAGAAGCACAGTTAGATATCCAGGTTGCGCACTCCGAGCGCGTTTGACTCTATGAACGCGCGCCGTGGCTCGACTTCGTCCCCCATCAGCTTGGTGAAGATCTCGTCTGCCGCGATACCGTCCTCGATCTGCACCCGCAATAGCCGGCGCATCTCAGGATCCATGGTCGTTTCCCAGAGCTGAGAGGGATTCATCTCGCCCAACCCCTTGTAGCGCTGCAGACTCATCGACTTCTGTACCTCTGCGAGCAACCAGCACATCGCTTCGGGAAAATCCTTCACGGAATGCTTCTTCTCTCCGCGCTGCACATAAGCACCTGTGCCCACTAGGCCGCGCAGCAACTCCGCAGTTTGCTGAACTTGCGCGTAGTCGCCTGATAGCAGGAACTCGGAGTCTATGTGGCTAACCCTCATGTTGCCGTGGCGCGTACGCTCTATCCTGACCCGGTAGCGCTCTGTCTTCGCGTCGGAATGGGCGCTGATGTGTATCCCGTTGCCTGGAATTGACGCCATCAGCGCATTGGCCGACGCTTCCGCGGTTTCGCGTCGTGACAGATCGACCTGAACGCCTTGTAACATGGCCGCGAGAACTTCTTTGTCCACCCAGCGCGAAACCCGCTCGATAACGGCTTCCGACAGGAGGTAGGACTTTGCAAGTTCTGCGAGCGCGTCACCCACGATCGGCTGACGTTGCGCCGAGGGGTAAAGGGCGGCATCGACTAGGGCTTGCTTGAGCATGAACGCATTCAACTCGTGCTCATCCTTTAGATAGCGCTCCTCTTTTCCCAATTTCGCCCTGTACAGGGGTGGCTGCGCAATGTAGATGTGCCCACGCTCGACCAGTTCAGGCATCTGGCGATAGAAGAAGGTGAGCAGGAGAGTCCGAATGTGAGATCCATCCACGTCCGCGTCGGTCATGATGATGATGCGGTGGTAGCGCAGCTTCTCCGGGTTGTATTCTTCCTTACCGATGCCGCAGCCCAGCGCAGTGATGAGTGTCGCGATCTCGGCCGAAGAAAGCAGCTTGTCGAAACGCGCCTTTTCTACGTTCAGGATCTTCCCTTTCAGCGGAAGAATCGCCTGGAATTTTCTGTCGCGCCCCTGCTTCGCCGAACCGCCGGCCGAATCTCCTTCGACCAGATAGAGTTCACACTGAGCGGGGTCTCGCTCCTGGCAGTCTGCTAACTTGCCAGGCAATCCGACGCCGTCGAGGACGCCCTTCCTGCGTGTCATTTCTCTAGCCCGCCTCGCTGCTTCCCTCGCACGTGCGGCGTCGACAATTTTCCCTGTTATCACACGCGCGTCCGCCGGCCTCTCGTCGAGATACTGACGCAACTTCTCCGCGATGACCTCCTCCACGGCCGGTCGAACCTCGGAAGAGACGAGCTTTTCCTTCGTTTGCGATGAGAACTTAGGCTCAGGAACCTTCACCGAGAGGACGCAGGCGAGCCCCTCCCGCATATCATCGCCGGTGGTTTCAACCCTGGCCTTCTTCGCCAGATCGTTCTCCTCGATGTACTTGTTCAGCACACGAGTCATTGCCGCGCGCAGTCCCGTGAGGTGCGTGCCGCCATCCTTCTGTGGAATATTGTTGGTAAAGCACAGCACGGACTCCTGGTAGGAATCGTTCCACTGCATCGCAATCTCGACCGTGATGCCCTCTCGTTCTCCATTTGCCACAAACACGTTGGGGTGTAAGACGGTCTTAGAGCGGTTCATGTACTCCACGAACCCCCTCACACCACCTGAAAATGCAAAGTCTTCTTCCTTGCCGGCACGCTGGTCGACCAGAACGATTTTGGCGCCGTTGTTGAGAAAGGAAAGCTCTCTCAATCTTCGAGCGAGGATGTCGTAGTGATAGTCGACATTGCCGAACACCGCGCGTGACGCAAGAAAATGGACTTCGGTGCCGCGCTTTTCGGTGCTCCCGGTCGCCTTCAACGGCTCAACCGGAACCCCGTCACGAAACTCCATTTGATGAACGCTGCCGTCGCGCCACACGGTAAGCCTCAGCCACTCCGAAAGCGCGTTGACCACGGATACGCCGACTCCGTGCAGCCCGCCAGATACCTTGTATGTGTTGCTATCGAATTTTCCGCCCGCGTGCAGCTCTGTCATCACGATCTCGGCTGCGGACCTTCTGAGCTCGTCGTCCTCCTTGATACCGGTTGGAATCCCGCGGCCGTTATCGAGAACGGAGATGGAATTGTCGGTGTGAATGGTTACCAGGATCTCGTCACAGTAGCCGGCCAGCGCCTCGTCCACCGCATTGTCGACAACCTCGAAGACCATGTGGTGCAGCCCGGTGCCGTCGGACGTGTCCCCGATATACATTCCGGGGCGTTTGCGAACGGCTTCCAGCCCCTTCAGTACTTTGATGCTGTCGGAGCTGTATTCGCTCGCGTCAGGTAATAGTCTTTCAGCTTCTCCCACCTTGCCTTTCCTTGTGATTCATCCGTTATCAGATGCGCATCGGCATTACGACGTATTTGAAATTCTGTTCAGAAGGGTAGGTCACCAGTGCGCTTGAAGAGGAATCTCCAAAGCTGCACTCGACCGACCTTCCAGGAACATTGTTTAGCACGTCAAGCAGGTAATTGACGTTGAAACCGATGTCGAGCGAGTCTCCGGAATACGTCACCTCGAGCTCCTCTTGCGCTTCCTCCTGTTCGGCGTTCGAAGATACGATCTTGAGGCTTCCATCGCTAAGCACCCAGCGCACGCCACGAAATTTCTCGTTCGACAGGATCGCGGCCCTGAGTAGCGCTTGCCGCAGCACCTCGCGATCCAGCGTAAGGGTGTTCTTATGCTGGGTCGGTATGACGCGCGTGTAGTCCGGAAACTTTCCGTCGACCAGCTTCGAAACGAGTTCCACGCTGCCGAAGCTTAATGCCGCTTGAGTGGCCGACAGTTCGATCCTGACTTCGTCCTCGGTGTCCGCGAGAAGCTTGCTCAGTTCGATCACGGTCTTGCGAGGGACGATGACCTCCTGGCGCGGCAGATCGACTTCCAGCGCCATCGATGCAAAGGCAAGGCGGTGGCCGTCCGTGGCCACCAGTTTCAGCTGCCTATCTTCTACCAGCATGAGTAACCCGTTAAGGTAGTAGCGGATGTCCTGCTGCGCCATGGCGTACTGCACGAGGCCAAGCAGTCGTCGCAACGTTTTTTGCTCCAAGCTGAAACGAGTCACCTCGCCGGCCGGTTTGGATAGGCGAGGGAAATCTTCCGCAGGCAGGGTCTGCAAGCTGAAGCGACTCTTCCCCGCTTTGACCAGCATGCGCTTGTCCTGTTGCTGGAGCGTTACTTCGGCACCGTCCGGCAATGCGCGCAAAATGTCGACCAGTTTTCGCGCGCCAACCGTGACCGCATGTGCCTCTCCGGACTGTTCAAGCGGCGTGCCCGAGGTAATCTGAATCTCGATATCGGTTGCGAGGAAAGAAAGTGCTTTCGCGCCGCGGTCTATCAGCACGTTAGACAGGATCGGAAGCGTGTGGCGGCGCTCGATAATCCCGCTCACGGCGGAAAGCGGACCGAGGAGTTCATCTCGTTTCGCTTTAACTAGAACCATGTTCTTACCTTAGTAATAGTTAATAGGTTGCCCGATAACTGGGGATATGGGCAAAAATCCATTGCGTGCGGGTAGTTGCGGAATATTCGCGCCGTGCACAAGCTGTGGAGTGTCTGTGCAGCGGTGTGGACAGATTTTCGCTCCTGGCCGCGCCGGCTGGCTTATGCACAATTTGAATGGCAATCACGCACAGCTTGTTCATCCCTTGAGCACCTGTTCGAGGACGAGGTAGTCGCGATTAATGACCGAGTCCTTCTTGCGTAGCGTTGCGATCGTGCGGCAGGCGTGAAGCACGGTGGTGTGGTCACGATTGCCGAATGCTTCTCCGATCTCCGGCAGACTCATCTGCGTAAGGTCCTTGGCAAGCGCCATGGCGACTTGCCTCGGCCTGGCGACGTTGCGGCTGCGCTTCTTTGAATGCATGTCGGATATCCTGATCTTAAAGTACTCGGCGACCGTTTTCTGGATTCCTTCGACGGTAATTTGCCGGTTGGCCACGTTCAGGATGTCCCGCAACGCCTCCTTCGCCAAGTCAAGGGAAAGCTCGCGAGCAGTAAAGCGCGAATATGCGAGTACCTTCTTCAACGCGCCCTCGAGCTCCCTTACGTTCGACCGAATGTGCTTGGCGATGAAGAAGGCTATCTCCTCGGAGAGTGTGAGCGACTCGGCCTCGGCCTTCTTCAGCACGATCGCCACACGCATCTCCAGTTCCGGCGGCTCGATCGCAACGGTAAGACCCCAACCGAAGCGTGATATCAACCGCTCCTCCATGCCTGTAATTTCTTTCGGGTACGTATCGCAGGTAATCACGATCTGCTTATGCGCCTCGACCAGTGCGTTGAAGGCGTAGAAGAACTCTTCCTGCGTGCGCCCTTTGTTGGAAAAGAACTGGATGTCGTCGATAAGCAGCAGATCGAGGGAATGATAGTAGCGCTTGAAATCGTCGAACGATCGCTGCTGGTATGCGCGCACTACATCGGTGACATATTGTTCTGCGTGAATGTATCGAATGCGCGCCTGGGCTCTCTGCTCCGCCAGGTGGTTACCGATGGCCTGGAGCAAATGCGTTTTTCCAAGGCCGACGCCGCCGTAGATGAACAGTGGGTTGTAGGAAATTCCGGGATTCTCCGCAACCTGAATCGCGGCGGCGCGCGCGAGCTGATTCGCCTTGCCCGTGACAAAGCTGTCGAAGGTGAAACCGCGATTGAGCCGGGCGCGTTCCAGGACGGTTGGCACTTCGTTGCTGTCGCGCGCAGCCGAGGGTGCGGGGCGTGAGCCTGGATCGGCACCACGCGCGAGGACGAATCGAAGCCCAAGATCGCGCCCGCTCGCCTCCGAGGCAAGTCGCTCTATGCGCGTTGCAAAGCGCTCGCGCACAAGCTCCAGGACGAATCGATTCGGGGCCGCCAAGGTCAGCGTGTCTGACTCCGCGGCGCCCTCTGGCGAAAGCGGCCGGATCCAGGTGTTGAATTGTTGCGCGGGGAGCTCCTGCTCAAGTCGCCGCAGGCAGGCGTCCCACAGGATCTGCATTGTGTTGTCGGCCTCGTTTTTCGCGCTCGTTGCGGCGGGCTCCGAGGCAAGCGCGAGAGGCTCGCCATCGAAGCCACAATCTTACCGTTTTCGCGAAGAGTTATCCACAGGGATGTCGTTCCGAAGCGGTCAATTTGACAATGCCTATATGCGCACGCTCTAATACCCGCCTTTTTTCGGATTGGTGCAGCGATGAAGCGTACTTATCAGCCGTCCAAGACGCGCCGTGCGCGGCGCCACGGGTTCCTCGTCCGCAGCCGTACGGCTGGCGGACGCGCAGTGCTGCGCGCACGTCGGGCGCGGGGTCGCAAGCGCCTGGGACTGTAGGATCCGCTGCGGGCGTGCTCGGCGGGCGTAAGCGGGCACGGCGGTACGGACTCGGACCCGAGAGACGCCTGACGCAGAGCGCGGTGTTTGTGCGGCTGCTGCAACAGGGCAAGCGCCGTAGTATCGGCGGTTATACGTTCTACCTTGCGTGGCGCGAAGACGGACCGCCACGCCTCGGAATTCTGGTCACACGAAAGCACTCCGCGCGGGCAGTTGAGCGCAATCGCCTGAAGCGCCGTATCCGGGAGGCCTTCCGCCTCGAGCAGGAGAGCCTCGGGGGGTTGGATGTACTGGTGCGACCGCCGTATGGCGTCAAGCCGTCGTTGCAGATGACGCTGCAACTGCGAGAACTTTTTAGCAGGCTGAACCGATGATTTCCTCGCTGTTGCGCGTTGCCGTCAGGGGCTATCGCTATTTTCTCAGCCCGCTGCTGCCGCCTTCGTGCCGCTTCTTCCCGAGTTGTTCGGAGTACGCCGACGAAGCCCTTGCCCGCCACGGCGCTCTGCGCGGCGGATGGCTGGCTGCGAGGCGTGTATGCCGCTGCGGGCCCTGGAACCCTGGCGGCCATGACCCGGTTCCCGGGCCGCGACGCTGAATAGAACGGCACTCATCACATGGATACGCAACGACTGATTCTGCTCGTGATCTTCAGCTTTTCCCTGGTCCTTTTGTGGGACGCTTGGGAAAAAGCAAGCCAGCCGTCGCCGCAGGTCAGCGCTCCGGCGGTACAGCGCCAAGGTGTTCCTACGCCGACTCCGCGGCCGTCCCCGGACGTCTCTCCTGCCGCGTCGCCTTCCACGGCTCGCGCCGCCGGAGTGCCGGCTACCCAGGCTCCCGCGACGCAGGGAACGACGGTACAGGTGCGCACCGACCTGGTGGTGGCCACCATCAACACCCTCGGTGGCACCCTGCAGCGCCTAGAGCTGGTCAAGCACAAAGCGCAAGCGGACGAAAACAAGAACTTCGTGCTGCTCGGGCGGAGCTACAACTACGAGGCGGAGAGCGGTCTTATCGGCGAGGGACTGCCGAACCATCGAACGATCTGGCGTATTTTGCCGGGGCCGCGAGAGCTGGCGGCTGGTGCCGAGAAGCTCGAGGTTAGGCTTACCGCGGACGGGCCGAACGGGCTCACGGTGGAAAAGGTGTACACCTTCCATCGCAATCGTTACTTGATCGACGTCGCGTTCGAGATCAAGAACGGGGGAACGTCGCCGGTGACGGTGGATGCCTACTATCAGTTGGTGCGCGACGACAAGGATCCCCCGGGGCAGACACACACGTCGCGCACCTACTTCGGTCCTGTGATGTACAGCGCCGAGTCGAAGTACAAGAAGATCAGCTTCTCCGACATCGAGGAGGGCAAAGCTGAGTACCCGAAGCATGCGGATGACGGATGGATCGGCATCGTGCAGCATTACTTCGTGTCCGCTTGGGTACCGAGGGGAAAGCTGTCGCGGGAGTATTACTTGAAGCGGTTGCCCGATGGTTTGTTCGCCGCGGGACTCATTGTTGCGACGCCGCGCGTAGCGCCGGGCGCCAGCGCCAGCGTCGATGTGCCGTTGTTCGCGGGTCCCCAGGAACAGAAACGGCTCAAAGCCGTGGCGCCCGAATTCGACCTGGTGGTCGATTATGGTTGGCTCAGCATAATCGCCTGGCCGCTTTTCTGGCTACTGGAGAAGTATCACGCCCTCACAGGCAATTGGGGGGTGGCGATCATTCTGCTCACGATTACGGTCAAGCTGGTGTTCTTCCCGCTCTCTGCCGCGAGCTACAAGTCAATGGCGAAGATGAAGCTCGTCACGCCACGCCTGACCAAGCTGCGCGAGATGTACGGCAACGATCGAGCAAAGCTTAACCAGGCGATGATGGAGTTGTACAAGACGGAGAAGATCAATCCGCTCGGAGGCTGTTTTCCCATCCTGGTGCAGATCCCGGTCTTTATCGCCCTCTACTGGACGTTGCTCGCGGCGATCGAGCTTCGGCATGCACCGTTCATATTCTGGATCAAGGACCTCTCGGCGCTTGATCCCTACTACGTGCTGCCGATCCTGATGACCATTAGCATGGTGATTCAGACGCGGATGAATCCGAAGCCTCCCGATCCCGTGCAGGCGAAGGTGATGACATTCATGCCGTTCGTCTTCAGCGTGTTCTTCTTCTTCTTCCCGGCTGGACTCGTTCTCTACTGGCTGGTGAACAACATCCTTTCCATCCTTCAGCAGTGGCAGATCCAGCGGATGTTCATCCGCGACAAACCTGCCCATGGCAAGCGCTGAGGACAGCTCTGCGCGAGGCCACGGGCGCGACACCATAGCCGCGATCGCTACGCCGTCCGGCCGAGCTGGTATCGGTGTGGTGCGCGTATCGGGACCCGGCGTAGCGGAGATCGCCCGTTCCATCCTTGGCGGGCTCCCAGCGCCGCGCCGCGCGGTCTACCGCAGTTTCTTTGATTCCCGGGGCGAAAGGTTCGACCGTGGCATTGCCATATATTTTCCAGCGCCGCGGTCGTACACCGGCGAACCCGTACTCGAGCTCCAGGGGCACGGCGGGCCCGTAGTGATGCAGATGCTGCTTGGCGCCTGCCTCGACGCGGGGGCTCGCATCGCACATCCGGGAGAGTTCACCCGGCGCGCTTACCTCGAAGGCAGGCTTGATCTTGCTCAGGCGGAGGCGGTTGCCGACTTGATCGATGCGGCGAGCCGAGAAGCGGCACGATCGGCGCTGCGCTCATTGGCGGGGGAGTTCTCGACAGCGGTCGATACCCTCTCGGCGCAACTGACGGAGCTGCGTGCCTTGACCGAGGCGGTGCTCGATTTCCCGCAGGAGGAAGTGGACGAGCTGCACCTGGAAGAGGCGCGCGCGCGTCTGGCAAGAGTTCGGGCATCCCTCGATGAGGTATTGGCCAAGAGTCAGCGGGGCAGCCTCCTGCGCAGCGGCATTCACGTGGTGTTCGCCGGACGTCCGAACGTCGGAAAATCGAGCTTGCTCAACAAGCTTGCCGGCGAGGAGCGAGCCATCGTGACGCCGGTCGCGGGTACGACGCGCGATGCGCTGCGCGAAGCCATTCAGATCGACGGAGTTCCGATCATCGTCGTCGACACCGCGGGCCTTCGCGAGTCCCCCGACGAGGTGGAGCGCATCGGGGTGGAGCGCGCGTGGCGCGAGGTTGCCCGCGCGGACATAGTGCTGGCGGTGCTCGAGGCCCATGCCGAGGTTGGACCGGATGAGCACGAGATGCTTGCTCGGCTACCGGAAGAGGGCGTACGTATCCTGGTGTACAACAAGGTCGACCTTGCGCCCGGCGTGCCCGCGGGGCGACGGCCGTCGGCCTCGAATGAGGTTTGGGTCTCCGCCAAGACTGGCGCGGGGCTGGAGGATCTGCGCCGAATGCTGCTGGAGGCGTCAGGTTGGAGCGGCGATGGGCAATCGACCTTTCTCGCGCGCGAGCGGCACTTGCGCGCTCTGGCGCTCGCGCGGCGGCATTTGGAGGAAGCGGCCCTGCAGCTCGAGCGCTGGGAGTTCTTCGCGGAGGAATTGCGTCTTGCGCATAGCGCACTGACGGAAATCACCGGTGCGTTCACGCCCGATGATTTGCTTGGGGAGATATTTGCTCGATTCTGCATCGGAAAATAGCGACCCAGGCGGGTGCTACAATTAAATCACAGCCAAAATAACTATAAGATGCCGGCCCGGGAAAGTCAGGGCCGTTTTGCTTTCTAGGAGACGTCGAGATGACCAATCCCCAGCCAGCTCAAGTCGACGATTCGCGCGCTCCCGATTGGGTCCGTCACGCGGGACTTCGGAAATGGGTGGGCGACATGGTGCGCCTTACGAAGCCGGCGCACGTGGTCTGGTGCGACGGGTCGCAGGCCGAATACGATCGTCTGTGCCTGGAGCTCGTCGCCAGCGGCACTTTCATCAAGCTCGATCCGAAGCTGCGCCCAAGCAGTTATCTGGCGCGCTCGCACCCGACAGATGTCGCGCGCATGGAGGACCGAACTTTCATCTGCAGCACGCGCAAGGAGGACGCCGGTCCGACCAATAACTGGGTCGATCCGCAGGAGATGCGCGGCACGATGAATCGGCTGTTCGACGGCTGTATGCGGGGGCGCACGATGTATGTGATGCCGTTCTCCATGGGTCCGATCGGTTCGCACATAGCGCAAATCGGCGTACAGCTAAGCGACTCGGCCTACGTCGTGGTCAACATGCGGATCATGACCAGAATGGGACAGGCAGTGGCCGAGTGGCTCGGTGAGGACGGCGATTTCGTGCCGTGCATGCACTCTGTGGGCGCGCCGCTCGCGCCGGGTGCGAAGGACATGGCCTGGCCGTGCAACGAAAATGATAAGTGGATTGTCCATTTTCCGGAAACGCGCGAAATCTGGTCATTCGGCTCCGGCTACGGCGGCAATGCGCTGCTGGGCAAGAAATGTCTGGCACTGCGCATTGCGTCGGTGATGGCACGAGACGAGGGTTGGCTCGCCGAGCACATGCTGATTCTCGGCGTCGAGTCGCCGCGGGGCGGGAAGTCGTATGTCTCTGCCGCGTTTCCAAGCGCCTGCGGCAAGACCAATCTCGCGATGCTAATACCACCCGCCGCGTTCAAAGGCTGGAAAGTGACGACGATCGGCGAGGACATTGCGTGGATCAAGCCGGGCCACGATGGGCGCTTCTACGCCATCAATCCGGAAGCGGGTTTCTTCGGCGTCGCCCCGGGTACCTCCGAGGCGACAAATCCGAACGCAATGAAGATGCTGCGCGAAAACGTGATCTTCACCAATGTTGCGCTTACGCCGGAGGGCGACGTGTGGTGGGAGGGCATGACCGCGGAGCCGCCGGCGCGCCTGGTCGACTGGCGGGGCAAGGACTGGACCCCGAATTGCGGCCGCACGGCCGCGCATCCGAACGCGCGCTTCACCGTTGCTGCCGCGCAGTGTCCCTCGATGGATCCGAAATGGGAGGACACGGCCGGGGTGCCGATTTCCGCCTTCATCTTCGGCGGGCGGAGATCGACCACGGTACCGTTGGTGGTTCAGGCGCCGACCTGGGAAGACGGGGTGTACATGGGCGCGACGCTTGGTTCCGAGACGACCGCAGCGATTACCGGCAAGGTCGGCGTAGTGCGCCGGGACCCGATGGCGATGCTCGCGTTTTGCGGTTACAACATGGGAGACTACTTCGCGCACTGGCTGGAGATGGGAAGGGCCGTGCACCATCCGCCGAAGATTTTCCGCGTCAACTGGTTCCGTCGCGACGCGAACGGCAAGTTCATCTGGCCCGGGTTCTCCGAGAACATGCGCGTGCTGGCCTGGATCGTCGAGCGCTGCCACGGTCGTGCCGATGGGTTCGAAACGCCGCTTGGCATCATGCCGCGCTTCGAGGACATGGCGTGGGTAGGGCTTGAGATTTTCGGGCGCGAGAAGTACGCAGAGATCTCAGCTGTGGACGGTACAGCCTGGCGCAGCGAACTCGGCTCGCACGATGAACTGCTTGGTAGGCTGGGCGGACACTTGCCGCGCGAGTTGGCTCGAAGGCGCGAGAAGCTTCAGGAATCGCTTGCGGCGTAATTGCCCGCGACGTTAGCGCGTAACCGGAACGCGCGGACCCACCGTCGGCCGGCCAGGCGCGGTCCTGGTGACCCGGACTGGTGCCTGGTAGACATCAATCCGCTTGTCGTACAACGGAATGGTTGTGCCGTTCAGTCGGTTTTCGAACAGTAACTCGAGATCCACGTCAGCGATCACAATCTGTTCAGTGTTCGCGATGCCTTCGGCGGCGATACCGTCCCGCGAGAACGGAAAATCGGAAGGCGTGAGAATGCTTGCCTGGCCGTAGTGCAGTCCCAGGCCCTCCTCGGGCAAGGCACCGACGGTGCTCGCCATTGCGACGTAGACTTGGTTCTCAATCGCCCGCGCATGGCAGCAGTAGCGCACGCGCCAGAATCCCTGGCGATCGTCGGTGCTCGAAGGAACAAATAGGATGTCCGCGCCCGAGTCGCATACCATGCGGGCGAGTTCTGGAAACTCGGCGTCGTAGCAGACCAGGATGGCAATATCGCCGAACTCGGTCTCGAACAGATTTAGCTCGCGCCCCGGGCTTGTTTCCCAGCGTTCCCGCTCCCACCGTGTGCGGTGAATCTTGTCCTGGGTGTAGATCTCACCGTGCGGCGAAAATAGGAAGGCGGTGTTGAAGAGTTCGCCGTCGCGAAGGACCGGATGACTGCCGCCGATGAGGTAGAAGCCGTAGCGCATTGCGTGTTCGCGCATGAGCGTCTTGTACTGCTCGGTGAAACCATCGAGCGCGCGTACGGCGGAATGAACTTCCTGCCGGGGAAGCAGCGACATCAACTGCGTCGTGAAAATTTCCGGCAGCAGTACGAAATGCGGTTTGTAGTCGCCCGCGGCGCCGAGGACATAGTGAACTTGGCGCTCGAAGTCGTTCCATCCGGTGATAGGGCGCAGCATGTATTGAATCGCGGCGATTCGAGCTTTCAAAGGATCGGGCCCTCCGGAACCGTAGTTGGCTTATCTGACTTATAGCGGTCGTTAATCCAGACGATGATTGTGGCGTTTCCGACGGACTCATCGTCCGAGGGTAGGTAGCCATGAACCACTCCGCAGTACTGGAACCCCTCCCGCAATTGGAATCGCAGCACGGGGTCCGGTAAGTCCCCCCATATCACGCGCATTGCGTAAGACTCGGGGGACATCTGCGTCGCGTAGCGGTGGTAGTTGGGCATCCGTCCGCAGGCCATGATTCGGCGTAGATTCATGGCACGGCACAGGCGCCGCCGCGCTTGGTAGAGCTTCTTGCCGATACCCAGTCGTCGGAACGCCGGGTCAGCGAACACTTCTGCTCCGTAGAGCGTCCGGGCGGTTGGGTCGTGAGTGTCGAATGTTCCGCTTCCGGTTACTTCTTTCCAGCTGTGCTGTACACCGTAGTCCCCCCAGTGCACGATCAGCGAGCTCGCGACGCCGACCACGCGATCCTCTACGCATGTGAAACTTGGCCCTGGGGAAAGGTCGCGAGTTGGCTCTCGAGCTGATCTTGGCGCCATCCGCCCATCTTCGGATAGACCCGAGTCTGGATATCCATGATCTGAGCGATATCTGCTGGCCGCGTGTGACGTACGATTAACGTAGAGTCCATAATACTGTTTTATAACAGATGCTTACGAAGCATGTTACGCATGATGCGCCAAGCAGAGGAGATTGAGCGCTTATCATGCCTCAATTACCCGGTAGGTGGAGCGTTCGGCCTGCCCAAGCTGCAGCTAACAGCGAACATGCGGCAGCAATTGCCATGGCGTGCGACGCGCGGCCGAACTCGAGGAGCATGCCGCCAGCGGCGAGGCCAACCGCGATGCCGCTCAACATTGCGGTTGCCGACCAGGTAATTCCCTCAGTCATGCGCTCCGCAGCGACGGTCTTGGCGATGTAGGTCGCTTGGATTATGAGGGGTGGTGCCATCGTGAGCCCGGCCAACAGGCTTCAAAGCATGAACAGCGACGGGTCGTCTAGGAGCGCGAGTGGGACAATGCCCAGACCCATGAGTACCAGCGAGGCGGACATCTGTTTGCCGAGGGGGTGATGCCAGTTTCGGCTACCGTAGGCCAAGCCAGCGAGAGCGCTCCCGATGCTCGTCAGTCCCAGCAAGACGCCGGCAAGCGCTGGTTGGCCGACGTTGGCTGCGTACGCGGTGAGAGCGATTTCCACCAGGCCGAACACGATGGCGTAGCCGAACGTTGTGATGAGCAGGTAATGCAGTCCGGGCGTGCGAAGCTCGCCGAGGATTGACTCAGGCGCGATTGACTCAGGCGCGCCGGGCGCCCCACCCATAGTCCAATCGGACAGCGCGGAAGAGCGAAGAAACAGAATCGAACTAGCGAGACCACACGCGGCCGCGACAGGGATTGCGACGACCGGAGAGGCGACCGTAATGAGCACGGCGACTAGGAGCGGCCCGGCTATGAATGTAAATTCGATAAGGACTGCGTCTAGGGACAAGGCCGCAATGATGAGGTTGTCGTCGTCCAGGCGCCGCCTTAGCAGGGCACGGTAACTCACGGTGATCGGCGGCAGGCTCGCGCCCGCGCATGCGGCGATTGACACAATGATCGAAGGGGGTAGGTGGCTACGGATGGCAAGCGTGAGAAGTGCGAGAGTAGTCGGGTAAACGACGCCGCAGATTCGCAGTACAGGGCGCGGTCCGAGCCGATCAATAAGTCGGCCGAGAATCGGTGCAAGAATGGCCAATCCCGTTACGTACACGCCGGTGACAAGCCCAGACGCCGCGTAGGAAGCGCCGGTTGACTGTGTGAGTAGGAGTAGGCTGAGCCCAGCCATGCCGATCGGCAGCCGACCAGGAATTGACGCCAAGAAGGCCCCTCTGATGCCCGGGATAGCGAGAACGGTCGCGTAGCGGGAGAAGGAGAACATCGCCTGGAGGGGTCGCGATTCTCTCTCACACGTCGTGCCCAGTCCGTGTTCCACGTGGAATTTCGAGCGTCCCGATGTTCCACGTGGAACGTCAGTCTTCGCCTAGTTCCGCGTCGCGCCTTCGCGTATTATTGCGCCTCCGCAGATTCCCTCTGTAGCCGAAGGTCCCGGACCCCGTCGCTTGTCATGCTGTTTCCGACCAAATTCGATGTGATCGTTGTTGGCGGCGGCCACGCCGGCACCGAGGCGGCGCTCGCCGCTGCGCGAATGGGACGCCAGACCTTGCTGCTGACCCACAGTATCGAAACGCTCGGTCAAATGTCCTGCAATCCGTCGATCGGCGGGATCGGCAAGGGGCATCTGGTACGAGAAATCGACGCCCTGGGCGGTGCCATGGCGCTCGCGACCGACGAGGCCGGAATCCAGTTCCGAACCCTGAATTCGTCCAAGGGGCCAGCGGTACGCGCGACGCGTGCTCAGGCCGACCGAGTGCTGTACCGCGGGGCGATTCGCCGCTGCCTGGAAGGTCAGCCAAATCTCACGATCTTTCAGCAGGCGGTGGATGACATTCTGCTCGAGGGAAACCGCGCGGTCGGCGTCGTTACGCAACTCGGAATTCGGTTCCACGGCGGAGCCATGGTACTCACCACGGGAACGTTTCTCTCAGGGTTGATCCACGTTGGGCTGGAGCACTACCAGGCGGGTCGCGCCGGGGATCCCGCATCGATAACGCTCGCTGCGCGCCTGCGCGAGATGAAGTTGCCGGTGGGTCGGCTAAAGACCGGGACGCCGCCCAGGCTGGACGGCCGGAGCATCGACTTTTCGGTCATGCTCGAGCAGCCGGGCGACGTGCCCGAACCCGTTTTCTCGTTCGTCGGCCGGCGCGAGATGCATCCCGCACAGAGGCCGTGTTGGGTAACCCACACAAACGAGCGCACACACGAGATCATCCGTCGCGGGCTCGATCGGTCGCCGATGTTTACCGGGGTCATCCAGGGTGTCGGGCCGAGGTACTGTCCTTCGATCGAAGACAAGATCCACCGCTTCGCAGACAAGTCGAGCCACCAGATCTTCCTCGAGCCCGAGGGCCTGGATACGCATGAAATCTATCCGAACGGCATCTCGACCAGCCTGCCGTTCGACGTCCAGCTCGAGTTGGTTCGCTCGATCCGGGGCCTGGAGCAGGCGCACATCGTGCGCCCCGGGTACGCGATCGAGTACGACTACTTCGACCCCCGCAACTTGAAAGCCTCTCTCGAGACCAAGACCGTGCACGGTCTTTTCTTCGCTGGGCAGATTAACGGCACAACGGGCTACGAGGAGGCCGCCGCGCAGGGGTTGCTGGCTGGGATCAATGCCGGCTTGCAGACTGCGGGGCGCGAGCCATGGTGCCCGAGACGGGATGAAGCGTATCTCGGCGTATTGGTGGATGACCTTATTACGCGGGGCGTGTCCGAGCCGTACCGCATGTTCACCAGCCGGGCCGAGTACCGACTGATGCTTCGCGAAGACAATGCTGATTTGCGGCTGACTGAAGTTGGCCGCGAGCTCGGTCTGGTGACCGACGAGCGCTGGGATCGGTTCAGCCGCAAGCGCGACGCGATCGCGCATGAGCGCGACCGACTGCGATCGACCTGGCTCACGCCACGCAGCCTGCCTGCGGCCGAGGCCGCGCGGGTGCTCGGCAAAGGAATAGAACGTGGGTACTTACTTACCGATATTCTAGCTCGCCCAGGCGTCTCCTATCGTGCTCTTATGTCGCTTCCGGGTGTCGGTCCGGGGGTATCGGAGCAGGACGTCGCGGAGCAAGTCGAGATTCAGGTGAAGTATCAGGGTTACATCGATCGCCAGTGCGAGGAAGTGGCGCGCAGCGAAACCTATGAGCACCTTTGCCTACCGACGGATTTCGACTACCTGCAGGTTCGCGGATTGTCTATCGAGGTCAGGCAAAAGCTGGCCAGCCACCGGCCGGAAACAGTCGGTCAAGCCTCGCGCATCTCTGGAATTACGCCCGCCGCCATCTCGCTCCTGCTGGTTCATTTGAAGCGAGCTGCGATTAGCACCCGACAAAAGCGAAGCGCATGACACCCGAGGTTGCTCTGGACCGCGGGCTGGCAGCATTGACACTCGCGCTTGCGCCCGGCGCGCGCGACAAGCTGCTCGCGTTCGTCGAATTGCTCGCCAAGTGGAACCGGACGTACAACCTGACGGCGATCCGCGATCCGATGAAGATGGTAAGCCACCACCTGCTCGACTCGCTCGCGGTGGTACCGCATCTGCCGATGCCCGCAGGCGGCGCGCTCGCGGACGTCGGCTCGGGCGGAGGGCTGCCTGGCATCCCGCTCGCGATCGCGCGCCCTCAATGGCAAGTGACCTTGAATGACAGCAACCGCAAGAAGACGGCCTTTCTGCGTCAAGCGGCAATTGAACTCGGACTTGCAAACGCGAAGGTGCACCCGGGACGAGTCGAGGACTGGCAGCCTGCAAGACGCTTCGCAGTCGTAATCTCGCGCGGATTCGCGGAGCTCGCCGACTTCCTTTCCTCGTGCAGCAGACTGGTCGCTCCGGGCGGCGTTCTCGCAGCCATGAAGGGCGTGTATCCGAACGACGAGCTGGCGCGAACACCGACGGGTACAGGTTGTGATCGAGTCGTGCGCCTCGAGGTGCCCTTTCTCGACGCCGAGCGACACCTCGTGCTGTGCCGGGCCGCGAGCGAGCAATGACCCGCATATTTGCGGTCACGAATCAGAAGGGAGGGGTCGGCAAGACCACCACCAGCGTCAATCTCGCCGCCGCCTTTGCGCGCGCCGGCCTGCGCGTGCTGCTGATCGATCTCGACCCCCAGGGCAATGCGACGATGGGCAGCGGCGTCGAGAAGCGAAGCGCACACCGCACCGTCTATCACGTGCTGCTCGGCCTGGCAGACGTGGCCGGCGCGCGCGCTCGCTCGCAAAGCGGCGGATATGACTTGCTGCCCGCGAACCGCGATCTCGCTGGCGCAGAAATTGAGCTCGTCGGTCTCGACAATCGGGAAGGGCGCTTACGCGAGGCGCTCGCCGGAGTGGCATCCGAATACGACTTCATCATCATTGACTGCCCTCCGTCCTTGTCGCTGCTCACGATAAACGGCCTGGTCGCGGCCCAGGCGGTGCTGATACCGATGCAGTGCGAGTACTACGCGCTCGAAGGTTTGTCGGATCTAGTCGGCACGATCAAACGCGTGCGCGCGCACCTCAATCCGAGCCTCGACATCGCCGGTCTCTTGCGAACGATGTACGACCCGCGCAACACGCTCTCGCAGCAGGTATCGCAGCAGCTCGAGTCGCACTTCGGTGACAAGGTCTATCAGACAATGGTGCCGAGAAACGTTCGGTTGGCGGAAGCGCCGAGCTACGGTGCGCCGGCGGTCGTGTGGGATGACACGTCCAAGGGCGCGCAGGCCTATCTCGCACTTGCCGAGGAGATTCTTGCGCGGGACAGGAACGATATCGGTGGCGGCGTACGGACGATGGAAGCGACATGAGCAAACCAAAGGGACTCGGGCGCGGGCTGGACGCCTTGCTGGGCGGCGATGAAGCGCCGAAAGATGCCCTCGCCACGCTGCCAGTGGGCCGCATTCGGCCCGGAAAATATCAGCCGCGAACCCGGATGGATCAGGAGGCCTTGGCCGAGCTCGCCGCTTCGATCAAATCTCAGGGTCTGATGCAGCCGCTCCTGGTGCGAAGGGTAGAGCGCGATCGCTACGAGCTGATCGCCGGCGAGCGCCGCTGGCGCGCCGCGCAGATGGCCGGACTGGAGGAAGTGCCGGCTCTGGTGCGCGAAGTGCCGGACGAGGCCGCGCTGGCAATGTCCTTGATCGAGAACATCCAGCGCGAGAACCTGAATCCGATGGAGGAAGCCGCGGGCCTACAACGCCTGATTGACGAGTTCAAGATGACGCACGAGCAGGCCGCCGACTCAGTCGGTCGCTCGCGCAGTGCGACCACCAATCTTTTGCGCCTGCTCCGGCTTCCGAAGCCGGTTCAGGCAATGGTCATGGAAGGTGTGCTTGAGATGGGTCACGCGCGCGCGCTGCTGGCGCTGGATGGCGCGCGCCAGATCGAAGCGGCCAATCGCGTGGCAGGACGCGGGCTCTCTGTGCGCGCGACCGAAGCACTGGTGGCAAACCAGTTGCGCGGCGGCGGCGGCGCGCGTAAGAAGCGCAAAGCGGATCGCGACCTGTTAAGGCTGGAGCAGGAAGCCTCGGAACGCATCGGCACGACGGTGGAGATCCGGCCGGGCAAGAAGGGCGCAGGCAAAGTGATCGTCTACTACGCGGGACTTGATCACCTGGAGACGCTGCTGCGCAAGTTGCGCTAGCCCACCTTCCAACCCCGGTGTTGCAGCGCAACGCGTTGACCAGACATCCCCGTGAACGATATACTCCGCCGGCTTTGCAGGAAGCGGGGCGGACGAACGCCATGCTTCGCCTTCTGAGCAAGCCGATACGCACGGTCGTCAGGTGGCAGTTGATCGCCACCGCTGTGCTGACGCTGGCCGCGGCGGCCGCTATCGGGTTCGACGGCGCGATTTCCGCCGCGTTGGGCGGCCTGATCAGCATGTTTGCCGGGCTGGTATCGGCGCTGGTGCTGTCGTGGGGTAAGGCTGGGTCGGCAGGGGGGATCCTGCTCGGCGCCTTGAGGGCCGAAGGCATCAAGATCGGCCTCATGGTGATCCTGTTGTGGCTGGTACTGGCGACATACAGGGACGTCGTAGCGCTCGCCTTGCTCGGATCGTTTGCGGTCACCATGCTGATCTTCACCATGGCGTTTATTGTGCGCGAGCATTAGGGCGCTCTGAGTCGAAAGTCGAACACGGTTTAGCAATGTCCGCCGGCACTGAACTCACTCCGACCGAATACATCAGTCACCACCTGACGTTCCTCGCCAAGCCGTTCGGCGAGGGCGGGGAAGGCGGGTTCTGGACGCTTCACGTCGACTCGCTTGTCACCGCCGTGATCCTCGGCGTGATCGGAATGGGGTTCTTCTGGTGGATCGTGCGCGGCGCCACCTCGGGCGTGCCGAACAAGCGCCAGGCGTTGGTCGAGCTGGCGTTCGAGTTCGTCGACGAGCAGGTCAAGGGAATGTTCAGCCACGGCGACCGCAGCAAGTTCGTCGCCCCGGCGGCGCTCACCGTCTTCGTCTGGGTGCTGCTGATGAACGCGATGGACTGGCTGCCCGTCGATTTCATTTCGAAGGGCATGGGCGCGCTCGGCTTTCCCGAATGGCGCCCCGTTCCGACCGCCGACGTGAACACGACCTTCGCGCTCGCGCTTTCGGTCTGGGTGCTCATGATCTATTTCGCGATCAAGTCGAAAGGCCTGGGCGGCTGGATCCACGAGCTGTTCTGCGCCCCGTTCGGCTCCAATCCGCTGCTGTGGCTGCCGAATATTTTGTTCAACATCGTGGAATACGTATCCAAGCCCCTTTCGCACTCTCTGCGCCTGTTCGGCAACATGTTCGCGGGCGAAATCATCTTCATCTTGCTCTGGGTGTGGGGTTCGACGGGGTTGACCGGCGCCGCGGCGGGTACCGTCCTCGGACTGGGCTGGGCGATCTTCCACATCTTGATCGTCGTGATTCAGGCCTTCATCTTCATGATGCTCACCGTGGCCTACATCTCGATGGCGCACGAGCACCACTGATTTCAGTACTCAACCGTCTTTTCGCTCTGGAAAGGGAATCAAAATGGAACTTCTTCAAATGAAAGCGATGATCCAGGCCTACACCGGGATCGGCATCGGCCTCATGATCGGCCTTGGCGCCGCCGGCGCGTGCATCGGCATCGGGATCATGTGCAGCCGCTTCCTCGAAGCCGCGGCGCGCCAGCCCGAGCTGACCGCTTCGTTGCAGGCCAAGGTGTTCCTGCTGCTCGGCCTGATCGACGCCTCGTTCATCATCGGGGTCGGTCTCGCGATGCTGTTCGCGTTCGGCAATCCTCTGCTTGCCGTCATCAAGTAGCCCAGGCGGGATTAACCCGGGACGTAGGGGGCAGGCATGAACATAAATCTGACGCTGTTTACGCAGGCTGCCGCCTTTGCGCTGTTCATCTGGTTCACGGTCAAGTTCGTCTGGCCGCCGCTGCTGCGTGCAATCGAGAACCGGCAAAAGCAGATCGCCGATGGTTTGGCCGCCGGCGAGCAGGGCAGACGGTCGCTCGAGATCTCGACGCGCGAAGCCGGGCAAGTGGTCCAGAGTGCGCGTGAGCGCGCCGCCGAAATCATCTCGCAGGCCGAAAAACGCGGCTCGCAAATGATCGAGTCGGCGCGGCATTCCGCGCGCGAAGAAGGCGAGCGTGAGCTCGCCGCCGCCAAGGCCGAGATCGAGCAGGAAGTCACGCGCGCCCGAGAGCAATTGCGCGACCAGGTCGCTCAACTGGCTGTTGCCGGTGCAGAGAAGATCCTGCGGCGCGAAGTTGACGCCAAGGCGCACGCCCAGCTGCTCGATTCGATCAGGGCGCAGCTCTAGCCGAAAATGGCCGAACCGATCACCATTGCACGGCCCTACGCCGAGGCGGTGTTCCGGCTCGCCGACGCTGCCGGCAAGCTTGCCGAATGGTCGGCGATGCTCGCGGAACTGGCGCAGGTATCTGCCGACGAGCGGGTGCGCACGGCGATGGGCGACCCGAACTTGCCGGCGGCGAAGGTGGCGGGGCTTTTCATTTCGATCCTCGCCAACCGCCTCACCGACGAGTGCGAGAACTTCGTGCGCGTGCTGGCGGACAATCACCGCCTCGCCCTGCTGGCGGAGATCCGGACCCAGTACGAAGCGCTAAAGGATGAGCGAGAAGGCGTGGTCGAGGCAGCGATCCAGTCGGCTTTCGAGCTCGATCCGGCGCAGCTTGCCGACCTCACGGCACGACTTGAAAAGCATACCGGCCGCAAGGTCCGCGTAAACGTCGTCGTCGACAAGGAACTGATCGGCGGCGCGCGGATCCTCATCGGCGACCAGGTGATCGACGCTTCGGCGCGCGCGCAACTCGGGGCGCTGGACAGCGCACTCAAGGCTTAAAACCAAGGAATCCTATGCAACTCAATCCGTCCGAAATTTCGGAACTGATCAAGAGCCGCATCCAGAATCTCGATGCCGGCGCCGAAAAGCGCACTCAGGGCACCGTTGTGTCGGTGACGGATGGAATCGTGCGTGTGCACGGCCTGTCCGACGTCATGCAGGGCGAGATGCTCGAGTTCCCAAAAAATACCTTCGGCCTCGCGCTGAACCTCGAGCGTGACTCGGTCGGCGCGGTGATTCTGGGGGAATACGAGCACATTTCCGAGGGCGACACTGTCAAGTGCACCGGGCGCATTCTCGAGGTGCCAATCGGGCCCGAGCTGCTCGGGCGCGTCGTCAACTCCCTCGGCCAGCCGATCGACGGAAAAGGATCGATCAACGCCAAGGAGCGCGATGTGATCGAGAAGGTCGCGCCGGGCGTGATCTGGCGAAAGTCGGTCTCGCAGCCGGTGCAGACCGGTCTCAAGTCGATTGACGCCATGGTGCCGGTCGGACGGGGCCAGCGCGAGCTGATCATCGGCGATCGCCAGACCGGCAAGACCGCGGTTGCGGTCGATACGATCATCAACCAGAAGGGCAAGGATCTGTTCTGCGTCTATGTGGCGATCGGGCAGAAGGCATCGACCATCGCCAACGTGGTGCGCAAGCTCGAGGAGCACGGCGCGATGGAGTACACCATCGTTGTCGCCGCGTCGGCATCCGAGTCCGCGGCGATGCAGTACATTGCGCCCTATTCCGGCTGCACCATGGGCGAGTACTTCCGCGACCGGGGCCAGGACGCGCTGATCATCTATGACGACTTGACCAAGCAGGCCTGGGCCTACAGGCAGATCTCGCTTCTGCTGCGTCGACCCCCGGGACGCGAGGCATATCCCGGGGACGTCTTCTACTTGCACAGCCGCCTGCTCGAGCGCGCGGCGCGCGTCAACGAGGCGTGGGTCGAACGCTTCACCAACGGCAAGGTGAGGGGTAAGACCGGCTCGCTTACCGCTTTGCCGATCATCGAGACGCAAGCCGGTGACGTAACTGCGTTCGTGCCGACCAACGTGATTTCGATCACCGACGGCCAGATCTTCCTCGAAACCGACCTGTTCAACGCCGGCATCCGTCCCGCGATCAACGCCGGCATCTCGGTGTCGCGGGTCGGCGGCGCGGCGCAGACCAAGATCATGAAGCGGCGCGACACCGGCGGTGGCGTGCGCCTGGCACTGGCGCAGTACCGCGAGCTGGCCGCGTTCGCACAGTTCGCCTCCGACCTCGACGAAGCCACCCGCAAGCAGCTCGAGCGCGGCCGCCTGGTGACCGAGTTGATGAAGCAGCCGCAGTACACGCCGCTGCAGGTGTGGGAAATGGCGCTTACGCTTTTCGCCGTCAATAACGGCTATTTCGACGACGTCGAGGTCAAGAAGGCTCTCGCGGCCGAGAAGTCGATGCGCGATTACGCTAAGGACAAGTACGCCGATCTGGTCGGTCGCATGGAGGACAAGAAGGACCTCAGCGCCGATGACGAGAAGTCGCTGAAAGGTGCGATCGAGGATTGGAAAAAGAACGGTTCATTCTGAACTGAGCCAGCGCCATGCCAGGCACCAAAGAGATCCGCAACAAGATCAAGAGCGTGCAAAACACGCGCAAGATCACCAAGGCGATGGAAATGGTCGCCGCGTCCAAGATGCGCAAAGCGCAGGAGCGCATGCGCGCGACGCGGCCCTACGGCGAGAAGATCCGCAACGTCGCTGCGCATATCAGCCACGCGAACCCGGAGTACCGCCATCCGTTCGTGGTCGCGCGAGATTCGGTCAAGCGCGTCGGGATTATCGTGATAACCACCGACAAGGGGTTGTGCGGCGGCCTGAACACCAACGTGCTGCGCATGACGCTAGGCCAGTACAAGGAATGGCAGACGCAGGGCGAAGAGATTGAGGTGTGCTGCTTTGGCAACAAGGGCCTCGGCTTTATGCAGCGCCTCGGCGCCAACATCGTTTCCCAGGTTGTCCAGCTGGGCGACCGGCCGCAGCTCGACAAGCTGATTGGCGCGGTGAAGGTCATGCTCGACGGGTACATCGAGGATCGCTTCGATCGCCTGTTGCTTGTCTATACGCGCTTCATCAATACCATGAAGCAGGAGCCGGTGATGGAGCAGCTGCTCCCGCTGTCGGGCGAACGCCTGGGCGCGCCGGAAGGCAACTGGGATTACCTTTACGAGCCGGAAGCCAAGGCGGTGCTCGACCAAGTGCTGACGCGCTACGTCGAAACCATCATTTTCCAGGCCGTGGCGGAGAATATGGCCTCGGAGCAGTCGGCGCGGATGGTCGCGATGAAGGCGGCATCCGATAACGCCGGCACGCTGATCGACGAATTAACCCTGGTATACAACAAGAACCGCCAGGCCGCGATCACCAAGGAGCTTTCGGAAATCGTCGGCGGCGCCGCCGCCGTGTAACGGAATATTGGTCTAGGAAAACGTCATGGCACAATCAGAAGGCAGCATTGTCCAGTGCATCGGCGCGGTGGTCGACATCGAGTTTCCGCGCGATTCGATGCCCGGTATCTATGAAGCGCTGGTCCTGTCCGACACCGGCGAGACCGGGCTGGCGGAAAAGGGACTCACCTTCGAGGTCGAACAGCAGCTCGGCGACGGAGTGGTGCGCTGCATCGCGATGGGCTCGGGCGACGGCCTGCGCCGCGGCATGAAGGTAAAGAGCACCGGCATCCCGATCTCGGTGCCGGTGGGCCTGGGCACACTGGGGCGCATTATGGACGTGCTCGGCCGGCCGATCGATGAGGCCGGCCCGATCAAGACCGAGGTGCGGCGCTCGATTCATCAGGCGGCGCCCAAGTTCGACGAACTCTCCCCCTCGGTCGAGTTGCTGGAAACCGGCATCAAGGTGATCGACCTCATCTGCCCGTTCGCCAAGGGCGGCAAGATCGGACTGTTCGGCGGTGCCGGTGTCGGCAAGACGGTCAACATGCTCGAGCTCATCAACAACATCGCGACGCAGCACTCCGGCCTGTCGGTGTTCGCGGGTGTCGGCGAGCGCACTCGCGAAGGGAATGACTTCTACCACGAGATGGCGGAAGCCGGCGTCATCAAGCTGGACAACATCTCCGAGTCCAAGGTGGCGATGGTGTTCGGGCAGATGAACGAGCCCCCGGGCAACCGCCTGCGGGTGGCGCTGACCGGCCTGACGATGGCCGAGAGCTTCCGCGACGAGGGCCGCGACATCCTGTTCTTCGTCGACAACATCTACCGCTTCACGCTTGCCGGAACCGAAGTCTCGGCGCTTCTCGGCAGGATGCCTTCGGCGGTCGGCTACCAGCCGACGCTGGCGGAGGAGATGGGGCGGCTGCAGGAGCGCATCACCTCGACCAAGACAGGCTCCATCACCTCGATCCAGGCGGTCTACGTGCCTGCGGACGACCTGACCGACCCGTCGCCCGCAACCACCTTCGGTCACCTCGACGCAACGGTGGTGCTGTCGCGCGACATCGCGTCGCTAGGCATCTACCCGGCGGTGGATCCACTCGACTCGACCTCGCGCCAGGTCGATCCGAACACCATCGGCGAGGAGCACTACAACACCACCCGCGCGGTGCAGGCAACCCTGCAGCGCTACAAAGAACTGCGCGACATCATCGCGATTCTCGGCATGGACGAGCTCTCGCCGGAAGACAAGCTGGCGGTGGCGCGCGCGCGCAAGATCCAGCGCTTTCTGTCGCAGCCCTTCACGGTGGCACAGAACTTCACCGGCACGCCGGGCAAGTACGTGACGCTCAAGGACACGATCAAGGGATTCAACATGATCGTCAACGGCGAGTGCGACAGCCTCCCGGAGCAGGCCTTCTACATGGTCGGCCCGATCGAGGAAGCGTTCGAGAAAGCGAAGACCCTACAGTAAGGCGCGTTCATGGCCAACACGATCCACGTCGACGTGGTCAGCGCAGAGGAGTCGATTTTCTCCGGCGAGGCGGAGTTCGTCGTCCTGCCGGGCGAGGTCGGCGAGCTGGGCATCTATCCCCAGCACACGCCGCTGATCACGCGCATCCGGCCGGGCGCGGTGCGCATCACACCTGCCGGCGGTGGAGAAGAGCACCTGATCTTCGTCGCCGGCGGCATCCTCGAGGTGCAGCCCAAGGTGATTACGGTGCTCGCCGACACCGCGATTCGCGGCGCCGACCTGGACGAGGCGAAGGCCAACGAGGCGCTTAAGAAGGCCGAGGATGCGCGCGCCAAAGCTCAGGACAAGCAGGAAATCGCCGCGGTCGAAAGCGAGCTCGCGATGCTCGCCGCACAGCTCGCCGCGATTAGAAAGCTGCGCAAGCGCTAGCGAGGACCGGATCCGCCCAGGATCCGCTCGATCTGCGTCAATGGCCTGCGGGCCGGCCGGCGCAGCAGTCCAGGCAGGGATCCGCCGCTCGCATGGGTACGCGACATCTCGGCGCATATCGCCGCGACGGTCGCCGAGGTAGCGTTCGACAGGGAGCGTCAGCTGGCGATTTTGTTATCCTCGGGGGTGAAGGCATTGACCTGCGCACAATCAAATAGTGCGGCGCGGGACACAATTGCGACCGGCCATGCCGCGTCCCGGCCTTCGTGTTTTCACTCTATGAAAGGTATGCGATGACGCGCCCCGCGGGCGGCGAACTGTCCGATTGGTCACTTGAATCCGAAACTGCCGATCGCCTGCGCGCGTTTGTGCGCCGCCGCAAGCTGGGGCGCGTGTGGTTTAGCGAACACTCGCCGAGCCGACTGATCGCGCTAGCGGTTCTCGTCGGCATCGCGGGCGGGCTTGGCGCCGTCCTCTTCCGCGACCTGATCGGCTTGGTTCACAACGTGATGTTCCTTGGGGAGTGGTCGTTCACTTACGACGCTAACCTCCACACGGCGCCGTCACCTTGGGGGGCGTGGATCATCGCGGTACCCGTGATCGGCGCACTGGTGGTGGCGTTCATCGTCAAGAATTTCGCGCCCGAGGCGAAGGGTCACGGGGTGCCGGAAGTGGTCGATGCGATCTACTACAGCGGCGGCATAATCCGGCCGGTCGTTACGTTGATCAAGGCGCTCGCCTCCGGGATCTCGATCGGCACCGGCGGCTCGGTTGGCCGCGAAGGCCCGATCATCCAGATCGCCGCGGCTTTCGGCTCGACCGTTGCGCGCCTGACGCGGCTGCCCGAGTGGCAGCGGATCACGCTGGTGGCCTGCGGCGGCGCGGCAGGCATCGCCGCGACCTTCAACACGCCGATCGGCGGCTTGCTGTTCGCGATCGAGATCATCCTGCCCGAAATCAGCGCGCGCACTGTGATTCCGGTGGCGCTCTCAGCGGGCGCCGCCACCATCGTCGGCCGCGCGTTCTTCGGCGATTACCCGGCGTTCGACATCCCCGCGCTGACCCTGCCCGCGTCCTACCACCTGTCGCTGGGTCCCATCGCAGCCTACGTGGTGCTTGGCGTCCTGTTCGGTGTCATGTCGTTCGTCTACATCCGCTCGATCTACGCGTTCGAGGACCGGTTCGAAAAATTGCCTGGTGGCTACTACGGTCAGCACGTGCTTGGCATGGCGATGGTGGGCGTGATCTTCTACCTGTGCCAGCGCTACCTTGGGCACTACTACGTGGCGGGTATCGGTTACGCCACGGTCCAGGACACGCTCACCCACGTCCTAACCGGCGCCGAAATCCTGCTGTTGCTGTGCTTTCTCAAGCTGCTCGCAACTTGTCTTACGCTCGGCTCGGGCGGTTCGGGTGGCATCTTCTCGCCGTCGCTGTTCATGGGCGCCACCTTCGGCGCCGCGTTCGCGCTACTCGCCAACCAGTTCGTGCCCGGACTGCACCTCGATGTGGCTGGCACCGCCGTGATCGGCATGGCGTCGCTCGTGGGTGCGGCGACCGGGGCGGTGGTCACCGCGATCGTCATGATCTTCGAGATGACGCGCGACTACAACGTCGTCGTGCCGCTAATGATTACCGTCTCGGTCGCTTACGGCGCGAGGCGGCTCATCATGACCGATAGCATCTACACCATGAAGCTGACGCGCCGCGGCCACCTCATTCCGGACGCGTTCCATACCAACCTGTACATGCTGCGCTCGGTGGCGGACTTCATCCGCACTCCGATGCAGCTGTGCGACGCAGACCTGCCGGTGGCGACCCTGTTCGAGGGCCTGCAGCGGCAGACCTTCGTGCCGCACGTGCTCGTGACCCGCGAGGGGAAGGTTCAAGGCGTGCTCTCGTCGCGCCGCATCGTGCACATGCTCAGGCGCGGCAACCGCGCGGGGACGGTCGGCGAGCACGCGCGCCCGCACTATGCGGTGGTGAACTCACAGGATCTGATTTTCGACGTGCTCGCCCGTCTGCGGGAGAGCGGCGGCGACATCGCGCTGCTCACGCGCGAAGGCAAACTCGACGGCGCGGACGACGTCACCGGCATCGTGACTTGGAACGACATTCTTCTGCATGGAAACATTCCGCTGCCGCTGCGCCGCCGCCGGCGCCCGGACACGCAACGCGGCGCCTAGAATAGAGCCCGTCAACGGTCACGCACAAGGTGGAGTGATACGACATGAGTGACGATTTTGACCAGTTCATCGCCGACGTGCGCGCGACCCTGCGGCCCGGAAGCGGACCCGTCGAGCTGGAAGGCGTTCGCCAGCGGCTTGCGAAGCTGCTCGCGAACAGCGCCTTCGTCCAGCGGACCTGTGGCCCGGACGCCACGGGCGGACTGCATTGCCTGCACGTCGACGACGAGCTCGGGTTCGAGGTGCTCGCGCACGTCAACGAGAAGGCGCGCAAGTCGCCGCCGCACGATCACGGCGAGTCGTGGGCGATCTACGGCCAGGCCATCGGCTATACCGACATGACGGAGTACCGCCGCGTCGACGACGGCGGCAATCCAGAGCAGGCCAAGCTGGAGCAGACTCGGCGCTACAGGCTGAACCCCGGCGAGGTGGGAGTGTTTGCCGGCACTGCGATTCATGCGATCGACTATCCCGACAAGTCGCGCTTCATCCGCATCACCGGAACGAACCTCGATGCGATCGAGCGCGTCGCCTTCGATGAGCAGACCGGACGCATCAAGCGAATGGGCGCACAGCAGGCAACCTGATGAGCGATTCTTTCGGCATCCTGTCGTATGGCGCCTACCTTCCAAGGCGCCGCCTGCAGCGCAAGGTCATCGCGGCGGCGAACGGCTGGTTCAACCCCGGGCTGCGTGCCTTGGCCAAGGGCGAGCGCGCGATGGCAAACTGGGACGAGGATTCGGTCACCATGTCGGTCGAGGCGGCGCGCGACTGCCTGACGGGAGTGCGCCCGGCCGTGATCGGACAGCTGATGCTCGCCTCCACGACGCACCCCTACGATGATCGGCAGAACGCCGGGATCGTGGCGACTGCGCTTCACCTCGGATCCGCCCTGCGCGTGCTCGACGTCACGGGCAGCCTGCGCGCCGGCACCTCGGCGCTGGCGACAGCCCTCGCGGCAGGCGGTAGCGCGCTGGTAGCGGCTGGCGAGCACCGCCTCGCCAAGGCGGCGAGCCCGCAGGAAATGCACTACGGCGACGGCGCTGCGGCACTGCTGATCGGACGCGGCGCGCCGATCGCGCGCTTGGTCGGGGCGCACAGCGAGACCGTCGACTTCGTACACCAGTACCGTGGCCACGACCGCCCCCACGACTACGCCTGGGAAGAGCGCTGGATCCGGGACGAGGGCTACATGAAGATCGTACCGGCCGCGCTTGGAGCGCTGTTCGAGGCCTCGGGCACTGCAGCATCCTCGGTGACGCATTTCTGCATGCCGTGCACGCTGCCGCGCGTGGCGACGGCACTCGCAAAGCGCGTCGGCTTTGCCGAGAGCGCGCTGCGCGACAACCTCGCTGCGCTTTGCGGCGACACCGGCGCCGCGCACCCGCTGCTGATGCTTGCGCATGCGCTGCAGGATGCCAAGCCCGGCGACCGAATACTGGTCGCCGCGTTCGGCCAGGGCTGCGATGCACTGCTGTTCGAGGTTACCGATGCCATCGCCAAGCTGCCGCCGCGGGCCGGCGTGAGAGGCGCGCTCGCGCGCCGCAAGGAAGAGTCGAATTACGAGCGCTTCCTTGCCTTCAACGATCACATCGCGCTCGAACGCGGCATGCGCGCGGAAACCGATCAGGGGACACCGCTGTCTACCCTGTACCGCAACCGCGATATGGTGACCGGGTTGATAGGCGGGCGCTGCCGCAACTGCGGCACGTTGCAGTTCCCGCGCGGGCGTTATTGCGTCAACCCGAAATGCAACGCGCTCGACTCGCAGGACGACCAGCCGTTCTCGGACCTGGGCGCAACGGTGATGTCCTACACTGCCGACGTTCTGACCTACAGCCCCGATCCGCCGGCGTATTACGGCATGGTGCAGTTCGACGACGGCGGGCGCATGATGGCCGACTTCGCCGATGTCGACGACGGCAAGGTCGAGGTCGGCATGCCGATGCGCATGATGTTCCGCATCAAGGAAAACGACGCCGCGAGGGGCTTCGTACGCTATTTCTGGAAGGCTGCGCCGGCGGCAAATCAATAGGAGGTCCGATATGGCAAGCGGAATCCGCGACAAGGTAGCGATCCTCGGCATGGGCTGCTCGAAGTTCGGCGAGCGCTGGGATCGCAACGCCGAAGACCTGATGGTCGAGGCTTTCGAAGAGGGGCTCAAGGACGCCGAGATCGGGCGCGACCAGATCGAAGCGGCGTGGTTCGGCACCGCGATCGAAGAGCAGCACGTGGGCAAGTCGGGCATTCCGCTGGCGATGACGCTGCGCCTGCCCTATATCCCGGTCACCCGGGTCGAGAACTACTGCGCCACCGGAACCGAGGCGTTTCGGGGCGCGGTCTACGCGGTGGCCTCGGGCGCGGTCGACATCGCGCTCGCGCTCGGCGTCGAAAAGCTCAAGGACACCGGCTACGGCGGACTGCCACAGCGCGGCCGTGGAGGGCTGAACAACTTATTTTGGGCCAACATTTCGGCCCCCGGATCGTTTGCACAGCTCGCGGCTGCCTACCGTGCCAAGCACCGGGTAGACGCCAAGGACCTGAAGCGCGCCATGGCGCATATCTCGGTCAAGAGCCACGACAACGGCGCCAAGAACCCCAAGGCGCATCTCAGGAACCGCATCACCGAGAGCGATGTGATGAACGCGCCGATGATCGCCGACCCGCTCGGGTTGTACGACTGCTGCGGCGTGTCGGACGGCTCGGCGTGCGCGATCGTCACCACGCCCGAGATCGCGCGCGGGCTGGGCAAGAAGGACCTGGTCGCGGTCAAGGCGCTGCAGCTCGCCGTGTCCAACGGGCAGGAGGCGCAGTTCGGCGACTGGGACGGCTCGTATTTCGCCACCACGCGGGTCGCCGCGAAGCGCGCCTACCGCGAAGCCGGCGTCGACGATCCGCGCAAGCGCATCTCGATGTTCGACGTGCACGACTGCTTCTCGATCACCGAGCTGGTGACCATGGAGGACCTCGGCATTTCCGAGGAAGGCCGAGCGATCAACGACGTTCTGGACGGTTTCTACGACGCTTCAGGCACGGTCCCGTGCCAGATCGACGGTGGCCTGAAGTGCTTCGGGCATCCGATCGGCGCCTCGGGCCTGCGCATGCTGTACGAGATGTACCTGCAGCTCTCGGGGCGGGCCGGCGAGCGCCAGCGCCCAGCTCCGGTGCTCGGCATGACGCACAACTTGGGCGGCTTCCCGAGCCAGAACGTTTCCTCGGTCACCATCGTCGGCAGCTACGGCGCCTGAAGGGCCGCCGAAGTCGGCGAGCGGCGGATCGAAGCCAGGGAGGAGGGCTGTCTTCGAATCGCGCGCTCGCCGCCGCGGTTCAAGTGTGTGCTCACTCTTTGTAAATACGGCTGAAACAAAAGGCGCGGGCCAGGCGCATTCAACGCCGAGCGGAACCTCGCTGTAGGCGCTCATAGCGAGCCTTGACTCGCAAGCAGCAGTGCCACGCCCGCAAGCGCGAATCCGGTCGCGAGACCCAGCGCTGCGGCAAGCGTCACGAAGGCAATCAGGTCGGCGGCGATGAGCCGCGCTTGGCTCGGGTGTCTGGTGTTTTCCATATTTGCATTGAAACCCTCCAATAGGGCGAGCTGGCGGGCCGGTGCGGGCAAGTCAAAGAGCAATTCTGGCAATCCGGGGGCAGCGCGCTCTGAACCGGGACCGATCGGCTATATTTGCCGCATGGCCCGCCGCATCGCGATCGTCGAGGACGATCCCGCCATCCGCGCAAACTACGCCGACGCGCTACGCAAGCACGGCTTCGAGATCGCCGCCTACGGTAGCCGGCCGGAGGCGCTCGCGGCGATGAAAGCCAGGCTGCCAGACCTTGCCATCATCGACATCGGGCTAGGCGCCGACGTCGATGGCGGGTTCGAGCTGTGCCGCGAGCTGCGGGCCTTGTCGGCAGCCTTGCCACTTATCTTTCTCACCGCGCGCGACAGCGACTTCGACGTGGTCTCGGGGCTGCGCCTGGGTGCCGACGACTACCTCACCAAGGACATCAGCCTGCCGCACCTGGTGGCGCGCATCGCAGCGTTGTTTCGCCGCGCGGAGCTGGCCCGCCAGCCGCAGGCGAGCGAAGAAAAGCTCGAGCGCGGCTCGTTGGTTCTCGACCTGAAGCGCTTCAGCGTGTCGTGGGGCGGCAGGCCGGTGTCGCTGACCCTGACTGAATTCTGGATGGTGCATGCGCTCGCCATGTACCCCGGCCACGTGAAGAACCGCGAGCAGCTCATGCGCGAGGCGCAGCTGGTGGTCGACGACAGCACGGTCACCTCGCACATCAAGCGCATCCGGCGCAAGTTCCTCGCCGTCGATCCGGCGTTCGATCAGATCGACACCGCCTACGGCATGGGCTACCGCTGGAAGGCCTAGGGGCTGCCATGCGCCTGCGGATCAGCCTGCGCGCCAAGCTCGGGCTGGTATCACTTGCGCTGCTGGCGCTGCCGCTCGCAGGCGCGCTGTACGTCAACGAGATGGAGCGTTTCCTGCTTGAAGGCGAGGAACGGGCGCTGCTCGCGACTGCGCGCGCGGTGGCGACTGCCCTGCACGACCGGCCGCAGCTGCTCGCCGCAGTCCCCGAGCGCGACGACGATGCGCTGCGAAAGGAGGCGGAGCAAGAGCTGCGCAGGCTCGCCGAGCGCGAGGGCCGAACTGTGCAAGAGGCGCCGAGCGTTGCGCTGGCACGCGAGGCGGCGGTCGACGTCGGGCCCGCGCAGCAGGAGATCGCCGCGATTCTGCGCGGGGTTCAGCGCTCGAGCTCGCGCATCTGGGTCGTCAACCGCCGCTACCAAGTGCTCGCGCTCGCCGGCAGCCTGCGCCGGCCCTCGCCGCCGGATGACTCGGATACGCTGCGGGTGCTCTGGCGGCGGGCGATCGGCTGGCTGATCCAGCGCCCGACTGAGGACTTTGCCGAAGCGCTACCCGACGACGTGCTCGCCACCGGGCGCGACATCACCGCGGCGCTGCAGGGCACGCCCGGCACGCGCATACGGCGCACCCCGGACGGCCGCGCGGTGGTGCTGTCCGCCGCCTACCCGATCTGGAACGGCGACGACGTCGCCGGCGCGGTGGTGGTGGAGGAAACCACGAACCCCATTGTTTCGCTGCGCAGCGCCGCGCTCGAGCGCCTGCTGTTGCTGACGCTGGCGGCTTTCGCTGGCGCGGGCGGGATCCTGATCGCGTACGCGACGCGCCTTTCGCACCGCATCCGCCGCCTGCGCGACGAGGCGGAGTCGGCGATCGACCCCCGAGGCCGGATTTCCCGCCTGGCCGCGGGCTCAGAGGCGGGGGACGAGATCGGTGATCTTTCGCGCAGTTTTTCCGCCATGCTGGCACGGCTCGCGCAGCACCATGCCTACCTCGAGAGCATGGCCGATCGGCTGTCGCACGAGCTGCGTACGCCGATCGCGGTCGTGCGCTCGTCGCTGGAGAACCTCCAGCTCGCGCCCTCTCAGCAGGAATCGCGCCTTTATATCGCTCGGGCCGAGGAGGGCCTTGCGCGGCTCACTACAATTCTGCAGCGCATGACCGAAGCCTCGCGTCTCGAGCAGGGCCTGCGCACCGCGGAACGCGAGCGCTACGACCTCGTCCCGGTGGTGCACGGCTGCGTCGAGGGCTACCGCCTTGCGTACCCGAACGCGCGCATCGCGCTCGAGCTCCCCGAGCGGCGCGTCGAGGTCGAGGGCTCGCCCGACCTCGCGGCCCAGCTGCTCGACAAGCTGGTAGAAAACGCGGTGGACTTCAGCCGCGCCGGCGAGCCGATCCGGGTCGATCTCGAGGAGCAGGGCGGCGAGGCCGTGCTGAGCGTTGAAAACAAGGGGCCGCTGCTGCCGCAGGATATGCAGGGCAGGTTGTTCGAGTCGATGATTTCGGTGCGCGGCGAGCGGCGCCCGGGTGCGCCGCACCTCGGCCTCGGGCTGTATGTGGCGCGGCTGATCGTCGAGTTCCACGGCGGCTCGATCGCGGCCGCGAACCTGCTCTCGGCGGACGGGGTCGCCGTGCGGGCGCGCTTTCCCGTTGCCTGGCGCTAGAATCCGGCGTCCGCACTCTCTGCTCATCCCATTGGAAGACTACGATCTACTGGTCGTCGGCAGCGGCATCAACGGCGCGGCCGTCGCGCGTGATGCCGCCGGGCCCGGGCTTTCCTATTTGCAGCAGTGCGAGTGGGCCCGATCGGCCGAAGACGTGCGGTGGCGGCGAACCAAGTGCGGCTTGGCGATGAGCACGGCGCAGCGCGCGCGGGTTGCTGCGCGCATCGGCCGATGAAGCCGCTTACCGAGCTGAGCGATCCGCGGCGCATTCGCGGCCTGTTGTTCGACATCGACGACACGCTCACTACCGACGGTCGGCTGACGGCCGAGGCCTACGGCGCGATGGAGCGCCTGAAATGCGCGGGAAAGATTGTTGCGCCTATTACGGGTCGCCCCGCAGGATGGTGTGACCACATCGCTCGCATGTGGCCGGTCGACGCGGTGGTAGGCGAAAACGGCGCGTTCTATTTCTGGCACGACGCGTCCGCCAGAAGGTTGCGCAAGCGCTACATCGATTCCGACGACGAGCGCGCGCGCCACCGGGCGCGCTTCGCGGCGATCGCGCGCCGCATCCTGGCGGAAGTCCCGGGTTGCGCCCTGGCGTCGGATCAGACCTACCGCGAAAACGATCTGGCGATCGACTATTGCGAAGACGTCGCGCCGCTCCCGCTTGAAGCGGCCGAGCGGATCGCCGGCCTGATGCGCGATGAGGGGCTGAACGCGAAAATCAGCTCCATCCACGTCAACGGCTGGTTCGGCCGCTACGACAAGCTCGCGACTACGCGCCTGCTGCTCGAGGAACGCTTCGGTTTGCGGCTCGACGCGGCCAACGCCGAGCTCGTGTTCCTCGGCGATTCGCCGAACGACGCGCCGATGTTCGCGTTCTTCGACAATTCGATCGGCGTGGCAAATGTGGCACGCTTCGCCGGCCGCCTCGCCGCGGCGCCGAAGTACGTCACGTGCGAAGTGGCCGGGGCGGGCTTCGCCGAGCTCGCCTCCTTTCTGCTCGGGGAGCGGTGATGCACTGGTGGGCCGCCTACCTCGCCATCGGCACCGCGGTCGGGTTCCTTGCCGGCCTGCTCGGCGTCGGCGGCGGGATGATAACGGTGCCGGTGCTGGTATTCGTCTTTACCGCGAAGAACTTTCCTTCCGAGCACCTGATGCACCTGTCGCTCGCCACTGCAATGGCGACGATCCCTTTCACGTCCGCTTCGAGCGTGCGCGCGCACCATGTACGCAACGGAGTCGACTGGAGCGTGGTGGTCGGGATGCTGCCGGGATTGGCGACCGGGGCGCTGCTCGGTGCGCTGGTCGCCGGCGCGGTGCCTTCGCGGTCGCTGGCGATTTTTTTCGCCGTGTTCATCTCTTACGCGGCGCTCAACATGTTCCGTAGCGTGCGGCCGCAGGCGTCCCGCCAGCTGCCCGGCCGCCTCGGCCTCGGCGTCGTGGGTACGGTGGTGAGCTTTCTGGCCAGCTTTGTGGCGGCGGGGGCGGCGTTCATGACGATTCCGTTCATGACCTGGTGTAACGTGCCCATGAAGCGGGCGATCGGCACCGCGGCTGCGCTCGGCTTTCCGCTCGCGCTTGCGTCCACCGCGGGCTATGTTTACGCAGGCTGGAACGCCGCCGGCCTGCCCTCGGGCACGCTCGGTTTCGTCTATCTGCCGGCGCTGATACCGGTGGTGGCGGCCAGCATGCTGACCGCGCCGCTCGGCGCGCGTTTCACGCACCGGTTGCCCGTGCGCCGGCTCAGGATGGCGTTTGGCCTGCTCTTGCTGGCGCTGGCGCTGCACATGCTGTCCGCTCTGTGGTAGTAAGGTGCCTTCTGAATCGCACTAGAGGATAGTTGCATGGCGGGCCCCCTCTCGCATATTCGCGTTCTCGACCTTTCGCGCGTGCTCGCGGCGCCGTGGACCGGACAGAACCTGGCCGATCTCGGCGCAGAAGTGATCAAGGTCGAGCGGCCGTTCAAGGGCGACGATTCGCGCGCCTTCGGCCCGCCCTGGTTGAAGGATGCCGAAGGCAAGGACACCAGCGAGTCCGCCTACTTCGCCTGCGCCAACCGCGGCAAAAAGTCGATTACCGTCAACCTCGCCGACCCCGAAGGCCAGCGCGTCGTGCGCGAGCTGGCGGCGAAATGCGACGTGCTGCTGGAGAACTACAAGCCCGGCGACCTCGCGCGCTACCGCCTCGGCTACGACGATCTGAAAGGGGTCAATCCGAGGCTGGTGTATTGCTCGGTTACCGGCTTCGGCCACAGCGGCCCCTACCGCGACCGGCCCGGCTACGACTTCATGATCCAGGGCATGGGCGGGCTCATGAGCGTCACCGGGGAGCGCGACGACCTGCCGGGCGGCGGACCGCAGAAAGCGGGAATTCCCATTGCCGATGTCATGACCGGGATGTACGCGACGATCGCCGTCTGCGCAGCGCTCGCGCATCGAGCCGAAACCGGCGTCGGCCAGCACCTCGATCTGGCCCTGCTCGACTGCCAGGTCGCGGTACTGGCGAACCAGGGCGCGAATTACCTTGCGACCGGGGTCTCGCCGCGGCGGCTGGGGAACGCGCACCCGAACATCGTGCCCTACCAGACCTTCAAGACCGCCGACGGGGACGTGATCCTGGCCTGCGGCAACGATAACCTGTTCCGCAAGTTCTGCGAAGTGGCGCAGTGCCAGCACCTTGCCACCGACGTGCGCTTCGGGACCAACGGCAAGCGGGTCGAGAACCGCGTCGAGTTGACGGAGATACTGGACAGCATCTTTCGAACCCGCTCGACGCGCGACTGGACCGCGACTCTGGAAGCGGCGGGGGTGCCGAACGGTCCGATCAATACGCTCGAGCAAGTATTCCGTGAGCCGCAGGCAGTCGCGCGCGGTCTCAAGATCGAGATTCCGCACCCGCTTGCGGGAAAAGTGGCGCTGATACGAAGCCCGATGCGCTTTTCGGAAACGACGCTCGAGCACAACGTCCCGCCGCCTCTGCTCGGCGAGCACACCGACGAAATTCTGCGTGGGCTGCTTGGCAGGAGCGAGGACGACATCGCACAGCTGCGCGCCGACGGCGCGGTTTGAGCTGCGGTCGGCGCGCTAGGCGGCGGAACCGCTGGCAAGCAGCGCTTCGATCTCCGGCGCACTCAAGCCGAATTCGTCCAGCACTTCGCGCGTGTGCTCGCCGTAGCACGGCGCGGGACGCGTCACGCGGCCGGGCGTGGCCGAAAACTTGATCGGCAGCCCGAGCGCGCGGGTGCGGCCGGCGCGCGGGTGCTCGAGCTCGACCACCATTTCGCGCGCAAGGGTCTGCGGATCCGCGGCCATATCGCCGATCGAATTGATTGGCCCACAGGGCACCCCCTCGGCCTCGAGCAGCTCGGTCCACTCGCGCACCGTCTTTTGCCCGAGCTTCGCGTTCATGAGCGGCGCCAGCGCGTTCAGGTTCTTCATCCGATCGCTGTTGGTGCTGAAACGCGCATCTGCGAGCCATTCGGGGGCGCCGAGCACACGCGCCAGGCGCTCCCAGTTCGCCTGGTTCGCGCCGCCAATCGTAAGCCAGCCGTCCCTGGCGCGGAATGCCTGGTAGGGCGCCGACAGGATATGCGCCGAGCCGCTCGGCCCGGGCGAGCGTCCGGTGGCGAAGAAGATCGCCGACTGCCAGTAGGTCTGCTGGATGCCGGCTTCGAACAGGGAGGTGTCGACGAGCTGTCCCTCTCCGGTCTTGAGCCGATGAACGTAGGCCGAGACGACGCCCAGTGCCCCGAGGATGCCGGCGTTGATGTCGCAGATCGGGCTGCCGGCCTTGACCGGTTCGCCGTCCGGCTCGCCGGTGATCGCCATCAGGCCGGACATACCCTGCGCGATCAGGTCGAAGCCGCCCTTGTCCGCGTAGGGGCCGCTGCGGCCGTAGCCCGAAATCGAGCAATAGATGAGCGCCGGATTGACGCCTTTCAGCGCTTCGTAGCCCAGGCCGAGCTTTTCCATCGTGCCTCGGCGGTAGTTCTCGGTGACCACGTCGCAGCGGGCGACCATGCGCTTGAGCGCTTCGCGCGCGGCCGGAAGCTTGAGGTTGAGCGCGATGCCTCGCTTGTTGCGGTTCATGGCCATGAACGCCGCGGATTCGCCGTTGATTTCGGGCCGGTTCATGCGGCGCGTATCGTCGCCGCCCGGAATGCGTTCGACCTTGATCACGTCGGCGCCCATGTCCGCGAGCAGCATGCCGCAGGTGGGGCCCGCCATGATCTGCGCGAGCTCGATCACCTTCACGCCGGCGAGCGGTCCCATGTCGACGCTCGGCTCAGGCGGCGGCGCGCTGCCCGCGCGCGTGGCACTCGGCAAGGTACGCCATCGCCGCGAGCGCGCCCTCCTTCTTGACGCCGACGCCCGCGAGCTCGAGCCCCATTTCGACGCCAGCCAGCGTGCCCATCAGCGCGAGGTCGTTGAAGTCGCCCAGGTGACCGATGCGAAACACCTTGCCGGCCAGCTTGCCCAGGCCGGTGCCGAGCGACATGTCGAAGTGCTCGAGGACCACCTTGCGCACGCGGTCGGCGTCCTGACCGGTTGGCAGCAGCACCGCGGTGAGCGAGGCCGAGTATTCGGCCGGATCGAGCGCGAGCACCTCTAGCCCCCAGGCGCGCACCGCGCGCCGCGTCGCCTCGGCGTGGCGCTGGTGGCGCGCGAACACGTTATCCAGTCCCTCTTCCTCGAGCATCGCAATTGCCTCGCGCAGGCCGTAGAGCAGGTTCGTCGCCGGGGTGTAGGGAAAGAAGCCGCTCTTGCCGCTCGCCAGCATTTCGTCCCAGGCCCAGTAGCTGCGCGGCAATGCGGCGCTCTTGGCGGCGGCGAGCGCCTTGGGCGAGACGCAGTTGAAGGACAGTCCCGGCGGCAGCATAAGTCCCTTCTGCGACCCCGCGACCGTCACGTCCACCCCCCACTCGTCGTGGCGGTAGTCGATCGATGCGAGCGACGAAATGGTATCGACCATGAAAAGCGCCGGGTGACCCGACGCGTCGATCGCCTTGCGCACCTCCGCGATGCGCGAGGTGACCCCGGTCGAGGTCTCGTTGTGCACCACGCACACGGCCTTTAGCGCCTGCTGCGTATCGCCGCGCAGGCGTTTCTCGATCGACACCGGATCCGCACCGTGGCGCCAGTCGCCGGGAAGGAATTCGACCTGCAGCCCGAGGCGCGCGGCGAGCCGCTGCCAGAGCGCGGCAAACTGGCCGGTTTCGGCCATCAATACCCTGTCGCCCGGCGATAGGGTGTTCACGAGCGCTGCTTCCCAGGCACCAGTGCCCGAGGCGGGGTAGATCACGACTTCGCCCTGCTCGGTCCTGAAGATGCGCTTCATCCCGGCCAGAACCGACTTGCCGAGCCGGCCGAACTCCGGGCCGCGGTGGTCCATGGTCGGCAGGTCGATCGCACGCAACACCCGGTCTGGGACGTTCGTGGGCCCCGGGATCTGCAGAAAATGGCGGCCGGCGATGCGAGACATAAATCCTCCCGTTTTGCATACAAAAGGAAATCTGCTGCAAAAAGAAGAGCAGAGTACCTAAGAACCCAAGATTGTATTTTGCATGCAAAATACCCTAGAATGCAAGCATGGGATCGATTGCACCCCTCGCGCTCGCCGGCACCCGGCGGCCATTGCACGAAGAAACCATCAACCGGCTGCGCGACTTGATCGTGCGCGGGGAACTGGCGCCAGGAGCGAGGCTCAACGAGCGCGTGCTGACCGCGCAGCTGGGCGTCTCGCGCACGCCCCTGCGCGAAGCAATCAAGCTGCTCGCCACCGAAGGCCTGGTCGAGTTGCTGCCCAACCGCGGCGCGGTGGTCGCGCCGATCGAGCCGGCCCGCATTGCCGAGACCCTCGCCGTGATGGGAGCGCTCGAGAGCCTGGCGGGAGAGCTAGCCTGCGCCCAGGCAAGCGACCGGGACATCGCCGAAATCCGGGCGCTGCATTACGAAATGCTGGCGATGCACGCGCGCGGCGATCTGGATGGATATTTCCGCTACAACCAGGCCATTCACCTCAGACTGGTCGAGGCCTCGAGCAACGCGGTGCTTGCTCAAACCTATCGCCAGCTGAACGCAAACGTGCGGCGCGTGCGGTACATGGCGAATCTGTCGCCAGAGCGCTGGGACGCGGCGGTGAAGGAGCATGAAGCGATCCTCGCCGCATTGGCCGCGCGCGACGCCGCGCGGCTGAAGCGCCTGCTGCGGGATCATCTGTCGGCCAAGCTCGCCACCGTGCTCGAGGCGATCGGCCGCAAGCAGGCGGCGTGAGCGCGCTCGCGGCGCGGCTGCGCAAGGAGGTCGACGGCGAAGTCCTGTTCGACGCGCCGAGCCGCGGCCGCTATTCGACTGATGCGTCGATCTACCAGATCGAGCCGCTCGGGGTGGTCGTGCCACGCAGCGAGGAAGCGGCGCGAACCGCGGTTGCCATCGCGCTCGAGCAGGGCGTGGCCGTCCTGCCGCGCGGCGCGGGCACCTCGCAATGCGGCCAGACAGTCGGCGCCGCGCTGGTGATCGACCACTCCAAGTACCTCAACCAGCTGGTCGAGTTCGACCTCGAAGCACGGACCGCGCTGGTCCAGCCCGGGCTAGTGCTCGATCAGCTAAACGCGCGGCTGCGGCCGCACGGGCTGTGGTACCCGGTAGACGTATCGACCAGCGCCCAGGCGACGCTCGGCGGAATGGCCGGCAACAACTCGTGCGGCTCGCGCTCGATCGCCTACGGCAACATGGTCCACAACGTGCTCGCAATCGATGCCTTCACCGGGGCCGGCGAGCGGTGGCGCTTCGGGCCGATGGAAGGGGCGAGCGGGCCGGCGCGCTACCTGGACTTCGTTGCCAGGCTGCGCGCCCTCTACGAGCGCGAAAGGGACGAGATCGCGACGCGTTTTCCGAACGTGCTGCGCAAGGTGGCGGGGTACAACCTCGACCATCTCGGGCCGCCGCACGCGAACGCGGCGCACCTGCTGGTGGGGTCGGAGGGCACGCTCGCGTTCTTCGAGCGGCTTCAGCTCAGGCTCTCGCCGCTGCCGCCGGCGCGCGCGCTCGGCGTGTGCCATTTCCCGAAGTTCTACACCGCGATGGACGTCGCCCGGCACATCGTCGAGCTGGGGCCGTCCGCGGTCGAGCTGGTCGATCGCACCATGATCGACCTGGCGCGTGAGATCGGCGTCTTCCGCAGTACGGTCGAGACCTTCATCCGCGGCGAGCCGGAGGCGATCCTGCTGGTCGAGTTCGCGGGCGAGGAGCGCAGCGCGCAGCTCGAGAAACTGCGCCGGCTGGTGCAGCTGATGGCCGACCTCGGGTTGCCCGGCAGCGTGGTCGAAGTTGTCGATGCGAAGCTGCAGAAAGACATCTGGGAGGTGCGCAAGGCGGGCCTCAACATCATGATGTCGATGAAGGGCGACGGCAAGCCGGTGTCGTTCATCGAGGACTGCGCAGTGCCGCTGGAACATCTTGCCGAATACACCGACCGGCTGACGCAGGTGTTCGCCAAGCACGGCACGCGCGGCACCTGGTACGCGCACGCCTCGGTCGGCACCCTGCACGTGCGGCCGGTGCTCGACATGCGCCGCGACGGGGCGGCGAAGATGCGCGCGATCGCCGAAGAAGCGAGCGCGCTGGTGAAGCAATACAAGGGCGCCTACTCGGGCGAGCATGGCGACGGGCTGGTGCGTTCGGAATGGATCGCGCCGTTCTTCGGTCTGCGGCTCACAGCCTGCCTGGCGGAGATCAAGGGCTGGCTCGATCCGAAGGGCTTGATGAATCCGGGCAAGATTGTCGCGCCGTCCAGGATGGACGACGCGCGCCTGTTCCGCCATCCGCCGGGCTACGCGACGCGCGTGCCGGCGACCGTTCTCGACTGGCGGGAGTGGGGCGGCTGGGACAAGGCGGTCGAGATGTGCAACAACAACGGCCACTGCCGCAAGTTCGACGCCGGCACCATGTGCCCGTCGTACCGCGCCACCCGCGACGAGGCGCACCTTACACGGGGACGCGCGAATACACTGCGACTCGCGTTGTCGGGCCAGTTGCCATTCGACGACGCGAAGGACGCGCTCGAGCTGTGCGTGTCGTGCAAGGGCTGCAAGCGCGAATGCCCCACCGGGGTCGACATGGCGCGCATGAAGATCGAATACCTGGCGCAGTACAACGCCCGCCACGGCCTGACGCTGCGCGACCGGTTGGTCGCCTACTTGCCGCGCTACGCGCCCTGGCTCGCGCGCGTCGCGCCGCTCGCCAACGCGGGTCAGGCATTGGGCAAGCGCTTCGTGGGATTCGCCCGCGAGCGCTCGCTGCCCACCTGGCGGCGCGACGCGTTCAGCGCGCCGGCGCCCGCGTCCTCGGGCGGGCGCGAGGTGGTGCTCCTGGTCGATACCTTCAACCGCTATTTCGAGCCCGAGAATGCGCGCGCCGCGCTGCACGTGCTCGAGGCGGCCGGGTACCGCGTGCAGGAGGCGAAGCCGGCCGATGGCGGGCGGCCGCTGTGCTGCGGCCGCACCTTTCTCGCCGCGGGGCTAGTCGATGAAGCTAAACGCGAGGCAAAGCGCATGCTCGAGGCGCTCGCGCCTTGGGTCGCGCGCGGCGTGCCAATCGTCGGGCTGGAGCCGTCGTGTCTGCTCTCCTTGCGCGACGAGTTCAGCGTGATGCTTCCGGGGACCGCGGCGCTGTCGAAGCAGGCCCTCCTGTTTGAGGAGTTCCTCGCCCGCGAAGCCGACGCCGGAAGGCTGGCGCTCAAGCTCAAGCCGGTCGCTGGCGAGGCGCTGCTGCACGGCCATTGCCACCAGAAGGCGTTCGGGGCCATGGCGGAGGTGGAGAAAGTGCTGACGCTGGTCCCAGGGCTGCGCATCACGCCGATCGAGGCCAGCTGCTGCGGCATGGCCGGCAGCTTCGGCTACGAGACCGAGCACTACGCGATTTCGATGAAAATGGCCGAGGCGAGTCTATTGCCCGCGGTTCGCGTCGCGCGGGCTGACGCGATCATTGTTGCGGACGGTACCAGTTGCCGGCACCAGATCGCCGATGGAGCGGGTCGCGAGGCGATCCACGTTGCGCGGGTGCTCGAGCGCTCGCTCGCCTAGCCTCGACGCGCGCTCCAGACGAACAGGACGGCGCCCGCCAGGATCATCGGCAGGCTCAGCCATTGCCCCATTGTCAGACCGAGGGCAAGAAAGCCGAGAAAGGCATCGGGCTCCCGTGCGAACTCGGCGATGAAGCGGAAACTGCCGTAGCCGATCAGGAACAGGGCCGAAACTTGGCCGCGCGGCCGGGGCTTGGACGAAAACCACCACAGGATCGCGAACAGCACCACACCCTCGAGGGCGAACTCGTACAGTTCGGAGGGGTGGCGCGGAAGCGGGCCCGCGCCGGGGAACACCATGCCCCATGGCAGCGTGGTGACGCGCCCCCACAATTCCCCGTTGATGAAATTGCCCAACCGCCCGGCGGCGAGCCCGATCGGCACCAGCGGCGCGACGTAGTCCATCAGCGACCACCAGTTGACCCGGTGCTTGCGCGCGGCGTAGCCCATCGCCACCAGCACCCCCAGGAAGCCCCCGTGGAAGGACATGCCGCCGTGCCAGACCTCGAGGATCTGCAGGGGATGCGCGAAGTAATAGTCCGGCTTGTAGAACAGGACGTAACCGAGGCGCCCGCCCAGAATCACCCCGAGCACCGCGTAGAACAGCAGGTCGTCGAACTGCTCGCGCGTGACGGGGGCGAAGCCCGCCTTGATGCGCTGCACCCCGAGCCACCACGCCGCCATGAAGCCGGCGAGGTACATCAGGCCGTACCAGCGCACGGCGAGGGGTCCGATCGAGATCGCGACCGGGTCGATATTTGGGTGGATCAGCACGGTAGAATTCGATTCTATCGTTCGGAGGCGCAACATGGCTGACAATCGCAGGAGCCGGCTGATCACGCAGGGCGTCGCGCGCTCGCCCAATCGCGCAATGTTGCGCGCGGTGGGTTTCAAGGACGGCGACTTCGACAAGCCGATCGTCGGTGTGGCAAATGGCCACTCGACCCTGAACCCCTGCAACGCCGGCATCCAGCCGCTGGTGGATCGCGCGATGGTGGCGCTCGAGGCGGCTGGCGCCAAGCCTCAGGTGTTCGGCTTTCCCACCGTCACCGACGGCATCGGCATGGGCACCGAGGCGATGAAGTACTCGCTCGTGTCGCGCGAGGTGATCGCCGACGCGGTCGAAACTTCGGTCAACGGACAGGCGATGGACGGCGCGCTCGTGGTCGGCGGCTGCGACAAGAACATGCCCGGCGGCATGATGGCGCTGGCGCGCATGAACGTACCGGGTATCTTCGTCTACGCCGGCACCATCAAGCCCGGCAAGTGGAAGGGGCAGGACCTCACCATCGTCTCGGCCTTCGAGGCCGTGGGGGCCTTCACCGCCGGCAAGATGATCGAAGAGGATTTCGTCGGCATCGAAAGAAACGCGTGCCCGTCGGTCGGCGCATGCGGCGGACAGTACACCGCCAACACCATGAGCTCTTCGTTCGAGGCGCTCGGCATGAGCCTGCTCGGCTCGAGCCAGATGGCCTCGCCGGATTCGGAAAAGGCCGACTCGGCCGCAGAATCGGCGCGCGTGCTGGTGCAGGCAGTGCACAATAACCTCAGGCCACGCGACATCATCACCCGCAAATCGCTCGAGAACGCAGTCGCGCTGGTGATGGCTACCGGCGGCTCGACCAACGCGGTGCTGCACTACCTCGCGATCGCGAGCGCGGCCGGCGTGAAATGGACCATCGACGATTTCGAGCGCGTGCGCAGGAAGGTGCCGGTGCTGTGCGACCTCAAGCCCTCGGGTCGATTCGTTGCGGTCGACTTTCACCGCACCGGCGGCGTGCCGCAGGTGCTCAAGATCCTGCTCAACAATGGCGTGCTGCACGGCGAGTGCATGACCATCCACGGCAAGACCATGGCCGAGATGCTCAAGGACGTGCCCGATCAGCCGCGCGCCGACCAGCAGGTGATCCGTCCCTGGTCGGATCCGATGTACAAGCAGGGTCACCTCACGATCCTCAAGGGCAACCTCGCGACCGAAGGCTGCGTGGCGAAGATCACCGGGTTGAAGAAGACCTCGATCACCGGGCCGGCGCGGGTGTTCGATTCCGAGCCCGCCTGCATGAAGGCGATCATGGCAAAGAAGATCAAGCCGGGTGACGTGATCGTGATCCGCTACGAGGGGCCCAAGGGCGGCCCCGGCATGCAGGAGATGCTCGCCCCGACCTCGGCCCTCATCGGCCAGGGCCTGGGCGAATCGGTCGGCCTGCTCACCGATGGGCGCTTCTCCGGCGGCACCTGGGGCATGGTGGTGGGGCATGTCGCGCCCGAGGCATTCGTCGGCGGCACCATCGCGCTGGTGAAGGAGGGCGACTCGGTCACCATCGACGCGAAGAAGCGGCTGATCCGGCTCAACGTGTCGGCAAAGGAGCTCGCGGCGCGGCGCAGGAAGTGGAAAGCGCCAAAGCCGCGCTATACGCGCGGGCTGCTGGGCAAGTACACGCGGCTCGTGTCGACCGCTTCGAAGGGCGCGGTCACCGACCTGGACTAGAAGCCCGAGCCGGGCTGCTTGAGGAACTCGAGCTCCTCGGGCGTGCTCCCGCGTCCGAGCGCTGCATTGCGGTGCGGGAAGCGGCCGAAGCGGCGCACGACGTCCCAGTGCCGCACGGCACAAGGGAAAGTGTCCGCGGTTTCGGGCCACGGCGCGAGCCGGCCGATCAGCGCCATTGCACGCCACTGGTCCTCGAGCGACTCGCTGTGCTCGAACGGCAGGTACAGGAAGAGCCTCTCGACCGGCAGCATGTCCGCGTCATACTCGGCTTCGAGCGCCCGCCGCGCGGTGCCAAGAGCGTGCGCGTCCGACGCGAAGGCTCGCGCTTCTCCGCGAAATAGGTTGCGCGGAAACTGGTCGAGCGCAATGACGAGCGCGAGGCACTCGCCCGGCACGCTCTGCCAGTGATCCAGTTCGCCAACAGCGGCCTGATCGTAGAGCGGCAGAAAGCGCGCGCGGATTTCGCGGTCGAACTCCGGATTCTTTACGAACCAGGCCTTGCTGGGCTTGCCGTAGGCGGCATCGTCGCCGAACCAGAAGCGCAAGACCTCTGCTGCACGAGGGTCTTTGGCGTTTACCATGAGCGCATGCTGCATGAGCCGGAGGTCGCGAGCAACGCCATGCCCAACCGACTAGCGAACGAAACCTCTCCCTATCTCCAGCAACACGCCGCCAACCCGGTGGACTGGTACCCGTGGGGCGCGGAGGCGCTCGAGCGCGCGCGCCGTGAGGACAAACCGCTGCTGCTGTCGGTGGGCTATTCGGCCTGCCACTGGTGCCACGTGATGGCGCATGAGAGCTTCGAGGATCCCGAGGTCGCGGCGGCGATGAACCGGCTGTTCGTCAACGTCAAGGTTGACCGCGAAGAGCGCCCGGACATCGACCAGATCTATCAGACGGCGCACCAGATGCTCGCTCAGCGCCCCGGCGGCTGGCCGCTGACGATGTTTCTCTCGCCGGACGGCACGCCGTTCTTCGGCGGCACGTATTTTCCCAAGACCTCGCGCTACGGGTTGCCGGGATTCGCCGAGCTGCTCGAGCGCATCGCCGCGATCTGGCAGGAAAAGCGCGCCGAGATCGGGCAGCAGAACGCGCAGCTGCGCAGCGCCTTCGCGCGCACCGTGCTCAGCGGCGGCGGCCACCGCTCGGAGTTCGACGCCGGGCCGATCAAGGCCGCGCTCGACGGCCTGCGCGAGAGTTTCGACCCGCGCTTCGGCGGCTTCGGCGGCGCGCCCAAGTTTCCGCATCCGACCGACCTGGAGCTGTGCCTGCGCGCGTGGGCGAAAGACGGCGACCGCGGCGCGCTCGACATGGCGCGCGTGACGCTCTCGCGCATGTGCGATGGCGGAATCTACGACCAGCTGGGCGGCGGCTTTTGCCGCTACAGCGTCGACGCGCAGTGGGCGATCCCGCACTTCGAGAAGATGCTGTACGACAACGGACCGCTGCTCGGGCTGCTGGCCGATGCCTGGCTCGCCACCGGCGAGGCGCGCTTCGCCCAGTGCGCCGAGGAGACCGCCGGCTGGATCATGCGCGAGATGCAGTCACCCGAGGGCGGCTACTACTCTTCGCTCGACGCCGACTCGGAGCATGAGGAGGGAAAATTCTACGTCTGGAACCGCGAGGAGGCGCAGGCGCTGCTGGATGAACAGGAATACGCGGTGATCGCTGCGCGCTACGGCCTCGACGAGTCACCGAACTTCGAGAATCTTCACTGGCATCTTCACGTCGCGAAGCCGCTCGCGGCGGACGGCGGAGCGTTGCTCGCGTCGGCGCGCGCGAAGCTGTTCGCGGCGCGCGCGAAGCGTGTGCGGCCGGGTCGCGACGAAAAAGTGCTCGTGTCGTGGAACGCGCTTGCGATCCGCGGCATGGCGCATGCGGGGCGTGTGTTTGGGCGACCGGCATGGCTCGAGTCGGCCGATCGCGCCCTGGAATTCATCCGCGAGCGCATGTGGCGGGACGGGCGGCTGCTGGCAACCTACAAGGACGGCAGGGCGCACCTGAACGCGTACCTCGACGACTACGCGTTTCTCATCGCCGCGTTGACCGAGTTGCTGCAGGCGCGCTTTTCGCTCGCCGAGCTGGAGTTCGCCGAGGAACTGGCCGAGGTGCTGCTCGATCAGTTCGAGGACCGTGAGGCAGGCGGGTTCTATTTCACCGCCCGTGACCACGAGCGGCTGATTCACCGGCCAAAGCCGGGACACGACAACGCCACGCCGTCCGGCAACGCAGTTGCCGCCTGGGCGCTCGGCCGGCTGGCGGCGCTGACCGGCGAGGACCGCTATGCGCGTGCGGCCGAGCGCACGCTCGAGCTCTACCTGCCGACCATGCGCGACCACCCGGCCGGGTTCGGCGCCATGGCGCTGGCGCTCGAGGAGGCGCTCGTCCCGCCCACGCTCCTGGTGCTACGGGGAGAACCCGAGGCGTTGGCAGATTGGTCGGACCAACTTTCCCGGGAGTTCCTGCCGGACGCACAGGTTGTCGCAATCCCCAATGGCGTCAGCGGCTTGCCGCCGACGCTGGACAAGCCGCAGCGCCCGGAGCCGGTCAACGGATGGCTATGCCGGGGCGTTACTTGTCTGGCGCCGATGAGCGACCTTGTGGGCCTCAAACAGGCTTGCAAACAGCCCGCAATGGGGTAGCATGGCGCGCTTTCTTGGCGCCGCTGTTGCGGTGCGGTACGGATTATCCCTTTGTTGCACAAGGAGCTTGTGATGAAACGCGTCGTACTATCCCTTGCCCTGGCCGGGCTGGCCTTCGCCGCTTTACCCGCCCAGGCGGACGAGGCGATGGCGAAGAAATACAACTGCCTCGCTTGCCATGCCGTGGACCACAAGGTCCTGGGCCCCGCCTACAAGGACGTCGCCAAGAAGTACGCCGGCCAGAAGGACGCCGACGCGAAACTGGTGCAAAAGGTGGAGAAGGGCGGCTCGGGCGTCTGGGGCAATATCCCGATGCCCCCGAACTCCAGCGTTCCAGACGCGGACGTCAAAGCGCTGGTGAAGTGGATCCTGTCGCTCAAGTGATCTGATCCACCAGCATGGAACGCATCGAGGGCCGGCCTGACCGGCCCTTTTCATTTATCATGGTCACCCAACTCAATTCGTGTTTCCACCCGGAGGTCGTATGCAGCGCGCCAAGTTCGCCGTTACGCTTTTCGCCACCGTCATGGCAATTGGTCTGACAGGTTGCGGCGAAGAAAAGAAACCCGAGGCACCGAAACCCGAGGCAGCGGCGTCTACCCCGCCGCCGGCGGCCACCGTCGAGATCAAGATTGGCACCGTGGGACCACTCACCGGCAGCATCGCTCACCTCGGCAAGGACAATGAGAATGGCGTGGTGCTGGCGATCGAACAGGCGAACGCGGCGAAGATCACGATCGACGGCAAGCCTGCGCACTTCACGTTGATTTCCGAAGACGACCAGGCTGATCCCAAAGTCGGCACCACCGTGGCGCAGAAGCTGGTCGACGACAAGGTGGCAGGCGTCGTCGGGCACCTCAATTCCGGCGTCACGATCCCGGCGTCGGCGATCTACCACCAGGCCGGCATTCCGATGATCACCGGCTCGGCGACGAACCCGCAGCTCACCGAACAGGGCTTCGACAACATATTCCGCGTGGTGGGCCGCGACGATCAGCAGGGCCCGGCGATCGCCAGCTACCTTGCAGCGACCGAGAAGCCAAAAGTAGTGGCGGTGATCGACGACTCCACTGCTTACGGTGAAGGCCTCGCGGATCAAGTCGCAAAGACGCTCAAGAGCGAAGGAGTGAAGGTGCTGGCGCGCGAAAAGGGCACCGACAAGACGACCGACTGGAAGGCAGTGCTGACCAAAATCAAGGGTGAAAAGCCCAATGCGGTGTTCTTCGGCGGCATGGATGCGACCGGCGGGCCGCTGATGAAGCAGGCGCGCGAGCTCGGTATCAAGGCCGTGTTCGCGTTCGGCGACGGCGCCTGTACCGATAAAATGCACGAGCTGGCGGGAGAAGCCGCCGAAGGGTTGCTGTGCTCGCAAGCCGGCATTCCGCCGCAAGCTGCATCGAAAGCCTTCCTCGAAGCGTATAAGGCGAAATTCAACACTGATCCGATTCTGTATGCGCCGTTCACTTACGATGCAGCGAACCTGCTGATCCAGGCGATGAAGGAGGCGAATTCCGCCGATCCCAAGAAATACCTGCCGTTCCTGCAAAAGATCGACTACTCGGGCGCGACGGGCAAGATCGAGTTCGACGCCAAGGGGGACCGCAAGGACGCGGAGATCACGATCTTTGTGATGAAGAACGGCAAGGTTGAACCGATCGCCGTGGTGAAGTCCGGCAAGACCATTCCCTTTGATGAGTTCATGAAGAGCATGGGCGGCGCGTAAGCTTTTCGCCAGTGATGGGGCGACGAGACGGCACCTTCGGGTGCCGTTTTCGTTTTGGCGAGTGGCGCGGAGTTTGCTAGGCTCTACCGCGCATGGATACCTTCATCCAGCAGCTGATCAACGGCCTCACCCTCGGTGCCGTGTACGCGATCGTGGCGCTGGGCTATACCATGGTCTACGGCATCATTCAGCTGATCAACTTTGCTCACGGCGAAGTGGTGATGATCGGCGCTATGGTCGCTTTCACGGTGATCAATGCGCTTGCCGGCTCCGGATTGCCACCGCTCGCGGTGGTCCTGATCGGCACCGGATGCGCGATCCCGGTCTGCGTGCTGGTCGGCTACGCCATGGAGCGGTTGGCGTACCGGCCGCTGCGGCGGGCGCCGCGCCTTGCGCCGCTGATCACCGCCATCGGCGTTTCGATCATCCTGCAGAACCTGGCGATGCTGGTGTGGAGCCGCAACATTCTCGCGTTTCCGCAGATCATCGACATCAAGCTCTACAACATTGCCGGCGCGACGATCACCAACGTGCAGATCGTGATCATCCTGACCTGCATCCTGATCATGGTCGCGCTTGCGGCACTGGTCTACCGTACACGGCTCGGTACCGCGATGCGCGCCACGGCGCAGAACCCGCAGGTCGCGGGCCTGATGGGAATTGATATCAACCGCGTCATTGCCGCGACTTTCGCGATCGGCGCCGGGCTGGCGGCGGTGGCCGGGGTAATGGTGGGAACGTATTACGGCATCGCGCAGTACACGATGGGCTCGATTCTGGGCCTGAAGGCGTTCACCGCGGCGGTGCTCGGTGGCATCGGCAACGTGCCGGGCGCCATGCTTGGCGGCGTGGTACTTGGAATCGTGGAAGCGCTGGGCGCCGGATACATCGGCACTTACACCGACCTGTGCAAGATCTCCGGCATCTCCGACTGGCTCACGCAGCGCTGCGCGAACGATGGCCACTTCGTTCTGTTCGGCTCGAACTATCAGGATGTCTTCGCGTTCGCGGTGCTGATCATGGTGCTCGTATTCCGACCCTCGGGCCTGCTCGGCGAGCGCGTAGGTGACCGGGCATGAGCGCGCGCGCGAAGCCGCCGCCGGTCGTATTCTGGTCGGCGATGGTGCTGATCGTCGCGGTCCTGATCGTGCTGCCGTTCGCGCTCACGCAGATCGGCACCACCTGGGTGCGAGTCACCAACCTCGCACTGCTCTACGTCATGCTCGCGCTCGGCCTGAACATCGTAGTCGGCTTTGCCGGTCTGCTGGATCTCGGCTACATCGCGTTCTACGGCATCGGGGCCTATACCTACGCGCTGCTGGCGAGCCCGCACTTCGGCCTGCATCTTCCCTTTTGGGTCATCCTGCCGATCGGGGCTGCAATGGCGTCGCTGTTCGGCGTGCTGCTCGGCGCCCCGACGCTCAAGCTGCGCGGTGATTACCTCGCCATCGTCACGCTGGGCTTTGGCGAAATCATTCGCATCTTTCTCAATAACCTGGCACGGCCGATAAACATCACCAATGGGCCGCAAGGAATAATCGGCATCGATCCGTTCCGCATCGACGGCTTCAGCTTCGCCTCCTACCAGAAGATTTTCGGACTGGAATTCAGCGGGCCGACGAAATACTACTATCTGATCGTCGCGCTGGTGGCAGTGATCATCGCGCTCAATCTTCGGCTGCAGAACTCGCGCATCGGTCGCGCCTGGGAGGCGATTCGGGAAGACGAGACCGCCGCGCGCGCAATGGGCATCAATACCACGAATCTCAAGCTGCTCGCCTACGCAATGGGCGCGTCCTTCGGCGGTCTCGCCGGAGGCGTTTTTGCGGCGATCCAGGAATTCATCTCGCCCGAGAGCTTCGTCCTGGTCGAGTCGATCATGGTGGTCTCGATGGTAGTGCTGGGCGGCATGGGCAACGTGTGGGGCGTGGTGCTCGGCGCGGTACTGCTGTCCTTCGTGCCGGACATCCTGCGCTTTACGGTCCAGCCGGTGCAGCAATGGATGTTCGGGCGCATGCTGATCGAGCCGGAAGTTATTCGCATGCTGCTGTTCGGCCTGGCGCTGGTATTGGTGATGCTGTTTCGGCCGGCCGGGTTGCTGCCCTCGGCGGTGCGCAAGCGCGAGCTCGCGGAGCGCGCCGAATGAGCGATCTCCTGGTCGCCTCCGGGGTGGGCAAGCGCTTCGGCGGTGTACAGGCGCTGTCCAATGTCTCGTTCGCCATCCGGCGCGGCGAAATCTACGGCTTGATCGGACCCAACGGTGCCGGCAAGACCACGCTATTCAACGTGCTTACCGGGATTTACGAGCCGGATGAAGGCGAGTTCAGCTTCGATGGCGAGCCGCTCGCCGAGCTCAAGCCGCACCAGGTGGCCGAACGCGGAATCGCGCGCACGTTCCAGAATATCCGCCTGTTCGCCAATCTCTCGGCGCTGGAAAACGTGATGATCGGCCGCCACGTGCGTACACGGGCGGGGGTGTTCGGCGCGCTTCTGCGCGACCCGCACACGCGCAGCGAGGAGCGGGAGATTGAACAGCGCGCGCTCGAGCTGCTGGACTATGTCGGAATCCGCGCCCGCGCGAACGACCCGGCCGGAAGCCTGCCCTACGGCGACCAGCGGCGCCTCGAAATCGCGCGCGCGATGGCGACGGACCCGAAGCTGCTCGCGCTGGACGAGCCGGCTGCGGGGATGAATCCCTCCGAGCGCCTCGCGCTCGGCGAGCTGATTGGGCGGATTCGTGACGGCGGCCTGACCGTGCTGCTGATCGAGCACGACATGCGCCTGGTGATGAAGGTCTGCGATCGCATGCTGGTGTTGGACTACGGCGAGCGCATTGCCGAAGGGCTGCCGGCGGAAGTGCAGCGCGACCCGAAAGTGGTCGAAGCCTATCTCGGGACACCGGCGGCGACATGAGCCTGCTCGAAGTCGAAGGCCTGGAGGTGCACTACGGCGGTATTCGCGCCGTAAAAGGGGTCGATCTCGTCGTCGACGAAGGCGAGCTGGTGTGCCTGATCGGCGCCAATGGCGCGGGCAAGACTTCGACCCTGAAGGCGATCTGCGGCCTGCTGCCGTCGCACAGCGGGAGCGTGCGTTACTCCGGGCAGGAGATATCCAAGAAGCCGGTATACGAGTTGCCGCGGCGCGGCCTGGTCCTGGTGCCCGAGGGGCGAGGTGTCTTTCCCCAGCTAACGGTGGCGGAAAACCTCGCGATGGGCGCTTACGCGCGCCGCGATGGCGACGTGGCGCGCGACCTCGAGCGCATGCACGGGCTCTTTCCGCGTCTGGCCGAGCGGCGCTCGCAGACCGCCGGCACGCTGTCCGGCGGCGAGCAGCAGATGCTTGCGATCGGCCGCGCGCTGATGAGCCGGCCCAGGCTGCTGCTGCTGGACGAGCCATCGATGGGACTCGCGCCGCTCATGGTCGCCAAGATACTCGAGATCGTGCGCGAGATCGCGCGCCAGGGTGTAACCATCCTGCTGGTGGAGCAAAACGCCAAGCTTGCGCTCGAGATCGCCGGGCGCGGCTACGTCATGGAGTCCGGCGTGCTGGCGCTCGCCGCGGATTCGAAGAGCCTGCTCGCGGACCCCAGGGTGCGCCAAGCCTACCTGGGCGAGGGCGCGGCCTGAGCGAGGTCGGCCTGAGTGGTGAACGAATCGGCGTAAAACTCCTCCTCCGGCAGTCCGCATCGCGCGACGAAGTCGCGCTTGGCCGAATCCACCATCACCGGCACGCCGCAAGCGTAGACCTGGTAGCCCGACAGATCGGGGAAGTCCTCCATCACGGCGCGGTGCACGAACCCGGTCCGCCCCGACCAGGCATCCTCGGGCAGCGCGTCGGAGATCACCGGCACGTAGCGGAAGTTCGGGTTCTCTTCGGCCCATTTTAGGGGAAGCTGATTCAGGTACAGATCTTTCGGCCGCCGGCCGCCCCAGTAAAGCGTCATCGGCCGCCGCACCTCTTCGGCCAGTGCGTGCTCGATCACGGACTTGATCGGCGCGAAGCCGGTGCCCGAGGCGACGAACACGATCGGCTTGTCCGAATCCTCGCGCAGGAAGAATGTCCCGTGCGGGCCCTCGAAGCGCAGAATGTCGCGCTCCTTCATTTTGCCGAACACGTGGTCGGTGAATTGCCCGCCGGGCGTGTGCCGGACATGCAGCTGGATCAGCTCGTCGTCGTGCGGCGCGTTTGCCATCGAGAAACTGCGTCGCGAGCGGTCGCGCAGCAGAAACTCCAGATACTGCCCGGCGAGAAACTGTAGCCGCTCGTTGGCGGGCAGCTTCAGAAACAGCACCATGACGTCGTCGGTCAGCCGTTCCATCTTCTGCACGCGGCAGGGCAGGGTTTTGACCGGAATGTCTTTCACCGCACCGATGGTGCGCGCCTCGAGCACCAGGTCGGACAGCGGCCTGGCCTGGCAGAAAAGCGCCTTGCCATCGGCTTTTTCCGCCGCCGGCAGAGCCTTTTCCTGGTAGATGCCGTAGTCGACGCTGCCCTCGAGGATCCTGCCCTTGCAGCTGCCGCAGGCGCCGTTCCTGCAGCCATAGGGCAGCACGAACCCCTGCCGCAATGCCGCGGCGAGAACCGCCTCTCCGTGCTCGACTTCGAAAGCGTGCCCGCTCGGCTGAAGGGTGACCTTGAAATTGCTCATTGCGCGTGCTGGTTAGAATGGATGCATGAAACGCCTTCTGATCGCCGGCTTCGGCGACGTTGCGCGCCGCCTGATGACGCAGCTGCCGGACCAGACCGAGGTCCGTCCGCTCTCGCGCCGCTCGGGCTGCGATCTCGACCGACCGGAGACGCTGGCGGGTATCGACGGCTGGGCCGATACGGTGCTGCATTGCGCGCCGCCCCCCGGCACGGGCGACGGCGACCCGCGCACCGCGAACCTGCTGACGATCCTGGAGCGCGGCATTCTACCCGGGCGCATCGTCTACGTCAGCACGAGCGGCGTGTACGGCGACTGCGGCGGCGCGCTGGTGGACGAGGCGCGCGCGCCGAACGCGCAATCGCCGCGTGCCGGGCGCCGCATCGACGCGGAACGCCGGCTGCAGGAGTGGTGCGCCTGCCTGGGCGTCGCGCTGGTCGTGCTGCGCGCGCCGGGGATCTACGCCGCCGACCGGCTGCCGCTCGAGCGCCTGCGCGCCGGCATGCCGGCGCTTCGCTACGACGACGACATCTACAC
>JADEYI010000313.1_pt1 | contig 76850 bp, 77 predicted proteins | sample 8542331 | NCBI WGS metagenome assembly JADEYI01 (sample SAMN16510988, study PRJNA670497) | mine drainage metagenome | isolation source: biofilm near Copperflume 1 | place: Germany: Marsberg coppermine Kilianstollen | collected 2018-02
CTCCTGGAAGTGCTCGTAGGGCGAATCGCCGGAGGAAACTTCCATGGCCGCCTTGAAAATGCGCGGATTGAAGCGGAAGTCCTTGGCGGGCAGCACCTTTTCGGCATGGAGTAGGTTGAGACGCTCGAGAGCGGTTCGCTCGAGTTCGTGCAAGCCATAGCCCGCAGTCTCCGAGCCGAGGAAGTTGGGGATACCCAATATCTTGGCCAACTCGGGTTTGAGGCCAATCGCGCTGAAGATGCGCCCATAGCCCCGAACCTCGTGAATACCCATGGTCGAGATGACCTTCTCCAAGCCCTTCTTGAGGCCCTCGAGGAGGTTTTGCAGACCCAGTGTGCCCTTCAGGGCCTGGGCCTTGTGGCCCATCAGCCAGGGTGCCACGGCATCGGCCCCCAGACCCAAGCACACCGCGACATCGTGCAGGTTGCGCAGGCCTCCGCTGTGAACCAGGAGGCTGGTGCGGCGGCGCAGACTGATGCCCTCGGAGTCACGGGCCTCCTCGAGCGACTTCCCCACCGCCGAGAGCGCTAAATACACGTCCAGCCAGACTCCACCCTCGAAAGCGTTGCGGTCAGAAAGCACGATGAGTTCCGCACCACTCTTCACGGCTTCTACCGCTGCGTCCTGAGCGCGCTTGAGCCCAGCAGCGAGGCCCTCCTCTACCGAGAACTGAAGCGGGATAACCGTGTGCTGGAAGCGCTTGAGGGCCTCTTGGTAAGTCAAAGTGCCCTGGCCCTGGGCAATGGCGGCCACATTGGGAGCGGTTTCCTCGAGCAGCACCGGAACCACCAGTTCTTCGACGTGCCCAGCCCCACGCCCATCCGGGAGCGGACGGCGGCCCAGAATAGTACGGGTGGAGAAATGCTCGATTTCGCGCTCGCGGTCAATGGCGGGGTTGGTGACGACCGCCACGGTCTCCTTAAAGAACTCCGAGAGGTTAGGTTTCTCGGGGTTGAGGGCCGCAATTGGGCCGTCATAACCGAGCGAACCAATCGGCTCGTTGCCATTTTCCGAGAGGGCATCCAGGTATCCGGCATCCCACCTGTCCCAGCCATAGGCCCGCTCCAGGTTGAGCGAGGGCGGCGCGGGCTTTTCCTCGACCTGGATCTCACTGCCGCCCGCAATCGGCGGCAGTGACTGGTAGCGCGGGCCACTCAGGTGTGCGGCGTAACCCTCGAGACTGTGCGACTTGGAGAGGATGCGCTCCAAGACTTGCCGCTGGTGGCGGTCATAGGGGAACAACCGGACTCCATCGGGGGTGAGACGAACATAGGCTTTCTCCCCAGGGGCAAAAGGGCGCGGCTCGGAAACAAACTCCTCGACGGTAAACACCCCGCGCTCCGAGCTGTAGACGTATTCCTCTTCGGTCTCCACGAACCACAGCGGACGCAAGCCCATCGCGTCGGTGGCGAAAACTGCTTCCTCACGGTGGCGGGTGACCAGGGCTGCCGGGCCTTGGGCCAGGGCTCCGAAGCGCTGGCGCAGGTTCATGTAGAGGTCTTGCAGGGTGGGGGAATAGTTTTTGATTTCGCCCAGAATGGGTGGGAAAGCCAGGTCTATGGCCTCCGGCAAGGAGAGGCCGAAGCGGTACAAAAGGCCCTCGAGAATACGGCTTAAGTCCTGCGAGTCCGAGCCGTCGGTGAGGGGAATGCCCAGGAAACTTCCTTCGCGGCGCAGCCGCTCGATGGTGTTGATTTCTCCGTTATGCCCCAACAAGCCAAAGGGCTGGACGGCCTCGAAGGTGGACATGGTGTTGGTCGAGTAGCGATTGTGGCCCAGGGTGAGCGCCGATTTGAACTCGGCCCGGCTGAGTTCGGGGAAGTAGCGCTTCAAAATTTCCGCGCTGCCCCGCACCTTGTAGACCACGCTGGCTGTCGAGAGGGAAACTATATGCACCGGGAAACGTTGCTCGAGCCAAACCCCCAGCTCCCACAGTGGGCCGTCGCCGTCGCTGGAAAGGCCCGCGACTTGGTAGAACAGAGGCTCGGTGCGTTTGCCCACCGGCCCCAGCACGCGGGAGTTGGTCTCCCCTTTGCGTTCTAGCAGCAGCTTGATGCCCCGTTTGCTGCCCTCTACCCGCACCAGGTCGAACAGCTCCTGCACGCGGGTTCCTTCGCTTTTGGGCACGAAAAAATGACCCACGAAAAAGCGTGGATTTTGCGCCAGGTTGCTATCCAGGCCGCCCTCGTAGAGGTAGCTGGCCCATAGCTCTCTAGGTAAGTCGGTCTGGATACCCGTTCCGTCACCCTCACCTCGGATTAGCCCGGCGCGATGGGCCATCTTGTACAGGCTCTCGAGGGTGCGTTGCACGTTGGCGTGACTGGGCTTGGCGCTTTTTTCGACGACCGCGATGATGCCGCAGGCATCTTGTCCAATTGGTATACCAGGATATGCTTTTCTGAACTCTGTCACGCGCGCCTCCAGGGGAGATGTCTTGCTTTTCAGATTGAAGGGTGAATGCCACGCAAACTTGTGCGTGGATTTGAAGCAGTATACGGGTCGCCATTTGTCACGTCAATAACAAACATTTGGCCCACAATCCCTGCAAAAGTCGCTTTTACACCATCCTTCGTGGCCTCGATTCAGCTCCAAAGCCCCTCGAGCAGCTTGCTCGAGGCTAGGGATATGGGCAAAAATCCCACCGCAATCGCATTTTGTTGACATTGTTTCCTCACTGAGCCTACAATGCCCTTGATAGGGGCGTAACGCCGAGGAGGTATTGTGGAAACGCTGCGCGTATCTGGCAAATCTCGTCCCAACTCCGTAGCCGGTGCGATAGCCGCGCTGTTGCGCTCACAAAGCGAAGTCGAGGTGCAAGCCATCGGCCCCGAGGCGGTAAATCAGGCTGTGAAAGCCATCGCTATTGCCAGGGGCTACATTGCTCCAGACAACCTAGATTTGACCGTCAAGCCCGCTTTTGTAAAGCTCGAGCTCGAACACGAGGAGCGCACCGCAATGCGCTTCACCATTCGCAGCCAGCCGCTCGCTCCTTGAGCCTGATCCTCAAACTTTCCCTTTGCCATTCCTGGATTATGCAGATTGAGGCTTATTTGGGCCTGGTAATCCAGGTCTCAGAGGACTAACCCAGCTTTTGCTACCCTAAAGACACGGAGGTGATCAACAATAATCTTCACACCTACTTACTTACTGGTAATCTTGGTTTTTCTCGCCACCCTGGCCATACAGTTCTGGTTGCAGTCTACTTATGCCCGCTACAGCCGAGTCGCCAACTCGAGGGGCCTCACCGGAGCAGAAGTAGCCAGGGCCATCCTGGATGCTTATGGTCTAAATAGTGTCCGGGTCGAGCCCGTGCCGGGCGCACTCACCGACCACTACGACCCCACCCAGAAAGTGGTGCGGCTTTCTGAACCCAACTACGCCTCGCCCTCCGAAGCTGCTCTGGCAGTTGCCGCTCACGAGGTGGGGCACGCCATCCAAGACGCAAAAGGCTATGCCCCCCTGCGCATTCGTCACGCTATTTTGCCAGTAGCCAATATCGGCAGCACCCTCGGCCCCTGGATTTTTATCCTCGGCCTGTTCATGAATGTGGCCGGGCTGATGAGCGTGGGTATCTGGCTTTTCGCCGCCGCCGCGCTGTTCCAGTTGATCACCCTGCCCGTAGAGTTTGATGCCTCGAGCCGGGCTCTAGTCAATCTCAAAAAGATGAACTTTTTGAATCCGGGTGAAATGGATGGGGCTCGAGCTGTTCTGACTGCCGCTGCCATGACTTATGTGGCCGCCTTAGCTAGTTCGTTGGCGCAGATTCTCTACTATGTCTCGATACTGCAAGGCCGTCGCTCGGATTAGCGCCCGATACCCCAAATCCCCGCCAAGCGCGGGGATTTTTTTATGGCGGTTTTCAGAAAGGGCTAAACGCAAGACGCTAAACGTCTAACACCGAACGCTAAAAACCGAAAACTCAAAGTCAAAAACCTAAAAATATAAACTGCGTCCCAGACGGTGTTTCTTGATGAGGCAATTATGCCGTCCTGGCGTAGCTTTCTAGCCCCTTGTATTTTTTCTTTTGTGGTTGCCTTCGGCCTTTGGCTTTCAGCTTTTGGCATCTTATGTTTAGCTCTTTGCGCCAGTCGCCCCATGCTCAGTGTAGGGCCGAAAGCAGCGCAGCAACCCCGAAACCCACCAGCAATAGCCCTGCCACAGGGTTTAGCAGTTGCAAGTTGAGGCGCTGGCCCGCCAAGCGGGTCAAGCTCGCCAGCACCAGCCACCACAGCATCGAGCCGACAAAAAAACCCAGTACCAGCCAAGCTGCACCCCGGCTCCCGGCCAACCCTGCTCCGGCAATTAAAGCCGTAAACGAAAGAATGGTCAGTGGGCTGGTGAGGGTCAAGACCAGCGTGGTGAAAAAGGTGGCCCAGGGTGCAGTAGTCTGCACTCCGGCAGCACGCTCAGCCGGTCTCGAGCGCAAAATACCGTACCCTAGCCATAGCAACAACAAACCGCCCAGCAGCCGCACCGGGGTCTGGTGGGCTATCAGGAAGCCTGAGATTGCGGTCAGGCCCAGTGCGGTCACCGCGCCATAAAGGGCATCGGCCACGGCTGTTCCCAGACCACCGATAACCCCCGCACGCCAGCCCAGGCTCGAGGAGCGCTGGATACACAGCATTACCATCGGGCCAGGAATGGCTGCCAATACAAACCCAAACAGCATTCCTTTGAGTAATGCCGAGCCGTCCATGCCCAAAGCATAGCCTGGGCTTTATTGAAAGCTGAAGGGTCAGCTCGAGCCTATTTTGCGATTCAGGGTTGAGCATTCAAACTAAAATGACCCTATGGCTTTAGATTCTCAAAGTGCTCTGGATACAATCAATCTTGCCATCCTGGACGAGCTTCAGAAGGATGCACGGCTATCGTACAGCGAGCTGGCCCGGCGAGTCAGGCTTTCTGCCCCCGCCGTGAGCGAACGGGTACGGCGTTTGGAAGAAGTCGGTTTTATCGCGGCCTATTCAGCTAGAGTTCCAGCAAAGGCCCTGGGGTACTCTGTTACAGCCATAGTTTGTGTGGTCGTGCCACCCAACCGCTATAAGCCGATGTACGAGCTGGCCCGTGACCTGCCGGAAATCCGCGAGTGCTACCACGTCGCCGGAGAGGCTTCCTTGATTCTCAAGGTGCTGGCAACAAGTATCGAAGGGCTCGAGCAAACCCTGCAAAAAATTCAGGTCTTGGGCACCACCCAGACCTCTATCGTGATGTCTGCGCCGGTAGTCAAAGAGACCTTTGAGCTCTCGCAAACCCGGTAAACTCGAGCCATGGGTGGCTTGAAACCGTTCGCGCTATGGACTGTAATCGCGCTGTTGGTAGGTGGGTTGGTATATCTGGCCCAGGCCCAAGGGCTGATTCATACCACCTTTCCGCTGTGGGCCTTGGGGATGGTGCTGGTATGGGCGCTGGGGTTTGTCAACCTTCTGGCCCGTGGCCCACGCTAGAGGGGTTTACATGAATCTTGGGATGGCCTGAGTATATTGACTGTGCCCGTGTGAGAAGCGCGATAGGGCAATCCTGGTGGTTTGGTTCGGGCACAACAGCGAAACTCTTTGGCGAAAATACCTCCAGGCAGTCTCGAGGAGGACGTACTAGACGGGTTTATACCCTAATAGCGACTTCTTTGTTGTGGAATGACATTCTCAGTTCCTGACAGCACTGACCGCACAAGTGCTGAATATATCTTGGAAATGCCTGAGGGGAAAGCTGCTTTACGTTAAGGCGTTAATCACCCCCAAGCTCTGTCATAACACTGTAAGCTGAGGTATACTCGCTCGAGACCCGATTAACTGCACGCTTTCCTTATGTAGCAGCGGGTTCTCCTAGACACGAAGATTCCTCCGCATTCCGTAGGCTCGCCCCTAGCGGCCCCGAGGTCTAAAGCGCATATGGCCACATCCGCTATCCCCCGTTCTGGACTCAGTCCCACCCACTATCGTCTTTCAACCCGTCTGGTACGACATCTCCGCAGCGCAGGAACTCCCCTCGAGGCCCACACCTTAGCCGAGCGGGTGCTGGCAAGCCCACAAATTCCCCGTGGAGCCTGGGCCAGCGGATTGCTCGAGGAGCTGTTGGACGGAAGGTTTGAGCGACAAGTGGGAGGTCTGGGGCTGTGGGAATGGAAATATCCCTTTCCCGCTAAGAACGAGGCGGTGACAGTGCTGGACATCGAAACCACCGGCCTTTCGGCCACCGATCACGAGATTATCGAGTTGGCCCTGATTCGCCTGGAGCATGGACAGCAGCAGGTGTTCCAGCGCATGGTAAATCCCGGCGTGAGCATCCCGCCCTTTATCAGCCGCCTGACCGGAATTCGCAACCAAGACGTGAGCGGCGCTGCCGATGTCTATAGTGTGCTAGAAGAAGCCCTGCCCCTGCTGCAGGACTCCATCCTGATCATCCAGAACGCTCCCTTCGACCTGAGTTTTCTCCAACCTCGCCTGGGGCGACTCGGCTACCGCTTGGATAACCCCGTGATAGACACCATCCACTGGGCCAGAAAAGCCCTACCCGGCCTCGCCAAGCGGGGGCTGGATTCGTTGGCCTGGGCTTTCGACTTAGGCCCTATCGAAGGCCGTCACCGTGCGCTGGGAGACGTGGAGACTACCTTGCAGGTGGCCCACGAAATGTACTACATGCTAACCGCTGGACGCTGCACCTCGGTTCGCCAAGCTGCATCCCTACCCCGTTTATAAAGGTGCTTGACTTATGAGTGGACGCTACGTTCTGACCAGCAACTGCCTCACCTCGGGAACCATGAACCTCACTCTGACCCTGCGCAATTATTTGCAGGGCCGCGACAACGTAACCTTCCGCGACGAGGACGGCGACTCCTACGAAACCCAGGTCAACTGGGCCAGAGGACGCATCGAGGGCCTGGGAGCCTACTACGATAAACGCCGTTTGAGCGCCAACGAGATCATCGCACTGCATTTTGAGGGCGAGGAGATTGGCCTCGAGGCGCTCACTCCTACAGCCAAGCCTGCCAAACCCCGCCGTGGCCCACCCCAACCTGAGCCTGCACACCCCGAACCCGCCAAAGTGGAGAAGGTGGAAAAGCCCCAGAAGCGCGTTAAGGTCACGCCTTACCCGCGCGAGGTCTTGTTTCCTCAAATTCCCCAGAGCAGCGAAGCCCCAGCTTTTGCCGCCGACCTCGAGGTGCTAGGTTTGAGCCGCGAGTCGGCGGGTCTGCCCTGGACTTTCCGGGCTGCCCTGGGACGGCGTGCCTTCACCTTGGCCCTGGCTCGCTTCGGGGAGATGGAAGCCAAGGAACTCCTGGCCTTCCGGCAATCGGGGCGGGTGCAATACGCAGCAATTGTGGCTGGGGAGTCTTCGCGCAGTGAAGCCCTCAGCGAAATTGCCTCGGTACGCCCTTCAGGGCTGGGCCAGGTCGGGCTGGCCTATGTCTCACCTGAGGCTTTGGGACGCTTGGTCAAACTGCAAGGGGCTTTTCCTATCGGTGCTTTGGATATCGAGAAACTGTTGCGCGAGGGCCGACTAGACCTCGAGTCCATCGCCAGCCTGGAGTCTGAAATTTCCGGTGTGCTGGGCGAGCGCGGGGCGTTTTCGGCGGTGCTCACACTGCTATGCGAACTTTCCAGCCAGCAAATCTTTTTGCTGGCCGACCTAATGCCCACCGCACGCGAGATGAACCTCGAGGCCGACCACCTGCAAGGGGTATTGGAAACCCTCTCCAGCCCACCGTTCCTGCTCTTGAAGCGGCTCTCACCCGGCGAGTTTTTGATGCGCCAAACGGTGAGCCGGGCGCTTTCGGACTGGACAGAGTACGCACGAGTGATGGAGCGAAGGCTCGAGGGGATGCGGCTGTAACTGTCTTGGCGTAAGCCTACAACAGCCCGGTAGACATATAGACCTCAGGCGAAAATCCGGTTTTAGCCCCTCTCCCAGAGGGCAGAGGGGCTGGGTCGAACCCGCGACAGCGGGCCTGTATCGCCATCGGCGACCGCGATATCGCGGCTAGGGTTTTGCCCGAGACGGGGTAAGGGTATTCTAGAGCGGTTGTCGCCGGTGGCCTGGGGAATGTTTCCTTGACTGGATTCACCTCGAGCTCTTCACCCGTCCCTGGCGGCTCGAGGAAAGCACCTGGTCAAAACTGGCCTTGGCCCGGAGTTTCATCTCGTCCACCGCCGTCCAGTTAGGTTGGCGCTGCGAAAGCACCGCCGAGGCCAGCAAATCGGCATCGCCGGGCATATCCACATACACTGCTCCCGCATCCTGGCAGAAGCCCGCCACCTTGGGGTCGTAGGCGATGCCCGCGAAGGGTGTTCCGGCGGCGGCGGCCAGAATCGCCCCGTGCAGCCGAATCGAGACTACATACCCAGCTTGGGCCAGAAGGTACACCACCCGGCGGGGATCCCAGGCCAGCTCGCGGGTAAAGCTACCGAATTTCTCCAGGGCGGCCTCGTCGTGGCCGGGCTGCAAGGCCAGCACCACCACCTCGAAGCCCTCCACCCGCAGGCGATCTCCCAGCTTGTGCAAGCTGGCGTTGGCTGCGTCTAACCCCGCCCTTGGGATCAAGACCACCATGTTGGGTTCGCGCTCTACCGGGGGCGGCGTGAGCAGCAAAGCCGGGTCTGCACCGTACTGCACGCCTAGGCCCAGCCGCCGCCCGTAATCTACTGAGGCTTCATCCCTAAAAAAGCACTCCACCTCGCGCAGCGCCCCTTTGACCCGGTTTTCCCCTCGAGCCGAGAGCGGCCCCAGCGATTGATTGAACACGTATACCGGCTTGCCCCTGCGCCGGGCCAGACCAATCAGGCCCAGGTAGTACAGCAGGCTCATGCTGGAGGTTTTGTCCTGTAGCAGGCCCCCACCGCCGGAGAGCAGCAGATCTACCTTGCCCAGGGCCTGCCAGACCTCGAGCGGGTGGCTGCGCTTGACGGCCAGGATATTGTAGCGTTTGGCAGTTTCAGCGGGGTTGGCCGAGAAAGCCAGCACCTGATGACCCCTCGAGTGCACCTCGCTGCTGATGGCCTCGAGAATGGCCTCATCGCCAGCATTCTGAAAGCCGTAGTACCCGCTTACTCCAACCACCATCGCCGCACCCTCCGCACCACTGCAACCCCAATAAATCCCACGATAAGCCCGATAATGATTCCATTCAATACTCTAAAGAACGATATGGTCAGGGGAGTGTGGTAGTGCGAGAAGGTGTTAAGGATGGAAGCCACCCCCACCGAAACCAGGATCAGAAGGCAGTTCTTGAGCCAGGTAGGCCAGGGCAGGAGCAGGGTGATGGGGGCCAGGGCGTGGGCGAATATTTCCTTGAAGCGCGGGCGCACCATCACGTCTTGTAGGAAAGCCCGCAGTTGCAATTCCCAACCTGGCACGATAGAGCCGGAGGCATCGTTGCCCCGGCGCAGCAAGGCCAGGGCCACCACCGCCAGTCCCACCACCGCTAATACCACCTCACCCAGGCGCAGCGGATAGCTGTATAGCGCGTTGAGAGCGGCTTTGTAGGCTTTGGGGACAAAAGATAGTGCCACCAGCAGGGGGGGAACAATAAGGGTGAGGGATACCCCCTTGAACGGCTCGAGGGCCAGGATACTGCGGGGGTTGCTGCCCAACGCAGCCACAAACACCACCCCGGCGAAGGCGTATAGCACGGCGGCTATCCATAGCCCCATGCCCTGTACGGGGGTGCTGGCGGTTTCACTTGGAGCCGCTCGGCCTCCGGCTATACCCAGCAGGGCGGGGCGCAGCGCCCGAGGGCGGTTTTCCAGAAAACCCAGCACCGGAAACACCATAGCCGCCAGCAGTGGCCCGGCCTCGGAGCGGGCATAGCCCAGGGCAAATAGCGCCAGCAAAACCGTAATGGGGATACCCAAGGGGGCCGTCAGGCCAGTGGCCAGTAGCACCAGCCCAGCCAGAATCCCAATCCAGGCCGCGTAGCGCAGGGCCGAGGGCTTGAAGGTGCGGGGCTTGGGAGTGCCGATGGGAATGTGCGAGCGCTCGAGGTCGTTGGTCAGGCGGCTCAGAAACTCGGTGGTGTTGGCCTTGGACTGGTAGGGGCGCAGGTAGAGAATCTGGTGGCCCCGTTCCCTGGCGGCCAGCACGAACTTGTCGGTGACTTGGGCCGGGGTGAGCTTGTCCTGCCAGTCCTTTTTGATGCTGAACAACCGCAGCACCGGCAGCTTATGGGAAAGCTGGTCGAAACCGCGCTGGGGGGTGCTCTCGATAAAGGCGATGGGTTTGTTTTGCAAGGTGACAGCTACGGTGTCCAGGTGGTCGGGGAAGCCCAGCACGTCGGTGCCGCCAAAAATTACCACGTCGGCCTGGGGAGGCACCAGCGGCCCTTCAAAGTTGCGGTTGGGGTGATTGCTGGGGCGGGCGGCAATAAAGAATCCGTCGGCCTTCAGGCGCTGGGCCAAAGCCGTGTCAAACCCTGCCGGGAAGCCGCCCACATCCAGCGGAGCCCCCAGCCAGGGCTGGGTTCCAATGGTGATTTTTTCGCTGGGTATGTTCCAGCCTGCGGCAATCTGGTCGAGCAGGTCGCTGGGGCCGGTGAGGTAATACCAGCCGGGTTTCAGGCGGGCCACCGGATACAACAGTTTGAGACTGGAAGAAGACTGGTAGGTTAGGAGACCCTGGTCTACCAGGCTACGCACCGAACGCTCGTAGAGGGCCACGCCCCCCACGCCCATTGCCTTGTATTCCAGCAGGAGCGCCTCGAGGGTTTTGCCTTCAGTCCTGGCCTCGTCGGCTGCGGCCTCGCCGTCGAGCATCAGCACCACCGGGCCGGGCCGCTCGGCTTTCATGCGGGGCAGCAGGGCTGGTATGCACAGCAGGGCTGCCACCACGATAACTATTCGCAAGAGGTTGCCGTTCATACCAGGCTTCCTTTCTGGGTTTCGCGCCCCGACCAGGAAGCACTCGGCTCAGCAACCAAGGCCGTCACCCTGGCGGTGAGCATGGCTAGGGCCTGCTCGTTGCGTCCGCCGTGGGGGATAATCACGTCGGCATAACGTTTGGAGGGCTCGACAAAGGAGAGATGCATGGGGCGCACTTGTTCCATATATTGCTTGACCACGCTTTCCACGCTGCGCCCGCGCTCGGCCATATCCCGCTCGAGGCGGCGAATAAAGCGCACGTCGGCATCGGTATCCACAAACACCTTGAGGTGCATGGCCGAACGCACTCTGGCATCTACCAGCACCATGATGCCTTCCAATACCACCACTGGAGCAGGCCTGACAAGTATGGTCTCGGCAATGCGGGTGTACTCCTTGAACGAATACTGTGGCATCCGCACACTCTGCCCCCGGAGGATACGCCCAATATCCTCCAAGTACAGCTCTAAGTCGAACACCCCAGGGTGGTCGTAGTTGAGCTTGGTGCGCTCCTCGAAGGGCAGATGGGCGTTGTCTTGGTAGTAATTATCCATCGGCAAAAGCGCCACCTGGGCGCTGCCTACGGCATCCACTATGGCCTGGGTGACGGTGGTTTTACCACTGCCCGTACCCCCTGCGATTCCGATAACAAATGGCTGACTCACGCCCCCAATCATACCGGGAAGGCTGTGAGCCGTGAATGATACTCTTCGCCGGTAAAGCTCAACGCAAGACGCTAAAAACTTGTCGAAGGTCAAACGCCAAAAACTCAAAGTCAAAAACCTATCGCGGTTCTCTGCTCAGATGGGCACAGTAAATAGGCCCAGGCTACCCCCAGGTTCTTTGCGAAAACCGCTCTAAAAACACGAATCACGTCCCATACGATGTTTCTCGATAGGGCAATTATGCCGTCCTGGTTTGGCTTTTGACCCTTTGTATTTAGCCTTGGGCCTTTGGCTTTCGGCGTTTAGCCCTCTGCCCTCAGGGTCTTGCTCTGGACTACCTGCCAGCGCTTCAAACCCTCGAGCGTCTACGGCGCTGGAGCTTGTCGGTATACATACGCTGGTCGCTCAGGCGCACCAGGTCTCCCTCGGTGCTGGCTTCGGCGGGCATCGCTGCCAGACCGGCACTCACGCTGGCGGCGGGAAAGCCATCCGCGCGAATCTGGGCCAGGCTGGCCTCGAGCCGCTCGCGGATTTCAGCGTGCCCAACAACGTCTATATAGGGCAGAATCGCAGCATACTCGTCTCCGCCAATGCGGTAGACCCGGCCTATCTCAAAAAAGTATTCCTGCACGGCCTGAGCAAAGCTGCGCAGCAGCGCATCGCCGCGCTCGTGGCCTTCGCTGTCGTTGAGTTGTTTGAGGTAGTCCATGTCCAAGGCCAACACGCTGAGGGGATAACCAAGGCGGCGGGCCCGGTCTACTTCGGTCTCGAGGTCGTTCTCGAAGGCCCGGCGGTTGCCCAGGCTGGTCAGCACGTCGGTGTGGGCCATCAGCTCCATGCGCCGGGCCAGCACCTGGGCCTCGCGGCGGGCGTGCTCGAGTTCGCGGGTACGATCCGCCAGAATCTGCTCGAAGCCGCGCCGCAACCCTTCCACATCCTCGTTGACCCAGCCCAGTTGGGCCTTTTCCATCTGCATGGTCATGGAAAGGTCGGCATCCAGACGCTGCATGTTTTCTTCGATATCGAAAGTACCCTCGCCAAAAGCCCTCAGGCAGGCTTCGGCCACTTCGGGGTCGAAATGCCGCCCGGAGAGCCGCTTGATTTCGGCCAGGGCCTCGACTACCGGCCAGGCCCGCTTGTAGGGGCGCTCGTGGGTGAGGGCATCGAGCACGTCGGCAGCCGCCACGATACGGCCCGAAAGGGGAATCGCAGACCCCACCAAGCCTAAGGGATAGCCATTGCCATCGTAATGTTCGTGGTGGCTCTGGGCGATTTCCTCGGCCATGCGCAAGAGTTTGCTGCGTCCACCGGATAGAATCCTCGAGCCGATAATGGTGTGGGCCTTCATCTGCTCGAACTCCCCTACCGTGAGGCGGTCTTTTTTGAGCAGGATGGCATCAGGAATGCCAATTTTACCTACGTCGTGCAGCCGTGCTGCCGAGCGCAGCACCTCGATTTGCTCCTGCGGCCAGCCCATCTCCTTGGCAATCAGGGCCGCATTGCGGCCCACCCGGTAGGTGTGCTCGCCGGTCACGTCGTCGCGGTACTCGGCAGCCAGCGCCAGCCGGGCCACAATTTCCAGTTGGGCGTATTCGAGTTCCTCGGTGCGCTGACGTACCTTGGCCTGGGCTTCCTCGCGGGCCTGCTGCTCGACTTCGGTACGCAGGCGGTATTGCTCGGTTTCGGTTCTGGCTCGCTCGAGTTCCAGTTGTGAGGCCAGCAAACGGCGCTTGCGTTCACTCTCGTCGTTGAACACCTCGCGCTCGAGGCGGTGGTATTCCTCCAGATGCTCCAGCGCCTCTGCCAGTTTGCCCTCGGCCCGGTCTATTTGGGCCAACAAACGGTGGGCTTCGTAAAGGCTTTTCTTACGATCAGACTGGCGGGCCAACTCCAGGGCCTGCCGAACATAGTCCTCGGCGACAGCCCATTGGCCCAGAGAAAGATGGTTTCGCCCCAACCCCAATAAGGCCTCCAGTTCGGAGTGCCGCCAGTTTTTAGCCCGGGCCATGCTCAGCACCTGTGCATGGTTATGCAAAGCCAGTTGGGGCTGGCCTTGTACGGTCTGAATCTGGGCCAGCCCCTGGGTCGCCGAGGCTATGAGCCGCTCGAAACCCCCTTCCTGGGCCAACTCGAGCACCGACTCATACAGCTCCTGGGCCTGGCCCATCTGCCCCTGGGTGCGGGCCATCTCGCCCTTAAAATAGAGCAGGTTCACCTCGAGGCTACGCTCCTCGGCCTTGCGGGCTACCTCCAAAGCACGGTCGTAGTATTCGTTGGCCTGGGCATACTCCCCCATCTCGCCATACAGGTTGCCAATGGAGGCCAGATTGGTCGCGCGGTTGCGGGGGTTGTGGCCTTCTTCTTGATAGAGCTGATAGGCCGCAAAGAAGTTTTGCAGGGCCTGAGGATAATCCCCTAGCTCGGTGCGCAAAGTGCCGATGTTATTGAGATAGTTGGCCTCGGCAACCCGGTTGCCCAGGCGCTGAATGAGGGCCAGAGCCCGGGTGAGCTTGTCGAGGGCCTCGGCATATTGGGCCTGCATATGGTGCAAACCCGCCTGCTGGTTGAGCAAATCGGCTTCGGCTTGGGGCAGCTCGAGGGTCTGGGCCAGCTTGCTGGCCCGCTCTAGATATCCTGCCGCTTGGGTCAGGTCGCCTCGTTCGCGCAGGATCAGGGCCAGCAGCTTGAGGTTCTCGAGTTGAGTTAGCGCCAGGGTGGATTTTTCCAAGGCCGTCTGGGCGTTATCTAGAGCTTCGGATATCTGCCCCATACGGTATTGGGCCTGCGCCATCAGCAAGCTGGCTCTAGCCTGGGGCTCGGTCAGTTTGAGCTGCGTGGCCTGACTCAGAGACTCTCGAGCCAGTTGGAGGGCCTCGAGGGGTTCGTCTAAAAGCAGGCTCTGGGCATTCCCCAACAAGTCCTCAAGCTCAGAAAACTCAATGGAAGAACGCTCCACCAGATCTATGTCGGGTGTTCTCCTCTTTAACATTCCATCCTGACCCATTTTAACAAGTCCCACTCCATCACTCGGGGGCACAACCCCGCCAGTCTAACCCAGCCGGGCGGTGAGCTTGCCCATCCCTAGGGTACTGGCCTCGAGGCGACTGGGGTGTGATAAATGGCTAGTATAAGGCTTGGCTTATCAAGAACAGCGCTGGCCGAACTTATCTCGAGCCTGGACTTGGATGAACTGGCAAGTGATGATTCCGCTAACGAATACCCCCTTATCGTTCCAAATACGGCTGTAGCTACACTGACCCGTACCCATTCACCGATTTCTTCATCGGCTAACAGCAAAATAAAGAAATGCTCAGCTCACAACACCATAGGAATCAAGTCCTCGAGCGGCCCGTCTTCTGTGGTTTGGGCGGGTTGGTTCTGGAAAGCCAAAATACGCCCAAAAACCTGAACCAGCACCTCGAGCTCTTGTGGCTTGATGTGGTCGAGAAACAGCCGCTTGACGCTTTGTAGGTGCTTGGGTCTGGCCTTTGCCAGTAGGCTGCGTCCCTTATCGGTAATATGGGCCATCACCAACCGCCCATCACGCTGATGGCCCATCCGTTGCATCCACTCATGCGACTCCATGCGCCGTACACGGTAAGTGATTACGCTCGGATCTACTCCAAAGGTGGTGGCAAGCTCGCTCATGCGCCGCTGACCGCTGGGGGTGAGGCTGGTTAGCATCAAAATGCCGAAATCCAAATGGGATAGGTCATAAGCAGCTTTCAATTCGTCATCCAATATCGCTAGCAGACGCAGCGTGGTGATCACGAAGGGCATCCAGGCCCGGCCCTCCAGGGGTGTGAGCTTGCTAGAAGTTTCAGCGTCGAGAGACCGCTTAGGTTTCATATTTATATAGCCTACTCCTTCTTTAAATATATTTGAAATTACAAATAGATACTTGCAATTTCAAATAATAGAAGCTATCCTGGATTTCTGGGAAGCCAAAGAAGCTGGAACTGCTTTCCCTGTCCCTAAAGGAGATCCCCATGAACCATACCTTTTTGAAATTAGCCCTAATGGCCAGCCTACTGACCACTTCGGCTCTAGCGACACCGGGAGAAAATTCACTGCCCGCCTGGCAAACCCTGCTTCCCAGCAGCTATCAAACCTTTTTACAACAGGAGGGCGGCTCACATTTTATCCGGGTGCGTGACTCCTATATGCACTACGTGGAGTCTGGCCCTCAAGAACAGCCCACTCTCCTGCTCCTACATGGTTCACCCGACAACATCTACATCTGGCGTAAGATCATGCCGATTCTGGCCCAGCGCTACCACGTAGTCGCCGTTGACCTGATTGGCTTTGGCCTATCCGGGCAACCTACCGGCATCTACACCTGGCAACTAGAAAACGACTACCTGAGCAGCTTTATCGAAGCCCTGAAGCTAAAAAACATTACCCTCGTCGGCACCGATATCGGGGGGCTATTCGCCTTCAACTACGCCGCACAGAACCCCAGCAATGTAAAAGGTCTGGCCTTCTTTGAAACCCTGACCGAGCCCTTTGCCAACGCGAAGGCCGTTTGCAAGGGCTGTGAGTTTTTTCTAGCCTTGAAAGACCCTCAACAACGAGCCGCCTACACCACCAATAACCCTGGCCTAGCCAAACAGACCTATGGGCAGTTGAAACCAGAGGATTTCGCAGCTTATGCCTTTACGCTTAGCACACCCCGTTCCCGCGAGATTGCAGGCGAAATTGGCGCAGATTTCCCAATTGCTGGTGAACCGCAGGGCTCTTTCCAAACTGCCAGCACCTTCGCCAAATATCTGCGTACGAGCCCAGTACCCAAGTTGGTGCTGTATGGCAACCCGGGGCTGACCATGCCCGAAGCAGTGGTCAAGTCTTATCAGGCCGCTATGCCCAACCTGACGGCTGTCTATGTGGGCGCAGGCGAGCATTACCTGGCCGAGGATCAGCCCCAGGCCATAGCTCAGGCTATCCTCTCCTGGCGCGACCAGCTTAGATAGCTATCTCAATGGTAATGCCGCGACAAAGGAGACTAAGATGCCCAGCAACAAAGACATCGTGCTCGAGTTTACCCATTCAGGCTTGGAGAAATGGGACGCAGCGGTAGTTAATCGGGTCATGAAACCAGACGTGATCCAGCACAATCCTCAGGCCACCGGGGGGCGGCAGGGGTTGCTGGAGATGTTCAAGGTGCTGCCAGAACCCATGCAGTACCAGGTTTGGCGAGTGCTCGAGGACGGAGATTTGGTGGTCGTTCATGGCACCGTAAAACTGATCGGACAGACCTTTGCGGTTTTCGATGTGTACCGCCTGGAAAATAGGCAGATCGCCGAGCACTGGGACTCTCTTCAACCTCTGCCCAGTGCGCCCAACCCCAGCGGGCGTTCCATGCTCGACGGGCCGACGACGATTAGCAACCTCGATCAGACTGAAGCCAACAAGGCTCTGATCCAGCGCTTTTACCAGCAGATATTTGTCGGTGGGCACTTCGATCAGATTGGGGCCTATTTTGACGGTAATACCTACCTTCAGCACAACCCAGGCGTGGCGGACGGGCTCTCGAGTCTGCTCAATGCCTCCGCAGCGGCGGCTAAGGCCGGTAAGGGGCTGAAGGTGGATACCGTTTCTCGCATCTTAGGCGAGGGCAACTTCGTCTATGTGCGGTCTGGGGGTGAGTTTGGCGGGCAGAGGGTCGTCTTCAGCGACTTATATCGTATCCAAAACGGCAAGATTGCCGAGCACTGGGACGTGATCCAGCCCGTTCCCGCCGAGAGCCCAAACCTCAACGGAATGCTCTAACTCGAGGCCAGTTTGTAGCCTATAGATATGGAACCTTCCCGCTCGAGCCGCTCCGACGAAAAGGAAACTGGGCGCTTAGAAGCCTTTAGCGACGGGGTTTTCGCTATTGCCATCACCCTGCTGATTCTAGAAATCCAGGTGCCCAAAGGTCTGGAGCTGGGCAGGTTGACCCCAGCACTGTTGCAGCTATGGCCTGCCTATCTGGCCTTCCTGACCAGTTTTGCCACCATCGGCATCATCTGGATCAACCACCATCAGATGTTCGAGTTGCTCCGCCGCAGCAACCAGACCCTTTTGCTGCTCAATCTTTTGTTGCTATTGGGGGTGACCTTTTTACCGTACCCTACACAACTGGTCGCGGAATATATGGGTCATCCTGATGAATCCGTAGCGGTGCTGGTCTACACTGCCACGCTGCTCCTGATCGGGGTATTCTTCAACCTCTTATGGCGCTACATCACTCTCAACCCAAATCTGCTGCATTCCAACGCTGACCACGAGACAGTAGATGCGCTCAGCCGGGACTTCCGATTCGGACCACTCTTCAACCTCGCAGCGATGGCTGTGGCCTATTTTAGTGCCACCGGCAGCCTACTGCTGATCTTGGGGGCGGCCGTGTTCTTCGCTTTGCCTCGCAAACGCTAGAGCATCTATATTTTCCCCACACCTTTGCTGAGGAGAAGACTGTGGGACACCTCAGATTCTAAGCCAAAACCCTGGTCTGCTCGAGGGCAGCCCAAACGGAGGAAGTTATGATTGCTATCACCGCGGCAACTGGAAATATCGGCCATCATCTAGCTCAGAAGCTCGCTCAGGCCAGCATTCCAGCGCGGCTACTGGTTCGTGAGCTGGGCAAAGCCGACACCTTTGGCGGGAAACTCGAGGCAATTGCCGCGAACCTCGACCATCCCCAAACTCTTGCTGCGGCATTGAGTGGCATCACTCAGCTCTTTTTGCTTTCGCCGGGACCAGACACACCGGGGCAAGACGTGGCCGCGATTGCGGCGGCGCAGCAAGCAGGGGTGCGCCATATCGTGCTGCTCTCGTCGCTGGGGGTCGAGCTGGGTGGCATTGGCGGTGGTCGCCCGCACGCTCCTGGCGAAGAGCTGCTCAGACAATCCGGTCTCGAGTGGACTATCCTACGCCCAAGTGAGTTCATGACCAACACGCTATGGTGGCTGCCCGAGATAAAAGCACGGGGCAGCATCTCAGTACCAAGCGGGAGTGGCGCAGTTGGCTTTATTGATCCTGCCGATATTGCCGCTGTAGCCTTCACGGTTCTAACCCAATCTCCTCAGGCAGGCAAAACCTACCGCCTGACCGGCCCAGAGGCACTGTCCACGGCTGAAGTGGCAGCGCTGTACGGTGCGGTCTTGGGCAAACCGGTGCGGCATAACGACATTTCCGATGCCGACTACCGCTCGAGCGCCAAGCAGGCACAAATGCCACAAGCCATGATCGAGATGCTCTCAGAATACAACGCGGCCCTCAAGGAAGGGCGGATGAATGTGCTGACGGCGGATGTTCAGCAGGTCACGGGCCGCGCCCCTACCCGGTTTGCGGACTGGGTGCGGGCCAACCTCGAGTCTGGAGGAGCATGAAAGCACAGCGCAATTGGCAACTGGATATCTTGCAACTGGTGCTGTTCGTGCTGGTGTGTGCACCATTGGCAACTGGTCTGCCGCTACACGAGTGGCTGAGCCTGCTATTGGTGGGGCCGCTGGTACTGCATCTGCTATGGCACTGGAACTGGGTGGTGGGCGTGTTTACCCGCTCGAGCCGTAAACTTCCCAGCCCTACCCAGTTTTCCCGTGCTTGGAATCTGCTGCTATTTATTTTGATGGTCGTTGCCAGCGTCACCGGGGTGCTAATCAGCCAAGCAGCCCTCCCCTTCCTGGGGATACATACGGCACAAGATCCCTTCTGGAAGCTACTGCACCAAGTTAGCGCCAACCTCACTTTGGCGGTGGTGGGGGTACATCTGGCGGTGCATTGGCGCTGGATCGTCAATCGGTTGCGTGGCCCGGCCCGGAAGGTTATGTGAACCGCTTGCCTGCAAGTGCCGTGGTGTTGCTGGCCGCTGCCCTGGTCACGCTGCTGCTGTTATTGCTTGGTCAGACCCCCTGGGCACAAGGCATACGCGAAGCTGCCAGCCCGGCCTTAGCAAACAGCGCTACCAAAGACCCCCATGGGGTTACTGCGCTCATTTTGCCCTTTGCTAAGGTCTTGATGGTGATGCTCGTGCCTGGGTTGATAGCCATAGGGCTGAGCAACTTGGTAAATACCCTAAGGCAACAGAACAGGGGCAATTCGTAACTCACAGCATTTCCCCCTTCACACTCCCTGCAACGAAGCCCAAATTGCTTACTCACCAACACAATCTTCGAGGTCGGTACGAAGCGTACGCGAGAACACTTGTCACGGCTTCCACTGCCGTTAGCTCCCATCTAGCTATGAGCGTATTGCAACTCGTAAAGCTTGGCATAGTAGCCGCCCTTCTCGAGCAGTTCCTCGTGGCTACCTTCTTCAATCAGCTTGCCCTTGCGGAAAACCAGAATGCGGTCTACGAAGCGGATGGTCGAGAGACGGTGAGCGATAACGATGGAGGTACGGCCTTCCATCACTCGGTACAGAGCCTGCTGAATTTTGGCCTCGGTCTCAGAGTCTACGTTGGCGGTGGCTTCGTCCAAAATTAGCAAGATATCGGGGTTGTGCAGGATGGCCCTGGCCAGCGCCATAAGCTGCTTTTGTCCAGTTGAGAGGCCCCCGCCACGCTCGTGCAGCACGGTCTGGTAGCCCTGGGGAAGCTGTTCGATAAACTCATCCGCTCCCACAAACGTGCAAACCTCGCGTACGCGCTCTAAGCTAATATTCTCGTCTCCCAGGCGCAGGTTGTACTCCACGGTTCCGCTAAAGAGAAAAGGGTCTTGCAACACCGTGCCAATAGAGCGGCGCAGGTCGCGCTGGACATAGTCCCGCACATCTACCCCGTCAATCCTGACCGCGCCCTGCTGCACGTCGTAGAACCGGGCCACCAGGCTAATCACGCTGGTCTTGCCCGCTCCAGTTGCTCCCACCAGGGCCACTTTTTCGCCGGGGGCCAAATGAAAATCTACCCCCCGCAGCACCCAGTCCCAGTCTTCTGGCAAAGAGCTAGGGTCTTTCCCTTGGCCCTCTGCCCTCTGGGCCAAGCCTTCTGCTTTCACACCGGGAAAGCCCACCGTGCCATCGGGCTTGGCCTCGCCACGCTTGCCATAAGCGAACCATACCTGCTCGAAGTCAATCTGACCACGGAAACGCTCCACTGGTTTGGCCTCGAGCTTGTCAGCAACTTCTTCAGGGGTATCCAGCAAGCTGAAGATGCGCTCGGAAGAGGCCATTGCGGCCTGGAAGATGTTGAACTTGTCGGACAAGTCTTGCAAGGGCTGAAATAGCTGGCGCACATAATCGGTAAAGGCCACCAGCAAGCCCAGGGTCAGAGCACCCTGCACTACCTGCCCCCCGCCATACCACACCACCAGCGCCACCGTAATATCCCCCATAAAGCCCACCAGTGGGAAAAACAGCGCATACCAGCGAACAATCTCTATCCAAGCTGTTCTCAAGTTGGTCGAGAGGTGGTTGAACTGAGCCTGGTTTTTGGGCTCACGGTTGAAGAGTTGGGTGGTCTGTACCCCGGCCAGGTTTTCTTGCAAGCTGGCATTGACTCTCGAGAGCCGCAGCCGCATGGTTCGGTACGACTCGCGCATTCCATTCCTGATCCAGGTGGTCACGCCCAAAAATACCGGGGTGATGGCGAAGGCCACCAGGGCCAGCCGCCAATCCAACACCAGCATGAAGGTCATCAGGCCAATAATCAGGAAAAAGTCGGCTACCAGCCCTACCAGCCCGCCGGTGATGAATTGGTTTATGGCATCCACGTCGGAGGTGATGCGGGTCATCAGGCGGCCTACAGGGTTTTTATCGAAGTAGCCCAGGTGCAGCCGCTCGAGCTTGCGGAAAATCTCGCTGCGCAGGTCAAAGAGAATATGCTGCCCGACCCAACTAATCAGATAGGTCTGGGCATAGTTGGCGGCAAAGTCCACAAAACGCATCGCCAGGAACAGACCCGCCACCAGCAGCAGGGTCTGGTAACGCTGGGCCACCTCGATAAACTGTTTGGGTACGATGGCATTGTCTATGGCATAGCGCAGAAATAGCGGCGTGGAGGCCGCGGTCAGGGTGCTCACCACCAGGGCCAATAGGGCCAGAGCAACTTGCTTCCAGTAGGGCCGTACATATACCAAAATGCGCCGGGCCAGGCTAGCATCGAAGGTTTTCTTGAAGGCTTCTTCCTCATGCATAAAGTTAACCGTTAACCGTTGAAGGTTGAGCCATAAGAATCAGGGGTAGATATGCCAATTAGTGTTCGGATTTTTGCAGTTGCGCTAAACCGTAAACAGTTAACAAACATCCTCAATCCACCTCCGCTTGCAAACGCTGAATCCTGTCCAGTTCGGCGTAAATGCCGTCTTCTTCGAGCAGCATCTCGTGGGTGCCTTCTTCGACAATTTTGCCCTGCTCGAGCACCACAATCCAGTCGGCATAGCGCAGGGTACTGGTGCGGTGGGCAATCAGGAGGGTGGTCTGTTGGCCCAGCATGGTCTTGAGGCCACTTAGAATGCGGCTCTCGGTTTCGGTGTCTACGGCGCTCATGGCATCGTCGAGGATCAGCACTTTGGGGCGCAAGGCCAGGGCTCGAGCCAGGGCAGTACGCTGGCGCTGCCCCCCCGAAAGGGTTACACCGCGCTCACCCAAGCTGGTTTGATAGCCCTGCGGGAAGCCCATGATGTCCTCGTGAACCCCAGCCAGCCGGGCGGCCCATCCCACCCGCTCCATATCCACCGCGCCATTAGCCGGGGTGGGTATTCCGAAAGCGATGTTCTCGGCCAGGGTTTCAGAAAACAAAAAGGGCTCTTGTGGAACCATTCCCACCACACCGCGCAGCGAGGCCAGCGAAAGTGCCTTTACGTCGCGGCTTCCCAAGTGAACTCGGCCCTGTGTAGGCTCTAAGAGCCGGGGAATCAAGCTCACCAGCAGGGTTTTGCCGCTACCGGTGTGGCCGGTGATGCCCAGAGTAGTGCCTTCGGGGATGGTCAGGGTGATGTCCTCGAGCACCTTGCGCCCGGCCAGCTCGAGGCCCACCCCTTCAAAGCGCACCTCACCCCCAAGTTCATCCGGGCTGAGCACCTTAGCTTTAGGGCTATCGGCAATGCGCGGGGTTTGGTCCCAGAATTCCTTGAGGCGGGTATGACTGGTAGCGCCGCGCTGGAAGATGGTAAGGGTGAAGCCCAGCCCGATAATAGGCCAGGCCAGCATGGTTACGTAGGCGTTAAACTGCACGAACTGTCCGGCTGTAATCTCCCCCCGAATGACCATCCCACCGCCCAACCACATCACGATCAACATGGCAAAGCCAATCAGCACCCCCATCAAGGCTCGCACCGGGCCATCCACACGGGTCAGGGCCAGACTCTTGGCGATGTAATCACGGTTGAGGGTCTGAAAGGCCTCGAGTTCGCGGTCTTCCAGGGCAAAGCCCTTCACTACCCGGATGCCCGAGAAGTTTTCCTGGGCTTTGGTGGAAATTGCGTCGAAGACTTCCTGGCTGGCCCGGTAGCGGTGGTCAATCTGCTGCAAGACAAAATACATAATGGTGAAAATAATTGGGAAAACCGCCGAGAGCACCAGTGCCAGCGAAACCTTGACGCTGTACATCCCAATCAGGGCAAAAATTATGAACATGAACAACCGGCTGCCCATGTTGACCCCACCGCCCAACATCTCGCGCACCGCACCCAAGTCGGTGGTGAACTTGTTCATCAGGTCGCCGATACGGTTCTTGCCGTAAAAATACGAGTCCAGCGTGAGGGCCTTGCTAAACAGGCTCATTCGCAGGTCGTGCTCGATTCGGCGGCTGGCCTTGACCAATAATTCCCGGTTGGCCCAAGAAAATACCGCCGCAGCCACTGCCCCAGCGACCAAAGCCAGCACCCAGGACAAGTAGGCCCCTTTGGAGCTTAGAGCATCCACGGCGTGCCGCAAGAAAAAAGGGGCGATGGCCCCCATCCCCACCGAGGCAATACCGGCCAGGGCTCCCCAGATGTACTGGGCCTGATAAACCCGCAGAAACGGCCACAGCTCGCGCAAGGGGACTAGAGAATTCTTCACCAGCTCTCCCCTCTTGGCCTCACCCAAGGCCCTAGCCCAAAGGTCTGTTGTACTCCACCAAGCCCCTTATCTATATCTGTATCCACCTGCTCCACTCTAGACCTCCAACCAGCCCTTCAGAGTGAGCCTTGACTCTTGCCGCCATGCCGCTCTTGGCCCATACCGAGCACAGAAGCTCTAGCCTATCAAAGCTCGAGCGCTTTGGCTAGGACATCCACGGCTTCTTGGGGGTTATCCCCTGCTCCCAGCCAAGCCCAGGGCTTATTTGATCCATGGCGCTGTACCAGTTTGCGCAAAGGATTAGGCAGGGGAGCATATTCCTCGTCGTGCAGGTACAAAATACCTTTGATCTTGCCCAGCCTCGAGAAGTAGCGGTGCATCCCAGCGGCCTCGAGGTCGGTGGGCAGTTCGAGCCCCAGGCCCAATTTGTGGCCCTCGAGGCGCAGCTCGGGTGGGGATTTGTCGACCAAAAAGAGGTTCAGATGGTGAGATTCAAGGGCCTGTCTGAGCGGGCTGAGCATCGCGGGGTTATCCAGCAATATCGGCTGGGCTACTAGCCCAACCCAGGAACTCCCGGCCTGCCGGGGAGCTTTATATTGGCTGTGGAGCAGGGTTTTGGTGCGCTCGAGGGCACGTCGGGCGGTCATGGGGTTGCGGCTAAGGGTTTGTCCGATGCTGGCCGCCAGACCCGCCAACTCGAGGGAAAGCTCGGCTGGCACCTTAATCGCCGGGGGCAACCCCGCGACCACTCGGCTTAGCGAAGCCTCGAGGTCTATCATCCAGGGCGAGGGGCTGCCCTTGTGGCTTTCTAGGCCGAGCTGAATATCCGGCAGAAGCAAGAAGTCCACCCCCTGATTTTTAAGGCTTTGGGCCTGTTGCACGACCAGGCTCACCGGCGATGGGGGTTGTTCGGCCTGGCCTTGGGGATGGATTACCTCGATATTCAACTGACCCAGATAGGCTTCCCAAAAGGGCAAATACCGCCCCGATAACCAAGTATTCAAAACCCCAACGCGCACCCGTTCATCCTAACACTGCATCCGCCTGCCGTCAGATGGGCCGTTGTACCGGTAGTGGTCTACAAATGATGTTACCTGGAGCGGTTTTCAGAAAGAATACGGCAACCTACCCCGTTAGAAAGACGGTGCCAAGCGCCTTTTTGCCGCCATGAGCAGTGGCAAAAATAGCGGAAACCACGATAGGCGAAGTGATTCTGAGCAAAACCAAGGGGTGCAGCCAGCATTCAGGGGCCAGGGTCTCAGAATTCTACCGGCATAGCCTTATGCCCGCGAATCACGAAACCGCCTGCGTATTCGATATTGTCTGTGGTCAAATGCACTTTCGGCAGTCTTTTCAGTAATGTCTGAAACGAGGTTTGCAGCTCGAGCCGGGCCAGCGGAGCACCGATACAGTAGTGAATCCCCAGACCGAAGGTAAGGTGATAGTTCTCCTGTCGGGTCAGATTTAGCCGGTCGGGGTCGGGAAATTTGCTTGGGTCACGATTGCCCGAGGCGTACATCAAGGCCACCTCCTGGCCTTTGTCGAGCTGAATATCGCCATACTCGAGGTCTTCTAGCACCCAGCGCTCGAACATCGGCAGCGGCGTGTCGTAGCGCAGTAGCTCCTCGACAGCAGTTTTGAAGAACTCCGCGTGGCCTTTGGTGGCGGCTTCCTTGGCGAGTTCGAGTTGATCGGGATTTCTCGAGAGGGCCAGAAACCCCGATGTGGTTCCATTTACCGTAGCCTCGTGGCCTGCATTTAGCAGCAGGATGCAGTTAGCAACCAGTTCATCGGCGGTGAGCTTTTGGCCTTGCTCCTCGACTTCGACCAGCGCGGTGATGAGGTTGTCTTTGGGTTTTTTGCGGCACTCATCGGCTAGAGTTTGGATGTAGCCAGAGAAGTCTAAAACGGCCTGATTGGCCTCTCTGGCCTGCTGGTCGGAGTAGCCTAATTCGTAGAGCTTGACGATACTCGCCGACCAAGGCCGCAGCAGATGCCGGTCTTCCTCAGGAACCCCCAGCAGCTCAGCAATTACTGTCACCGGCAGGGGCTCGGCGTAGTCGGTGAGTAAGTCCATATGGCCCACGTCCTCGGCACGGTCTATCAGGCCGTTGACGATAGAGCGAATTTTGCCCCGCAAGGATTCCACCCTGGCCGGGGTAAACGCCTTGAGCATCAGCCCTTTGAGCCGGGTGTGTTTGGGCGACTCGTTGTCGAGCATGTGGTTTGCCTGGAAGTGATCGAAGTCGCGCACCAGGAGGTTCGGCGGGGGCCAGCCAAGTTCATCTCGAGAGAGAATATGGGTAATCGAGCGTCCCAGACGCTTGTCGCGCAGCAAGGCCGAAATGTCCTCGTAGCGCAGGAAAAATACCTTGTTCCAAACCTCGTCGTAGAACACCGGCATCTTTCCTCGAAGCTCGGCGAGGGTCGGGTAGGGGTCGCGGACGAAGGCGGGGGCGTTGAGGTCTAGGTGAAAGGTTTGCATCCAGGTTTAGGATAATCCGCTTTAGGGGTGAGCGTAAACCATACCCCCTCGCACGGGTGGCAGAGCATTTGCCCACCAAAGCCAGAGCCCAAAAGCGCTTTCTGGACAATTTTTTCGATAAGACAATGATGTCGTCCTAGAGTAGCTTTTCAGCTCTTTGTCTTTTGCGGTGGCCTTGGGCCTTTGGCTTTCAGCTTTTGGCATCTTATGTTTAGCTCTGTGCCCTCTGCCCTCGGCTCTGCGCCTTTAGCTTTTGGCGTTCAGCCTTAGTCGTTCGACGTTTAGCGTCTTGCGTTCAGCTCAACGAGTTTCCAGCTTCCCGCCTTTCTCACCATTGATTGCTAAACTACCTGTATGGCAAACCCCGTAATCCCCGAATCCTTCCGCTTAGACCACAAAAAGGTACAAGCTCCCTACGTGCGTCTGGCAGGCATAAAAGAGACTTCCAAAGGCGACAAGATTGAGAAGTACGACCTGCGCTTGGCTCAGCCCAACCAAGATGCCATCAGCACCGGGGCCATTCACACCCTCGAGCACCTTCTTGCCACTTATATGCGCGGCCACCTGGACGGGGTGGTGGATATTTCACCGATGGGCTGCCGCACAGGGTTTTATATGGTGGCGTTGGGAGAGCCTGGCCCCGAGAAAGTCCTGAAGGCTTTCCAGCAGACCCTGCACGACGTGGCGACTTATGAGGGGGCGATTCCCGGCGTGAGCGAACTCGAGTGCGGCAACTACCGCGACCACGACCCCGATGGGGCTAAACAATGGGCTAAAAGGGTGCTCGAGCAAGGCTTACACCTTCAGGAAACCATTGAAATTAGCACTGAGCCCCAAGCAGAAAACCGCTAGCCTAGAGCGAGTTGCGTCCTGGACGATGTTTCTTGATAGGACAATTATGCTGTCCTGGTGTAGCTTTGTGGCCCCTTGTCTTTTAGTGTTGTTTTCGGCTTTTAGCCTTCGGCGTTAGTCGTCCGGCCTTTAGCTCTCTGCCCTCAGGGTCTCGCGTCTTGCTCTCAGCTTCCTGCCTTCAGACCAACTCGTCCACCCTCGCTGCCGCGTCCAAATCCAGCCGTGTCACCCCGCCCGCCGAGTGGGTCACGTAGGCTACCTTGACCTTGCCCCACATGATTTCCAAGCTGTCTGGGTGGTGGTCGGCCTGCTCCGCGGTCATCGCCACTTTGACCGCGAAAGCTACCCCCTCCGAGTAGGTGTCGAAGGGAAAGGTTTTCTCCACGCGCCCACCTGCGAGCGCCCAGCCCGGAAGCTCTTCTAACCCTGTGCGAATCTCAAAATCGCTTAGCTTATCCGCCATTTTGTCCTCCTGGACGCAAGGCTTTGCGTCCCTACGAAACCGGTTTGCAGCGTTTTGCGTCCTGCGTCCGGCCTTTAACCTTCGACCTATTCTCGTTTGCTCCAGCCCAACCGAGTGTGTTATACTCCCGTTTGGCGCTTTTTTCGCGTAGGTTCCCCCGAGCCACTCGAGGAAAGCAATCTCGTACCGCGGGCGCGTTGGTAGACGGGTCTGCAACAGGAGACAGTAAGTGTTCAAGACTTTTGTTCCCGAACCCAGGGAGCCCGGTTGGGTTCTCATTGATGCCAGTGGTCAGCCGATGGGCCGGGTGGCCTCGAAGATTGCCAGCATTCTGCGCGGCAAGCACAAGCCCGACTGGACTCCCAACATGGCAATCGGCGACTGCGTGGTAGTCATCAACGCCGATAAGGCCGTGCTGAAGGGCAGCAAGCCCCGCACTAAGCTATACACTCGCTATTCGGGCTATCCTGGTGGCCTCAAGCGCGTAGTAGCAGCCGACATGCTGGCCCAGAAGCCACAAAAAGCCCTCGAGCACGCTGTCAAAGGGATGCTTCCAAAGGGCGCTTTGGGCTATCAGATGTTCCGCCGCCTGAAGGTCTACACCGGCGAGACACATCCCCACGTAGCCCAGAAGCCCGTCAAGATGGAGGTTCAGTAATGGAGCAGTATTACGGTACGGGTCGCCGCAAAACCAGCGTGGCACGGGTGTTTCTGCGCCCTGGCAACGGCAAGGTTAGCATCAACGGTATTGAGTTTCAGAACTACTTTGGTGGCTTGGTGAAGGCCGTGGCAGCCCTCGAGCCCCTGCGCCGCATAGATGCTGCCAATCGCTTCGACGCTTATATCACCGTCGAAGGGGGCGGCAAGGCTGGTCAGGTAGATGCCATCCAGCTCGGCATTGCTCGAGCTTTGGTGGAGTACAACGGCGACCTGCGGGCCAAGCTCAAGCCCGCCGGGTTCCTCACCCGCGACCCTCGAGAGGTCGAGCGCAAAAAGTACGGTAAGCACAAGGCTCGCCGCGCTCCGCAGTACAGCAAGCGCTAGTTTTAGCAATCTTGGCCCTCCCCTCATTGGGGAGGGTTTTGCCTTTTTATACCGGCTTCACAGAGATTTGGTATTCAGCTTGTAGCCGGTGGGGTGGGTCTAGAAATCCCCCCTCCAAATCTGAAGCCGTTATCACACCCGTAAATACACTACCGTGACTCCATGCCCACCCTCATAGGGGATGGCATCGCTAAAACTCTCTACCCGCTTGTCGCGCCGTAAGGCGTTGCGCAGGGCGTTGCGCAGGGCTCCTGTGCCCTTGCCGTGCAATAGGCGCACCGGGGTGGTAGCGGTGGCTATGGCCTCCTCGAGGTAATTGTCCACAGCCAGCAGGGCCTCTTCCACCGTGAGGCCTCGCAGGTTCAGCTCCTCGCCAATTTTGGTCTTGGGGCGGCTCGAGGCTCCTGGTTTGGGTTTGGCCTCCTCTTTGGGTTGTAAGCGGGTCATGGGCACGCTCACCCGTACCGCACCCATCTGTACCAGAGCCTCGCTCCCGCGCAGCTCCACAATAGTTCCCTGACCACCGTACTCGGGGACGTTCACCGACGAACCCACTTGCAAGCCGGGCGGGGCAGATTGGGGGCGCTCGGGGCGTTGGTATTTGCTGCGCAGGGCCAACAGTTCTTGCAGAGCCTGCCCCTGGCCTTCGGTCTTGGATCGCTCCCGTGCTGAGCGAATCCGGTTTTGTGCCTCCTGGACGATAGATTCGGCCTCGAGCCGGGCGGCTTCCAAACGCTCCTGACGTTGGGCTTCAAGCTCCAAAAGCTGATCCTGTAGCACTTGCTCTTTGCCTTCCGCCCTCCGCCTAACTTCTTCGGCCAGATCTCGCTCCCGGCGCAGCTTCTCCCGCTCGGCCTCGAGCGACCCCAGCAGCCTTTCCAAACGCCCACCCTCTGGCCCCAGCAGCGCCTCGGCGCGGTGGACTCTGCCTTCGGGAAAACCCAACCGCCGGGCAATCGAAAGCGCATAGCTGCGGCCTGGAGCCCCCACTGCCAGATGATAGGTGGGGCGCAGGTTTTCCAGGTCGAAGCGCATGGAGGCATTCTGTACGCCGGGGGTGTCCTGGGCGAAGGCTTTAAGCGGGGAAAGGTGGGTAGTAATCAAGCCCCGCACACCCTGCTCGAGCAACCCTTCGATAAAAGCCTGTGAGAGCGAGGCTCCCTCCTCGGGGTCGGTGCCCGAACCCAGCTCGTCAATCAGAACCAGGCTCTGCGGGGTGGCATTTTCCAGCACTTCCTTGAGCCGCAGCAGGTGGGCCGCGAAGGTCGAGAGACTTTCCTGAATGCTCTGCTCGTCGCCGATATCCACGAAGAGTCGGTCAGGGAAGGCGATTTCCGCTGCCTCCGCGGCTACGAACAGCCCGCATTGGGCCATCAGCACGGCCAGGCCGAGGGTCTTGAGCAGTGCGGTTTTGCCGCCCATGTTGGGGCCGGTTAGCAGCAAGATGCGCTGCTCTGGCGAGAGTTCCAGATCGTTGCTGAGGGGGTTCTTGATGAGCGGATGGCGGGCGGCTTTGAGCCGGTAGAGCCCTTCTTGGTTGAGCCGGGGGCGAGAGAGCTTCCAGTCTTCGGCCAAGTTGGCGCTGGCCCTGGCAATGTCTAATGCCACCAGAGCCTGCAAAGTCCGGTCTAGCTCTTCGTCACCCCCCAGAATCGCCGAAAGCTCGAAGAGAATCCGGTTGACCTCGGCATCCTCCTCGAGCTTCAAGCTTGCCAACTGGTTGTTGAGCGGTACTACCGAACTCGGCTCGATATAGACCGTGAGCCCGGAGTCCGACTGATCGAGGATGATCCCCGGAAGGCGGTTCTGGAAGCTGGCCTTCACGGGAATCACATAGCGGTCGCGCCGCAGGGTAATAAAGCGCTCCTGGATGGCCTCGGCGTGGCGATCGAGCAGGGTTTGCAGCCGCTCTTGAATCTCTTCGCGCAGCGGATTAACCCGGCGGCGAATCTCGCGCAAACGGGGGGTTGCCTGATCCCGCACGTTCCCGGCTTCGTCCAGGCATTCGCCGATGCGGCGTAGGAAAAAAGTGTGCTCGCCGATGCGGGCGGCCAGCGCCCGGAGGTAATCTCCAATCTCCAAAAGTTCGTGTTTGAGGGCTACCGCAGCCTCGAGACTCCCCGCCGCCTCACGCAGTTGCGGGCCGTCCAGCCGCAAGCCTCCCCGCGCACTTGCCAGCGCGGGCCGTAAGTCGCTGATGCCGCCGAGTCGGTAGGGGTAAGCTAGGGCTTCGGCGACGGTGGCTTGTTGGGCCAGGGCGGCCTCTAGGCTAGGCTGAGGCTCGAGGCTAGAGAGCGCCTCCTGAGCCATAAAACTCGAGGCCCGCTCGACCAGGCTCGAGCGAATCCGAGAAAAATCCAGGGCTTGAAAGACATCGCGCATGAGGACTCCAAAGGGCCAGTATAGCCCATGCTGGCGCGAGGATTGGCATTCAGCTCTCAGCGACTTTAGGGCCTGGAGAGGTTTTCATGAAGAAGAGGCACATATCCCTGAAGTTTTTGCCCGAGTGGCGCTTGAATAACCCTGTTCGGGTAACAATTCTGTCATATCCGCACAGCGCCTAGTGCTCGCACGGTAGCTTAGTGCTATAGCTCGGGCTCGCTCGGGTACGGGCAAAGCCCGTATCGCGCTGTGCGCGACTCCGCTAGCAAAGCCTGCCCCGTTGGGGCTTATGAACCCGCCGGATCACCCTTCTCGATGGGCACACCTACGCTATTGCCCCATTCTGTCCAGCTTCCGTCGTAGTTCTTGACGTTGGGAAAGCCCAACAGGTATTTCAGCACGAACCAAGAATGGCTGCTGCGCTCGGCGATGCGGCAGTAGGCAATCACTTCTTTGTCGGGGGTCACGCCTTTGCCTTCGTAGAGGGCTTTGAGTTGGTCGGCGCTCTTGAAGGTGCCGTCGGGGTTGGCGGTCTGCGCCCAGGGAATACTTTTGGCTCCGGGGATGTGCCCTCCGCGTAGCACACCCTCTTGAGGGTATTCGGGCATATGGGTCTTCTCACCGCTAAACTCGGCTGGGCTGCGCACGTCCACCAGTGCCCCTTTACCCCCTTTAACCCTTTCCAGGTGCTTCAGAACGTCGTCCTTGAAGGCTCTGAGGTCTGCTTGGCGCTGTCCTGGGGTATAGGTGGCCTTAGGGTAGTGGGGTTTGTCGGTAGTGAGGGGCTTGCCTTCTTCGGCCCATTTGATGCGCCCACCGTTCATCAGCTTGAGGTTTTGGTGACCATTATAGCTCATGAACCAGAAGGCATAAGCAGCCCACCAGTTGTTTTTGTCGCCGTAGAGCACCACCGTGGTTTGGTTGGAGATGCCGAGTTTTTCCATCAGGGCCGCGAACTCGGTGGGCTGGATAAACTCTCTGATAATGGGATCCCAGAAATCGCCCTGCCAGTCAACTTTTTGTGAGCCAGGAATATGGCCGGTGTCGTAGAGCAGGATGTCTTCGTCTACCTCGAGCACCCGTACATTGGCATCGCCGTGATGCTCTAAAACCCAATCGGTACTGACCAAAACCTCTGGATGTGCGTAGTTCATGCGGTTTCTCCTTCTCGAGTATGCCTGCGCAGTCTCCACCTCGAGGTATAGAGACGCTTAGGGTTAATAATCAACAAATTTTGTAATTAAGTCAAAACCTGCTGGCTCGAATCACACCAGGCGCACAAAGATAATCTGCTGGTGCGGGGTCAGGCCGGTTTCAAATGGGTAGCCAGACGCAAAACTTGGCTCCAGGTGTGGCCTCGAGCCAGATATGCCCACCGTGGGCCTCCACGATAGCCTTGGAGATGTAAAGGCCCAGCCCTGTTCCGCCGATGCCCTGCTCGAGGGCCCTGCGGGTGCGACCATAGCGGCTGAACAATGGCTGTTGTTGGTCGGGCGGAATGCCTGGGCCGGTATCCTCTACCTCCAGCAGCACCCCTGGGGGTTGGGTCGCCCTATCCTCTCGAGCCCGCAACCAGACCTTTCCGCCAGGAGGGCAAAACTTGAAAGCGTTGGAGAGCAGGTTCCCCAGCACTTGAGCCATCCGCTCGGGGTCGGCCTGGAGGCTGGGCAGGGGGCTTAGCTCCAGTTCCAGGTGGATATGCCTTAGCTTGGCTATGCCCTCAAAGCTTTGGGCCACCTCTTCAAGGATCGCCTCGAACTGGCTTGGGCGACGATTGACCTCGAAACGTCCGGCTTCCAGGCGGGAGGTGTCCAACAAGTTGTTCACCATGTCGCTAAGCCGCAGGGTGCTGTAGTGAATGCTCTTCAAAAAGTCCTGCAACTGGGCCGGAGAGAACTGCCCGCCCAGTAGCAATTCGGTAAAGCCCAGAATAGCCGTGAGCGGGGTTTTGAGTTCGTGTGAGACCAGGGCCAAAAACTCCCGCTTGAGCCGCTCAGCCTCTTTTTCCGCGCTCACGTCGCGAAAGAGCACCAAGGCCAAGCCGGGTTCCATCAACACCATACGGGCCTCGAAACAGCGCCCCTCCACCGGTAGTTCCAAAACCTGAGCCTGCTGGCTGGCTAGGGCTATCTGGATGGCCTCGAGCAACCGCCCAGACTCTGGGGGGGCGAATAGCTCGGCGATATCGGTGCCCAGAAAGCGATCCATCGGCAGGTGCGAATCTCGGCTCCCGGCCTTGTACTCCAGGATGTGCCCCTGCGCATCCAGCAGCATCAAATCGTCGGGGATGGCCTCCAGGATGGCCCACAGCCTGGCCTCGCGGCGGTGGAGGGTTTCTTCCAGCATCGAGCCGATTGTACGGCTTTAGATGCTACCCCTCCGGCAGTTGTCGAGCCTCCGAAGTCACCCGCCTACTTTTTGGTATGAAGGTATACGAATGTCCTACCCGAACTCGAGTAACCTAGAGCCTGAATATGAGCTTGACCTTCACCGCAGCTTTTTTGGCTGGAATGCTGTCTTTTTTGTCGCCCTGCGTACTGCCCTTGGTTCCTACTTATCTGCTGTATTTGGGTGGGGAGCGCGGACGACCCCTGCTCAATGCGGTGTTTTTTGTGGCGGGGTTCTCGGCAATCTTTTTGCTTTTTGGCCTGCCCTTCACGATTGTGGGCAACCTGCTGCTGCAATACCGCAAAACCCTGTCCCTGGTCGGCGGCCTTGCCATGATTCTGATGGGGCTATACATGCTGGGCCTCAAGCCCAAGTTTCTGGCCCAGGGCTTCAACCTGCGCTACCAGGGCGACACCAGCCGCCCCTGGGGAGCTTTCGTGCTGGGGGCGGTGCTGGGAATTGGCTGGACTCCGTGCATTGGCCCCATCCTGGGAGGCATCCTGACCCTGACCGCTACGGGTGCGGGGTTTCCGCTGCTGCTGGTGTACGTGCTGGGCTTGGCTGTGCCCTTTTTGGTGGTGGCCTTATTCGCTGACCGAGCCAGAGAAATTGTGCGGCGGATGAACCGCCTGTCTCGAGGCTTCCAGCTCGTGGCCGGAACCGTGCTGATGGCCGTGGGCCTCCTGATGGCGACGGGTCAGTTCACCCTGATGAACAGTTTTTTCCTCAAGCTAACCCCGCAGTGGCTGCTCGAGCGGCTGTGAAGGTAGGAAGCAAATAAAGATAGTTTCACGTCATACGTCCTACGCATACCCAAGGCCAAAAGCTTAAAGTCAAAAACCAAATCGTGTCCCAGATGATGTTTCTTTACGGGGCAATTATATTGTCCTGTTGTAGCTTTAAGGCTCTTCATATTGTGTCGTTAGCTTTTGGTTTTTAGCGTTCAGCGTAAGTCCTTGGACGTTCAGCGTTTTGCAGCCCCTGCCCTTTGCGCCGTGCTTCTTGTAGCCTATACCCGATGCCCTATACCCGCGTTTTCTGGCTGGCCTGGCGCGACCTGACCTTGGAGTTTAGAGGCCGAGCGGGGATTCTCTCGGTGGTGTTTTTTCTGGCGGTGATGCTTTTTATTCTGGGCTTGGCTTTTGGCCCTAACCCCCAGGATTTGCGCAAGGCTGCGCCGGGGGTGTTCTGGGTGGCCTTAGCCTTTGCCGGTAGCCTGCTGGCGAACCGGGCTTTTGGCCTCGAGGTCGAAGATGGCACCCTTGACGACTTGCTGCTGACCTCCGGTAGCCGCGAGTGGATTTATTTTGGCAAGCTGCTGTTTCAACTGCTGCTGTTACTGGGCGTGGGGGTGCTGCTCTTAATTATCACGGCGGGACTTTTCTACCTTCCCCTGACCGCTTGGCCCTGGTATCTTCTGACGCTGTTGCTGGGCACTTTGGGCTACGCCGCCATTTCTACCTTTTATGCTGGGATGCTGGCAAGGCTGCGCGGACGCGAGGTGCTGCTGCCTTTGCTGTTGTTTCCGCTGGTGGTTCCGGTGGTGCTTTCGGCGGTGCGGGCCATGGGCGACCTGGCGACCGGCGTACCGGTTGGGGAAGTGGCGAGCTGGTGGCGCTTGCTGGCGGTGTTCGACGTTATATACGTGGTGGCTTGTGGCTTGCTGTTTCCCAATATTCTCGAGGGATAAACGCCCCAGCGTCTCGAGGGGTAAACACCCCAGTTCCCCCAGGGGTAGCCTAAAGCAGGCGGGTCAGTTTCATTGTGGGCTTAGGAGTGAGGGGCAAAATGGATTTAGACTCCCCCAAACGGGGGTTTTGTCCAAGTAGCAGGTGGAGACAAACTAAGGTAGTGCAATTTACCTGGGATTTATCCGCTTGCCCTCATAATGGCAGGGATGGTGTGAGGAGGCTGTGCATATGCAACTGACGCGCTCGAGCGAAAAAGGAGATGGGCTGACCACAGCCTTGTTGAGTACGGGCCTGGCGGTATTGCTGGTGGGTTTTTATCTGGCCCTCAATGCGCCCCCAGATGCTAACCAGGGCTGGTTGGTGCGCATCTTGTATCTGCACGTCCCCATGGCCTGGTTATGCTACCTGGCGATTTTTGGCACCCTGGCCTATTCGGTGGCCTACTTGGTACGCCGCAACCCCCACTACGACCGCGTAGCCGCCGTGAGCGCGGAAATCGGCCTGTTGTTCTCGGCCCTCACCGTCCTGACCGGGGCTTTGTGGGGCCGCCCGACCTGGGGGGTGTACTGGACTTGGGAGCCGCGCCTGACCACCTTCGCCATCCTGATTGCGGTCTACGTGGGCTACTTTATCGTGCGCAGTGCCATCGAAGACCCTGAGCTGCGGGCCAATGCCAGCGCAGCCATTGGTATTCTGGGTTCAATCAACGTGCCTATCAGCTATATGTCGGTGAAATGGTGGCGCAGCCTACACCAGACCCAGACCATTGACCTCACCACCGGCAAGGTCAACATGGAGCCCTCGATGCTCCTGGCCCTCATGGTCAACCTGCTGGCCTTCACCCTGCTCTATTTTGCCTTTATGCGCCTGCGCGGACAAATCGCCCGCTACGAAGCCCAGCGCCAGGAGGCTGCGCATGGCTAATCTCTTGCAAAACCCGGCCAATCCCTTCGTGGTGTGGGTCTATGTCCTCACCTATGGGGTGATATTGGGCTATCTGGGCTATCTGCTATGGCGACGGAGGAAAGGGTGAAACCCAAACACATCTTCGGCATCGTGCTGATCGTAGCCGCCCTGGGCTACCTGATTTTTGGCGGCCTGGGCAACAATCTGGTGTACTTCATCACTCCCAGCGAATACTTCCAGAACCAAGCTAAATATACGGGCCGTCCAGTGCGGCTGGGAGGGTTGGTCAAGGCGGGCACAGTAAAATACGACAAAAATACCCTCGAGCTGCACTTTGTCGTTACCGACGGGGTGCGTGAGGTTGGGGTACAGTCTACCGGAACCCCTCCGGCTTTGTTCAAGGAAAACCAGGGCGTGGTGGTGGAGGGCAAGTTTGCCGGGGGGCAGTTTGATGGCAATAACCTTCTGGTCAAGCACTCCGAGTCGTATCAGGCCCCTAAGGCAGGCAGCTACACCCCCGAGCAAATCAAGAAGATCATTCAGGAGACAAAATGATGTCTCGAGCCTCGAGTCTGGAGTCTGGAGTCAAAAAGCTCGGTCAAGCCCGTGACCTGCGACCTGCGGCCTGCGGCAGCCCTTGGGGGCAGGCGTGACCCCCGGCCTTTTAGGAACAATTGCCCTGACCGTGACCTTGCTGTTTTCGGTGCTGGGGTTGGGGCTGGCAGGGCTGGCTAGCGTGCTCAAAGACCGGCGCTACCTGCTGGCGGCCCAGCGCTTCGCCCCCTTGTCGCTGCTGGGGGCCTTGACCGCTTTTGGGGCGCTGGAGTGGGCCCTCTTGAGCAACGACTTCACGGTAGTTTACGTAGCCAGCAACCACTCGCTCAAAGACCCCTTGTGGGTCACGCTGGTGACCCCTTGGGCGGCCCTCGAGGGCTCTATTCTGCTGTGGGGGATGTTGCAAACCCTCTATACGTCTATCGTTAGTACTCGTTCGGGTAAAACCCTCGATGTGTGGCGGGCTCCGATTGCCCTGGCTACACTCTTTGCCATACAGGTTTTCTTCTTCGCGGTGATGGTCTTTGTGGTGCATCCCTTCGATTCCCTACCCAACCCGCCCGCCGACGGGCGCGGCCCCAACCCGCTGCTCCAGAACCACTGGATGATGGCGGTGCATCCCGTCCTGATGTATCTGGGCTTCGTGGGTCTCAGTGTACCTTTTGCCTACGCGGTGGCGGCAATGGTGGCCCGGCGCTACCAGAGCTGGATTTTCGAGACCCGCTGGTGGACGTTGGTGGCCTGGGGTTTTCTAACCGCGGCGATTTTTGCGGGCAAGTGGTGGAGTTACGAAATCCTGGGCTGGGGCGGCTACTGGGCTTGGGATCCGGTGGAAAACGCCTCGATTATCCCCTGGTTTTTGGCTACCGCCTTTTTGCATACCGCCCAGGTACAAGAGCGTAAAGGACTGTTCAAGGGTTGGAACTTTGCTTTCATCACCCTGGCCTTCGCGGCAACGGTTTTTGGCACTTTCCTGACCCGCTCCGGTGTGATTCAGTCAGTCCATGCTTTTGCCAACGGGCCGGTGGGGGTGGTGTTTCTGGGCTTTTTGCTAGCCACCCTGCTGGTGGGTTTTGGACTCCTGAGCAAGGTCGGCTCCGAACTCCGCGAGGCCGGAGAGGTGCGCTGGCGTAGCCGCGAGGGGGCCTTGTTGGCAGGCTCGCTGTTCTTTGGCACCTTTGCCTTCGTGGTGGTGCTGGGAACACTGTGGCCGCTGGTGGTGGAGGCCGTTTCGGGAACCAAGGTTTCCATAGGTGCGCCCTTTTTCAATCAGGTTTCCGCTCCGCTAGGGGTGTCCATGCTGCTCCTGATGGGCATCGGGCCGGTATTGCCCTGGCGCAATACCACCGCCGAAATTAACCGAAATCTCCTGGCCATGCTGAGTGCGTTGGTATTCGGCTTGGCCTTGGGACTGGTACTTTCCCTCACGGTGGGGGTTTCGCTGGCGATTGGTCTGTTTGCTTACAATCTCACGGCGGTATGGCGCATGGTGGCCCAGTCGGTAGGGGAGCGAACCAGGTCGCTGGGGGTTTCGCCAGGGCAGGCATTCGTCGGGCTGGCCGGGCAAAACCGGCGGCGCTTTGGTTCGCATATCGTTCATGTCGGTATTGCCCTGGCGGCTTTGGCGATTGCCTTTAGCCAGACTTACCGCTTCACCGAGCAGAAGACCCTCAACCTGGGCCAGACCTGGCGCACCCACGGCATGGAAATACGCTTGTTGTCGGTGGGCGCACGAGACGAGGGCAACCGCACAGCGGTGATTGCCCCGGTGGAGGTGCGCTCGACCAGCCGCGATGGCTGGGCCTCGGATGGGCTCTACGATACCCGGCTCAACTTCTACAGCCAGTCGGCCCCGCTGGCCACGCCAGTCATCCGCTATTCGCCCTACAACGATTACTATTTCGTGCTCGAGGAATTTGACCATCAGAAAGGCCAGTGGGCCACCCTCAAGATTATCGTCACCCCGATGGTTTTCTGGCTGTGGGCAGCAGGGGTCATCGTGGTGCTGGGAACGGTATATATCCTCTGGCCCAGCGGGGTGCGGCAGCCCTCGAGGTCGGCCCTGCCCTCAACCTAATGGAGAAGCTCTGAGCTTATGCAGCGATTTTTGTGGCCTTTAGTCATCGTGCTGGCGGTGGGGGGACTCTTTTTGTGGGGACTACGCCGCCCCGACCCCACCGCTCTGCCCTCGGTGCTGGTGGGCAAGCCTGCCCCGGCGTTTACCCTGAGGGTGTTGCCCCCTTATCAGGCCCAGTGGGGCCAGGAAATCACGCTCGCCAAGCTGATTGGCAAGCAGCCCATCTTGATTAACTTCTGGGCCAGTTGGTGCATCCCCTGCCGCCAGGAAGGCCCCACCCTGAGTGCCTTCTGGCAGCAAAACCGTGATAAGGTGCTGGTGCTGGGCATCAACACCCAAGAAAAAAATCTTTCCGATGCCCTGAACTTTATCCAGCAATACAACCTGGGCTTTCCCAGCGTAGAGGATAACGGCAGGATGTATATCAACTACGGTACTTATGGCGTTCCCGAGACCTTTTTGCTGGACACTTCGGGCAAGGTGCTGTTGCGCCACGTGGGGCCAGTCTCCCCAGCCGACCTCGAGGCCATGCTGAAGCAGGTGGGCGGATGAAGCCAAGGTTGCGGGGATCGGGTTTCGGGTTTCGGGAAAGGCTTTTCGCGGCCAGACTCTTGGGTCTTTTGCTTTTGGCTATCAGCTATCAGCTACCAGCTATAAGCTTTGCTCAAAACGCCAGCCCGCCCCCCGACCTCTCGAGCCGGGTCTTCGACATCGCCAGGGAGCTGCGCTGTCCGGTCTGCCAGGGTGAGTCGGCGGCCGAGTCCAACGCCGATATCTCGGTGGAGATGCGCCGCATCATCGCCGAGCAGCTCGCCCAGGGCAAAAGCCCGGCCCAGATCAAGGCTTACTTTGTACAGCGTTACGGCAATTGGATTCTCTACGACCCGCCCCGCAGTGGAGCCACCCTCTGGGTATGGCTTTCGCCCCTGATTGGCCTGGGGGTGTTGGCTCTGCTGCTGTGGCGCTATCAGGGGTTGGTCAAAAAGCGAGCCAGGGCTTCGGTGGACGGGGTTTCTGAAGCCGAGATTGCCCGCCTGGAAGCCGAGCTGAACCAGCAAAACCCAAAACCCTAAAACTATGATTCTTGCCTACTTCTTTCTCGGACTACTGGTGGCACTAGCCCTGTTCTACGGGCTGCGCCCATTTTTTGCTGCTCCAGCCCCCTTCCCCCAGAGTCCCCGGCCCGAGGAACTGCGAAGTGAAGTCGAGATGCTCAAATCGCAGGCCAGCGAAGCCGAGGGCGACGAGCGCAAGCGCCTCTTGGCCCATGCCGTGCGCCTCGAGCGCGAACTGGCCGAGTTGGGCTCGCAAATCCCGGCCCCCCGCCGTCTGGCTCCGGCTCCTCTGGCCTTGGTGGTGGTGGCGGTGGCACTTTTGGGGGTTGGTCTGTGGCGCTCCACCGTGCCCCGCTTGCCGGGGGAAACCCTCGTCACCAGCCGCAACGCTGCCCGCGAGCTGCTTGGCCTGGAAAACGCCGCCAAGGCCAGCAATAAAGCTGCCGATTGGCTGGCCTATGCCAACAAAGCCTACGACCTGCAAGATTTCGGGCGAGCCGTGCCTGCTTATATCAAAGTGGCCGAACTCGAGCCCAAAAACCCAGTGGCCGTACGCCGCCTGGGGATTCTGCTGTTTATGGGCGGGCGCACCCAGCAGGCGGTGCAGGTGCTCGAGATTGCCACCAAAGCCGAACCCCAGGTGTCTGAAGGCTGGCTTTTCCTGGGCAATGCCTATTTTCAGTTAGGCCAGCCGCAGGAAGCCATTCGGGCCTGGGAAGGCTATTTGAAAGCTGGGGGAACCGCCAAAAGCCGCGTGCAGGGCTTAATTGACACCGCCAAAGCCCAGCTCACGGCTCCGGTGGCCTCGGGCCAGCAGGTCTATCTGCAAAAATGTGCAGCCTGCCACGGAGCCCAGGCCCAGGGCGGAATTGGCCCCACGCTCAAGGGAAACCCGGTGGTCAAAGTCTCGGCGGCGGTGAGCGAAATCCTCAGCAAAGGCCGGGGCCAGATGCCCGCTATCCAGGTCAGCCCACAAGAGCTAAAGGGGTTGCTCGAGTACCTCAAAGGGCTATGAAACTTAACCGCCGAGACCTGATCTGGATATTCCCCAGCGCTATCACCGCCGGGTTTTTTGGCTGGTTGGGTTGGCGTACCGTCTACATCCAGTTGCTGAAAACTGGCGTAGGAGCCCCGGTCTGGAAGGATGGCCCCAAGGTTCAAGTGGCCTCGGTAGCCAAGTTGAGTACCCCCTGGAAGTTTAAGTATTTTCGCTACCCCTATGCGGGCGGAAGCCTCAGGGCAGTGGTCTTCAGCCTTCCCAAAGCGGTTCCGGGTGGGCTAAGCGTAGATGACAAGCACTTTTTAGCCCTCTCCCGCATCTGTACCCACCTGGGCTGCACGGTGAATTTCGTGGACAACCCCGAACTCGGAGCAATCGCCTACAACCACCGCACCGACCACCCTTTTCTGGGCTGCCCTTGCCATTTTGGGGCCTATGACCCCCTGCAAGCCGGGAAAGCCGTCTACGGGCCACCGCGCTATCCACTACCCCGGTTGAGGCTCGAGGCCCAGGGTCAAGAGCTATACGTCACCGGCCACGAAGTTCCGCTCAGGCCACTCGAGGAAAGTTAGCTCCCCCGACAATTTGCCTCCCCGACGGCATTTCTCGAAACGTAGGTTTTGCCGTGCTGAACGTGGGATTAGCCGCTCTTCTTGACCCGCACGAACTTGTCCTTGCCGCGCTGAAGGACGATTGGTTTATCCAGGTTAATCTGCTGGTTCGCGTCGGTGACGACTTCACCGTCAATCCGCAAGCCTTTTTGTTCAACTAAGCGCCGGGCTTCGCCGTTGGAAGCAGTAAGTTTTGATTCTGTAAACAACTTTGCTACAGGGTATGCGCCGGGCTCGAGGCTCACGGTGGGCATTTCATCAGGGATGCCACCTTTGCTCACTTCTTGGTAACGCTCATCGGCAGCTATAACTTTATCCACCACACTAGCTAATGTCCCTTCACTCGCTATCTTGATGATGTGAGCGTTGCAGTTTGAGTATTGAAACTCGATACCCTGTTCCTTAGCAAACTCGAGGTCTATTTTTTCAGGGATTCGGGGCAGGGTATAAGCTGCGCTGACAAGGGTAGCCAAAACCCGATGCGCTCCCACCATCCCGCCCTTTTTCATCACCATCTTGATTTCTTCTGGCTCGAGGTCGGTGCAAAGCTCAAAATAGGTCTGTAGGTACTGGTCTTCGACCTTCATCAGCTTGCGGAAGATTTCGCTGGGCTCCTCGGTAATTCCGATGTAGTTGTCATAGCTTTTGGACATCTTGCGCCCGTCCGGCCCCACCAGCAGCGGCATGGTAAACACCACCTGTTCCTCGAGGCCATATGCCCGCTGCACCTCGCGCCCGACTAGCAGGTTGAACTTCTGGTCGGTTCCGCCCATCTCCACATCGGCCTTAATCGGCACCGAATCGTAGGCTTGGGCGAAGGGATAGAGAAACTCGTGGATGCCGATGGGAGTCCCAGTGGTGTAGCGATTTTTGAAGTCCTCGCGCTCGAGCATCTGGGCCACCGTGAGCTGCGAGGCTAGTTTGATAACCTCGGCGAAGCCTAAGTGCTCGAGCCACTCCGAGTTGTAGCGCAGCTCGAAGCGCTGGGGGTCTTCGGTAATCAGAATCTTGCCGACCTGCTCGACGTAGCTTCTGGCATTGGCGCGGGTCTCCTCGAGGGTTAGTGGCGGGCGGGTGACACTGCGGCCCGAGGGGTCGCCAATCATGGCCGTGAAGTCGCCGATGATAATTACCACTTTGTGCCCTAGTTCCTGAAATTGCCGCATTTTGCGTAAAACTACCGCGTGACCGATGTGAATGTCGGGCCGGGTGGGGTCGAGGCCGAGTTTTACGGTGAGTTTTCGCCCACGGGTAGCGGCTCCGCCGCTATCGGCCTTTAGCTTCTTCAGCAGTTCCCCGTCGGGAATGATGTCCACCGCTCCAACTTGTAGGGCCTGTAAGGCTTGGTCAGCCGTCATAAAGAAAAGTATATCGTTTGGGTTGGCAATTTACCGAGCCACTCTGGGGGTAAGCGGTATACTGTGGGCTGTGCGGAGTTGGTTGGTCTTGCTACTCATTTTGGCGGGAATCGCCTTCTACGCCCAGCGTTTTGGCTTGGCAGTGGGCTATGCGCCTTTTACTCCGGTGTTTTACTGGAACTATACCGGTGAGGCCACTTACGACCTCAGCACCACTGGTCTCGATGCTATCAAAATCAAGCTCGATGGACAGCTTAGCCAGGGGCAGCTCGAGGTGCTCGTCCGCAGAGGTGGGCAGCCCATTGCTTCTCCCGTGCAGTACAACAATAGCTTCAACGAAACCCTGAAGTATCAGACTGACCCAGGGGTGTACCAGATTCTCTTCAGGCTCGATAACGCCAGAGGTCAGATACGCTACGACTGGGTGGGAACCAAAAATGGCTACTAGCCACACCGCCTGAAGGTGTGCTAGACTCGTGAGCGGTTTGCCTCACGGGTCAAACCGTCAGGCAGAGTAATTGGAGAACTATGGCACAGAAGAAAACCGCTCGCAATCCGTCCGCCATGAAGCGGCACCGCCAATCGCTCAAGCGCCGTGCCCGCAACAAGGCCAAGATTTCCACCATCAAGACCATTAGCAAGAAGGCCGCCGCCCTTGCCAAGGAAGGCAACCAAGCCGAGGCCACTAAAACTCTGCGCTATGCTGAAAGCCTTATAGACAAGGCCGCCAAGAGTTCAGCTCTACACAAGAGCGCAGCGGCCCGCCGCAAGTCGCGTCTGATGAGCCGGGTCAATGGCCTGCTTAGCGGCAGTAAAGCCTAAGGGGTGTGGGCATGGGTAAGGGAGATCGCCGTACTCGCCGGGGTAAAATCTGGCATCGCAGCTTTGGCAAGGCCCGGCTGCGCAAAAACAAAAAATAACTCTCGAACAATAAGCACAGCCGGAGGATAATTTCCTCCGGTTTTGTTATGGCTACAGCAGGTTGCCATCGAGGTTTTCATACGAGAACGGGCTTTTCATGAAGGCTGCTCTAAGTATCCCCGAATCTGAATCTGACTAGCGCTATATCCGCAGTTCAATGACTTTGTAAAGGTTCGTTCCTGAAGGTGCGAGCGTCAGATTCGGGGAACCCCCTAAGGGGCCACAGTTATCAATCCCCCCACCCCCCCGGCTACAGGCTGAAGACTATCTACCTGAAGTTGGTATCACATTTTGCGCTATTTTTGCCGCTACTCCTAGCAGCAAAAGGGAGCTGGGTACAGTCTTTCTAAGCGAGTGGAGGGTTCTATTTTCTTTCTGAAAACCGCTCTAATCGCGCTGCAACTCACTTTTATGAACCGTTACAAAGCTACCCTCGTCGGTGAGCAAATCCACCGTTCCAGCCAGCGGGTTGAGCTTGGTGACTTTGCCGCAGGTTCCACTGATCGAGCAGGCTTTGGAGTTTTTGCGCGGCAGGTCGGCCAGCAGCTCGACGTACTGCTCATGCTCGTACTGCAAACAACACAGTAACCGTCCGCAGGGGCCGGAAATTTTTTCGGGGGAAAGCGGAAGTTGCTGGTCTCGAGCCATCTTGATGGAAACCTGGGCGAAGTCTTGCAGCCAGCTCGAGCAGCACGATTCCATCCCACAAGCCCCCAGCACCCCCAGATGAGCGGTCTGGTCGCGTGCGCCCAGCGCCACGAACTCCACCCTGGCCCCGGCCAGACGGTTAATCTCGTTCACCCAGCGCCTCAGATCTATGCGCTCCTCAGCCGAGTAATGCACCGCGATGTGGGTGCCTTCCAAGGTAAACTCACAGCCCAGCACCTTAGCCCGGATGCCCTCCCGGCGCAGCTTGGCCTTGAGCCACCACTGCACCTCTTCGCCTTTGCCTTTGAGCTGGGTGTGGGTCTGTAGGTCTTCAGGAGTAGCCAGCCGTACCACTTCACCTACCGCCCGCCCTAGCCGGGGAGCTGTGCGCACTTTAGCCAGTTCCAGGCCCCGGCGGCTACGTACCACCACCCAGGATTGCAGGGGTGGGGAATCGCCATTGAAGCTATAGTCGTAGATTTTGGGGCCGTGCGTGAATTTCACGCCTACGCAGTTCATTTCGCCTCCTGGTATATCTGTGAACTTTGCTTGGGGCAAAGGGTATTGAGTCTCATCCAGATTGCAACACAGTTACAATCCGTATCATATCGCGGTTCTCTGAATTTTGCCGCCCAGGGCAGCAACAAAATATCAGATGAGCACAATAAATAGGCCCAGGCTACCCCAAGGTTCTTTGCGAAAACCGCTCTAAGCCTACCAGGGTCACGGCCCGCCAGCCCGCCGGAAACTACCCTTCTCTAGGGCATCAGCGCAGCCTCGAGAGGCGCAGGGCCAGCAAGGTCTGCACCAAATCCTCCCCCACGTAGGCGGCTAGTGCGTCCTGGGCTTGAGCGACACTCTGCAAAGCCTGCGCATACTGCGGCGATTGGGGGGCGAAAGCCTGCCGCAAACGGCGGCCCAGATAGGGCAAAGCCCCATCGAGCTCGAGCAGTAGCTTCAGGGCCTCCAAAGTTTGTGCGGGGCCAGAAGATAAGGCTTCAATCACGCCATCGGTTCTCCCGGTTAGCTTGCCGAACTCCGCCGGGTTGTCCAACGCCCACCGCACTCGCCCTACCGAGCCCTCGGCGAACGCCAGGAGGTCGGGGTCAGAGCTCAGGGTGCGTAAGAGGGCCTCCGGCAAGGGAGCAAAAGCCACCTCGAGGCTGCGGCTGACCAGCGTAGGCAACACGGTTTCGCGCTCGGGAGCGATCAGGATAAGCCGGGCGTACATGGGGGGCTCTTCCAAGACCTTCAGCAGGGCGTTGGCCGCGGGCTCACCCAGCAGGTGAGCCCCATCTATCACGACTACCTTGATTTTGTAGCGCGGATAAGTAGCAATCCAGTCCAGCACATTCTCCCCCGCCCCCTCGGTTTGCCCGCTGGCTGGGCGCGGGGCAATCTGCTCCAAGCGAATTTGGGGCACACGGGCTTTTTTGCCGCTTTTGGTCTCGGCCTCGGGGCTGATTTCCAGATAGTCGGAGAGCACTCCCTGGCGGCAGGAAGAACAAGAACCGCAGGGCGGGAAACCCCCCTCGCAGTTGAGTCCAGCAGCAAACCAGCGAGCCACTGTCCGCCGCCCTACGCCTTCTGGCCCCGTAAATAGCAGGGTTTGGGCTTTGAGGCGCGGCAGCAGCTCGAGAATACGGCTATGACCAAGAATCATAACCGGATTCCGGGGAAAAACCTATACGGGCTGGTGTTGACACTCCCCTGGCGAGATAGCGGGAACCGATGGGGGTGTTTACCTTCAAGACGGCTCGAGTGTTTCAATATCCACACCCACCCCGACTTTCGACTTTCCCTTATATCCAACACCCGGCCCCCTATTTACCAAGTACCAGCCGCTCGTACAGCCACATCGGGAAGTTTTCGTGGTGTAAGCGGGTCAGGACGTGCTCGAGGTTATATTTCACCCGGAAAAACTCCACGCTGTCCTCTTCGCTGTCCCAGATGGCATAAGCTGCTCCGGGCACGCCGTCGCGGGGCTGGCCGGTGCTACCCGGATTGATGATGGTGCGGGCTTTGGGGGCCAGGATCAGCTCGCCCCCGTGGGCATAACGCTGGTAGCGTACCCAGTTGTTGCGTGGCCCGGCATCGCCCGCGTAGGCCCGCTGAGCTGCACCCACTGCTTCACCCCGGACTTCGCTCCTGGCCTCGAGGCTCAGATAAACCCCCGCCAGGTGGGTATGGCCGTGAAAGACCCAGCGCTGCTTGGTGCGGTTGAACACGTCACGAGCCTGTTCGATTTCCTCGAGGTAGGCCAGCGGGTCGAGCGGGCTGCCATGAACCATCAGTGCTCCCTCGACCTCGAGTGTCCAGGGTAGTTTTGAGAGGTATTCACGGTTTTCTGGCGCGAGGCGCTGGGCCTGCCAGGCCAAGATTTCCAGTACCGGGCCATCTATCTGCATTGAGCCAATTTCCAGCAGCCAGATATCGTGGTTGCCCATCACACCCCTGGCATCCACCGAACGCAGCCAGCTCACCACCCGGTCGGCATCCGGGTAGTAACCCACCGCGTCACCCAGAAACAGCACCTGATCGTAGCCTCTGGCCTCTTTGAGGATGGCCTCGAGGGCAGGCCAGTTGCCGTGAAGGTCAGAAACAATCAAGTAACGCACAACATCTCATGATACTGGAAAGGAGATTGGATTGTGGGGAAACCTGCTGCTCTAGGTCAGCTTGGCGGTTGCAGTGGCCGGGCTCGAGGCCCGGCGACGCAGGCGGCGGTAGAGCAAGATGGAAGCCCAGATACCCAGCAGAGCGACCAATTCCCAAAGGGTGCCCGCCCACAGGTTTTCGCTATTGACGAAAGCTGGAATGTTGTATAGCACGCCGATGGCTACGATATGCCCAGTAAAAGTCCACAGCGAGGCTGAGCCCAGAGGAACCAGCAACCAGCCCAGCGCCCAGTTGAGCGGCCTCCACAGCCATGTAACCAAGACGTAGAAAGCCTGGATATATAAGGCAGTCAATAACAAGCGCAGAGGCGAGAGGTTGGTTTTGTTGTCCTCACCCAGCGCCAGGGCCGGAAGGCCCGGCCACAGGCTACTGCCGTGGGTGTAGTTCCAGATTAGAGCGATTGCCAGGAGCACGATAACCAGGCTCGAGATGTTACGCAACAAGGCCACCCTGGCCAGTAGGCGGCTGAGGTCGGCACGATGGAAACCCAGCACCAGCCCACCATAAAACAGCAGTTGCCAGGAAGCAGGCAAGAACAAGGAGGCGAAGTTGGTGGGGTCGAGGTTGATGGCATCGTGGCGAACCTGGCTAATCGCGTAAAGAGCGCCGGAAACCACCAGCACTAGCCAGCCTTTTTTGCGGAACAAGGCCAGCATCACCAGCGGTGACAACACCATGAACAACACGTACAGGGTGAGGATTTCCGAACCCGCGTAGCCTTGGCGCAGGGTCAGGATGGGCCAGACGGGCTCGAGCCAGGCTTTTTTGGGCCAGGGGTCGTCCCAAACCCTGAGCCCCGTGAGCAGGCTCCAGGCCCCAAAGCCCAGCGCGATCAGGATAGCCGTGCGGTAAAGCACCACCGAACGCAGCAGCAAGCGTTCCACCGTCTGCGCGAAGGTTTCCCTGGCGGCCAGCAGACCCAAAGTCAGGCCAGAGATGAAGTAAAAACCCTCAGCAGCGCTGGTATAGAACTGAATATTCCCAGTGATATACAAAAGGAAAGAACTCGCGCCGATGTGGTCTACGGTCATGACGAACAGGCAATAGCCCCGCAGAAAATCAATCCGCAGGTCGCGCCCCCCTTTGGGGGGGTAGGCCAGGTTTTGGAGCCAGGGTAGTGTCACCCCGCCAGGATACCGCCAATCCCCAAGTAAGGATGGTTTATTTTGCCCCAGACAGCGTAACCATAAGCGTGAACAAGCCCAAAAAGCGTTTCGTCACCAGCCCCGCTCGAGCCTTCCTCTGTAGCCAGATACCCCCGCTGAGAGCAGGCTGAACATCAAACAATTAACGCCCAAGGCTTATAGCGTTTTTCCATTGCACAGTCGTAATTTATCGCGTTTCCCACCCTTAGGACCCACGCGGAGTCAAGGGCCACAGGCCCCCCGCGCTGCGGGTACTGGTGTGCCCTAATGTACCCCGAACAACAAAAACCGTGGTTCGGGGTATTCGTGAGAATTGCTCTAGGCGGTGCAAGGTTCATGAAAACCGCTCTATACTCGATAGGTCGTGAAGATTCGCCCGCTCGCCTCTAGCGATATACCTCAACTCTTCGACCTTTGGCAGCGCCGTTGGGGCCAGCTTTTCCCTTTGGATCAGGCCCTGTGGAATCAGCAGACCAGCGGCGACCCCCAGCACTATCGCCCCGACCTCTCCTGCGTACTCCACGAGGCTGGCCCGGTGGGGTTCATAGGGGTAAAGACCCCACCTCCGATTCCGGCCTGGCCCAAGCAAGACCCCCAGAATGCCTGGATTAGCTACTTGCTGCTCGAGCCGGGCCGTGAAGAATTGGGGAAAAAGCTGCTCGAGCACAGCCTAAACCAGCTCGAGCAATTGGGCTACCACAAGGTAGCCTATGGCTCCGACCCCTGGCATTTTTTCCCCGGCCTGCCGCTGGAAGACTCTCCCTTGGAGCGGGTTCTGCTCGAGGCGGGTTTTGAGGCAGGCGGTGTGGCTCAGGACTTTCACCGCATTTTGGGCAATTACCAAGTTCCAGCAAAAGCTATCGCCGACTTGGAGAAAAGTGGTTTCCAGATTGCCCCGTGTGGCCTCGAGGATATCCCCAGACTCCTTAGCTTCTTGGCGGAAACCTTTCCTGGGCGCTGGTATTACGAGACGGTGCGGCGTTTGCAAAGCGAACTCGAGCCATCCAACTTGCTGCTGCTCAAGTCGCAACAAGAAGTTTTGGGCTTCTGTCATCTATATCCCAAACACAGCAGACGCATCGGCCCCGGCCTGTACTGGCTGCGGGCCTTCTCACCAAATCCCGGCGGCCTCGGCCCCATCGGGGTGTCCGAGAAGGTGCGCGGTACGGGGCTGGGTATGGCCTTGCTGGGATATGGGGTTGAGCGACTCAAAAATTTGGGGGCAGAAGAAATTGTCATTGATTGGACGACCCTGGCCGACTTCTATGGAAAACTCAGCTTTGGGGCTTGGCGGAGTTACAAAGCCTATTGGAAGTTGCTGGGGTTGCGCAAGGCCCAAAGCGAGAAGCCGTGGGCTGAAAGCTCGCCCCAGACGATATAATCGCTCCATCAAGGAAACATCTTCCGAACCTAAGCTGCGGTTAGCTATGGGCAGAAGCACACAAAACCGCTCTACAATATGGTGCGAACCAGCGGAAAGCTACCAATCAGGGCCAGGACAATACCTGCTACTACCCAGGCCACCGCACCCGCCAGGGCTCCTTTGGAGCGGCGAAACAGCCAGCCCAGAAAAACGCTTGCCAGCAGAAAATAAACCGTGGGGCCGGGAATCGCCAGCGCGAACAGCAGGGGAACCATAAAAGCACCCAACTCGCGATAGCGTTCACGGAAGAAGGCGTAGCCCACCCCCCGGATGACCACCTCGAGCAGTGCCAAGCCAAAAAACACCGGATACAGCGCGTCCAGATTGCCCAGCTCCAGAGGTCGCGCGATATAGCTATACACCACCAATAAGGCCAGCAGAACCAGCCCCGCCCAACTGCCTTCTACCCAGGTGCTACGAGGCCCCAAGGTGTTAACCATGCCTTGCCGCCCCACCCCGCGCAGGGCAATAAAAAGGGCAAAAGCACCGTAGAGCAGGTAAAAAAGCGGTCGCACCACCGAGGCTTGTACGGGGGTGAAGGCGGCCAGAATGTTCTGGTACAGCAGATGCCCCAACCCCACAGCCAGCAAACCTGCCAGCAAAAATGCCGCAACCAGCCACAAATACAGCGAACCAGGGCCAAACTTTCGCTCGGCAGTCATCTCTACCGTGCGCATGGGTTCGATGCGGCTTTCGCCAAACAAAACCAGGGCCAAAAAAACCAGGAAAAGCACCAGCCAGGGCCAGGTTTTGCCCAGCAGGGCCGAAGGCAAGCTGATGCGTGAAGACAGTTGGCGTAGCACCAGAGCACCTTTATCCGACTGGCCCTGCCCGTAGTAGACCATCGCCAGGAGGCTGAGAGTTTTGGTGTAGTCGGGATCCAGCGGCCCCAGTTTGGGCAACACCCCTTCCAGGGTTTTGGCAGCAGCATCGGTCTGACCGGTGAGCCACAGCAGTCGGGCTTGGGCGAGTTGCTCTTTGGGGCTACTCCCTAACCAGGGTAGGGCCTCGGTGGGCTTTCCCAGTTTCTCGGCCAAGCGCGCCACGCCTAAACGGGCTTCTTCCGAGGCGGTGGCTTTACGGTAGGTCTCGAAAGCATCCTCGTAGCGCCCCAGTGCTTCGTAAGCCTGGGCCTGCACCAGGATGACCTCGGTACTCAAGGGGGGAGGCAAGATTTTGAGTGCGTCGGCTGGACGACCTTGCAGCAGGTCGGCTTTGGCCTCGAGAAAACGCACCTCAGGGTCGTCGGGTGCGGCCTGGATGATCTGCTGAAGATAGGGCTGAGCCTGGGCCACCTGGCCCCGCTCGAGCCAGATTCTCGCCAGCAGCTTTTGGCTGGGCAGATGGTTAGGGTCGGCTACTAGAGCCAGTTCGCAAGTCGCTTGAGCGCTGTCCAATACCCTCTGCTCGTAGAGAGCGCGGCACTGAGCATAATACCCATCGGCCCCCAAAGGAGCGGCCACCGTGATTCCAATTAATGCGATTCCTACGGCAAAAGGAAGCGCTCGTAACGCCATCATGGGGGTAGTGTAACATGGCCTGCGGCCCTGCTAGACGGCAGATGCACATCCGGTAAAATCAAGGGGCAAAAATAACTCAGTGAGCCGGGAGTTTTGCGGCTATGGGAGGATGTTTGATGAAGCATCTGGGAGTGTGGTGGATAGCGGTATGGGTGATGCTGGCACTGGCCCAAAGCCCGGCGGCGCTTAGCAAGATGGTTGATGATGGCAAGTTTGAAGATGCGTATAACGCGGGCCTCAAACTGGGCAGTGCCCCTGGCTTCGTCCTGGCTGCCAAGGCGGCCAGCTTCTATGCCACCTACCAGGCTAGGGACAACGAGAAAGCCGACTGGTTTGGCAAGGCCGAGGCCAGCGCCAAAAAAGCCATCCAGGCCGATGACAGCAACCCCGAAGCCTATTTCGAGTTAGCACGGGCTCAGGGTCGGTTGGCCCAATACCGGGGCATTTTAGATAGCCTGGGTCTAGCCAACAGCATCAAAGATGCCCTGGACAAGACCCTCAAGCTCAACCCCAAACACGCTGGGGCCAAGGTGGCCCTGGCACTGTGGAACCAATCGCTGGTCTCCAAAGGGGTGGGTTGGCTGTATGGAGCCAATGGTGGAGCGGTGATTCCCCTATTTCAAGAAGCCATTGCCCTCGAGCCTGACACCATCATCCACAAGGTCGAATACGCCGGGGTGCTGGCCCAGATGGGCAAGAAAGACGAGGCCCGCAAGCAGTACGAGACCGCTCTGGCAATCGCCCCCAAGACCGCCGCCGACAAGTTTGACCTCGAGCGGGCCAAGCGAGAACTGGCCAACCTCAAATAAAAATTGCCTTAGGCGCAGAGCCAAAGGCCGAAGGTCGAAGGCTACAAGCAAAAGGCAAAAAGCTACACCAGGACAGTCTAATTGCCCTATCAAGAAACACCGTCTGGGACGCGGCAGGTGTTTTTAGGTTTTTGATCTTCAGCCTTTAGCCTTCGGCTTTCGAAGCTGTGCAATGGAGCATTTCTCTCAGGTTATTCGATAAACTAAAGCCATGCCGGACACGAAATCCCAGCTTTTTATCAACACATCCGAACACCAGGCCCTCCAGGAACTCCTGCGGTTTCCTCTCGCCGACGCGCTTTTTGGTCGCCGCTCGAGGCGCTTTTCTCTCGGCGGTGAGGTTCCCGACGGGCCTCTTGCGTATAAATCGCTCTACGCGCCGCTTCCGCTGTCGGAACTCGAGCGCCTCCTGATCCTCACCGCTGTCTCGGGCGTAACCGGCTGGCACTATGGCATCACCCGCCATGCCAACATCGCCCCCAAACTCCCCAGCTATTCGGGGGCGGCTGCGGGGCGCAGCTTTCCCAGCGCCGCCGGGTTCCATACCTCGCAAGTCTTTTTCACCGACGACAGCGGAACCTATACTTTCAAAACCCGCGATGCCGCTGTATTGGTGCCGCACACAGCGGACGGAGAGCCGGATGTGCTCGAGCTGGTGCAGGCTCACGCGCAATATATCCACAAGCTCCGGGATGGGCGTTTGCACATTCCCCGGCGCGAGCCTTTCATGGCCGGGCACAACGCCTGGAACGCCAACGTGCCGGGCAGTCTGGTGGTCTGGCCGGTGGCCGACGTGGCCCAGCATCAATTGCTCAAACTGATATTTATCGCCCAGAACGGTTTCGTCATCTACGACGATATTAATAACCGGCGAATTCCTGGCCTCGAGAAGTTCTCCCACATAGACGCAGAAAAACCCTATCCCCTCTCGGCCTTCGACCAGGCCACACTTTCCGAGGTTTCAGCGGAGATCAGCACCGCCACCTTCGCGGGCCACCTGATGCAGCAAGCCATGGGCCTGGGCGGCTGGATGCTCAACGGCCTCGACCGGGTGCGAACTCTGGGTGCTTCGGGCGATCCCGAGGTGCCGGGCCTGGGCTTTCGTTACGACTTCAAACCGGGCTGGTCGCGGCCCAATCCAACTGGGCTCGAGGGCCTCTTCGAGGGCTTTTGCCCACCGCATTTCCCCGACATGCGTAGCGCGGTGGAGGCTTTGGTCGAGCGCAAATACCGCCAGGGTGGGCCATTTAATCCTGAAACGCCTGGCCCTTGGAAAGACAGCGCAGGTGTGCGTTCGGCGGCCCAGCCCCATCACGAATGGCTGATAGACCTGGTGGCGACCCAAGCCCAGTATCTGTTCGATACCTTCGGCAAATTCCCCGCCACCGTGCCCACCATCTACACCCTGATGTTTTTGCAGACCCATCATCTGGACTTGGAATACTACGACCATTTGTTCGAGCCCGGCGCATATTTGCCGACACATGCGGAGCATTTACAGCGCTGGCATGGCCTCGAGCCCCAGGACTTGCCCAAGCGCGAGGATTAAGCTTTCCGTTCTAACTTTCGCAAGCCCCCCTCGAGGTTGTAGACCTGGGTATATCCGGCAGCCTCGAGGTACAGCCCCGCCAGCTCACTCATCAGTCCGCGTTCGCAGACCAGCAGGATCGGGCGGTCTTTGGGCAGCGCATGGTTGCCATTTTGGATGTCCTGTAGTGGAACCCGGAGGGCGCTCTGGAAACGGCCCTGAAGGGGCTGCTCGAGAGGCCGCACGTCCACGACAAGCGGGTGGTCGCCCAGGAACGGCTCGAGGTCGGCAGGTTTCAGCAATTTCATACCCCTGAGACTACGCCAAGGGAAGTTTCCTGACTAGAATCTGGTCTATGGCATAGTTTGGTTAATCCGTCCTTCACCCCGACCCCTCGATATGCAGAGCTTGTTGGGACGACCGCGAAGCCGCACAGCGGCGGGTTTTGCTAGCGCACACTTCTGTCGAGTTACCGGGGGAGTCGAGTTTGCCTACAGATCAGAAGCCTATCCGGCAAGGCTAAACCCACAAAGTCTATTCTTCGGCGGGAGTGATTTGGTGGATTCTGGAGTTCGGCATTCGTCATTACTCTTGCTGAACTACCATCAGCGTTTCTTATCTATCGGCTATAAGCTATTAGATATTAGGCTATGACCTTACGCACCCGCATCACCCTGCTCACGCTGGCCCTGCTGGCTTTCTCCTTGTTGTTGATTGGCGCATCGGTCTACGGAACGCTGCGGGGAACCCTCTACAACAGCCTCAACAACGACCTACAAAGCTCGTCGCAGACAGCGATTAGCTTGATTAAAGATAAGGGTTCGCTGGCCGACTTGCCCAGTACCGTCTACGGCACCGCGCTCCTGATCCCACCCACCATTGCCAGCCCCACCGTGGACGACATCATGGGTGGGGCGGCTTTCTTGATACCGCCTTCGCTGGCTGCCAGCAACCAAAATCCCCTGCTGGGCCTTTCGGAAAAAGCCCTGAACGCGGTTTTGCAGTCGGGTGGAATTTATACCTCGACCCATCTGGTGCAAATCGACGGTCAGGAAGTTCCCTTGCGGGTGCGGGCGGAGCGGGTCATCACCGAGGTGGCCGGTTTTCCGCTGGGATTATCTCAGGTGATTTTGTTTGTGGGCAAGTCTGTCGAGCCCATCGAGGTTTTGTTGCGGGATTTTGCCCAAATTTATACCGCCACGGCCATGTTGGTGTTGCTCTTTGGCGGGCTGTTGGCCTACCGCCTGGTGCGGCGCACTCTGGAACCCCTCGAGTGGGTCGCCAAAAAAGCCGAGCAGGTCAGTGATAAACCGGATAAACTGCCCGAACTCGAGGGCAACAACGAGGTAGCCTCGCTGGTACGCTCGCTCAACCGGATGCTGACCCGCCTCGAGACTTCCTGGGAAACCCAAACCCGCTTTCTGCTCGATGCCTCCCACGAGCTGCGCACGCCGGTCACGGCCATTCTGGGCCACGTGGGCTATTTGATGCGGCGCACCCAGCTCACCCCACAACAGCGCGAAAGCCTCGAGGTAGTGGGGCGCGAGAGCGAGCGGATGCGCAAACTGGTGGGGGATTTGCTCGAGCTATCGCAGTCGGGGGGCTGGCGGGTCGAATTGGGTTCGGTGCACCTTGCCACTGTGCTCTACGAAATCGAGGAGGAATATGGACGCAGTTTCGAGGGGAAAATTGAGGTGGAAGCCCCCGATAATATCTGGGCCTTGGGCGACCCCGAGCGGCTGCATCAGGTGGTCGCCAATTTCGTGTCCAATGCCATCAAGGCCGGTTCGACGCGCATCCGACTGGTGGTTAGAGACCTCTCCGAGCGGGTGGTAATTCGTGTGGAGGACAACGGCGAGGGCATCCCCGCCGAGCACCTGCCCCATCTGTTCGAGCGCTTTTACCGCGTGGACAAAGCCCGCGACCGCGAGCGCGGAGGTAGTGGCCTGGGCCTCGCTATCGTGCGCTCGATTGTGGAGGCTCACGGCGGCAGCGTGTGGGTGGAAAGCGAGCCAGGCAAGGGCTCGGTATTTAGCGTTTCGCTCAAACGGGCTACAGCCCCGCAGCCGGAGTTGGCAGGGTAGAGCGGTGAGCAATGAGCTAGGGTCAACTAAAACCCCTCTGCCCTCCGAGCACCTCTCCTAATATGTGCGGATAGTAGCGTCCTGGACGGATACAGATAATAGCGTTTCCAAGGGGAGGCAGGGCGCGCCTATCGGCCTTCTTGCGAGTCTATCTAAAGCCAGCTCGAGCTGTCGTGTCAGGCGTAGCTATTGGCTAGAGCTATCGGCGACTCTGAGCAGAGCACTGCCAATAGGGTCTCCCTACCGCTTCTTCAGCCCACGCAGCCGCTCTGCCGCCTCCGTCGCGCTAATCTCGCCTTTTTCCAGTGCCGCCAGCACTCCGTCTTTCTCCTCGGTAGAAGGGACGGCAGCTTCGGGCTCGTCGCCCAGGTCTTCATAGCCCAAGGTGCGCAGCATCCCGTTGAAGCGCGAGAGTACCGTCGGATACGAGACCCCCAGGATGCCTCCCACCTTGCGCAGGTTGCCCCGCGTTTTGATATATAGCCGCATGAACTCGAGCTGCTCTGGCGGCAACAGGGCGAACTCGTTGGGGGCATACTCCCCGCGAATTTCGGTACGGCACTCGGGGTTGGCGCAGATTAGCCCGGATATACGCACCTGGCTACCGCAAGCCGGACAGGCCGTGGGCATCGGATAAATTTTCATGTGGGTTCTCCGGCGGGGGTTGGGTTTTTCATGGGTAAAGCCCCAGTTGGGTCATCGCGCCAAGGTCGTCGCGCAGCATGTGGTGTTCGACCACCTTGCCCTGGCGGATGCGGAAGAAGTGGACGTGCTCCGCAAAAAACCGCTTTCCGGTGGGGGCGAAGTCCAGGTAGTCACCGGTGTGCCGTCCGCTCACCAGCACCCTCGCCACCACCCGCTCTCCGGTGCAGAGCAGCTCCTTGACCTCGAGTTCCAACTCGCTAAAAGCCCCCCGCACCCATTCCACGCTGGCCTTGAATTCCTCGGCTCCCTGGCCTTCACTGGCATCGGGTGCGGCATGGTTGAGATAATCCGAGGCTATGTAGTCTTCAGCCTGCTCGAGGCACCCACTCTGGAAAGCCTGGAAAGCTTTGTGTACCACGGCGATATTGCTCAAGGACATATTCCACCTCACCAGATGCCCACCTTGACCTGGACTTTGTTTTGAACCTCGACCTCGACCAGCCCGAAGGGCGACAGCTTGCGCAGTTCCCAGGTTTGGCCGTGTACCGCCCGCAGCACTTGCAGCACGTACTCAGTCTGGGGCCTGTAGCCTTCCCGGCGGATAATCCAGGCCGCGACGGCGGGGGCCAGCTCGAGCAAGCTCAGCGGCGCAAAAAAGAAGAGGGGTATCGGCAGTTCCCGCACCCGAACCCACACGTAAACCAAGCGGGGACGTAGTAAAAAGATCTTTTGCAGAACCCGTGAGCTGTCAGAAGGTTTGATCTGTGCAAGCATAGTCGCCCTCCTGGAGGTGATAACGCTGTGTCGCAGGGCACAGGTCGCAGGTCGCATGACGAAACCCTTATCTTTGGCCTGAGACCTGAGACTCGAGACTTGCGACATCGGCTCAGACCACCTCGATCAATACTTTCATGGGGCCGCTCATCTTGCCGTTGGTGTCGCCCATCTTGGCGATATCGTTGATTTCCACGTCCAGCAGGCGGCCCTCTGGCAAGTCGTGCTTGAGCATATCGAAGATACCCGCCAAATCTATGCCCTGTGCGCCCAGTTCGGCTTTGGCATCGGGCGGGATAAAGTTGGAAGCGAACTTGGCCAGCGAGGCCGGGACATTCACCTTTACCTTCACATCCTGACCGTCCACAATGATGCGAATCATCTTGGCGATGCCTTTGGCAGGCTGAGGCGTGGTCGCCAGAGAGTAGGCGTAGCCCGCGTTCTGCTGGGTCTTGGCCGCACTCTCGTCCACGGCCTCGAGCAGCCGCAGGGCTTCTTCAATGGAAATCTTGCCTTCCTTGACCATGTCCATGATGCGTTTTTTGTCTTCCATAGTGCTCCTTCGGAGCGTTGACCGTTTACGGTTTACCGTTCACCGCAAAATCGAAAATCTTGCTGCTTCCCAATTCGCGCCTTTGATCTTGCCGTAAACGGTCAACGATCAACGTCATTTCGCCTCGAGTTCCAGACTGCCCATGCGCACGAACACCTCGAGCGCAGCCTTACCATCACCGAGTTGTAGACTGCCGCCGTTCCCGGCAAAGCCCTTGGTTTCCAGGTTGCCCATGCTGACCCCGCTCTGCACACGCACACTCGTGCCCTTTTCTAGCTCGAGTTCGGCGTTGCCCATCGTCACCCGCAGGCGGTGTGAGCCTTCTTTGAGCAACAGCGAGCCTTCGATATTTCCCGCACTCACTTCCAAATCCAGACCCTGCACCTCGTCTAGCTCGACATTCCCCGCCATCACTCGGCCTTTGAGAAAAGCGATGCCCTCGGCTTCAATCTGGGCAGCCTTGCTATCTACCTCGAGGCCCCAGCCCGGCGGCAGGCGCATCTCCACCGGCCCCACGTGGCCCAAAATTCCCAGGAAGCTGCCCCCCGGCAGGCGCGGCGTGACCTCCAAATCTTGCCCCACCTGGCGCACTTCTGCGCTGCCCTCGATATGGGGCTGGGACAGGCTATTGTCGAGCTTGGCCTCGAGCGCCCCAGCCAGCAAGCGCACCCGCACCCACCGCAGCGGTTGGGCCTCACCCGAAGGCGGCAAGGTTTCGCTCTTGAAACCGGCTTTCCCTGCGGCTGCTCCGTTGCTTCCCACCGCATCCCTGATGACCTGGTCGGCCTGGTTCAGGGCCTGGTCGGCTTCGTCCAGGGCCGAGTAGAGCAGGTTGGCTTCTTCCTGAGTGATTTTGCCCGCGCCCAGCAGGGCTTGAATGCGTTCACGCTCGGACATTTTGATCCTCCAAAGTCAGGTCGCCACTCATCACGTTGAGCAGCAATCGAGCCTTACCACCACCAACGGTGCCGCTTACCTTGCGCTTTTCCTGAGTGAAATTGCCGTGCCCATCCAGCTCGCCGCTGGAGAGCTTGCCCAGCACCTGCACCGAGCTGTCGCGGAAGCGGATTTGGACATCGCCGCTCATCACCTCGAGCCTGTGCTCGCCTTCGCTGAGGATGAGTTCGGCCTCTAAGTCGCCGGACATAACCCGCAGGTCTACCCCGCGCACGTCAATCAGCTCGACATCGCCGCTGGCGACGTTCCCGCGCACGAAGGGCAGCCCGTTGACCTCGAGGTTTCCTGAGGCCAGCTCGACTTCTAAGCCCCAACCTTCGGGCAAGTGAATCTCGGGGTCGGAGCCAGAGCTATAGTCAAAGTCCCAGTTGATGTTCAGGCCCAAAAATTTAGTCAAACCTTTGCGGCGGGAGCTATAATTACTCGAGATTACTAAGTCCTGACCCTGCTCCTGCACCTGTACGTCGCCCTCGATGCGGGGTTTTTGCAGGTCTTTGTCGAGGTAGACCCCTAAGTCTTCCGAATCCAGCCGCACTTTGAGCCAGCGCAGGTTCGGCAGGTAGCTGATGTCATCCTCTCCCCTGTTTTGCGGAGCGATTGGTGAAATAGGCGGCACGGGTGGGAGGGGAATCTCGAGGCGGCTGGGGGTCTCGACTTCGGCTAGCGCGTCGAGCAGTAGGGCGGCTTCCTCAGGGGTGATTTTGCCCTCGCTGACCAGGCGAATAATGCGTTCGCGTTCGTCCATAGGCGCTCCTATAGCGATTGGGTCTGCCGCACCGCAGGGGGCAGCTTTGAGGGCTCTAAAGTCTCGGCCCAACCCCTTAGCCACTCGGCGATGCGGTGACGGAGGGAGCTTTGGGGAAGCTGGCGAAACAGGTCGGCCTCGAGGCGCAACTGTGCGGTCTTGGCCTGGGCTTCAATTTGAAGTTTTGCAAACTCGCTACCCAACATACATGGCCTCCTTGGTTTAAGAGTATAAACCTCGGGTTTATATTATGTCAAGTTGAGCTTTATTTATTATTAGGTTTTGTTTTCATTTGATTGGACGAGCCCTTCAAAAAGCTTGATTCTCTCTACCAGTACGGCGATTCCACCCTGCCAGAAGGCTTCGCTCTCGAGGTCGAAGCCAAAATGCGCGGCCAACTCCTTGGCCGGATATTTGCCTACCGAGGCCAGCAGGTGGTCGTAGTGGGCCACGAACTCTGGCCCTTCTTGCTGATATTTACGGTACAGCGCCAACCCGAAGAGCTGCCCGAAGGCGTAGGGATAGTTATAGAAGTTGGAGCCGTAGTAATGACCCTTCACAGCCCACATATAGGGGTGAAAACTAGCCAGGCCATCGCCGTAGGTCTGGGTCTGGGCCTGGGTGGTCAGGTCGCAGAACTCTTCCGGCGAAAGTTCGCGCTCGCGGCGTTTGGCGAAGACTGCCTGCTCGAATAAAAAGCGAGCGTGGATGTCCACGATCACCTGGGCTGCTCCCTGCAAAATGCCCTCGAGCACCACCACCGCCTCACCCTGCGGCAGCACCCGCAAGGCGGCTTCGCCCACTACGGTCTCGTTCATGATGGAGGCCGTCTCGGCCAAGGTCATGGGCTCCTGGCGCAGTAGATAGGGCACATCCCGCAGGCAGTGATTGTGGTAGGCGTGGCCTAGCTCGTGGGCCATGGTGGAGACCGCATCGAAGGAGTCTTCGTAGTTGGTCAGGATGCGCGAGAGACCCCCACCGATGGAGGCACAATAGGCTCCGCCCACCTTGCCTTTGCGCGGGGGTGCGTCAATCCAGTGCTCGGCATAGGCCCGCGCGGCCAGGTCGGCATCGGCCCGTGAAAACTTGGTCAGATGCTCCACGATAAAAGCCCGCCCCTCTTCCCAACCCCATTTTTTCTGCAAATGGCCTACCGGGGCGAATAAATCCCACCAGTCCAGCTTGCTTTTGCCCAGGGCCTTGGCCTTGGCAGCAAAATAGCGCCGCCAATCAGGAAAGCTCGAGACCATCGCGCTTTGCATGGCCTGCAAGGTTTTGCGGGTGATGCGGTTCTCGAAAAGGGTGGGGGCGATGTCGTCTTCCCAGCCCCGCTTGCGGTTGAGCGTCGAGACCTCACCCTTGTAGCCGTTCAGGGCGGCAGCGATGGCGGTCTGGTTGGCTTTCCAAGCCATCAGCTCGGCCTCGAAGGCGGCCCGGCGAACCGCTGGGTCGGGATTGGTTGCCAGGTTGCGTACGGCGGGCATGGGCAATTCCTGGCCGTCCACCACAGCGGTGATTTGACTGGTGAGGTTGCCGTGCAGCTTGACCCAGCCCCGCCCCCCCGACAACGAGAGTTCGGAGGCCAGCACTTCTTCAGTCTCGGACATCTGATGCTGGGCCTGCACCTTGGCCTCGTCAATCAGAATTTGGTATTGGCCTGCCTGCACGGCCTCAGCGTCCAGTTTTGCCAGCCAGGAAGTGCGGCGAGGAAGCTGTTTCTGGTACTCGAGGTACAGGATGTCCAGCTCAGAGAGCTTGGCCTGCGCGGCTTGGTCGGCGCTGTTGGTGTCCACCAGCATAAAAACATAGCTATACAGCGGCAAGAACTCTTCACCAAAGGCGTTGAGGCGTTCTACCAGGGTCTGAAACACTGCTCGGTCAGAAGGCTGCGCGGGTCGCTCGGCAATCTTGTTGGCATCGAAAAAAGTTTTGAGTTCACGCAGTTGGGCCTCGAGGCTGGCCCAGCTCTGTTCAAACTTGGGCGACTCGAGGCCCGGAAAAAGCGGGCTCAAGTCCCACCTGGGCAACTCACTGACCGTGCTCATCATTCTTAGTATACGCGAAGGGCAGAGAGTTAAACGCCAGGCATCGAACGACTACCGCTGAACGTCAAACGCTCAAAGTCAAAAACTAAAAACCCAGATTGCGTCCCAGACGGAGTTTATTGATAGGGCAATTATATTGTCCTGGTGTAGTTTTTGGCCTTTTGTATTTTGTCTTGGCCTTTAGCTCTCTGCTCTTTGCCCTCGGCCTTCGGCGTTTAGCGTTGGGCGTTTGACGTAAGACGGTCTTTAGCTCTCGCTTTGCTCACAACTCACAGCTCTACTCGCTCGAGCACTACCACGGCCAGAGCGTGAGTGCGCTCGTGCGAGAGCGAGAGGTGTGCCCGCAGGTTGTCCAGCCGCATAGGGTGGGCGATGGCCTCCACGAAGCTCAGATACGGTCTGCGCCCATCGGTCTCGACCCAGACCTCGCGCCAGCCGAAATTCTCCGGCCAACATTTCTGAAAGGCTTCCTTGGCAGCGAATCTCGCGCCCAGGGAGGGCAAGGGGTCGGCTTTGCTGAGACAGTACTCGAGTTCCACGGGAGCGAAATGGCGCTGCAAAAAGCGCTGGGGATGCTGCTGCCACACCTGCTGCAGGCGCTCCAGGGCTACGAGGTCGGTTCCAATTGCGACGATGGGCATCGAGTACGATTCTATAGCGTGGATTTGCCCAAGCCTTTTCTAACCCGCATGGCCGAGCTTCTGGGTGAGGAGTATCCAGAGTTCTTGAAGTCCCTCACTGCCCAAGACCGCAGCTATGGCTTGCGCACCAATACCCTCAAGCTCAGCCCCCAACAACTCCGGCAAATCAGCGACTGGGAACTCGAGCCGATTCCTTGGAGCCCAGAGGGTTTTTATTACCCCGCCGAAGCCCGTCCGGGGCCCCACCCTTACTTCTACGCAGGGCTCTACTACATCCAAGAGCCTTCGGCCCAGGCGGTGGGGATTCTGGCTGACCCTCAGCCAGGGGAGCGGGTGCTGGATTTGGCGGCATCGCCCGGAGGCAAAACCACCCACTTGGCCTCGAGCATGCAAGGGCAAGGGTTGCTTGTCGCCAACGAAGTAGACAGTGGGCGCATTCGCGGGCTGCTGGAGAACGTCGAGCGCTGGGGAGCCCCTTTAGCGGTGGTCTCGGCCCCTATCGAAAAGCTCTCGAGAGCCTGGGGGGCCTATTTTGACCGGGTGCTGCTGGACGCACCGTGTTCGGGTGAGGGAATGTTTCGCAAAGACCCCGATGCCGTGCGCCACTGGGGGCCGGGGGCTCCGGCGCGGGCGGCCAGGGTGCAGCGCAGCTTGATTGAGGCGGCGGGAGATTTGCTGCGTCCGGGCGGGGTTCTGGTCTACTCCACCTGCACCTTCGCGCCAGAAGAAAATGAGCAGATTGTCTCGGCCTTCCTGCGCGACAATCTCGGCTGGGAGATTGAAGATGCCCGCATCAACCCAGCGTTCGCGCCGGGCCTGCCGAATTGGGGCGACGGGAACTTGGCCCTGGCGAAAACCGCCCGGCTATGGCCGCACAAGTTGCGCGGTGAGGGGCATTTCCTGGCTAAGCTGCGAAAGTTGGACGGGAAAGAGAGCCAACCCGCCCTCGAGCGCATCCCCCCCCTGCCCCGCGAGGTCAAAGCGATGTGGCAAGCCTGGGCCACAGAGCACCTCGAGACCCTTCCTGAAGGGGATATTCTCGAGCGCTCCGGTCATCTGTATGTTGTTCGAGAGGGCTTACCCAACCTATCTGGCATCAAAGCACCGGCTCCAGGACTATATTTGGGTGAGGTTCGGGTGGGGCAGCGCAAGGACTCGGGAAGATTTCTACCGGCTAAGTCGCTGGCCCATTACCTAAAACCGCTCGAGGTGAGAAGCGTGGTGCGGCTCGAGGCCAGCGACCCCAGAGCGCTGCGCTTGGCCCACGGTGAGCCCATCGAAGCCGATAGCCAAGAAGGCTGGGTGTTGACCGCTCTACAAACCGAGGTCGGTGACTTCAGCCTGGGCTGGGGAAAACTCAAAGGTGGAATTCTGCGTCCAGGAAAGACCGGGTTGTGACAAAGGGGGAAGCTAAGGGTGCAGAGGGCACAGAGCTAAACGCAAAACGCTGAGGGCAGAGAGCCAAAAGCTGAAAGCCGAAGGCCGAAGACAACCGCAAAAGATAAAATGCAAGGGGCCAAAAAGCTACACCAGGACAGCACAATTGACCTATCGAGAAACGTCGTCTGGGACGGGGTTTGTGTTTTTAGGTTGTTGACTTTGAGTTTTTGGCGTTCAGGGTTAGACGTTTGACGTTCGACGGCCTTTGGCGTTTTGCCCTCCCCCACAAATCAAAAATTTCAAGGCACAATCTCAGCCTCGAGGCTTGTTATCCTAAAGGTTATGCACGTCGAGAATGTAATCGGCAAAACTCCTATGGTGCGGCTGCACAAGGTGGTGGAGCCTGGTATGGCCGAGGTCTGGGTCAAGCTCGAGGGGGCTAACCCCGGCGGCTCCATCAAAGACCGCACCGCCTGGTACTTGATTAAAGATGCCGAGGAGCGCGGAATCCTGCGGCCTGGCTCGAGCCAGACCATTGTCGAGCCCACCAGCGGCAATACGGGTATTGGACTGGCGATGGTAGCAGCCAGCCGGGGCTACAAGCTGGTGCTGACCATGCCCGCCCAGATGTCCGAGGAGAGGAAGCGTACCTTGCGGGCCTACGGGGCTGAACTCATCCTGACCGACCCCGCGCGGCGGATGCTAGCCGCCAGAGAAGAAGCCCAGCGCATCGCCCAGGAGCGCGGAGCCTATTTACCCGACCAGTTCGACAACCCAGCCAATGCCAGGGCCCATTACGAGACCACCGGCCCGGAGATTTACACCGCGATGAGCGGAAAAGTTGATGCCTTCGTCTATGGGACGGGAACGGGCGGGACGATTATGGGCGTGGGGAACTACCTGCGCGAGCGGGTTCCCGGCGTGCAAATCGTGGCCTGCGAACCGGCCCGTAGTAACGTAATTTCTGGCGGGCAGACCGGCTCGCACCAGTTTCAGGGGATGGGGCCGGGGTTTATCCCGCCCAACCTGGACGTAAAAATGCTCGACCGGGTACTGCAAATCTACGAGGAAGACGGCTTCCCGCTGGCCCGCCGCCTGGTTAAAGAAGAAGGCTTATTCGTGGGCATGAGTGCCGGAGGCATGATCTGGGGCGCACTGCAAATTGCCCGCGAACTCGGCCCTGGCAAGCGGGTGGTAACGATAGCCTGCGACTCCGGGGCCAAGTACTTGAGCACGGTGCTTTTCGCCCAGGGGGAGGACGTGGAAAAAGCTTAAATCCACCCCCGCAGACGGTACACCAGCAAGCCCAAATATTCCCTTACCACGGCCTCGAGCCCTTTTAGTCGGTCAATGGGCTTGACCATCGCCATATCGAAGCGGGGCTCGCTCGAGACCACGCTCGTCACCTCCAGGCCGAGCTTTTTGAAGGTCGCTAAAGCTCGCCGGGAGTGCGTGGGAGCAGTCACCAGCAGGATTTGCCGGAAGCCCCTGGCCCGTGCCAACTCCGCCGTGGCCAAGGCCTCGGTGTGGGTGGTGCGCATCTGACGTAACAGCAGGATTTCCGGGCCGCTCGCGCCATACAGGGCCTGAACCCGCTTCTGGGCCTCGAGGCCCAGCGAGGGGCAATGGCTATCGCCAAAAATCTCGCCCACCGTGTCGGAGAGGGTGATTCGCGGGGCGTACCCGGCTTTCCACAGCTCGAGCCCTTTTTCTACACGGGCCAGCGAGGAAGCCTCGAGCTGCCCCTCGCCGCAGTGCATCCCCCCGCCCAGAGTCACGATAAGGTCGGCAGGCTGTGGCGCTTGGTTGACCACCAACGACTGCGCCAGCCACGGCAGGAGCGGGGTGAACAAAAAAATCCCCACCAGCAGCGCTACCAGGGCAGCGCCCCCGATTAGAACCCGAAAACCGAATAAGCTCAGGCCCAGCAGGGTTCCCGCCAACCAGAGCAGGGCCAACCCTTTCAGCGACAGCTCCGCACCAAGCAAAAGCCCGATGGGAAGCAGCAGCAAGCTCAACCCAGCCGCCACCAATAAACGTCGAACCCGCGTCACAGCTTCAGTATGCCGGGAGATAGGAACCCAGGCCAGAGGTTTTTGGATATCGCACTTTTCATTAAAACCACTCCAGGCTTGCGCTTCCTGCCAGCTCTTTTACTCCCCTCGCCGCCGTTCGATCTCGTCACATTCGGCCTCTAGCACCGGGTCGAGTTGCAGCGAGTGCTCGACGGCCTGGCCCACGCCAGGGTAGGTGAGCCGCTCGGCCTGGATGATCGAGGCAAAATCGCCCACAGCTTTGTCCAGTTGGTCGTTGACCAGCACGTACTTGAACTTGTGAGCCAAGCGAATTTCCTCTTCTGCTCGCCGCAGCCGCTTGTGGATTTTCTCGAGGCTGTCCGTTCCGCGCACCAGCAAGCGGCGGCGCAACTCGGAAAGCGACGGCGGGATGATAAAGACCAGGATAGCCTCGGGAGCCGCCTGGGCCACCTGCAAAGCACCCTGTACCTCGATTTCCAGCAACACGTCTTGGCCCTGTTCCAGCGCGGCTTCTACGGGCTGGCGGGGGGTTCCATAGTAGTCCTCTACATACAGAGCGTGCTCGAGGAAACCATTCTGGGCAATTTTTTCCTCGAACTCCGGCTTGTCTACAAAGTAGTAATCCACCCCGTTGCGCTCACCGATACGGGGCAATCGGGTGGTCATGGAGACGGAGTAGTACATGCGGTGATATTCCAACAGCCGTCCTCGGATGGTGCCCTTGCCCACCCCAGACGCGCCGGTCATGACGAAAAGCTTCCCTCGAGCCATAGCCTCGGCATCGTATCACGAGGGTATAGGGCTAAACGCAGAGAGCTAAAAGCTGAAGGCTGAAAACAAAAGGCCAAAAAACCTAAAAACACAAACCCCGTCTGGGATGGTGTTTCTTGATACGGCAATTGTGCTGTCCTGGTGTAGCTTTTGGGCCTTTTGTATTTGGCTTTCGGCATTGGGCCTTCGACGTTAGACGTTCGACGAGTTCTTAGCGTTCAGCGTTCAGCGTCTTGCATGGGCCATATCTCTTTATATAGGGCTAGACAGTAGACATTTAACTCTTGGGGCTCGAGTATAGTGAGGCGCTTGGAGGTCTGGCATGAATGTAGCAAAAGACGCAGTGGTCAGCATGGATTACACTTTGCACGTCGAGGACGAACTCGTAGACCAGGGACAGCTTGACTACCTGCACGGGCACAAGAACATCGTGGCAGGCCTCGAGGACGCGCTCTCGGGTAAGGCAGTGGGCGACAAGGTTTCGGTGGTAGTTCCACCGGAAAAAGGCTATGGCCTATACGACCCCGAGGGGGTACAGGTGCTCGAACGCGAGGCTTTCCCTGCCGATGCCGACCTGGAAGAAGGAGCCATGTTCTACGCCGAAGACCCCCAGGGTAACCCCATGCCCTTCACCATCCTGGGCATTGAGGGTCAGGATGTTACCGTGGACTTCAACCACGCCCTGGCCGGGGAAACCCTCAACTTCGACGTGACCGTGACCGGCGTGCGCCCGGCCACCGCCGAAGAACTGGCCCACGGACACGTACATGGCGAGGGAGAACACTCCCACTAAAGCGGTTTTCAAACGGGCACGGGGCCATCCCAAAGTTCTTTGCGCAAACCGCTCTTAGAAAGCCCCAGTCAGTGCTAACCACAACCAGCGGGGCTTGCGGGAAACTGCAATAAAATAAACCTTCATGAGCGTGCTGACAGTTTTTTTGGTGATGCTATTGCTTATCGGGCTACTTGGGTTGGCTAACTACCTGACCCAGCGCCGCACCGACAAAGCCCAGCAGGAATGGTTTCGCCAAGTGTTACCGGAGGGGGTGAGCCTCGAGGAATTTTTGCAAAGCGCCCCCTACATTTATAAGCCGCTCACTGGAAGAGGCTATGGCATCATCAATCGGCACAACGGCCTGGAAGTCTGGCGCAGCAAAACCCCCGAGGAGGCCGAAGCCTGGATTGTAAGCGCCACCTTGGCCGAGCAGAACTCGCAAAGCCCAAACCCCTAAAGCGCTTGGCCATAAGCGCCGTGAAACTGCTTCGGGCCAGGCAGGATGGGCTATTCAGCGCGGCTGGGTCAGGGTTTCTAGCGTTACCAGGCGAATGCCTACTTTGGAGGCATCTTGGATGAAATCGCTCAGGAGGCCGATGGTCTGCTGAGCATTGTCGTGTAGCAGCACGATTCCCCCTGGGCGCAGGTGCTGTAGCAGGCGGGTCTCGAGGGTCAGCGCGCCGGGGTTATTGAAGTCGGCGGGGTCATCCGTCCAGAAAGCGGTTGCCAGGCCAGCCGCCTTGGCCGCCTTGAGCACCTCCGACGAAAAACGCCCGCCTGGGGGTCGGAAAAAGACTGGGGTCTCGCCGGTGATGGAGCGCAACAACTTATTGTTACGCTGCAACTCTTCTTGCATCTGGGCCGGGGTCAGCCCCACCAAGCGGACGTGGTGATAGGTGTGGTTGGCTATTTCGTGAGCATCCTTGACCATGTCCCGCACGAAATAGGGATATGCCTCGGCATTGCGGCCTACCACGAAAAAAGTAGCCTTGGCTCCCGAGCGGCGCAGCACATCCAGCAACAGTGGAGCATAAAGCGGGTGGGGAGCATCATCGAAGGTCAGGGCTGCCAAGGGCTGTTGGGGGTTGCCGTGATATACCAAACCCGAGGCTGGGCCGCTTTCGCTCTGCAGCGTTTGTTCTTGCTGCTGGGCAGCGAGTTCTTCAGGGTCGCCGTCAAAAGCCAACAGCTCGAGCTGGCTGGCGGGGGTGCTTCCGGTGGGGGGAAGGCTAGGAGGATGAGGGGTGCTGGGATTGACCCACAGGTGATCGTAGGTTGGCAGGTTGGCGGGAGTGAGTTTCTCGAACTCGCCTAGACGCTCTTTGGGGACACTGGCGGTAAAAAGCGGTAAGGGGCCGCCAAACCCGGCGTAATCTTCAGCTCGATAGATGCTCACATCCACCACAGCCAGGCTGGGACGAGCCGCAAAAGCTCGAGCCACCACCTGCTGGGCCAGAAAAAGCGTCCCCTGGGGGCCAGCGCTGGCTCTGGGTAACAGCAACAAAGCATGAGCCGCCTCGATGAAGCCATTGGAGGCATACTCCAGCCGCCTTAGCTGGGGAACCGCAGGGCTCAGGGCAATCTGTGGCAGGGCTGGGGCTTGCTGGAAGCCCGGAGCCACCGGCTGAACCGCCCCCAGAGGCTGCACTTTAGGCAGCGGAGCATAGGCTACGGTCTGAGCCTGAGCCAGACCTAGCAGGAGCAGTGCAGCGTAAACGTAGGATTTCATATCGGCATCAGTATAAGAGTACAAAGGTTGGATTCAGGTAAAGGGCCGACCCATACCTCCATCAGACAGTTGGGGGACTCGAGTGGCGGATAACTCCTAGCCAAATAGCTGCATCCGGGACGACCACTCGAGCCAGCTTTATCTACAGAAGTTCAGCGCAGGGCTGGGCCGTACGCAGCAAGTCAAAGACCCCAAGACCGCTGCGTAACTTCAGCGAATTGAGCGTTGAGAGCCTTCCCTACCGAGCGCTCGAGGGGAAAAAATACAGCCAATCACGATAAGCTATGCCTGGTGAATATCCTGATTATCTATGCCCATCCCAACCCCAGCTCCTTTAACGCGGCCCTGCGTGAGGTAGCTGTAGGAACTCTAAGCCGCGCTGGACACAGCATTTTGCTCTCCGATCTTTACACCATGCGTTTCAATGCGGTATTGAGCCTGCACGAACTGGAGGGTGACGAGCACTTGATTAAAACCGAAATGGATAAGGTGCGGCGGGCCGACCTGCTGCTCTTTCAATTCCCCAACTGGTGGTACGGGATGCCCGCTATCATGAAAGGCTGGATTGACCGGGTGTTCGCCTTTGGTTTCGCCTACAACATCGGGCGAGAGTTCGAGACGGGGCTATTCAAGGGCAAAAAGGCCCTGCTCTCACTCACCACCCAGCGGCGCAAAGACTACTATAGTGCCGCTCCTCAGCGCGATTTGATGCGGGTGCTCGAGCCCATACATTACGGCTATCTGGCCTTTTGTGGGATGGAGGTGCTGCCCCCTTTTATCGTGTACGGGCCACCCGAAATGAGCGATGCCGAACGCAAAAAAGCCCTGGAAGCCTACCGCAAATATCTAATGGGGCTCGAGGCCCTCGAGCCGCTAAAGTTTTAGAGCAGTTGTTAAGTATCTCCACAATAGATTTGCGCTTTAGGGGGTACTTATCGCGGTTCTCTGCTCAGATGAGCACAGTAAATAGACCCAGGCTACCCCACGATTCTTTCTGAACACCGCGATAGAAGCCTGTCCTGCTGTGAAACTCAAATATCCTCGCCAGCCGCACCCGCAGGGCCGGGCTATCCCGCCCTCGCTCTACCTCGAGGGTAAGTGCGGCTTGTTCACGAAAACCGCTTTAGCGCAAAAATCCTTGCAAGACTTGCGCCACGGGGCGCTCGAGAATCCCCGGAACCCGCGCGGTAAGGCCCAAATCCAGCCTAATTCCACCCATCCCAGGAAAGCCCGTCAGACCAAGGCGAAACTCTCCCTGGCTGCTCCCGCCCGGGGTCAGGGGCAGGTTGAGGGTGGTTTGGGCCACGCTTTGTCCACCCACCAACACCCGCAGCGGCCCCGTCAGGGAAAACCCGATGGGGTTTGGATTTTGCACCTCGAGCAGCACCCTCAGTGCGAGCCCATCCAGGCCCAGACTGACGATGCGGATGGTTGGAAGTTGGAAGGCCAGGTGCAGTTGTACGTCACGGTCTACCAGGGTAAATGGCCCTACCGGAACCGTGGCCGGGCCCAGCCGCACTTGCAGCTCGCCCAGCAGCCGCAGACGTATGCTTTGCCCAGAAACCAGCGCTGCCAGAGCCCTGGTGCCCTCCACCACAGGAACCGTAAGGCGGGTCTGGACTTCCCTGGGGCTATTGGTCGGTAAGTCTACGGCAGGCACGGTCAAGCGAAACTGCGTCCCGCCCAGCTCTGCGGTGATGGTGCTATCCAGCAACGGCAGGGTGAAGGAGTTGGGGTTGGTTAGGCGCAGCCGCACATCAAAATCGGCCTTGCCGCTAAAAGGGTCGAGTGAGATCAGATTAAATCCAAGCAGCTCCACCGCCGGGGGCTGGGGCCGCACCACTTGGGGCACGCACCCGCTCAGGATTAGACCGGCTGACAACATCAGCAATAGTCGCTTCATGACCTAAAGCCTAGCCCACCAACCTGCGCCGGTGTGATAAATCTTCTGGACATCCCTTAACTTCCCACCGTCCAGCCCTCAGCCCTGAACTCCTCCAGCAGCGGCTTGAAATTGGCCCAGGCTGGGCTTTCGGCGCTGTAGGGCGGGCGTGGGAAACCTCCGGGCAAACCCAGATACCTGAGGGCTTGCTTGAGCAAAATCACCCCACCCGCCGAAAGGCCTCTACCGAAAGGCTCGAGGCGTTTTTGAAGGGTCTGAGCCTCGGCGATATTGCCCGCTTTCCAGGCTGCCAGCAGCATTCGGTAGGGCTTGGGGGCCAGGTTGGCAACAGCCATAATGCCCCCCGCCGCCTCGAGGGCGAGAGCCCCTAAGAAGTTGGTTGCCGCTCCAGTGTAGAGCTGTAAATCCAGCTTTTGTGAAGCGTAAAAAGCCATCCGGGCCAGGTCACCGCTGGAGTCTTTGATTCCTTGGATATTGGGGTGCTTGGCAAGCTCGGCAATAACCGCCAAGGGCAACTGCACCTTGGTGTTCTGCGGCACGTGATACAGCCAGATAGGCGCTCTGTGTGCATCGGCCAGACTCCGGTAGTAGGCCAGGAAGCCCTCGCTGCCTAGGTTGGCCTCGTAATAGCGCGGTGGCGTGACCAGGGCCTTGGCCCGCAGGGACACCGCTTCTTCCAGCGCCCTCGAGGCTTGAAGCAGCGTTTCCTCCATCAGGCCCACCCACACCGGCTTGTGGGGAGATTGAGCAGCCAGCCCGGCGCTACGTTCTGCTGGAGTCAGATGAACACCCTCACCGTTGGAGCCATAAAATAAAATTCCGTCTACGTGCGGTTCTACTGCTTGAGCCAGCTCACGAAAAGCGGGGACATCGAGCTGGCCTTGGGAGTCAAAAGGGGTGGGCAGGGGGGGGATAATCATGGCCTACCGATGATACCAATAGAGCGCTGTTCGCAGCTATAATCGTGTTCTTCATGGTCATTCAGGGCCCAGACCTGAGCGCCAAATGCAGGTCATTTGAGGCTGGATTCACTTCACCAAGCACAACAAACAATCCCCACTCAATGTCGCTTAACTCCCAAAAACACAACCTGCATCCTGGACAGTGTTTATTGATAAGGCAATTATGTTGTCCTGGTGTAGTTTTTTGATATCTTGCATTTTGTCTTTTGCGGTTGACTTCGGCGTTTTGCTCCCTGCCCTCAGCGTCTTGTAGGAACCCAACCTTGACGTTTGGTATACCAAACGCTAGACTTGGCCTAATGCGCGGCAACGTCCAGCTACCTCGAGGCTCCCAAACCCGGTGGGCCTGAGCCAAGTTGGTCTTTAGTCCCCGGAAATCCGCTCCGGGGACTTTTAGCCGCAGAAAGGAAGAGCATGGGAAAAAGCTTGTACGAAAAAGTCTGGGAAGCCCACGCGGTCAGAACATTGCCCAATGGTCAGACCCAGCTTTTCATTGACACCCACTTAGTCCACGAGGTCACGAGCCCACAGGCTTTCGGAATGCTGCGGGATTTGGGCCTGAAGGTGCGCTTCCCCGAGCGAACTTTCGCCACCGTAGACCACATCGTGCCCACCGATTCGCTGCGCGAGCCCTTCGCCGACCCTCAGGCGGACGAGATGATTCGGCAGCTCCGCCAAAACGTCAAAGACTTCGGCATAACCTTCTTCGACGTAACCAGCGGTCTGCAAGGCATCGTCCACGTCATCGGGCCGGAAAACGGCATCACCCAGCCCGGCATGACCATCGCCTGCGGCGACTCCCATACCTCCACGCACGGGGCCTTCGGAGCGATTGCTTTCGGCATCGGAACCACCCAGGTGCGGGATATTTTGGCGACGCAGACCCTGGCAATGGGCAAGCTCAAGGTACGGCGCATCAACGTCGAGGGCAGCTTGCCACCCGGCGTATACGCCAAGGACGTGATTCTGCACATCATCAAGACCCTGGGAGTCAACGGGGGCATCGGCTACGCCTACGAATACGGCGGCAGCGTCTTCGACCGTTTCAGCATGGAAGAGCGCATGACGGTGTGCAATATGAGCATCGAGGGCGGAGCCAGGGCGGGCTATGTCAATCCCGACCAGACCACTTTCGAGTACCTCAAAGGCCGTCCCTACTGCCCGCAAGGAGCCGCCTGGGATGCGGCGGTGGAACGCTGGAAGTCCTTAGCCTCCGACCCCGACACCCATTACGATGAGGTGGTGAACATAAAAGCCGAGAACATCGCCCCTACCGTGACCTGGGGCATCAACCCAGGGCAGGGCTGCGCAATTACCGATAGGGTGCCCAACCCCGCCCAATACCCCGAGGCCGAACGCGCGGGGCTACAAGAGGCTTTGACGCATATGAAGCTCGAGCCCGGCCAGCCTATCAAAGGCGTAAAAGTAAACGTAGCCTTTCTGGGAAGCTGCACCAACGGGCGCATCTCTGACTTCCGCGAGGCCGCCAAATACCTCAAGGGCCACAAGGTCGCACCGGGTGTCCGCGCGATTGCCGTGCCTGGCTCACAAGTGGTGGCTAAGCAGTGCGAGGAAGAAGGCTTGGACCTGGTTTTCCGCGAGGCTGGCTTCGAGTGGCGCGGGGCAGGCTGCTCGATGTGCCTGGCGATGAACCCCGACAAACTCATCGGGGACGAGTTGAGCGCGTCTTCGTCAAACCGCAACTTCAAGGGGCGGCAGGGCAGCGCCACCGGGCGCACCGTACTGATGTCGCCGCTGATGGTGGTGGCGGCGGCGGTAACAGGGAAAGTCAGCGACGCTCGAGAAGTCTTCGGCGTGGGTGAGTTGGTTGGCGCGTGAGGAGCCGACTTAGAGAAGCTTAGTGCTACCCTTAAGTTATGATTGCGACTCGCGCAAAACCCATAGACTCCTCTGAGGGCGCACCCCAGACCTATCGCTTCAGCCTCGAGCAGTGGCACGGGATGATAGCCAAAGGCTTTTTCCAAAACGAGCGTCTGGAGTTCGTGGAGGGTCGCATCCTGGTTATAAGTCCGGTCAATCGTCCCCATTCGTCGTGTGTTAAACGGCTTAATCACGTGTTCTCTCAGAGATTGGGCAGTCAAGCCGTGGTGTCAGTCCAAGACCCCTTGTTGGTGGGTGAGGATGAGTTGTACCCGGATGTGGCGCTGCTCAAGCCTCGAGAAGGCTTCTATAACGACAAAGACGCTTCTGCCGAAGATGCTTTTTTGGTAGTCGAAGTTTCGGATACCACGCTACAATACGACCAGCTAGTTAAGGCTCCTAAATATGCTGCTGCCGCGATTCTTGAGGTATGGGTAGTTGACTTGGGCACGGACAAGATTTGGGTTTACCGCGAACCCAAAGACGGCAGCTATACCCAGATTCAAGCTTACGAACCGGGCTCGAGCCTGGCTATCCAAGTTCTCCCCGGCGTGAGCCTAACTGTGGACGAGGTGCTGGGCAAACCGGGAGCTTAGTCCTTAGGTATGAATGGTGGCTTAGCGACATGAGACCTTTGTGGAGAATCTTCGGTGGAATCGGCCTGGTCGCCGTTTCGGTGGTGGCAGCAATCGTCACCATGGCCTGGTGGATCAGGCTGCTGCAAACCATCCCGGCAGAGAGTTGGTTGATTTTCGGAGTTGGATTGAGTGTTTCCACGGCGGCCGCGCTATGGGGGGTTTGGATACTGCTGGGCGTGTTTAGAGACCGAGAAGAATCCCACTCTGCGCCACAAGAATAGAAAAGGAGAAGCGATGGCCCTCGAGCAGATTACCCAAGTCACCGGACGTGCCGTACACGTCCCCGGCAACGATATAGACACCGACCGCATCACCCCCGCTCGCTACCTCAAGGTCGTGACCTTCGACGGGCTGGGCGAGGCTTTGTTCTACGACGAGCGCTTCGCGGCAGACGGCTCACAAAAGCCGCACCCCCTTAACGACCCGCGCTTCAAAGGGGCCACCGTCATGCTGGTGGGGGCCAACTTCGGCTGTGGCAGCTCACGCGAGCACTCGCCCCAAGCCATCTACCGTGCAGGCTTCCGGGCCATCATCGGCGAGAGCTTTGCGGAGATTTTCTTTGGCAACTCCACCGCCCTCTCGATGCCCTGCGTGGTGGCGGATAAAGCCGAAATCGAGGCCCTGGCCGCTGCGGTAGAGGCCGACCCCGAGATGTTGGTGACGGTAGATGTGGGCAGTCTTGAGGTCTGGTACAGCGACCAGAGCTTCAAGGTGCGCCTGCCCGAAAGTGCCCAGAACGCCCTGGTCAACGGGCGTTGGGATCCGATTGCCGACTTGCTCGAGGCCGGGGAGGCGCTCGAGGCCGCCTCCGCGCGGCTGCCGAAAGCAGCAAGGCAAAAAGGTGAAAAGTAGAAAAGGTCAAGAGTAAGGTCAGAGCAGTTAACTTTTACCCTTTTGCCCTTTTCACCTTATATCCCAATAAAACCCCCTGAAAGGACACAGCTATCTATGCCCAAAATCGCGTTGTTACCCGGTGACGGCATCGGCCCCGAAGTGACCTATGCTGCCGTAGACGTGCTCAAAGCAGCGGATGATATATACGGATTGAAGCTCGAGTTCGAGGCGTTTCCCTTTGGTGGCAACGCCATAGATGCCCACGGTGAGCCTTTTCCTGATGTGACCAAGAAAGGTTGCTTGGGGGCCGATGCCATCCTGCTCGGTGCGATTGGCGGGCCGAAGTGGGACAACGTGCCGCGCAACATCCGCGCCGAGACTGGTTTGCTGGCCTTGCGCAAGGCCCACGAACTCTTCGCCAACCTGCGCCCAGCCAAGGTTTTGCCCGGTCTCGAGCACCTCTCCCCGCTCAAGCCGGAGATTGCCAAAGGTGTGGACGTGCTGGTAATTCGGGAGCTGACCGGCGGGATTTACTTCGGCCAGCCGCGCGGGATGAGCGAGGCCGAGGGCTGGAACACCGAGCGCTACAGCACCCACGAGGTGGTGCGTATCGCTCGGGTGGCCTTCGAGGCCGCCCGCAAGCGACGCAATAAGGTTTGTAGCGTGGACAAGGCCAACGTGCTCGAGGTGGGCGAGTTCTGGCGCAAGACCGTAAATGAGGTGCATCAGGACTACGCCGATGTGGGGCTCGAGCACCAGTACGTAGACGCGATGGCGATGCACTTGGTGACCAAGCCGGGCCGCTTCGACGTGGTGGTCACAGGCAACATCTTCGGCGACATCCTCTCGGATTTGGCCTCGGTGCTGCCGGGCTCGCTGGGCTTGCTGCCCTCGGCCTCCCTCGGCGAGAAAACCCCGCTCTTCGAGCCGGTGCATGGCAGCGCCCCCGACATCGCCGGGAAAGGCATCGCCAACCCCACCGCCGCGATTCTATCGGCGGCCATGCTGCTGACCCACGCCCTGAACCGCCCGGACGTGGCGAAGGTGCTCGAGGATGCTGTAACCCACGCGCTTTCCACCAACCCCACGGGTGATTTGGGTGGCAAGGCGAACACGGCGGAGTTTACCCGGCAAGTCATCTCGGCCCTGCAAAAAGTGTCCACTTGATCATGAAGCTGAGCGACCAAACCCTGATTCTCACCGGAGCCAGCCGGGGCATCGGGCGGGCACTGGCTTTGGAGTTGGCCCGCAGTGGAGCCAATCTCGTCCTGAACGCGAGAAGTAAAGAGGCATTAAACACCGTTGCAGACGAGGCTCGAGGGCTAAGTGTTCAAGTCCGAATGGTTGTGGGCGACGCGGCCCAAGACCAGACCGCGCAATTCATGGTCAAGGCCGCAAAGGTGCTCGGAAACTTTGCAGGGTTCATCCACAATGCAGGCGTGCTGCATCCCGGCCCCGCGCTGTGGGAACTGAGCGAGGCCCAGTTCGACGAAGTATTTGCTACCAACCTCAAGGCTGGGTTTTTGTTGGCAAAATACGCCTACCCTAACCTACGGCGAAACGGCTCTGGGATTGCTGTCTTTGTGGGCTCTGGGGCTGCAAACTATCCCAGGGCGGGCTGGGGGGCTTATGGCGCGGCTAAAGCCGCCGAGCACTATCTGGCCTTCAACCTGGCCCTCGAGGCTCCCGAAATTGTCAGCTTTGTCTATAGCCCTGGCACAGTGGATACCGAGATGCAGCGTCAGGGCCGCGAAGCCACTGGTGAAATCGCCGGGATGTTCCAGAGATTCAAGGATCAAGACCATTTGATTAGCCCTGAGCAAACTGCCAGAGCCCTGGTACAAATTCTCCTGGGCCAGCCTGGCAAGTTCCAAGGTAAGATAGCCACGTACAAAGATGCCTAGAGCAGAGAGCTGAGCGCTAAACGCACGCCTCCGCCCTCTGCCCTCTGTGGAGGTTTCTATGCGCTCAGACATTATCCGAAAAGGCCCCGACCGTGCTCCTGCTCGCTCCATGCTTCGCGCCGTGGGGGTGGGCGACGACGACTTCAAGATTCCCTGGGTGGGCATTGTCAACACCTGGACCGAAGGAATGCCCTGCAACTTCAACTTGCGCGAGGTGGCCGCCGACCTCAAAGAGGGCGGCAAAAAGGCCGGGCTGCACACCTTCGAGTTTGGGGCACCCTCGGTTTCGGACGGGATTTCAATGGGCACTATCGGGATGCGCGGCTCGCTGGTGAGCCGCGAGGTCATCGCCGACAGCATCGAGCTGGTGGCCCAAGGCTACCTCTACGACGGCATGGTGGCGCTAGGAGCCTGCGACAAAACCAACCCCGGCGGGATGATGGGCCTGATTCGGGCCAATGTTCCGGGCATCGCCCTTTACGGCGGCACCATCGCACCGGGAAAGCTCAATGGCAAAAACCTGACCATCGTCTCGGTCTACGAAGCGGTAGGCCAGTAC